>Ga0180435_10007477_pt1 | contig 10409 bp, 10 predicted proteins | sample SS_ome_3_FD_132467 | JGI IMG/M metagenome (GOLD analysis project Ga0180435, IMG submission 132467) | Hypersaline lake sediment archaeal communities from the Salton Sea, California, USA - SS_3_S_1 metaG | ecosystem: Environmental > Aquatic > Non-marine Saline and Alkaline > Hypersaline >... | reverse complement strand
CAAAAAATGCAATCCATCGGGACCCTGGCCGGGGGCATCGCTCACGATTTCAACAACATCCTGGCGGCCATGATGGGCTACACGGAATTGGCCCTTGCGGACGTCCCCCGGGGATCTCTGTTGGAGGGGAGCCTGCAGGAGGTGCTCGTCGCCGGAAAGCGGGCGACGGATCTGGTTCGAAGAATCCTCGCCTTCAGCCGCCAGACCCGCGTGGAAGCCAAGCCCGTGCGCCTCGACTCCTTGGTCGAGGAAGCCCTGGGGCTTTTGCGCTCCACCATCCCCGCTTCGGTGGAAATCCGCGAGGACAAAGGAGGAGAGCCGTTGACCGTGCTGGCCGACGCCACGCAAATCCACCAAGTCATCGTCAATCTGGCCACCAACGCGGCCCATGCCATGGAGGAAGGCGGAGGGACCATGACCGTCCGCCTGGAGGCGCTGCATTCCATCGACGGGAAAACGGCGGAGCTCCATGGCTTGGAGCCGGGGCCCTACGCTCGCCTGACGGTGGCCGACACCGGCTGCGGCGTCCAGGAGGAGCATTTGTCGGTCATTTTCGATCCTTACTTCACCACCAAGGGGCCTCACAAGGGATCGGGGCTGGGACTGTCCGTGGTCCACGGCATCGTGAAAGCTCACAAAGGGCATGTTTCCGTGACTTCCCGACCGGGACGGGGGAGCGCCTTTCAGGTCTATCTCCCCTTGATCGCCGGCGCGGCGGCGGTCCAAGCTCCCCGCGACTCCCTCCAGGCGCCCGGGGGGCGGGAGCGCATCCTTTTCGTGGACGACGAGCCCGCCATCGCGAGGATGCAGCGCATGAATCTGGAAAAGCTGGGCTATGCCGTGACGGTTTTCACCTCCAGCCGGGAAGCTCTGGACGCCTTCCGGGCCGCCCCGGACGCCTTCGATGTGGTGATCACCGACATGGCCATGCCCCACATGGACGGAGACCGGCTGGCCGCCGAGATCAAGGCCCTTCGCCCGCGCACTCCCGTGATCCTCTGTACCGGCTTCAGCGAAAGGGCCAACGACGAAGCCCTCGCTCCCCTGGGCCTCGACGGTTTTCTCATGAAGCCGGTGGACAGGGACCGAATGGCCCGGGCCGTCCGGGAGGTCCTGGAAGGAAATCGGGTCTTCCCCCCTGGAGATCCCTCTTCCTCTTTTTCAAAATGATCGCCAGCCCCCTCGTTTTTATCATATTGATACTCCTCGCCGGGGGCTTTCCCTTTTCCTCCTTCCGTTCCCGTCGGGAAATCCCGTAGGCGATCGCTCGCCGTTTCCCCGTTCCACGCCCCTTTCCGTCGGGTTTTCCATCTCCGCGCCGGGGAGCGCCCCCTTCGGAAGACGAAAAGAATCCTTTGGCACGATCCTTGTTTGTTAGGAGGTCGGGAACTTCGCCGACCATGGAACACAAGGATCTGCCATGAGGGAAAGGCCCTCCCGAAAATACGCGAGAAAGCTCGTCCATTTTTCCATCGTGCATTCGGAGCAGGAGATGGGACGCTTCGCCCCTTGCGTGAAGCGACTGCAGATCCAGCGATTCGGCCCTTCGGTCCCCGTTCGCAAGGCCCAAGCCTTGAGGCAGTTCTGGCACCGGGCGGAGCGCTCCCTGGCGTCCCTGGACCCGTCGCGGGAGAGGGTCCGCCTTTACCAGGACGGGCTGCCCGTTTGCGGGAGGGAAAGGGAGATCGTCGAGGATCTGGCCCGAAAAGGAAGCTTGAATCATCGGTTGCTTCTCAAATTGATAGAGCGAGGGGCGGTGCTCATGGGAACCGAGTCCCCCGGGCTGCTGGAGCTCGAGTACCGGTTGGCCGAGGCGAGCCTGGAGGGGAAGAAGGGAAAGGGTCCGGAAGGTGCGGATTTGCCGGACCCGGAGGACCTTTTGAAGCGAAGGGACGCCTTCATCGCCCGGCGCATCAACAACACGCTCTTGCCGGGCGAAACCGGAGCGGTCTTCCTGGGGGCCCTCCATTCTCTGGACGGTTTGCTGGACGCCGACGTGGAGGTTCGACGCCCTTTGGGCGGAGGGGTCTGAAAAGGAGAAGGACGCTCGTGCAAAGCACCCATGTACCGAAGATTCTAGTGGTGGACGACGACGACGGCGTGCGGGATATCCTTTTGCAGCTTCTCAAAAGGGAGGGGTTCCAAAACGTTGCGGCCCCCGACGGTGAGAAGGGACGAACGGCGGTGGAGCGCGAGAAGCCGGACGTGGCCCTGCTGGATATCCGCATGCCGGGGATGGACGGCATCGAGCTGCTCAGGTGGATCAAGGGCCGGGAGCCGGACCTTCCCGTGGTCATGCTCACGGCCTACGCCGAGGTCCGTCAGGCGGTGGAGGCCATGCGGTTGGGGGCCCACGACTACTTGTCCAAGCCCTTCGACAACCACGAGGTGGTGCGGGTGGTGCGAAGGGCCCTGGAAGAACGGAAGCTCAAGTGGCAGTTGAGGGAAATGTCCCTGGAGCTTCGCGGAGACGGCTACCTGGAGAAGCTCATGGGGCCCAGCGACGCCGTGCGCCATTTGGCGGCGGAGGTGAGGCGGGTGGCGGCTTCGGGCTTCAACGTGGTGATCCTGGGCGAAACGGGGTCTGGAAAGGAGCTGGTGGCGCGGGCTATCCATCGAGAAAGCCCTCGCAAGGACGGGACCTTCGTGCCCGTGGATTGCGGCGCCATTCCGGAAACCCTTTTCGAAAGCGAGCTGTTCGGCTACGAGAAAGGAGCCTTCACGGGGGCCGACCGTCCCCGAGCGGGCAAGTTCGAAGCGGCTTGCGGAGGAACCCTGTTGCTGGACGAGATCGCCAACATGCCTTCGGCCTGCCAGGCCAAGCTGCTGCGAGTGCTTCAGGAAAAACAGGTCTATCGACTGGGGAGCACCCGATCGACCCCCGTGGACGTGCGACTCCTGGCCGCCGCCAACGAGGACCTCCACCGTTTGGCCCGGGAGGGGGACTTTCGGGAGGATCTGTTCTATCGTCTCAACGAATTCTGCATTCGCATTCCTCCCTTGCGCCAGCGCAAGGACGATGTCGTTTATCTTGCCAAGCGCTTTCTGGATATCACCAACCAGGAGCTGAAAAAGGACGTGCGGGGGTTTTCCCAAGGGGCCGTGGAGGCCATGCTGGACTACTCGTGGCCCGGCAACGTCCGCCAACTGCGCTCGGTCACCCGCCGGGCGGTGCTCATGGCCCGGGACCTCGTCACCCGGCGCCATCTGGGCCTTCGCGACGAGGATGGTTCTCTCTCCGAGGACGGGGAAACGGAAACGGAAGACCTCGGCGAGCCCTGGAAGGACATGTCCCTGAGGGAAATGGTGGACCGGAAGGTGGGCGAGCTGGAGTGTCGCGTCATCGTGGGGGTGCTGGGGAAGACGGGGGGCAACAAGGCCGAAGCGGCCCGGTTGCTCGGCGTGGACTACAAGACCCTCCACACCAAGGTGAAAAAGTACGGGATTCGACCAGGGGAAAGGAAATCGCTTCATGACTGAAAAAAAAGAAAAAGCGGGCGTCGAGGGAATTCTGGGTGGGTTGACGGACTTGGTGGAAAAGCTGGGCGAGCTGGCCGAGAAGGGGGAGCGGCTTTCCCGAACCGGAGAATTTCAATGGGGCGGCGGTGAAAGGAAAGGCAAGGGGGTTTTCGGCTTTTCCGTCAAGATGGGCTTGGGCGAGGAGGGCGTGAAAGTGGAGCCCTTCGGCAACGTGCGCAGGGACGAAGCCACGGGTCGCTCGGTGGTGCACGAGACCCGCGAGCCCATCGTGGACGTCTTCGAGGAAAAGGACCACGTGCTGGTGGTGGCGGAAATGCCCGGAGTGGAAGCCGAGGACGTGCGGATCGAGGTGGCCGACGACATCCTCGTTCTGAAGGCCGAGCGCGGCGACAAGAAATACTCCAAGGAGGTCCTGCTCCCCGTTTCCGTGCGGCGCGACGGGACCACCGCGGCTTGCAAGAACGGCATCGTGGAGATCAAGGCCCTCAAGCATTGACGGGCGTGGAAGGATGCGCGAAGCGGTTTTTTCGACGAGGCATCGAGGGCGGGGAGCGAGGAAGGAGACCATGGGCGACCAAGGGAAGAACGGAGCATTGAAGCTGAAGGTGAGCGAGGCGCTGAGCAAGGACGTGGGACGGGCCTTCGCCCGCATGGACCCCGAGGACATGAAGCGGCTTCGAGTGGAGATCGGGGACGTGGTGGAGATTGCGGGCAAGGGGACGACGGTGGCCAAGGTCATGCCCGCCTACAAGGACCAGAGGCGCCAGTCCCGGGTGCAGTTGGACGGACTGAGCCGGGACAACGCCGGGGCGGGCCTGGACGAATCCGTGAAGGTGCGCAAGGCGTCCTGCCGGCCGGCGGAGCGGATGTCCATCGCTCCTTTGGGCGTCAAGCCTCGAAAGCGGGATCTGGACTACATCGGCAGCCGCCTGGACGGACTGCCCGTCGTCGAGGGGGACCGCATTCGGGTGGCCCTGTTCGGCAGCCGTTCGGCGGATTTCAAGGTGGAATCCACCACGCCCAGGGGGGCGGTGCTCGTCAATCCCTCGACCCTCCTGTCCGTCGCCGGCCCCTCCGCCGAAGAGGGCCCGCCTCGGGTTTCCTACGAGGACGTGGGCGGCTTGGGGCATCAGGTCCACCGCATCCGCGAGATGATCGAGCTGCCCTTGAGGTATCCCGAGGTGTTCCAGAGGCTGGGCATCGACCCGCCCAAGGGGGTCCTTCTCCACGGTCCTCCCGGTTGCGGCAAGACCCTCATCGCCCGCTCCATCGCTCACGAGACCGACGCCCGGTTCTTCGCCGTGAGCGGGCCGGAGATCATCCACAAGTTCTACGGCGAGAGCGAGGCCCATCTGAGAAAGATTTTCGAGGACGCGGCGCGCAAGGGGCCGAGCATCGTTTTCCTCGACGAGATCGACGCCATCGCCCCCCGTCGGGAGCGCACGGTGGGGGACGTGGAAAAACGGGTGGTGGCCCAGCTCCTGGCCCTTATGGACGGTTTGAGCAAGCGCCGGAGCGTCATCGTCATCGGGGCGACCAACATTCCCAACGCTCTGGATCCCGCCTTGCGCCGCCCGGGCCGGTTCGACCGCGAGATCTCCATCCCCATCCCCGACCGCAACGGCCGCATGGAGATTTTGGAAATCCACAGCCGGGGCATGCCCTTGGCGACGGAAGTGGATTTGAAGCGGCTGGCGGAGATCACCCACGGATTCGTGGGGGCCGACCTGGAAGCCCTTTGCCGGGAGGCGGCCATGATCTGCCTGCGGAAGCTCATGCCCGACGTGGACTTCAGCCTCGCGGCCATCCCCTACGACCGGCTCATGGAACTGGAAGTGACCATGGACGATTTCCTCGTGGCCCTGAGGGAGATCGACCCTTCGGCCATTCGGGAGATCTTCGTGGAGATCCCCGACGTGCGGTGGGACGACGTGGGGGGCTTGTCGGAGGTCAAGGAGCGGCTGGTGGAGTCCGTGGAATGGCCCCTCAAACACAGCGATCTGTTCCGCGAGGCCGGCATCCGTCCGGCCCGGGGCATTCTGCTGACGGGTCCTCCCGGATGCGGCAAGACCCTCGTCGCCAAGGCCGTGGCCACGGAAGCCAACGTCAATTTCATTTCCGTCAAGGGCCCCGAGCTCCTTTCCATGTACGTGGGGGAGTCCGAGCGGGGCGTGCGCGAGGTCTTCCGCAAGGCCAGGCAGGCGGCCCCCTGCATCGTCTTTTTCGACGAGATCGACGCCGTGGCCCCCGTGCGAAGCGCCTCGGGCTCCGACTCCCGCGTGAGCGAACGGGTCCTCAGCCAGTTTCTCACGGAAATGGACGGCATCGAAGAGCTGCGGGGCGTGCTGGTCCTCGGGGCCACCAACCGCATGGACATGCTCGACGCCGCCCTCCTGCGCCCCGGCCGCTTCGACGAGATTCTCGAGGTTCCTCCCCCGGGCTCCCGGGATCGCCAAGCCATTTTCGCCGTCCATCTCAAGGGCAAGCCCCTCCGGGAGGAGGTCTCCCTGGAAGCCTTGGCCGAGGATGCCGATCTTTTTTCCGGGGCCGAAATCGCCTCGGTGTGCCGCAGAGCGGCCCTGAGCGCCGTGCGGCGGGCCGTGAAGGCCCTCGAGGCGGGAGGAGAGGGCGGCGAGGCGAAAGTGTTGGTGGAAGAGACGGACCTGCGGGAGGCCCTGGAGGAAGTCCGGCAATCGATGCAGTGAGACGAGGGAATCCATGAAGGGAAAAATCGCTCGAAATCTTGAAGATCGAGAGGAAGCGATCCAACTGTACTGCTTCGCCGACCGTTCTTGCCCGGATGTCGCGGTGGAATCTGGCGCGGGGGACGGGGGGCCGGTGGAGGTCCTTCGCGGGCCAAAGCTGGCGGCCGTGGTCGGCCGCGTCTCCCGGGATTTCTTTTGCGGCCCCGGGGCCGAGGGGCGCCTTTCGGACCTGAATTTCCTGGCCCCCCACCTGATGCGGTACCAGCGGGTGATCCAGGGCGTCATGACGTGCTCGCCGGTCCTCCCTTTGCGCTTCGGCACCCTTTTCTCCTCCTGCGAAGCCCTGGAAGCCTCCATGGCCCGACACGAAGAGGACGTGCTTCGCGTCCTCGACGAGGTGCGGGGCAAGGGGGAGTGGGCCCTCAAGGGGCTCTGGAACGAGGGCGACGCCCTTGCGAGCCGCGTGGAGCGGTTGCTCGAGGAGCGGGGAGACGAGCTGGCTTCGTCGCCGGGCAAGCGCTACTTTCAGGAGCGGCGATTGCGGGACGAGGCGCGAAAGGGGCTGCGCCGGGACGTGGACGCCGTCTGCGAGCCTTTGCTTCAAGCTCTCGGCTCCCTGGCCGCGGACTTTCGGGAGCGGCGTCTTCTGCCTTCGGACTTGGCGGGAGGAAAAGGGACCATGATCGTCAACCGAGCCCTGCTGGTGGAAGAGGACGCGGTGGAGGAGATGAAGGCCCGGGTGGAAAGCTCCAACCGGGAATTCGCCCTCGCGGGGCTCGCCTTCACCCTTACCGGGCCCTGGCCCCCCTACACCTTCGCGCCCTCCTTCGAGGAGCCATGAGCCCCCGTCTGCTCTACTGCGTCTTCCGCCCGGAGTCCGGGGAAGGGCCGATCCTCGCGGGGGTCGGCGGCCGGCCGGTTTTCGTCCGCCGAAAGGGGAAGCTGGCCGCAGCCGCTTCCTCCGTCGCCGGAGACGAAGCTCCCCGGTCCACGTCCGACTTGCTTCTGTACCAGGAGGTCGTGGAGGCCTTCAACCGACGAGGAACGGTGGTCCCCATGCGGTACGGGGCCGTCTTCCCTTCCCCGGAAGCCCTGGACCGCCATCTGGAGAAGGAAAGCCTCCGGTACGGAGCCCTTCTCGACGCTCTGGAAGACGGGGTGGAAATGGGCGTGCGGGTCCTGGTTTCCGCACGGCGAGACGATTCTCCCGAAGGCGATGCTTCGAAAGACGGCGAAAGGAAAGAAGGTCCGGGCTTTCCTTCCTCGCCGGGAAAGGGAAAGAGCTACCTTTTGGCCCGCAGAGGCCGCTACTTGGGCGCGAGGGAGGCTTGCGCGGCGGGAGAGCGGTGCGAGGAGGCCTTCGCCGGCCTCTACCGGAAAGCCAAGCGGGAAATTCGGCCCGTGAAGGACGAAGAGGGGAAAGACGGCGGAAAGGTCTTGCTGTCCGTGTACTTCCTGGTCCGTCGCTCCGAAGTGGAAGCCTTTCGGCACGCTTTTCGGGACTTTTTGAACCGGGAGGGAGGTGCCCTTTTGCTGAGCGGCCCCTGGGCGCCCTACAGCTTCGTGACGGAAGAAAACGGAGGGGACCGTGGATGGGATCTGCCATAGCATTCCCGACGTTCGGGAACTGGGCCGCGACGAGTGCGTCGCCATGCTCGAGATGTTCTGCGAAGGGACGCCGTCCTCCATCCTCCTGGTGGACCGGCAGATGAAGGTGGTCCTGGCCAACCGCAACTTCGTGAGCAAAAGCCGCAAGGAGGCGTCCTCGGTGGTGGGGCGCCCCCTGGGCGAAGTCTTTCCGGCGGCCATCCTGCAATCCATGGCCATGGAGGAGCGCATCCGGCGGGTGTTTCTCGAGAACAAGCCCTCGCGGGGGAAGCGGATGACCTACCGGGCCCCCTTCGTCCCTTTGCGCTACTACTACTATCGCCTGTTGCCCCTGTCTTCCGGGGAGGAGGTGAAGATGGTGATGCTCCTTATGGAGGACGTGACGGAGCAGGTGCGGCTGAGCGAGGAGGTCCGACGGGTGGAGCAGCACTTGGCCCGGGTGGTGGAAAGCGCCAATGACTTGGTGATCTCCACGGACTCCTCGGGACGCATCCGCAGTTGGAGCTCGGCGGCGGAAAGATTGTCGGGGTATTCCCGATACGAAGTGGAAGGAATGCCCTTGAAGGAGCTTTTCGCTCCCGGTCACAGGGAAGAAGTGGAGCGGACCCTGCGCAAGCTTGGCCACGGAGGAAAGTCCGAAATGGCGGAATGGAACCTGGCCACCCGCGAGGGGGGGGCCGTGCCCGTTTCCTGGGTCCTTTCCCCCCTGTGCTTCGAGGATGACCGTCTTTGCGGCACCGTCGTCGTGGGCCGGGACCTTACGGAGCGCCGCAAGTTCGAAGCCCGCCTCGAGCAATCCCAGAAACTTTCGGCCTTGGGGGTCATGGCCGGGGGCATCGCCCACGAAATCCGCAACCCTCTGGCCGTGGTCTCCTCGGCGGCCCAGTTTCTCATGGAAGACGACCTCGACGACGATTTTCGCAAGGAATGCGCCGAGAAGATCCACCATTGCACCGGGCGCATTTCCGACATCATCGAGAACCTTCTCAAATTCGCCCGGCCGCCTTGCTCGGATCACATGGATCGAGTGGATTTGCGAACGGTGCTCCAAAATACTCTGAAGCTGGTGGAAAATCAGGCAACGATCCGCAAGGTTCGCAAAGAGGCGAGCCTGCCCGATTTTCCTCTCCTCATCCAGGGCTTCGGAGGGTTGCTGCAACAGGCCTTTTTGAACCTGTTTCTCAACGCCATCGGAGCCATGCCTGGGGGAGGGACCCTGAAGGTGTCGGCCCGGGGGCTCCCCGGGGAAGTCGTCGTGAGCGTCGAGGACACGGGGAAAGGCATTGATCCCGACCGGATGGAAAGGATCTTCGACCCCTTCTACACCACGGCTCCCGTGGGCGAAGGGACGGGGCTGGGGCTTTCCATCTGCTATTCCATCGTCAAACAGCACTTCGGCTCCATCGAAGTGCGGAGCCGTCCGGGAGAGGGGAGCCGCTTCACGGTGCGCCTCCCCGGGTTCTAGGCGGATTCACCCGAAAACGTCTCGCCGGTCGAGCAGGACAGAAGCGGCTTCCAGCCGCTTTGAAAAGGAAAGGAGCCGCCATGACCGACGCCCCGCGCAAGTTGCTCGTCGTCGATGATCAGCCCGACGTGTGCTGGGCGCTGCAGCGGGTCCTGAGTCTGCACGGGATCGATTCGGAAGCGGCCGCCAGCGCCGGGGAGGCCCTGGAAAAGATGCGAAGGGAGCGCTTTCCCGTGGTCTTCGTGGACGCCAAGCTGCCTCGCATGGACGGCATGGAATTGGCCGAAAAGCTTCGCTCCCTGGATCGGGACGTCTTCATCGTCATGGTCTCGGGCTACTACTACGAGGACGACCGGGAGGTGCGAAGTGCCCTCGAGGAAGGACGTATCCAGGCGTTCCTTGCCAAGCCCTTCGACAACGAGACGGTGGTGGAGGTGGTGCGCAAGGCGGGAGTGAAGTGAAGGGACGAAGGGGGCTAGCAAGTGGTCTGTCAACGAAGTTTCTTTACCGAATCGCTATCGCTATCGGGATCGTTTTTTCGATACCGTCCATTGTCGGGCGTCGGCGAACCGAAAATCGGGCCGCTTCCTCGGGGGATTCGGGGGGATTTTTCAAAGACGGAAATTTCGGTGGGGGCGAAAAATCTTTAGTCCCTGCAAGGGTCGATAGCTCATATGGAAGTTTTTCCAGACTATGGAGGGAGCTCCATGGAGCGGCTTCCATAGACGGGGCGCCCCAAGGAGGGCCCTTTCCTTTGGGGCTTCGGATTTATCCAGCAATGTCGGTCGTTTGAAGGACGAAGCCTCCTTGATGGAGATTGGCACGCCTTTCGCTCTCGAGGTAAGAGACAAGAAAGCGGGTTGGCGAAAGCCAACGCAACACTCAAACCCATTGCAGGAGGTTTTTTCATGGCGAAGATCAACAAATCGACGGATTCTTCAAGCTTGGCGGAAGTGGTGGACCGCATTTTGGACAAGGGTATCGTCATCGACGCTTGGGCCAAGCTCTCCCTGGTGGGGATCGAGCTGCTGTCCGTGGAAGCCCGCGTGGTGATCGCTTCGGTGGAGACCTACCTCAAGTACGCCGAAGCCATCGGCCTGACGGCTACGGCGGCGGCCCCGGCCTGATCTTGCTGAGCGTTCTCCGCCTTT
>Ga0180435_10007476_pt1 | contig 10409 bp, 10 predicted proteins | sample SS_ome_3_FD_132467 | JGI IMG/M metagenome (GOLD analysis project Ga0180435, IMG submission 132467) | Hypersaline lake sediment archaeal communities from the Salton Sea, California, USA - SS_3_S_1 metaG | ecosystem: Environmental > Aquatic > Non-marine Saline and Alkaline > Hypersaline >... | reverse complement strand
GGGGGGGGGGGGGGGGGGGGGGGTGGGGGGTTAATTGCCGATGCGGGAGCCCACTGGGGATGGGTGGCCTGGGTGTTACCGGTTAATTGCCGGGCCGGGCCGCCCTGCCGGTGGGTGATATGCAAATTTCCATTGTAGATGAATAGCAGTTCCTCCCCATCAGGCGACCAGACCAGTTCCGGAAATTGCACACCCGGTTCGCTCTGGAAGGGGTAAAGTTGGCGTTTGTTGCTGCCGTCCCGGTCAATCAGTTGAATGGTATAGCGGCTGTTCACCGATTTTAAGGGCGACAGGGCCTGGCCAAAAGCAATACCGGCCTCGCCCCAGGCCGGATTGGCCCACATGCCAACCTGCTCGGCAATTTTCACCGATAATTGGCCATCGACGCTGAAGAGCCACAGATCAAACACCTGGCTCTCGTCCGGCGGTTCGGAACTCAGCGGCGGGCCATGGACCACGGCGGCAATAAATCGTCCATCGGGCGACCAGCTCAGGTCCGGGACCCACACCCACTCACTAAAAGTTTTGAGGGGGGTGAATTCCGCCAGAGTCGTGGTGCTGATAGAGGTAGTGTCGGTGACAGAACGTCCTTTGGATAAGGGCACATCAAGCAGGCCAATCTGGTCGGGCCGGGCAAAAGCCAACCGGTCTCCCTGCGGCGACCATTGAAAGGCAGTACCCCACCACGGATATAACCCCGGCGTACTTTCTTCTAATAATTGCACCGGTTCTGCGTGGGCCTCGTTAGTCAGCGGGGCCGTATGTTGCAGAGTCTGCGTTGGAACCGGCAGCAGCCACAGGTCATTATTGGCTTTCCAGCCCGGTGGATTGGGAACCCGTTCGGCAGTGGAATAGACCGCCAAAGACCGGGTGGCTACCGGCGACCAGCTCAGGTTCAAGATTCCCTGGATGCCTAACGTAATTGGCTTTTCGCCAACAATGATGGTGGAGGCGAGCCACAGTTCGTTAAGCGGCAATTCCATAATTTCCGGCAAACTGGTTGTATACAACAACTGCCGACCATCCGGAGCCAGGCTAAAAACCCGGCCGTCCAGATTGCCTTCGGTGGTTAAAGCCCGTCGGCCGGCGCTGCTATCGCGCATAAGCCAGGCGTTGCCGTTGGAAAGGTAAGCAATGGTGCCGTTAACCGGCGACGACGGCAGCTCATCTTCGGCCCCGACTACCAGAATTTCCGGAACCGGGGCGATAACCGTTCGCTGTGAAATCTCGGTGCGGCTGACTTCCACGCCATCTTCATACACAACCCGCACGGTTATTTCATCTTCGCCGTTAACGCCCAGTTGGGCCAGCCGGGTTTCGCCGGCTGCCAGGGCTTCGTTGGTAATAATTTGCCGTTCAAAGGGGATGACCGTCCGGGCCACTTCAGTTTCCTCGCGCACGCGCGTTACCGTAATGACCAGGCCGGGTTCAAGCCGGGTATACAAATCCGGCTCAACCCGATCCAGCCGGTCCAAGGTCACTCTAGCCTGCTCGAGAGCCTGACGAACCGTTTCAGCCTCGGTGGTGAGTGTCTGTCGCCCGCCGTCAACCTCTATAAATATCTGTTGAGGCTGCGATTGGCAGGCAGCCGGGTACAGCACAAGCAAGGCCAATAGAAAAATCAAATATTTTCGGTTAAGCTGATTGATGTTGGGCAAGCGCACTGCACACCTTGGAAATAGCTGGTTGGTTGTTGGTTAGCTGGCTTTATTTGAGCAGACCGCCATGCCCCATAGCGACCAACTCGCGCCGGGTAAGCTGTTCGCCGGCGGCCAGCCGGGGCAACACCATATCAACCACATTGAATTTTTTGCTACGAGCACAGCCGGGCAGGCCGACAATGGGGATGTTTCCGTGGCGGGCCAACAGCATCAAGTTACCCGGCTCCACCGGCATCCCATAATGAACCAGGTGTCCGCCGACGGCCCTGATAGCCCGCGGCGTAATATCATCCACATCCGTGATAGAGGTTTCCCCGGCAATCAGTACCATGTCGGCGCCGGAATCCAGCACTGTTTGCAGCGCCCGGCTGATGCTGGTTTCATCTTCCGGCACAGACGGCCCGGCAGTTATTGTCACCCCGTAGGTGGTTAACCGCTCGCGCAGGGCCGGGGTAAAACTCTGCCTGACTTTGGTCTGTCCGGCTGCACTACCGGTGACGATTAATACCGCCCGTCGCATGACAAACGGGTTAATGGCGATCAGGTTACTATTAGTTCGGATTAATTGCTCCACGGCCTGTAATTGGCGCTGTGGCACAGCATACGGAATAATCTTGATGGTACCCACCATTGTTTTGGGAGTCACAACGGTGTTGTTCGGCACAACCGCCAGGGTGATGCCGAAATTTTCATTAAAGGCATGGAGCGTATCAATATTGATTTTCAACACGCCACTGATATTGGCAATGAGATTGACCCGTCCGGTACTCGCGGTTGATGCCCGTAGCTCGGTACTGGTTAAAAGTTGGCCTATTCTGCCGGCGGCCTCGTTTTCAGCCACATCATCCGGTTCCAAAATTGCGGTATAAACGTGGGTCGTCCCCACGGCCTGTAAGGCAGACAAGGCTTCATCCGGCAGGCGATGCCCTTTTCTGAGGATGCGGCGGCCATCCGAACCCAGGTGATTGTGTAACAAAATATGGCCGACAGCCTGTTCTACCGGCAATTTTTTTACCTGCATACACGGTTCCCTTTTTGATTGGTGGTAAAGCAGTAACTGAAAGTGATAAAATCAATCATCTTGCCACATTTTGATTTGAACGGTCAGGCCGATCACAACCAGGGCAATAAACAGAAGGGCGGTAACGGCCGGACGAAAATCGAGCGCCCCGGCAATCAGGGTAGCCCCGGCCACCGATGATAACAGAATAAGCGCCACCTCAAACAGCGAGGCCGAAAGAACAGACCCCAACACACCGCCAACCAACGCCAAGGCCCAGTTCCATGCCTCTAATCCCAGCCCCAACAACGTACTGAGCCAAACCAGCACGTAACCGCCGATCAAAAAGCCGGCAATGGCCACCGCAATTTTTTGAACGAAGATTGCCAGCACGGCCCCCAACAGCCCCCCCACCAAAGCCGCAACCAATGCCACCCAATCCGGTTGGTCCTGAAATAAGGGAACGGCCACACTCAACGCTATCACAAATCCTACCACGCCCACAAAGAGCCAAAAGAGTTTGCGTCCCAGCGTTAAGGCGGCAACGCCCAGCACAATACTCACAAATTGGGCGCCGGGGCCAATTGAATTGATGGCATCAATCATAATTGGGACCTCTCTTGGGACAGGATCAAACGTTTATTATTTTACCCGAATTTAAGGCGTGATACAAGCCAATCTAAAAAACAGGGTAGTGAAGAGCTTATATCTTGTAGCGATGGTGATTACATCCACAAGATGCAGTACCTCAGAAGATGGCATCGTTGGATTCAATCACACCGGCAATTGGGGCAACTGTTGAACTGTGCTATAATCTCGACATTAATTGTCGGGAGATGAATCTTGTTTCTTTATTTTTTGCAGGGTGCAACATTGGGGTTATCTGCCAGCGCCACCCCCGGTCCGTTCCAGGCCTTTCTGTTGTCACAAACCTTAAAAAACGGGTGGCGGCACACGCTACCGGCTGCGTTGGCTCCGCTTATCAGCGATGGGCCAATTGTATTTTTTGTACTGCTGCTATTGACCCAAACCTCAAATTCTCTGCTGGATACCTTACGGATTGCGGGCGGGCTGTTTATTCTGTATCTGGCCTATGGCACGGCAAAATCAATCCGTCAGGCAATCGCCACACCGCAGGCAACCACGGAATCATCTCGCCGGAGCGTGTTAAATGGCGCCTTGATGAATGCCCTCAGTCCCGGCCCATATATTTTCTGGAGCGTATTGGCCGGGCCAATTGTCCTGGAAGGCTGGCGGCAATCGCCCCTGTTGGGGGTCAGTTTTGTGCTGGGGTTTTACGGCACCTTAATCGGCGGCTTTGCCGCCTTTGTCATTTTGTTTGCCACTACCAGCCAACTTGGCCCCCGCGTCCGGTACATCCTCAATATTGTTTCGGCTATTGCCCTGTTAATTTTTGGTTTGTACCAATTGTGGACCGGTTTGATAAATTTTTTGGGATGAGGAGCGTTCGATTTTTGAACAACCAGGCCAACACACGCGATGGGTCAACAAAACCAGCCGCAAAACAGTTTTTAACGCCGGCGCCGGCTCACCTCGACTACGTTAGGCAGTTGGGCAATCAGGGCCAAGACCCGGCTGAGCTGGTCAATATTGGCTACTTCCAACGTCATTGACACTAAAGCGATGTTTTCTTTTTTGCGGGTCGTCACATTGACCGCGCTCATATTGATTTTTTCATTGGCCATAATAGAGGTAATATCGTGCAATAGTTTGGGGCGGTCAAAGGCTTCTATCTGGACATCAACCGGATAGGTCGCGTCGCCCTCCATATCCCATTCCACATCAATCAGACGCTCCGGCGAACGCTGGGTCAACCGCAGCACATTGGGACAATCGCGACGATGAATGGTAACACCGCGCCCGCGGGTGATATATCCGATAATGGCATCATCGCCCGGAACAGGCCGGCAGCATTGGGCCAGGTTTGTTAATAAATTGCCCACGCCATGAATTTGCATGCCGGAAGGGGCGGTGGTCATGCGGCTGGTGCTCTGGACCGGCAGTTGCCATTCCTGTTGTTGAGCCGGTTCGGTGGTTTCCAGAATACTGTTAATGGCGGCGACCATCTTGGGGGGGCTGATGTCGCTGCGGCCCAGGGCGGCCAAAAATCCGTCAACCTTGTTAAAGTTGAAGTATTGAGCCAGTTTTTCGTAATTAATTTCCGGAATACCCAGCCGATGCAGTTCTTTTTCTAAAATGGCCCGGCCATGCGAGACATTCTCTTCGTAATTTTGATGACGAAACCAGTGCCGGACCTTGGACCTGGCCCGCGATGTTTTGAGATATTTCAGGTTCGGGTTTAACCAGTCGCGGCTGGGTCCGCCCCGTTTGGCGGTAAGTACCTCAACCTGGTCCCCATTATTGAGTTTATAACTTAACGGTACAATCTTGCCGTTAACTTTGGCCCCCCGGCAACGATGCCCCACTTCGGTGTGGATGTAATAGGCAAAATCAATCGGGGTGGCGCCAATCGGCAGGTCAATTGCGTCTCCCTGGGGGGTGAGGACGTGTACCCTGTCCTGAAAAACCTCGTCCTTTAGCTGGTCAATAAATTCAGCGGCATCGGCCACTTCATCTTTCCATTCCATCAACTGGCGCAACCAGGCAATTTTCCGGTCGAAGGACACATCATACTTGGAGCCTTCTTTGTAACGCCAATGGGCGGCCACCCCCAATTCTGCATCCTGATGCATTTCGCAGGTACGGATCTGCACTTCGATTGTTTTGCCTACCGGGCCAACCACAGCAGTATGGAGCGACCGGTACAGGTTATCTTTGGGGGTGGCGATGTAATCGTCAAACTCACCGGGAATAGGGCGCCAGAGCGTATGCACAATCCCCAGACTGGCGTAACACTCTTCAATGGTATTAACCAATACCCGGACCGCACGCACATCATAAATCTGGTCGAAGTCAACGCCCTTCCGCTTCATTTTGCGCCAGATACTGTAAATATGTTTGGGACGACCGGTGACTTCGGCATGAATATCCCGTTTAGCCAGTTCAACCTTGAGTTGATAGGCCACCTCGCTCACATATTTTTCGCGGTTGACGCGTCGTTCATCCACCATACGGGCAATCTGTTTGTAGGTTTCCGGTGATAAATAGCGAAACGAGAGGTCTTCCAGTTCCCATTTGATTTGCCAGATACCCAGCCGATTGGCCAACGGCGCAAAAATATCAAGCGTTTCTTTGGCGATGCGTTTGCGTTTATCCTCTCGCAACGAGCCGAGGGTTCGCATATTGTGGGTGCGGTCTGCCAGTTTGATGAGAACCACCCGCACATCATCAACCATAGCCAACAACATTTTACGCAGACTTTCGGCCCTGGCCCGTTCTTTTTTGCTTTTCTCGGTTTGCCCCCGAAACCCCTGCATTTGGCCCATCTTGGTAACGCCGTCTACCAGTTTGGCCACCGTTTCACCAAACTGTTCCTGGATTTCCTCGATGGTGATGTCGGTATCTTCTAAAACATCGTGTAGAATTGCCGCGGCAATCGTTTCGTAATCAAGGCGCAAATCAGCCAGAACATTGGCTACGGCCAGCGAATGTTGAAAAAATGGCTCGCCAGAGGCGCGGAACTGCCCCTCGTGGGCCTCATGGGCCACCTCGCAAGCCCGGCGAATAAACTCCAGTTCACTATTGGTTCTGCCGGCGGCAATAGTATCCAGCCAATTTTCGTATCGAAGTGTATCTTTGCTGGTATATTCAGAATGTTTATCTTTGACAACGACCATATTCAATATTCCGGGTTTAGGGTATAGAGTTCAAGTTTATTTTCTACGCCGATTCGCGAGGATTATCGGGGTCAGAGTTGGAGTTGAACCGGGTGTTTCATTCCCAGCCAATTGCCGTAAGTATACTCTACAGCTAAGGTTTAAGCAACGAAAAGTTGAAATTTTAACACCTCAAGCAGGGGAACACCAGCACCTGCATTTTTTAAAATTTACAAGTGACAAACATCACCAATAAAAAATGACAAATGACACTATTTTTTCAAAAAGCCCTGTGCTACACTGGTGGTTGCAGCATCGGACAGAGGCAAGAGGATAATATCCTTCTTGACTCTCCTCCTCGAGCCGGCAGGTATCCCCCCTATCTGCCGGCTTTCATTTTGTCATCTGCCAATTGTGACCACACCTCCAAACGATGTCCTTCCGGGTCAGAAAAATAAAAAACATTCGCTCCCCAGGGATGATACTTAAGCGGCCCTACCGCAACACCCTGCGCCGCCAAAGCTTGCCACGCCTCCTGGGCGTTGGGCACCTGCAAAGCAATGGTTATTCCCTGGCCGCCGGAGGTTTTTACCGTAGCTCTGGCCTGATTGGCAATACTCAACCGGGCCGAGTCGGTCAGCCTAAACTCAACAAACCAATCGTTGGCAAAAAGTACCGGTAATTTTAATGTTTGCCGGTAAAAATCAACCGTTTCCTGCCAGCGGGTGCAATACAAAATAGTATTGGCACTTTGCAATTTTAGCAGACTGTTCATAGCTTATTTTTCACCTGGATATACCGATGATATAATCGTAGACGTAACCCCTAAATCAAAATGCATCTTCTCAAAAAAGTGTGTCGAAGCGTGGTTCACCCCGAAGTATCGAGAAGATACATCAAAATCATAGTAACAAACATGCAGGAACACAAATTTAGACCCAAGCCGGAGAGACAAACGCCTTATGACAACTAAAACTGCTGACGAAATTTTGCGTCGTTACAAACGGGGGGATAAACAGTTCAAACAGGTGACGATACAGGCCGGCAATTTTTCCAAACAACGGTTACCAGATATTGTGCTCGAAGGAGCTGTTTTGACCGGCTGCAATTTTGAAAAAAGCAACCTGCAACGGGCCAACCTGAGCGCGACAAATTTGCGCGGCGCCAACCTGAAAGAGGCCAACCTGGCCAAAGCCGATTTGCGGGGCGCTGATTTACGCGGGGCCGTGCTACGGGCGGCTAATTTAAGTGGCGCTGATTTGCGCTGGGCCAACCTGGAAGGGGTAAACCTGACCGGGGCCAATATCAGCGGGGCCAATTGCGACGGCACGAACCTGCGCCTCGCCATTTTAAAGAATGTAAATCCGGGCCGGTTGTGGTGGAAAGCCAACCTGGCCGAAGCCCGGCTGGATGAAACCACCTTACCCGACGGTACAGTTTTCAAACAACCGTCCCAGGAGTAACCCGAAAGGTACCGTTACAAGCCATGGACTATCCTTACTTAACAGCCAACCAGCCCGGTATTGGCGGAAAAATAAAAGTTGCGCCGGAAGATTTTATCGTGGAAGAAATTCCGCTGTATCCGGCCAGCGGTCAGGGGCAACACGTTTATTTGGAAATTGAAAAGCGGGAAATTTCGACCTTCGCGGCGGTCAAAGCCATTGCCGATGCCCTGCATATACCACGCCGGAATATCGGCTATGCCGGACTAAAAGATGCCTTTGCTGTAAGCCGCCAAACATTCTCCATCAGCAATGTCAAAGAGCAGGCGGTGCAGGCCCTGGATTTGCCCAAAATCAATATTTTGAGCATCAAGCGGCATCGCAACAAATTAAAAACCGGGCATCTGGCCGGGAATAAATTCACCATCAAGGTGCGAGAAGTGTCGGCGGAGGCCCTGCCCCAGGCCCAGGCCATTCTGGCGCAGCTGCACCAATACGGAGCGCCCAACTATTTTGGCGAACAGCGTTTTGGCCAAAGGAACAACACGCACCGCCTGGGCGAGGCGCTCATTCGACATGATTATGATATGTTTGTCGCGGAATATCTGGGCCGTCCCCAGCCCCACGAATGGCCCGATTTACAGGCCGCTCGCCACCTGGTTGACAAAGGCCGTTGGGCAGAGGCCCTGCAAAAGTGGCCCTCTCAATTATCCGACGAAAAACGGGTATTGGCGGAGATTGCCAAAAACGGACTCAGTGACCCGACTATTCACCGGGCGTTAAACAAAAAACTGAAAGGCTTTTTTGTATCATCGTACCAATCTTTTCTGTTTAACCGGCTGCTGGCCCAGCGATTACCCACCCTGACCCAATTACAGCAGGGTGATGTGGCTTATATTCACGGCAAAGGGGCCGCTTTTTTGGTAGAAGACCCCGCGGTTGAACAGCCCAGAGCAGATGCCTTTGAAATCAGCCCAACCGGCCCCCTGTTTGGCCCCAAAATGTTGGCGGCCCAGGGTCTGCCGGGGGAGCAGGAGCAGGCAATTTTACACGAACAGGGCTTGACTCCGGACGATTTCGATATCAGGGGCGTAAAAATACGCGGCGCTCGAAGACCATATCGCTTAAAAATAAAAAACCCCGGCATTTGGTGGGATGCGGGGATAGTGATTTCTTTTGACCTGGAACCAGGCAACTATGCCACCACAGTCCTGGCCGAAATTATGAAACCGTCAGCGGAATAAACCGACGTAAAACCGCTAATCGCTGTTTACCGCGGTCAGCGCCTCCTCTACGGTTGGATAAAGCTCAACGTATTGGGTCAGGCCAACCATCCGAAAGATTTTCTGGAAATGGGAGCTTAAGCCGGTCATCATCAACGTCTGGTTGCGTTTGCGGGCTTCGGTGACAACACCGATCAAAATAGCGATACCGGCACTGTTGATGTAATCATTTTGCCGAAAGTTGAAAATGATATTGACCGCGCCATCTTCCGTTGCAGTTCGACAAACCTGATTGATAGGTTTTTCAGCCAGATTGGTAATATCGCCTGCTAAATCTATGATAGCTGTTGTGGCATCCCATCGTACAGAAACCTGTACCTCATCACTCATTCAGAACTACCTCCCTGACTATTCCCCTTCTCCCACACGGTATATTACCATTCGGAATTGGGTGCTGCCTTCATCATCACTATCCTGCACAAAGCCGGCTTCGTCAACCAACTCCTTAATAATGTATAATCCCATCCCCCCCAAACGCCGCCGGCCGGTAATCATCCCGTAAATATCGGGGATGTCCACATCTACCGGCGGGGGAACACCCGCAACCCCGGGGTCTTTGATCAAAATATCGAGCTTGTCATCGTCGGCGGTTAAGATAACAACCACCTTCATTCTGACATCAAAACCACTGCCGTAACGGATGGCGTTGGTACAGGCCTCGCTAACCGCGGTTTTTATATCTTCTATCTTTTCTTGAGAAAAATTCAAGCGACGGGCTACCGTTGCCACGGCTTCTCTGGCAATTTTTTCATAGCCAAGTTCGCTGGGAATTTTGAGTTCTACCACCCGCCTGCCATGTGGATGCATCACCTATCCTCAAAAAAGAAAGACTGGAGCCTAAGCAATGCAGGCCGGCAACCTGATTGCCCATCTCCAATCTCAGCTATATTTGCCGACGCGTCATGGTACAGGGAAATTTTTGCCCCTGCCGGTTAGCCCGGAAGTATTCCGGGTTACTCCCCATGATTATACCATGAAACAACGCCATTGTTGAGGGTCGGACATAGAGATTTTGTCCTACCGGTAGTTTTAGGCTGTCAACCAAACCTAGAACTGGGTGGGATCAAGATTGTCTTCGGGGGCCTTATCAGCGGTCCATAAATCCTGAATATCGGCCTCCAACCTGGCCTGATCCAGCCATTTTGACAGGGCCAACTGTTGCTCGCGTTGATAATCCTGCGGCGTCAGTTCCCGCACTTCTCGCTCCAGCACTTCGATGCTGTGGACCAGGCCGTTTTCTCGCTACCCGTGGGCGAAATCAGCGAGCCGATTCAGAGCCAATTTGG
>Ga0180435_10007474_pt1 | contig 10410 bp, 6 predicted proteins | sample SS_ome_3_FD_132467 | JGI IMG/M metagenome (GOLD analysis project Ga0180435, IMG submission 132467) | Hypersaline lake sediment archaeal communities from the Salton Sea, California, USA - SS_3_S_1 metaG | ecosystem: Environmental > Aquatic > Non-marine Saline and Alkaline > Hypersaline > Sediment... | reverse complement strand
GCGGCCCACCCCGCCCATCAACGCGGGCAACGGCCAGGGCAGGTCGTGGTGGCAGGCCGTTAGCGACTGGTACGCCTCGAGCACCATGCCCTGGATCAGCAACACGCATGCGGCCAGGACAGAGGCATTCGCGAGCCGAGCGAAGGTGCCCCCGGCCAACGAAAAGAACCGCGATCTATCGAACGTCTCGCGGTCCAAGTTGAACATCAGCGCCGCGGCAATCCCGAAGCCAACGACGCACACCAGCAACCAGGGGGCGGCGTGGTAGGGCCAGGGCAGGACGAAGAGGGCCGGAATCGAGAGCAAGGCGACAAAGACCAACCGGACCGGGTCCAGCCGCTGGGGTTTCAGCGATGTGAGACAAAGCACGCCGGCCGCCGTCAGCAGCGTCGACAGGACTAGATTGGGCTGGGTGTAGCAGCCAACGGCAAATAGCCACGACGCCGACAGAAGAGCCAGACCTATCCATGCCAGCATCATGGGGCTGCCCCTCCCAATTCGTCGACACCTTCGTCATGTACATCGTCCGTTGGGGCAAATCCCTCCTCGGTCAGGCTTCCCGCCTGGCCCCCGTGGGGCGGGTCCTCCCACTGCAAGGCCGGCTGGAACCCGCCCCCATCGGAGAACACATCGGTATCGAAGAACTCCGGCGGTGACCGGTAGGGCGGTATCCATTGACTCTCGCCGGTCCGCAACAAGTCCAACAGGTAGCGCCAAAAGTCGGCGTTCTCGCGCAGTCCTTCGAAGGGCGAACCGTCTTCGTGCTCCAGGTTCTTGTTCATGCCGAAGCCCGTATCCCCGATCACCGCAATCAGCCCTTTTCGCAGTCGCCGGATCTCGATCAAGCGGAATTCCGCGTCGCTGGGCATCAATCCGTCCCGCCGCGTAATCAACAGCCGCTTGGAGGGATCGTCAAGACAGGCGACCGGCCACGCGGCGTCGAATCGAACGAAAGCCTCGTAGTCCTCACCCTGGAAATAGGGGGTCTTGAAATGACTGCACGGAATGGGCTCGTCGTTCTGCGCGGCATCCCAATCGGAGTGCCCGACCCGGAACCGCAGCTGCTCGAGCAGCGATTTGCCCGGCGAGTATCGATCACGGCCGATCATATAGATAAAAATCCCTCCGTCGCGAACGAAACGATCGACGACCATGCGTTCGGACCGCGAGTACTCACGAGACGGCGCGATACAGACGAGCACGTCGGCGCCGCGCAGCCGCTCAGGCGTGAGTTCGGGAAGCATCAAAGTCAAGTACCCGTTGCGCATGAGCGTCAGGCACAATCCCATCACGCCGTCGTCGCGCCAGCCTTCGGGACTGTAGGCGTGCATGTGCGATGCGTCGATATAGGCCAGCCCGTAGGGCCGCACCGTATCGTCGGGCGGCACCGCAACGGGATCGGACATCTTGACGACGGCTTGCCTGCCCTCAAGGATCGAAACATTAAGCATGTCATACGAGGTTTTGAGCTTTTCGGTGTCGGGCAGGATATCGCCTTGCGAGTGCACGCGCGCCGTGTGGACAACGATCACCAGGGAGCAGACGACCGAAACCACCGCGATGAGCCACACCTCGCGCCGCCACGCCAGCAGGAGGGCCAACAGCACGCACACCAGGACGACAAGCCATTGGGCACTCAGGCCCGCATATCTCGTATTCGGCTGGGCCGCATACGCCAACAACCGTGACGTGAAGCGGTGGCAGCCGATCGTCAGGCCGTTGGTCAGGCCGGAGGTGTCGCCGAACACAATCACCTTGCCGTCGCCCAGCGGCTGTTCCGCCGCCAGGACCAGGTCGCCCAGTTTTTCTCCCGGATCGTAACGCCCGTTGCCCATTTTTGAGGCGTCGTCGGGATCAGCTTCCTCGGAATCGACGCCGATCAGCGCTGCTGCGTGCAGCTCGTCTTCGCTCGGATCGTCTCCGCCCGGGAAGTCTCCGTCGGGATCCTCTTCGTCCGGAACGATTTTGCCCGGGTCGGCCCAACCCCAGCGTCCCACGACAAGCGGTCGAGCCGGCCAACGGGCTTCAACGGACGCGCCGATGACGCTGCCGAATTCGTTTTCGTCGTCGCCGATCCCTGCCGTCGTCGGGTGCGCCAGGGGTTGATACGATTGGAGCCATCCGCCCACCTCGAACGTCGCCGAATCGAATCGCACGCGCATCGCGGTGGGTTGGAGCACCTCGTTGAAGTGGTTACCGCCCTTCGACCAGGGGACACTTTTCTTGCGAACCGTGTGCTCTCCCATCACCAACAGTGAACCACCACCCTGCACGTAGTCCCAGATCCGCCGCAGTTGCCCCTCCTCCCACGGATCGTCGGGGAAGATGAGAATCAGCAAGTCCGCATCCCGGAGATCGTCGTCGGAAAGATCGGGCGAGATGACACAAGTCGCTCCCATGCTCTCCAAATAGACCGGAAGCATCCCGTACATACCCACACTGTACGCACCGTAGTCACCGTGGACAGGCTTCCACCAATTCAAATAACCCTTCTCGAAGACCACGACCTTCTTGCCGTCCAGGCTGACCGTGGCATTCTTCTCACCGTCCACGCCGGCCGGCAACTGCCAACCCGGGAGCGAAATCGCGGGAACGACGACGGCCAGCAACAAGAGCAGCACCGCCACGGGCGGCCACGCGATTCTCTGTTCGCACGGTTCCGGCGGCGGCCGCGCGACGGGTTCGGCGTATGCTTCGCTTGTTGCCGGCAGTCGGCGCGACAGCCGGGACCACCACCCAAGATGGGCCCCGGCAAGCACCACGTAGGCCACTGCGGCGAAAACCGGGATGTTCCAGGGCACTAGATTGCGTAGTGTGTGCACCGCCTCTCGCGGGCTCGCGCGATTGACGTCATCCGGATCCGTCATGGGAAGACGCGACAGGTCGACATGCCAACGTGCGCCGTGTGATACCACAGCCAGAAACACCAGGTGCAGAAAACATACGGCCAAGAGCGCTACGGCGATCTCGCCCCAGGTGAGTGCGAGCGTTTTGCGCCCGGTCTCGCGGGCCGCCGGCGTGCCTGCGTCGCTGGCGGCGGTGGACGAGCCCCAAACGGTGCGTACCCACCGCACGGTCTGGCGCACCAATCCTCTGCCGCTCAACACCATCGGCGCGCGCAGCACGAAGTAGACCATTACGACCAGAAAATCCAGGCCGGCAAACGTGGCCCCCACCCATAATCGACATCCGCTCACAACGCCTGCCAGCCATCCGAGCCCTCCGCCCGCGCCGTCGGCGGCCAGCCACACGATCGGCAGCGACGTGACGGTCAGGCGATACAGGGCGAAGATGAAAGTCGCTTCGGCCGCCGTTCTCAGCGATCTGCGACCGGCACCCGACTCGATCGCCGCGAGTAGCGACAGCAGCAGAGGGATCGCCAGCACGTTGACCGTCTGCAAGCGAGACGCGGTCATCGCCACGACAACCGCGATGCCGAACAGGAGGAGGATCAGCGCGTAACTTGACCTGGCAACGAAACGGGTGCAAGGAATGCGGATCCGCAGTCGAGGCCGGTCTCGTTGCCAGCCCGGCGGTAGAACGGCAAGCAACATGCCGGCCATCAGCAACCACGTCAGGCCGGCGCGTAGCGGATGACCTATCAGTCCGATCGAACCGGCCGCCACCCACGCGGCGCCGACGCCCACCGCGGCGGCAACGATGGTGCCCCACGGCTTGCCGGAATCGGCAGGGCGCGGCTCGACAGCGATGGGCACAGCGGCCGCGGCGCCGCCGGACGGGATCGCCAACGACGGGTTCTGAGATTCGCTACGGCGATGGTCGGCTTCGTGCGACACGGCTCTGGTGGCAGGAGAACCTTGGACGAGACCCACTCATTATAATCACTGCCGCGGCGGCTGAACCCCTACCAGAGCGGCCCGTTGATTTCATCGCCCCGCCGGCCTTGTGCCGGCGGAAGATTGGTTTGACAACTACAACGACGACCCGCAACTGCCCCGGCTTTTCTCCCCATCCGCCAGCGGCGGCGTATGGGGAGAAAAGGGTAGATGGGTGGCTGTGGAAATCGCGTTGTTTCCAAACCGCCTTTCCACTCGCACAGGGCCAGTGGCGTAAGGAGCACTCCGTGAGTAAATCAACTGCCCGGAAGCGCGACGGCGCATGAAGACGGAGTTTGATCCCCGATGGGCTTGTCCGTCCGCGGGGCGTGATCGTTGCTTCCATGCACGCATTTCGGCGAACCGTGGGCGTCAGCCCACGGGTTCAAGATTGGCACGCCCGGATACGGGTACTTTGGGACCCGTGGGCTGACGCCCACGGCTCGCCTTTGGTTGAGCGTCGTTTAACGCGATGGCAATGGATTGAATCACCCTTTCGAGCAATCCGTCTCCTATTCTCCGCCGTCGGCGGTCACAACACGGGAATTCGCAGAGTCGGATTCTTCGGCACCGGCGAGCGCGACACCGCTGTCTACCGGCGGTTTATCCCTGGCCCCAACATTCTTCACGGGCACCAGTGCCGTGTAGCCGGCGAACTTGACGAACCTGTCTTCTTTCGGCGGGTCGATCACCGGCCACTTCTTGCGAGTTTCCTGCGGGACCGACGCCCGCCAGATGGCCAACACTTGATCCACGTCAACGTGCGGGTTCCCTCGCTCGTTTCCCTGCTTGCCACTCTGTTTCGGTCGGACGGGAACCCATAGCAGATCGATCATCGAACTGCCGCGGTAGAAGTATCCGCCCACAATATCCCCGTCAGCATCGAGTTCCAGGGCATAGTTGAAGAACTTCCGGTATTCGATCCGTGGGCTCCGCTGATACTCGCCACGGCTGTCCTTGGCATACGAGATGGTCATCCTCACGTTCACCAGGCGATCATTGTATTTCGACCACGAAGAGTTGTATCCGAAGATGGGATAGTTCCATTTCTCTTCGCCCGGATCGGCCTCCATTCCCACCGGATACTGGCCGCGGCCCAGCCAGTTCGTAATGATCGTGTGGAAGGTGCCCGCATTGATTGCGTAATCGATACCCGCGAGGTTTTCGTTCTCGTTGTAAATGTAAATCTCAGCCAGCAGGGCTTTTATATCTGCCGGCGAAAACACCACGCCATTGTACTTGACGCTATTCTGAGGCTCGGCATGCCGAATGGCTGCCGCCGTCCAGCCATTGCAGTGACCGTGCCAATGAGGAGTTGTGTAGACCACCCGTGACCGGAAAAGACCCATCCGCTGGTACGTGGGCTTGCGATACGCTGTCGTGTCCCATTGCTCATGGCCTGAAGCCAAGCCACGCCCGCCGTTGAACGCCAAATCATATTTGCGAAGCGCGTAGCCGGTGCCCCCCGCCGTATCGGGATAAATGTATCCCGAGTAGGGCACGCGGTAGTCCGCTACCCTGCCCTCGGTCGGCAGCTTGTCGAAATTCCGAACCAGCTTCTTACCCCAATATCGCTTGAAAACTCTGTCTTGCTCCTTCGCCACCTCGTCGGGAATCAACGCTCCCATCCCAGTCGACAATGCGATTGCTGCGATCACTACGGGCATGCTCATTGGTGCCTCCATCCACGGTGCAATTCAAGGAGAAACGTTCAGAAAACATCAAATAATCGGCCTTCCGCGCGGTTGATTCGCGTACCGGCTTTCTCGCCGCGCATCGGAGGAAGGCTATTCTAGGAAGCAAACTCAGTTTGTTCCATCATGGGCAATCAATATTCCCCCTAAAACCCCCACGTTTTCCCCGTGACGCAGTGCGCAGAATTAACTCAGTTTGCCATGAATTTTTGGTTCATCACGAAATTCTGGAATGGCCGGGGTTAGCCCGGATGGCGCACCGTTCTGTAGGGTGGGACAAGGAAACGGCTATCTGGTGGGCCGGCGCGTGCCATCGTGTATTTTGTGGCGGAAACAGACTGTTTTTCGCAACGTTGCCGTTTCCGCCGGCCCACCACCAACTTAAGCACGCTTGTCCCACCCTACGTGCGCAATTCGGGTTAGAGCGAGGCACGAGCGAAACCCGGGGGGCTTCGCTCCGCTCAGTCCAACCCCAGTCACCCGGATCTCCAAAGCCCCAACAAATGCGCGATGAACCGAAATTTTGCTGGTCCTTTTGCAATGGCCGCGATGGAGCCGCTTTTGTGCTAATCCGGTTCGACCTGCGCAACCGATACGATTGATACGACCGTCACTGCGCTATTCGTGTCGATTCGTTGTGTGCTCAACCGCGGCCGGTTTGAAATGCCCGCTACGAAGCGGCGTTTCCAGCTGGATTTCACAGCGGCGGCCGGACAAAGGAAAATGCCCACGGCATGGTGCGTGTCGTGCCGCCTCGTCATGTCCCGGCGGCCTGATTCTAGGTGGGAAAACCGCTTTGCGACGCAACACGGAATCGAGGCCCGTGTTCACGGCGCCGGGAACCAATCCGACACGATCGGCGGGATGCTCGGCAACCAATTCGTTGGGGGGACCAAGGATGCTGTGCTCGCAAGTACGTCAGATGATTCAGATTCCAGGTGCGGCAGCCGGTGCGATCCTGCTACTGACCTGCGGTTTCATGGCCCAAACGCTGCCATCGGCAGACTTGCCGCCCGTGTACGCCCCGGATTTCCTTCTTTCGCAGGAGTCCGAACCGGGCGAGGAAAACGCGAGCGTCTATTTAGCTCAGCTGTCCGATGCGGCGGACGACGACATGCCGCCAGTCATCCCCGCGCCCGCGGCGCCGGACGACGAGCGCGTGCCTCCGGAGATGGCGGACTCTCCCGAGACGCCGGAGATGCCGGACGACGCGGAGCCGCTTCCGCCGCTGCGGACGCCCCTGGCTTCGCTGACCGAACGGCCGGGGCTGGGGATGCTGGCCGCTCGGACTCCTGCCTTGCGGCTGGCGAGCGTGCCGAACATGCTGGGCGACTTCTTCAGCGGTACGTCGCAGCTGGAATATTCCTACCCGGGGCCGTGCGTAAACTGTGAAGTGAATTCGATGGTCTCCGCGCCTTTGGCCGGGGGTGGTCGGCGGCTGAAGATCTCCGAGAACAACAAAGCGCTGCCGATGGATCGCATCTATTTCATGTTCCACCATTTCCACAACGCGGTGGACAGCCATCCCAACACCAATTTCCCGTTCGGCGGAACCAGCTCGCCAATCAACCGGTACACGATTGGCCTGGAAAAGACCTTCTTGCAGGGCCGCTGGTCCGTCGATCTCCGGTTGCCGCTGGCCGAGAGGTATAGCGCCAACGCCGACGAACTGCAGGTGGAAGGCGACTCGATGGGCAACTTCGCACTCGTCGTGAAACGGCTGTTATGGTCTTCCGAATCGAGCGCCGCAGCGATCGGACTCGGCATCGATACCCCCACCGGCAGCGACGTGAGCGGTACCCTGTTCGACAATCCGTTCGTGTTCGAGAACCAGGCATTGCATCTTTCCCCGTTTGTCGGTTTCCTTGTAGCTCCCACCGACATGTGTTACTTCCAGATGTTCCTGGAAGTTGACCTCCCCACGAACGGAAATGAGTTTGCGTTGTTCAGTCCAAGTTCGAACGAGTTTGAACCGCTCGGTCAACTCACCGACCAAACCCTGTTTCACCTGGACGTCACCGCCGGCTGGTGGTTCTATCGTGACCCCACGGGATGTGGCCTGACGGGACTGGGGTCGATTTTTGAGTTCCACTATACGACCACGGTGGACGACGCAGACGTGTTGGACGTGCCGATATCCGCCCCGGGCATTACCGATGGCAGGTTGCGGTTCGGCAATCTGAACAACCGACTCGACGTGGTGAACTTCGCGGCGGGGTTGCACGCGCTGATTCACGAAAACACGACGCTGCGCGTGGCCTGCGTCTTCCCCGCCTATAGCCGCTTCGACAACCCGTTCGACGCTGAAGTCCACTTCTCGTTGAATCGGTACTATTGAGGATTCGGCGTCGAAAGATACGGTTCCGATGGTGCGGGAATCCGGGTGATGATCTCGGCATGCAGGACCGGCAGGGTCGGGTCGTAGCTATTGTCGAATCTCAGTCGTCCGGCCACCCGGACCCAGCTCCCCGGTTCGATCTTCTCATCGGGCGGTCCCTGGACCTCGACCGAGACGGCCGATGCGTCGGCCACGCAGCAGGTGACGATCAGGCGGTAGACGTCGAATCGTCCGTTCTGCGAACCAACGACCGCATCGCACTGGCCGATGAGTTCGACGAACTTCCCGTCAAGCGTGACCGGATCGTACCGACCGGCTAGCGTGAGAATATCGAGCACGGTCGGTTGGGCCGGCAGCTTGACGTCATCCCCGCCGTCGACCTCCTCCCGCGCCTCGCCCAACACCCAGGCCACGGCTCGCTCGAATTCGAGGTTGCGGGGCGGCACGGCAAGCTGACGCCTGCGGCGCCACTCCGACGAAGGTCCTTGCGGATTGACGGCCAACGCAAACGCCATGGGCACCATCAGGATCGCGACGCAACACAGACGCCGCATCCAGGAGCCGCCGTCGCCGCAAGTGTGACAGGCGTCGACGGGGCGCGAAAAACGGGCCACCACACACGCAATCGCCATCCCCAACAGTACGATTGCCGTGGCCGGTGTCATCCAAACGTACGACGATGCCACATACAGAGCCACACGCCCCGATAGGTAAGAGAACGCCAAAAACGCCGCCAACAGCAACAGCGTCACAATCACCAGCCACTCGGCAAGCGCCGCCGTCGTCTTGGGCCGGTCGCGATGGCAGTCGGGGGGCATGGGCGTTGGTTGCTGGTTACGTGGGTGACGGCCGGTTTGTCGTTTTATATTCCCGGCGCCGGTACCGTGGGCATCCATACGAAGCCGGTGACGCAGAAAACAAAGATCAGCAGAGTCACCCATCCGGTGATGACGAAGATCGCCTTCGGGCGGAAGACGGTGGTGTACATGGCGATCAGCTTCAGATCGACCATCGGCCCCAGCACCAGGAAGGCCAGTTTGGCGAACATCGGGAACGCAACGAAGCTCGCGGCGACAAAGGCGTCGGCCTCGCTGCACAAATTGAGCACGACCGCCAGAACGGACATCCCGGCCACGGCCGCGAACGGGTTACTGGCAAACGGCTCCATGGCCGCCGGGCTGATACTGCTGTTGATCAGTGCCGCAGCGGCGGCTCCCACCACCAGCGTGGCACCGATCACCAGGAAGTCTTGCGAAGCGTGAACGAACACTTCGACCGGCATCAGCCCCCAGGACGGCCGCTGACGGTTGTGCGAACTCTTCTTCAACTCGGCCCGAAGTGCGTTCTTCTCCCCCAACAGCTTCCAGACGGCCAGCCCCACAACGACCGCGACCACGTAGGCCAACCCCACACGCAACCCGGTAATAACGAGCGCCCCTTTTCCACGAAAGGCGACCCAGGTGCTGAGAATCACCAGCGGGTTGATGATGGGCGAAGCGAGCAGGTAGGTCACCGCGCAGCTGACGGGGACACCCTTGAGCACCAGCCGTCGGACGATGGGCACAATGCCGCATTCACACATGGGAAACAGCAGCCCGATGCAAGCGCTCAAGGCGATCCCCAGCACGCGGTTCTTGGGAAACAGCCGCGCTACGGTCTCGGACGATACGCAGCATTCGAGCAGGCCTGACAGGATCGCACCCACGACCACAAACGGGAAGGCTTCGTACAGCAGGCCCCACCCAACCCACACGAAGTCGGACAGATTGAAGGAAAAATCAGTCATGCGGTTCCAACGGACCTGTTTTTTCGGGCATACCGAGGGCGTTGAGCGCTACGCCGGCCCACCAACGGGCTTCGTCGATTCTCTCTGCCACGAGTTCTCGTTTGGCGTTGCGAACCAATCGGCTTACCGGCTCCGATGGCTCCGACGCGGCGACCATCGATTCGCATAGATCCACAGCCGATTCGGCAGATTGCCGGGTAGCCGTGGCGGGGGTTGTCGGTTCCAAGGACTCGAACCACTCAGGCACTTCCCCGGCCGCGGCCGACGACGCGTCCCTCCCCGACAGCTGCAGCGCCAGACGAGCGAGCGACTCGGTCTTCCCATAATCGCCGTTTTCATAGTAGTAGCGGGCGCGCCGCAAGAGTTTTCCAACGCTTGCATGCCCCTCCAACATGAGTTCCCGGCCCGCCAGAAACGATGGGCCAACTTCCGCCAACAAGCCGGCGACCGCTTCCTTGCCCGCTGCCGTCGTCGATCCGGTCTGGTCGTAAGCAAGCGAGGCAAGCACGGTGTGGGCGGTGCCAAGATGTGTTTCGACCGACGAACGATCTGATCGCGACGCCGCCAACAAAGCTCGTTTCAAGGCGACACGCACCGCTGTCACGTCGGCACCCTCCTGCTCGGCCACACGGGCGGCACGGACGGCCGTCACATAGAGTTGCCTTGGCTGCTCCTGCTCGACAAAGAACTTGTTGGCCGCGGCACGCTGCGTCGGCGAGATATTTTCGACGGACGCCAACTCGGCGGCGGCCGCAT
>Ga0180435_10007472_pt1 | contig 10412 bp, 8 predicted proteins | sample SS_ome_3_FD_132467 | JGI IMG/M metagenome (GOLD analysis project Ga0180435, IMG submission 132467) | Hypersaline lake sediment archaeal communities from the Salton Sea, California, USA - SS_3_S_1 metaG | ecosystem: Environmental > Aquatic > Non-marine Saline and Alkaline > Hypersaline > Sediment... | reverse complement strand
TGGTTATGCCCCAGCACGTAGGGCATGTGCGTGTGCGTGATGATGAAGCCGGGCATCGCGATCCGGCCGGCGGCATCGATGACCTGGACGGCGTTTGCATACTTGCGCTCCAGCTCGGCGGACGGGCCAATCTCAACGATCCGCCCCTTCTCGACGGCGATCGCACCTGGCGAGTGAATCGGTCCCGTCAGGACATTCGGATGGCACGTCATGACCAGCGCATTCTTGATGAGGAGATCAGCCACGGTTGCCTCCCTTCAGGGCTTCGACAATGTCCTCCCGTGTGATCGGAAGCTTCGTGAAGCGGACGCCAACCGCGTCTGCAATGGCGTTGGCAAAGACAGCGGCGGAGGCGGCGACCGGCGGCTCGCCCGCTCCCTTGGCGCCGAAGGGGCCCGTCGGATTGGGATCCTCCACGGCGATCGTCTCCGTCGGGATGCGGTCCTTGATCGAGGGGAGCGCGTAATCGGCGAAGTTCGGGTTCTGAATGATTCCGTCGGCGTAGCGAATCTTCTCCATGTGGGCCAAGCCGAAGCCCATCAACGAAGCGCCGTCGACCTGCCCTTCGAGACCGAGCGGGTTGATGACCCGGCCGACATCGTGAGCGGCCTGGTGGCTCAACACGGTCACTTCGCCGGTCATTCGATCGACGCGCACGTCCATTCGGTGCGTTCCGTAGTTGTAGGCGATGTAGATGTCACCCTGGTGCGTGGCGTCATCGAAGTTGGCGTCGGGCGCCTTGGAGAAGGCGAGGTTCATCAGCGGGAATCCCGTCCAGTAGGCGGCGGTGGCCACAGTGGGAATCGGTATCCGTGCCGAGTCGTCCATCTTCAGGATGGCGAATCCATCTCGAAGCTCGATGTTCTCAGGCTCCGTCTCGAACATGAGCCCCGCCATCGACAGAAGCGACTGCTTGACCTCGGTGGCTGCCTTGTAGACGGCCATGCCACCGACGGTCGTGCTGCGAGAGGCGACCGTCGGACCTGAGTCATGCACGGCATCGGTGTCGACCAGGCGAACACTGACCGTCTCCAGGGCGACGCCCAGGACTTCGGAGGCGATCTGCGCCCAGACGGTGCGAGAACCTTGGCCCAGCTCCGTCAGGCCGATGCCGACCAGGACCGAACCGTCCTGGCTCATCTGCACCGACGCGCCGGTGACATCGACGCCCTCGGCCCCGTTGGAGATGCCCTGAGCCACAGATGCGTAACCGGTTCCGTAGAGGTATCTCCCCCTATCTGCCGGCTCAGGGCTTTCGGGACGCGGCTCCGTCGTCTGACCGGAGCCCGGCGCTGTTGTCCCCTGCGCAGCGCCTCGCTCCGCGATTCTCTCGATGGTTTCCAGGAGGCCGACCGACTGCTCGTAGATCTGTCCCGTCGCGTTGGCGACGCCAGCCTTCAGTCCGTTGAGGCGGCGAATCTCCAGACGATCCATCTTGAGTTTCTTCGCGAGTTCATCGATCTGGGATTCGGATGCGAACGTCACTTGCGGGACGCCGAATCCGCGGAAGGCGCCACAGTATGTCTTGTTGGTAAAGACAGAGGTGCTTTGGACTTCGACGTTCTCGATCACATACGGCCCGGCGGCGTGGATCAGCGTCTTCATCGTCACGAACGGGCTTTCCGAGGCGTACGCGCCGCCGTCGAGGAGGATCCGAACCGATCGTGCGACGAGGGTGCCGTCCTTCATGGCCCCAGTCTTGATCTCGATTCGTGCCGCGTGCCGAAGATTGGAGCCGAGGATCGACTCCTTCCGCTCGTGAGCGATCATCACCGGACGATTCAGCTGCTGTGCGGCGATGCAGGCGAGGGAGCCGATCTCCGTTGCGACATCGTCCTTCCCGCCGAAGGAGCCGCCGGTGCACGCCTGGACAACCTTGACGCTCGATGCGGGGACGCCGAGGTTGGCGGCGACATGGCCGCGGATGTGGAACGGAGACTGGCAGGACGCGTAGAGCGTGAAGCGCCGACCGGGGACAGCGCAAACGGTCTCCGGCTCCAGATAGCCATGATCCTGGAACGAGGTTTCGTATGTGCCTTCGACAATGACCTCCGCTTCCCGGAACGCGGCCTCCACATCCCCCTTGATCAGCTTCTTGGAGAGGGTGATGTTCCCGTTCTCGTGGATCTTGCGCGCATCGGGCGCCAGGGCTCCGTCCATTGTCAGGATCGGTTCGATGGGTTCGATGGTCAGAGAGATCGCCTCGACGGCTCGCCGGGCGACTTCTGCTGTCTCTGCGATGACGAGGGCTACCGATTCGCCGGCATACCGGACCTCGTCAGCCGCCAGGAGTGGCTGATCGAAGGGAGGGAGCACGCCGATCAGGTTTGGCCCCGGGATGTCCTTGGCGGTGAGCACACGGAGTACGCCGTGAATCTGCTGAGCCTTCTCGATGTCGATCTCGGAGACACGACCGGCAGGAACGCCGGCGCGCTTGACCGATCCATAGACCATGCCCGGGAATCGGTAGTCGCCGGCGAACTTGGCGCGACCCGTCACCAGCTCGACGCCATCCACCTTGCGGACCTGTTTGCCGATGGTGCTCACGCGGCCACCTCCCCATTCGTGCCTGTGTCACCGGCAGACATCCGTCGGCTTGCTTCCTGCACGCCGTCGACGATCTTTCCGTAGCCCGTACACCGGCAGAGGTTGCCTGAGAGGGCCTCTTCGATTTCCGCGATCTCCGGACGGGCGTTTTCTTCGAGCAGCGCCTTGGTTGAGAGGATCATGCCCGGTGTGCAGAACCCGCACTGGACGGCACCGGTATCGAGGAATGCTTCCTGGATCGGGTGGAGACCGCCATCGGCACCGGCCACGCCTTCGATGGTTTGGATCTCGCGGTCGATGATCTTGCCGGCGAGCAGGAGACAGGCGTTCACTGGTTTGCCGTCGAGGAGAATCGTGCAGGCGCCGCACTCGCCCCGGCCGCAGCCTTCCTTGGTACCGGTGAGGCCGAGCTCCTCGCGAAGCAAGTCGATGACGCGCGCGTCGGGCTCAGCGTCCAGCTGAACCCGCTTCCCGTTGCACGTGAACTGGATCCTCATGAGCTCGCTCCTTCAATGCCCGCGGCCTCTGTAGCCTGATTCGCGCAGGCCATCAGACAATCGAAAACGAGCGCGACCGTCACGTCCTGCCTGTACGTCGCGGTCGAGCGGACATCATCGATGGGGCGAATCCCTTCGAGAACGAGCTCCTGGATTGCCTCAAGGTTGATCTCGTCGATGCCTCGCCCCTCAAGCGACTGCTCGAGCGCCTCCAGGCGCAATGGCACCGGGGCCACGCTCCCTACGGCCACACGGACCTTCGACACCACACCATCGTTGATGCAGAAGCCGGCTGCCGCGTTCACCTGTGAGATGGCCTGTCCCTTCCGGTTGCCGATCATTCGGAAGGCGGACGTCCACGTACAGGCTGGCAGAGGAATCTCGATGAACTTCAGGATCTCATCCGGTTGGAGGAGGGTCTGCTTCGGCCCGGTGAAGAACTCCCGGCTCTGGACGGCCCGAGTGCCTTGAGCCGATCGGAGGACGAAGCTGGCGTCGAGCGTCAGCAGGGGCGTCAGCGTGTCTCCGCACGGGGACGCATTGCAGACGTTCCCGCCGATCGTCCCCAGATTGCGAATCTGCGGTGATCCAACGGCCTGTGCTCCCTGGCGCAAGCTCGCGGGGAGGACCGGCGATGCCGCAACCTCGGCGATCGTCGTGCACGCGCCGATGCGGATCAGCTCCACTCGCTCGCTGCTGGCGATCTCGATACCTCGGAGCGCGTCGAGATGGCCGATGTCGATGATCGTCTCGGGAGAGCAGATCCCTTCGGCCATGTAGACACAGGCATCCGTGCCGCCGGCGAGAACCATGCCGCGTGAGGAGTCCAGCAGCCCCACGGCCTCGTCGACGCTACTTGGTCTCAGGTACTCCATTTGAACTCCTCTTCCCTCTCACTCGCCGTTTTCGGAGAGAACGGTACGACTAGAGGGCGTCGTCTCCGATCCCCAGTTCGGCAAGCTTCTGTTTCGTCGGAATGCCCGAGAGATCCCAACCGCGAAGCTGGTAATACTCATCGAGCATGGCCTCGAACTTGCTCTCCTCGATGGACGCTGACTGCGACGTTGAGCCGAGGACCGGTTCCATGCACTTCGCCGGCAGCCTGTCGTCGGCGCGTGTCAGGCCTGCCTTCAGGTTGAACAGCTTCTCCAGATTCCAGATCCGCTCGCCGAGCGTCGCCAGGTCATGCCAGCTCATCGTCTGTCCGGTGGCCGCTTCAAGGAGGCGCGGATAGGTTTCGTGGTCGGTCACGAACTCGTGGAACCGGCAGCTGATGAGCGTGAAGATCGCGTTGACCACGTTCTGATTCTCGATGACCGCCGCGGCTTTGCCATCGTAGGCGTCCATATCCATCGCGCCGGCGATCTCCGCGCCGATGGGCGCGCGCTTGTGACAAGCGCCGCGGTTGGATGTTGCGTAGGCAAGCCCTGTTCCTTTCATCCGCCGGGGCATCCAGGCGGCGAAGCCGGAGTTCTTGACCTGCATGGCGCGATCGAGGCTGTCGTCGCCGAGCTCAAAGGCCGCTTCTCTCGGGCCTTTGGCGAGCATGTCGCCGACACCCTCTCGAGTACAGATCATCTCAAGGAGGGCAAGGACCGCCTCGCTGTTGCCGAATTGGAGATCGATCCCCGGCACGCTGAGCTTCCCCGCCTCGCCCATCTCAAGCGCCCACGCGATGGTGACACCGGTCGTCAGGCTGTCTACACCGTAGAGTTCGGTGAGGCGATTGGCTTCGGCCAATCGTTCTGCGTTGGAGATCATCGCGTTGGAGCCGAGAGAGAACATCGTCTCGTATTCGGGACCCCGTCCCCACAGCTGCTCGCCCTTGGAGCCGTTGAACTTGTGCACCCGTCCGCAATGGATCGGGCATCCGAAGCAAGCGATCCGCCGTGTGTAGAGATTCCTTTCATAGAAGGGGCCGTCAATTCGGCCCGCACCATCGAAGCTTCCGTAGATGTGGTTCTTCGTCGGCAGCGCGCCCCGGCCGTTGACCAGCGGCATACCGCCGCCTGTTCCGAACTGCGAGAAGATGCCTACCAGGCCGAACTCGTCAGTGCGAGCCGCGCGGAGGGCATCCATGTTGTCGGCGACCAGAGCGGCGAACGCTTCGGGGTGTGCCGCCTTCACGCGGCCGGAACCGCGAATGCCGATTGCCTTGATCCGCTTCGACCCGAGAACGGCCCCGGCTCCCCCGCGGCCGAAGGCGCGCGTTTCGGAGAAGGCGCCGGCCATGGCGACGGCACGTTCCCCAGCCGGTCCGATGGAGATCGTCCGGTAGTCGTCCCCGTACGTCTCCTTGACGTAGGCCTCGGCCTCTTCGGTCGTCTTCCCGACGATGGGCACCGCCGACTCAAACCGGACGGCTTCGTCATCGATGAGCAGAATGCTCCACTCGGACGCTGCGCCTTCCAGGATGATCCCGTCGAGCCCGCAGAACTTGATCTCCGCGCCTAGGAACCCCCCGGCGTAGGAGTTGAGGACGGTGCCGGTGAGGGGCGACTTGGTGACCAGACACGTCTGGGCGTGCATCGGTGCTGCTGTACCTGTCAAGGGTCCGACACTCAGGATGACCTTGTTGTCCGGCGACAGCGGGTCAACCACCGGATCGACCTCGGTGCAGAGGATCCTGACGCCATAGCCGATGCCGCCGACGTACGGGCGTACGTCGGCGGGCACAGGCCACAAGGAGGTGCGCTTTGCACCCGCATCAATCCGGAGCATCCGATCGAACATGCTTCCCGTCACGCGGACACCCCCTTGATCTGAATTGCGTCGGTGACGCACTCCTTCACGCAGGCGGGATCGCCTCCGCAGAAGTCGCACTTCTGAGCCTTGGACTCACGGATCTTGATGGCGCCGTAAGGACAGACGGTTTCGCACGCACCGCAGCCGATGCACGTCTCGGCGTCGATGAGCACCAGACCGTCTTCCCGGCTGATGGCAGAGACGGGGCAAGAGCTGATACAGGGCTGGTCTACGCAGTCTTCGAACCGGCAGACACGGATCTCTGGAACCTCAGGCCAGTTCGGCTTGATGTCGATCCGTGACGCCTGCAGGCTGACTGCTCCCGTCTTGGCCAGAGAGCAGGCGATGGCACAGCGTTTGCACTCGGTGCATCGGCTCAGGTCGATGTCGAATCCCACAGCGTTGCCCATGTCTCTGTCCTCGTTTACGTACCGAACAGCTTCAGCTTGGTTCCGATTCCCTTCTCCTTGGCCGCCTCGTAGACTTTGTGGCAGAGGCAGATGTCGTGGATGCCCATCCCGATGGGAGAGAAGAAGACGCGCTGGTCATCGCTTGTCCGCCCCGGGATGTCGCCGGTGATCATGGGGCCGAGATCGAGCACGCGCTCCCGCTCGATCATGTTGTCGGCCAGCATCAGGGCGACAACCGGCGTCCCACGATGGACGACGGTTTCGGTGTCATCGACCACGATCAGATCAGAGTTGATCACGGCCTCGAACTCCTCTTCCTGATAGGAGCCTACGGCGGAGAAGAAGCTTCCCGGCTTCAGCCAGGCATCCTTGACGATCGGCTCGTTGGCCACCGTGACGGTGACGATGATGTCAGCGCCGACAACCGCCTCCTGGGCCGTGTCGACAGCGCTCACGTCGAGGCCGAACTGCTCGGACATGTCCTTGGCGAACGCCTTCGACGTCTCCATGTTGATGTCGAATGCCCGAACCGACTTGATGCTGGGCAGCGCGACGACGAGTGCTTCGAGCTGCGTTCGTCCCTGCACGCCGGCGCCGATAACGGCGACGGATTCGGAGTCCTGACGTGCGAGGAGCTTTGCCCCAGCGCCGGTGACCGCACCGGTCCGTAGCGCGGACAGCCACGTGCAATCCATGATCGCCAACGGGACCCCGGTCCAAGAGTCGTTGAGGATGAAGAAGCCGGTGGCGCGCGGGAGTCCGTGCTTGCGCGGATTCTGCGGGAAGCCGGCGATCCACTTGATGCCGAGCGCTTCATAGTCGCCGCCCACGTAGCCGGGCATGGCATTCCCGCGACCCCGCTCGATCTCGCCGAGATCGACGACAGTCTTATAAGGCAGGAGGGTCTTGCCGGCGACGAAGTGCCGGAAGGCGTCCTCGACCGATTCAATGGCGACGGCCATGTCGGTGCCGGTGTCAATGACGTCCTGCATCGTCAAGTACAGGAACTCGATATCCTTCATGATCTACTTGTCCTCCCGCTTCTGCTCCTGCTTCTCTTCGCGCTTCTCCACCTCGCGCACGATTCGGATGAGTTCCTTCTCCACGGTCTCGGGGAGGGGTTCCACCTCGTGCTCGGCGAGGATCTTCTTCACCTGTTCTTGCGCGTTCTGCACCATGGTCTTCTGGCCCGCCTGCTCCCAGCGCTCGCGAATCTGACGATCGGCGAGCAGGGGCATGAAGTGCTCTTTCCGGATGAACTGCATGGTGTGTTTCTGATTCAGGTAGTGACCGCCAGGACCGACCTTCTGGGCGATGTTCACGCCGAGGGTGTCATCGACGACGTCGACGCCGTCGAGCACGCGGTAGATTGCGCCGGCGATCTCGTTGTCGAGGACGAGGCCCTCCTTGCTGACGGTCAACGCCCCTTCCATCGTTCCGGGATAGAAGATCTTGTTGACGCCGCCGAGAACGGCCATCGTCATCACGGCCGTCTTCTCGTAGCCCGCCTGGAAGTCGAGCTGCTTGGAGTCCGTCGCCGACGCGGTGCCCCGGCAAGGCACGTCGTAGAAGTGCGCGATCTGAGCACTGGCCACGTTGATGAGACCCATCTCGACGGCGCCGATGGCAATCCGCCCGACGCGCATGTCCATGATCGATCCGCAGGTTCCGTACCAGACCGGATTGCCCGGGTTCTTCAACTGGATGATGGTGATGCCGCTGATCACGTCGGCCGTCTGCTGCGCGAGCAAACCGGCGATCGTGACTGGAGCCGTCGCCCCCGCCTGGGGCTCGGAGGTGACGTCGATGGGGATCCCATACTCGGCATAGAGCAGGGCTCCATCGACCTGATCGCGGTCATGGTGAAGCGGCGCGACCGGGTTGTCGGTGGTGAACGTGCAGGGTCGTTTCCTCAGTTCTGCTTCCCCGCCGGCCACAAGGGCAACCATGCGAAGACAGTCCTCGGCCATGATCCGTTCGCGCGATGTCGCCTTGACGGGCTTGGTCGTGTTGCGGACCGATTCCAGGTAGCCGTTCACGTGCGTCGCCCGGATCGGAATGCCGTCGATTTGCGGCATGATCGCGCCCGAATGGGGCAAGTGGTAGTTGGGCATGGCGTCAGCAATCTTGACCAGATCTGCAACATCCTGAAGGTTCGTCGGATGCGTGCCGCCGGTGCCGGCGTCGTAGCAGTTGATCCGCCCAATCATCGGCTCGATGTGTACGTTGGTCGTGGAGACGTGCACGTCGTGCTTGGGGTCCCGTCCATAGACGGCGAACGAGGAGGGAGCGTTTCGCATGCATTCCTCCACGATGTAACCGGGGATGCGGCAGATCATGGTCTCTTCGTCGACCTTGGCTCCCGCCTGCGCCAGAAGCTTCCGAGCCTCGGCGGACTTCACCAGAACGCCCGGATCCATGAGCATCTGAAGGGCCGCCTGATGGATGCGGTAGATCTGTTCGTCGCCAAGGACCTTCAGCGTCGGTTGGAATCTCAAAGCATCATCTCCTTCTCACTTACGCCAGCGGCACGCCGAGGCCGATCAGTTCTTCCTTGACCTGGTCGTAGATCGCCTGATGCTCGGGCGTCGGGGTCAACGTGCTGAGGTCATAGAGCTCTTCGAAGGGCTGACCCTTCGGCGCGTTCTCCAGATCGAGCTTGTCCTTGTACTTCTCGTAGAGGGCCTCGACGATCGGCGTCACGCCATCGCGCGTCATGCCGGCGGCCGCGTGGGCGACTTCAGCAAACAGCTTGCCCATCAGCGGGCTGACGTTGTTGTTGCCCAGCGGCTCGGCCGGCCGGGGACCACTGACGTTGCTGCCACTCGTCACGGAAGCAAGCGCCAGCGCCGAGAACTCGTAGGCGTACTGCGCCGATCCTGGACGTCCCGAGGTGGTGTGGCTCGTCGTCGCGATGATTCGCGAGTTGCGGGCCACCGCTTGGTTCGCCAGGCTCGACAAGAACAGCGAATGCTGGTTCGTCTGCTGCTTGTACTTCATGTGCTGCGGGCCGATGTGAACCACGTCTCCACCGAGCATGATCGAGCCGATGAAGGAGGCGACGGCGACAACGGCTGTCCCTGCCACGTTGCCGCCGTATCCGCCGATCAGTGGAGTAAACGCCATGTAGATGGGGCACCCGTAGGACAAGTAGTAGGCCAGGCGCGTCAGCGAGACGTCATCGACCTGAAGTTCGGAGATGAGAACGATTGCGCGCGGGTCGGTCGAGCGCAGGCCCCACGATTCGTTCGTGCAGGCAATCTCGCCCGGCGCCATCACGGCGTGTCCGGCGATCGCCATGTCGGGCCGACCGGCTCGCCTCACGGCTTCGCGCGCCCACTGACCATATGAGATGGCCATCTGCGTTGCCAAGGCTGAGGTGGGCCGGATCAACTGGCCGTCCACTTCGTTCAAGTAGCCGGGGAAGAAGAGGCAGTCGACGATCTTCTCGCGGCTGAAGACCTCATTGAGGCGAACGATCATGTTCTCATGAACGTTGGCGTTGAACGGGCCGCAGAAGATGAACGGAGGCCTGGGATCCTCCACCTGCCGATGGTGGGCGGTGACACGATCCTTCCCTGCGCCCATCTGAACCTGGTGTCGCGTATAGCGAAGCGCGTCGTCAACCTCCTCCTCGGAGAAATGGACGACGCGGTTTGAGTTCATGCTGTACAGGCCCGACTTGATGAACAGCTCACGCCCGGCCTGGAAGCAACGGTCGGCCATATCGTCGTCCAGATTCACGAACGTCTTGCCGTCCCAGGAGATGTCGTATTCCTTGGTCAGCTTCATCGCCTGGGTGGCGACGGTCTTCATCAGGAAGTTCTTCGACTCCGTCAGCGGACCGGTCTCGCTTCGCTTGGCGATCTCCTTGAAGTTCACGAGGCCCGTCCTTCCATCGCCTTGTCCAGCAGCTGGACGGCCTCGAAGGCGTCGTGCGCGAATCCATCGGCGCCGATTTCGTCGGCCCATGCCTGGGTGACCGGCGCGCCGCCGACAATGACGAAGTACTTGTCGCGCGTTCCCTTGTTTTTGAGGAGCTCGATGACGTCGCGCTGGTAGAGCATGGTCGTCGAGAGGAGCGCCGACAGGGCGATGATATTGGCATCATGGGACTGGGCCGCCTCGATGATCCGCGTCGCCGGGACCTCGACGCCCAGGTCGTAGACCTCGTAACCGTTCGCCTGAAGCAGGGTGGCGACGACGCTCTTGC
>Ga0180435_10007469_pt1 | contig 10412 bp, 8 predicted proteins | sample SS_ome_3_FD_132467 | JGI IMG/M metagenome (GOLD analysis project Ga0180435, IMG submission 132467) | Hypersaline lake sediment archaeal communities from the Salton Sea, California, USA - SS_3_S_1 metaG | ecosystem: Environmental > Aquatic > Non-marine Saline and Alkaline > Hypersaline > Sediment... | reverse complement strand
GTTTCAATTTGGCAGCATCGCAATACAACCTGCTGAATTTGCCAAATTCGCCACCGCGCTGGCCCTGGCCAAATACCTGAGCACATTCAATGTCAGCCTATCAAAACTTCGTACCAAGATCATTGCATCCATCATAATTTTTCTTCCCGCTGCATTGGTCCTGCTGCAAAACGATACCGGTTCGGCATTGGTTTATGTTGTTTTCATTCTCGTTCTCTTCAGGGAAGGATTAACTGGTAACATACTGTTGATCGGGGTAATGGTAGCGGTATTATTTGTGCTCAGCCTTTTGTTTGATAAGCTGTATATCTTAGCCCTGCTGGCCTTTATCGCGGTGGTGCTTTTCTATTTTATGAAGCGCAGCTCAAGGAACATAATCGTTCTGGTGGGCATGCTTGTATTAGCTTCCGGCTTCGTTTATTCGGTAGATTATGCGTTTGAAAATGTGTTGGAGCCCCATCAAAAAAAGCGTATTCATGTTTTGCTGGGCAAGGAGCTTGATCTCAGGGGAGCCGGATATAACGTCCACCAGTCGAAGATCGCCATCGGATCTGGTGGTTTTACCGGAAAAGGATTCCTTCAGGGCACCCAGACCAAATATGATTTTGTTCCTGAGCAGGATACTGATTTTATATTCTGCACCATAGGGGAAGAATGGGGATATCTTGGGAGCCTGGTATTACTCATCTTATTTCTTACCCTGCTATTGCGATTGATCACACTTGCAGAACGCCAGCGGTCCAACTTCAGCAGGATATACGGCTACGGCGTTGCTGCAGTCATATTCTTTCATTTTACGGTGAATATAGGCATGACCATAGGCCTGCTGCCTGTAATAGGCATTCCCCTTCCGTTTATCAGCTATGGCGGTTCTTCTCTATGGGCATTTACCATCCTTCTGTTTATCTTTTTACGACAGGATGCCAGTCGTCTTGAACTATTGTAATGCTGCCGGAAACCCGGGCAGATTAATTGTGTATCTTTACATTCCCAAAAATAAATATGGAAAAAAGATGGGTATATAAAGATCAGGGTGATGAGGAGCTGGTACACAAGCTGGCAGAAGAGTTAAGCATCGACCTAAACCTTTCGAACCTGCTGGTTCAGAGGGGCATAAGCACGTTCGACCAGGCTCGATCATATTTTCGTCCACAGCTTTCCGACCTGCACGATCCTTTCCTGATGAAAGACATGGACAAGGCCATTGAACGGATTCATCGTGCACTGGAAGAAGGTGAAAAAATACTGGTTTATGGCGACTATGACGTGGACGGAACAACTGCGGTTGCACTGATCTATACCTTTATCAGGCGTTTTTATGAGAACATCGATTTCTATATCCCCGACAGGGATACAGAAGGATATGGCATATCATACCAGGGGATTGATTATGCAAGCGAGCATGGGTACTCCCTTATGATCATCCTTGATTGTGGCATTAAGGCTATTGAAAAAACCCGCTATGCCAAGGAGCGCAATATCGACTTTATTATCTGTGACCATCACCGGCCAGGCGATGAAATACCCCCGGCATACGCGGTACTGGATGCCAAAAGAAGCGATTGTGAATACCCCTTCAAAGAACTATCCGGATGCGGGGTTGGTTTCAAACTTGTACAGGCTTATTGTATCAGGCACAACATCCCGCCTGAAGAGCTTATTCCTTTGCTTGACCTGCTGGTGGTAAGCATTGCTTCTGACATTGTTCCAATTGTTGGCGAAAACAGGATACTGGCGAATTACGGGCTGGAACTGATAAACCAGGGGCCAAGAGTGGGTATTGAGGCCATATTACTTACCGGAAACATTAAGCGTACCAACCAGGCCGACAAAGATTACGTATTCAATAAGGAGCTGACGATCAGTGATCTGGTATTTATGGTGGGCCCCCGCATTAATGCTGCAGGTCGTATTGAAAGTGCAAAGAACTCTGTGCGCTTGCTGGTGGAAGAAGACCATCGTAAAGCCATGGAGATCGCCCGCAAAATCAACACCCTGAACGATGAGCGAAAAAGCCTTGACCTGAATGCCACAACCGATGCCCTGCGGATCATCAGAGAAAGCGATGAGCTCCGCGAGGCAGATTATACGGTCGTTTATAATCCGGAATGGCATAAGGGCGTGATCGGGATTGTAGCTTCCAGGCTTACCGAAAGCTATTACCGACCAACGATTGTGCTAACATACTCTAACGGCTTGATAACAGGATCGGCCCGTTCAGTAAAAGATTTTGATATTTACGATGCCGTGGATGCCTGCAGTGATCATCTGGAGCATTTTGGCGGGCATAAGTATGCTGCCGGCCTCTCGATGAAGGAAGAAAACCTCCCGAAATTCAAGGAGTGTTTCGGCAAATACGTAAATGAACATATCACCAAAGAGCAGCTTGTCCCCGAGATTGAAATCGATTCCGAGATCATTCTCCGCGACATCAGTTCGCGCTTCTTCAGGATACTGAAACAGTTCGCTCCCTTCGGTCCCGGAAACCTCTCTCCGCTTTTTATGACCGGTGGCCTGGTAGATACCGGCAAAGCAAGGGTAGTTGGGAAAAACCATCTTAAACTGGAGGTTGTACACCCCGACATTTCAGGCTTTCCGTTTTCTGCAATAGCCTTTCAGCAGGGCCATCATTATGAAAATATACGTGATGGGAAACAGTTCCGTGCCTGCTACCATATTGAGGAAAATGAGTGGAACGGTGTTACCTCTATTCAACTCAATATCAAGGACATTAAGTTTGAAGAGTAAGCAATAGGCTCCTCTATCCTTCTTTCAATCCGAAGGAATAAATTGTAATAAACAGCCCGAACACAACTGCAAAAATGCCGATCATATTCAGTGTTTGCACCATTGTTTCAAAGGGATTAAAAAACAAAACGAAGCTTGCAGCGATTACGATCAATGCGTTCAGCATCAGCAGCCATCGGGTTTTTATGCCCTGATTGGCACTCATGGAGGCAAAAAGTTGCGTGAACCCAACACTGATGGCCCAAATTGCGACAAATATGATAAACAATTCAAGGTCGGCCCTGGAATGATGGTATATAATGATCAGAATACCAAGAACAAGATCGGTCAGGGCTTCCAAAAACCACAATCCCCATTTTTTATGATGCCGTATATTTGACAAAGAGCCGGCCAGCAAGAAAAGCCCGCTCAACACAACAAAACCACCGAATAATTGCACCAGCCAGCTGGCAGATGCATCCGGAATAAAAAGGGCTATCAGCCCGAAAGCAAGGGCAAAAATGCCTTTTGCGGTATATGTCCACCAATTTTTGAATGATTGCTTGTCCATGTTAATATTCTGTTTGTTTATGATTCAATGTTCTTGTCGGCCCCTTTTATAACAAAAGAGAAATACACCAGCAGCATACCAATGATGACAAATATAACGCCGACGATCTGCAGGATCAGGCCGGCAACATAGGAGGGGTCCAGAAGCATCACCAGGCCGATCACGAAAAGCAGGATCCCGCCAAGAATGAACATATACCTGTAGCTGTCCATACCTTTCAACATAATTCCAACATAGATTTTGAAGAGACCCAGCAATAGGGCCCATATGCCTATGAAGATGAAGAAAAGTTTCAGTGTCTGGCCCGGAAATATCATGATCAGTATCCCGAGTACAACCGAGACGATCCCTTCGGTAAGCATCATGGAATAACTTCTTTGCTTACGTTGCTTGTCCCAGGCACCGAAAAGCAACAATATCCCGCCAATTAGTATTAAAAGTCCGAAATAAATCGAGATGCTCAGCATTATGGTTTCGGTAGCAAATAATGAAAGCGCACCGAACAGTATTGCAAGCAATCCATTGACCAGCAATACCCACCAGTTTCTGGTAATATTTGTTTTCATAGTTTGGGTGGTTTAGGGTTAATAAAACTCAATAAAGGCCCGGATAAGCAGAAAGATCCCGAAAACACAAAGGCCCACCCCCGCTACCCAGTTGATCCATTGAATAAAGCGAGGAGTTACATACTTTTTAATCTTATAAGCGCCAAAGACCTTCAGCATGTCTGTAGCAAGGATAACGAGCAGGGTCGTTGAGAATAGGGCAATCACCGAATTCGTCTCACCTTTATAATTTGAGGTGATCGTAGTTACCCACAGTATCCAGAACAGCCATACAAAAGGATTGGTAAAATTGAGGAAAAATCCTTTCAGGATAAATGTCAGCGGACTGGGTGTATTAATGTCGTCGTTTTCGCTGTCCTCAGAAATTTTAACCGTTCGGGTGAAGGTCACAATGCCGAAAATAATAAGAATGATACCTGTAATGATACCGAAGGCAAGCTGGTTCTCGGGTGTTTCATTGATAATTTGCAATGCGCCAAGCAAACATAGCGTAACCAGTGCAACATCGCTCAGGAATATACCGAATGCCAGCTGAAAACCCGACCACAGGCCTCTGTGGATGCTGGTTTGGATAAGGGCAAAAAGTGCCGGTCCGAAGCCAAACAAAAAAGCCAGCGTCAATCCCAGGATCAATCCTTCCCAAATCGGGGTTATCATCTATTTTTTACTTTTAAATTCTTTCAGATATTCCTCCCACTGCACGTATTTTTCCCCCTTTAACACCCTCGGGAATTTATTCGCTCCACCTTCTTTCCCATGGATTTTCATCCAGTTTGAAAACGCCCTTGGCGGTAATATTTCCAGGAAGACATCGGTAACGGCAGCTATTCGTTCAACCCTGTAGTCATCATTCAGCACTTTAAGGTAACCATCGATCTTTTCCGCGGCAATCTTGGGGTCGATCTCATCCTCTGTTCCCAGGTACCATTTGTGGGCAAACATGCCTCCGTGCCGGAATCCGGCTACGGTAAATTCGCGGATTTCAATGTTAAACTCCTCCTGCAGCATCTTGGCGGCCATATTCATATTTTCCTGCGACAAATGCTCTCCGCAAAGGCTTAGAAAGTGCTTGGTACGACCGGTGATCACTATTTCGCAGTTTTCTTTGGAAACAAATTTCACCGTGTCGCCTATGAGATACCTCCACGCCCCTGCACAATTCGACAAAAGCAGGGCGTATTCCTCGCCTTCAACAACTTCGTCCAGGGTTTTTGCAACAGGGCTTTCTTTCATGTTGCCCTCTGCATCGAAATTTTCATCATCAAAGGGTACAAATTCATAAAACAGCCCGTTATCGACTACCAGTTGCATAACCCTCTTATCCAGCCTGCTCTGATAGGCAATATATCCTTCAGAGGCCAGATATGACTCATTATAGATCACCTTCTTGCCGAAGAGTTTTTCAAAGCTTTTTACATACGGATCGAACGAAACACCGCTATGCACATATACAGCAAGGTTGGGCCAGATGTCATGTATGGTCTTAACGTTATGATATTCGATAATGCGTTCCAGGATGATCTGTATCCAGGCAGGAACGCCAACGATGATCCCGATGTCCCAGCCGGGGGCAGACTTTACGATCTCATCAAGTTTCGTTTCCCAGTCGCGTTCACGCGATATGCGCTTTCCCGGCTTATAAAAATGCTGAAACCAGAAGGGAATATTGCCGGCCGAGATGCCGGAAAGGTCACCTTCATAATAGGATCCGTTGTAATTCAGGTGGGTACTTCCACCTATCATCAGGATGCCTTTTTCATAAAACTCTATGGGAAAATCATAACGGGTGGTGGATACGAGCTGCCTGATACTTACCCTCCTGATAGCCCGGATCATATCACCGGTAACAGGAATTTGCTTGCTGGATGATTCAGATGTGCCCGATGTAAGGGCAAAATATTTAACCCGTCCGGGCCAGCTTACGAATCCTTCTCCGTTAATGGCCCTGTACCACCACTTCCGGAACATGGTGTTGTAATCAAAGGTGGGGACTGAATCCTGAAACGCTTTTACAATATCTTGCTTTCCAAGTATTTTCTGGAAATTATAATGCTCCCCAAAGGCAGTGTTCTGCGCCTTGGTGATCAGCTTTCGCAACACCTTCAGCTGCGCCTTGTTGCAGTCTTTTTTCCTCCTGATCTCAATGGGAATACTCCGGAGTTCATACGCCCGCTTTATAATAGTGCCGAGAATGGCCATGCATTTACCAGGTTAATTTAACGCAATAAAAGTAATAAAATATTGGGTACTTTTATACAGCATAGCCCCGGTATGAAAAAGCCAGCCAGAAGGATAATACGCTTACTGTTGTTGATTCTCGCAGGAATCCTGATGTACATCATTGGTGTATTGGCAATTAACACTGCACTCGATTATAAGCCGGAAGGCGGAGAATTGGATGTACATGATTTCCAAGAATTGGATGGTGTTTTCAGCGGGGATACGCTTAGCATTGTTAGCTGGAACTTAGGGTATGGCGGACTGGGTGATGCATCGGATTTTTTCTACGATGGGGGTAAAATGGCCCGGCCAAATAAAGAAGATTTTATGCGTTACCAGCACGATATCCTGACGCAGATCCGTGCTTTTGACTCTGTGAACCTGCTGTTACTCCAGGAGCTTGACATCAATTCAAAGCGCTCATATGAGCACAACCAATATCAGCTGATCCGCGACGAACTTACCGGTCATGCAGGCTGCTTTGTGAAAAACTATGATGTGGCATTTGTTCCTTTGCCCGCTTTTAGCCCTATGGGAAAAGTAGAGTCCGGATTGGCCTTTTTCAGCAACAGAAGGGTGGTCGCATCCGCATGGGAGGCATACGAGGGAGGTGGATCGTGGCCCCTCAATCTGTTTATGCCCGACAGGTGTTATTCGTTCACGGTATTTGATATTGCTGCATCCGGCCTGCTGTATGTATTTAATACCCACAATTCTGCCTTCGACGACGGCAGTCAGCGAGACATCCAGCTTGAACAGCTGTATGCAGTAATGAAAAACGCTTATGATGCAGGGAACTATGTGATCGCCGGGGGCGACTGGAACATTAATCCTGCCGGATATGAAGAAAAGCGCTTTAGCAGTGGCGACATTTCTTTTCGCATTCAGGGCTTGCAGCAGGTTGAAGGCCCGGGGCCCGCCTGGAAAGTGGTGTTTGATCCCGCATTTCCGACGAACCGGGATGTTTCGTCACAATATCTTCACGGTCAGACGCCTACCACCATATTGGACTTTTTTGTTTGTTCCCCAAACATAAGCGTTCTGGATGCCAGGACGATATACAATAGCTTTGCCTGCTCTGATCACCATCCTGTATATATGCAATTCGTTTTTGATTAAGCAAACAGGTCGGAGGCAATGCCATCAGCAAACAGCTTGCCCTTTGCTGTAAGGAAAAGACGACTGCCTTTGTAGATCAATGAATTGTCATGAAGGTATTTATCGGCGCCAAGAAGTAGTTTTCCAACGTATTTTTCACCGAATTCCTGGCGGACTATGGCCACATCGCATCCCCATATGGTCCGAAGCGAGGTCATCACGTATTCATTATAACGCTCATCAATGCTCAAGACTTCTTCTTCAAAAGACTCGCTGTAGTGATCCTCCAGCTCGAGCCACTCCTTCATGGAGGCCTTGTTCCAGCGCCTGGATTTCCCGTTGTAAGAGTGAGCCGAAGGCCCGAGTCCGAGATAGTGCCCCCCGGTCCAGTAAATGCTATTGTGCCTGGAATACCATCCTTCCCGGGCAAAGTTGGAGATCTCATAGTGGATATAGCCGTTCTCCTGCATCCTTTCCATTAAGGTGCGGAAGTGTCCAATAGCTGCTTCTTCATCCGGCACAGCTGTTTTACCTTTCCTGATCAGTGTATTTAGGGCCGTTTTTTCTTCAACCGTAAGAGCGTATGCAGACAGGTGTGGCAACTTAAAGGTGAAGAATTTCTCCAGCGTTTTTTCCCATTTTTCATCATCCAGGCCGGGAATACCATAGATCAGGTCGATGGTCAGCTTTTCCAAACCTTTCTGCTGTAAATCCCTGATGGCCTGTTCGGCATCCGCAGCGCTGTGTATGCGGTTCAGGTATGCAAGCTGTTCGTCAAAAAAAGACTGGACACCCAGGCTGATCCTGTTAACCGGGCTCGTCATAATATTTGAAACCCATCCGGGGTTTACATCATCCGGATTAGCCTCCAGGGTGATCTCAGCATCGGTGGATACAGAAAAACTCCGGTTTATCTTGTCAAAGATCCTGTTCAGGTCTGAGATCCTCATCTGGGACGGAGTGCCACCGCCAAAATATATCGTATTGATTTCTTCGCCCCCAAGGTATTCTTTTTGCAGCTCAATCTCCTTCAGCAAAATATCAGTAAAAACGGGCATATGTTTTTGTGATGCAAGTGAAAAGAAATTGCAGTAATGGCATTTGGTTTTACAAAAGGGAATATGGATATAGATGCCGGCCATGTCAGTAAGAATGGGTAAAATTACCTCATTTCTACAAACGGGAGGGTGGGACTTGGCAGGAATTGATTTTTAAAGTACTTTTATCGGGATTTCCAATTGTAGTGTTATGAAAAGAAGAGATTTTTTAGTAAAAGGCCTGGGGGCGGGAGTGCTGGCAGGATCCGGCTTATCCCTGGGTGGATTTTCAAGGGTTGTGGGAAATCCCGCGGCTCCCGAGGATGGTGAATTTGACCTGGTTGCCGTAAAAGGATCAGACCCTGCGGCCATGTTCGATGCGGCTATAGATTCATTAGGCGGCCTCTCGAATTTTGTAAAGGAAGGCCAGACAGTAGTTGTAAAGCCGAATATCGGATGGGATGCCATCCCGGAAAGGGCTGCTAACACCAACCCCGAACTGATCGGAAGGATCGTTAAGCGCTGTTACGATGCAGGTGCAAGCTCTGTGAGTGTGTTTGACAACACCTGTGACGAGTGGAAGAAATGCTATGCAAACAGCGGTATTGAACAGGAAGTGAAGGATGCCGGCGGAAAACTGATACCCGGCAACAGCGAAAGCTATTATCGCGATATAGAGATCCCCGGGGGCAAAAGCCTCACGCAGACCAAAGTACATGAGCTCATACTCGATTCGGATGTGTTTATCAATGTTCCCGTATTAAAAAGCCATAGCTCTGCAAAGCTCACCATAGCCATGAAAAATCTCATGGGTGTGGTTTGGGACCGTCGCTGGTGGCACCAGAACGATCTCCACCAGTGCATTGCCGATTATACGCTTTTCAGAAGGCCTGATCTTAATGTGGTGGACGCTTATCGCGTGATGAAGCGCAACGGGCCCCGTGGCGTGTCTGTAGAAGATGTGATCATGTCAAACTCCCTGATCATTTCTACCGACATCGTGGCTGCAGATGCTGCTGCTACCAAGATCTTCGGAATGGAGCCCGAAGACATACCATACATCGCCATTGCAGATGAAATGGGTATCGGTACCATGGATCTTTCTTCACTGAATATCAACAGGATAAAGATGTAATACATGGGGTATGGCTTCCTGAAACCGGCCAGGGTAGTTGTTTCTCTGATCTTTTTCCTGCTGATCACATTTGCTTTCATAGATTTTACCAATACGCTGTCGGGAAAATTCATCCAGGCTATACTGTACCTGCAATTTGTTCCCTCATTCATATACTTTCTTGAGCTGGCCGGTATAGCAACAGCCGGATTTTTCATCATATTGCTGCTTACACTGCTCTTTGGCAGGATATATTGCTCCAGCATTTGTCCACTCGGCACCTTGCAGGATATTATTATCTGGACTAGCGGCAAGATCCGCAGGAGAAAACGCTTCAAAAAGCAAAAAGATTTCAGATGGCTGAAATACAGCATATTAATTGGAGTGGCAGGATTCTTAATATTCGGATACATTACTCCTCTTTTGTTGCTGGATCCATACAGCAACTATGGAAGAATGGCTGCAAACCTCTTCAGGCCTGTTTACCTCCTGATAAATAACTTTGGTGCATATGGACTGGAGGCTGTTGATGTATATACGCTGTACCGCGTTGAGCCCGGGGTGACACATTGGATGTCGGTGAGTTTCTCGCTTTTCATATTTCTTGTTGTTTTCATATTATCGATCCGCTTTGGCAGGTTGTTTTGCAACACCCTTTGCCCCGTAGGAACTCTGCTGGGAGTGGTGTCGCGTTTTTCCTGGTTTCGCATCAGTCTTGACAAGAGCATGTGCACCTCTTGCGGAGCCTGCTCTAACGTATGTAAGACCGGCTGCATAGATGTGAAGAGCAGGGAGGTTGATTTTACCCGATGTGTTGCCTGTTTTAACTGCCTTAGCTCATGCCCCTCAAACGGTGTTTTGTATAGCTTCAAAAGAGAAAAAGAGCCTGAAGTTAAAATCAAATTTGATGCAGACAGAAGATCATTACTGGCCGGCAGCCTGGTCGCAGCAGCAAGCCTGGCAACACTGCCCTTATCCGCCCAGCAAAGAAGACACAGGAGAAAAGGGGGAGGCCCGAGACAGATTGACAGGGAATTTCCAGTTTCACCACCGGGTTCCGCATCGCATGAAGAATTTAT
>Ga0180435_10007467_pt1 | contig 10416 bp, 11 predicted proteins | sample SS_ome_3_FD_132467 | JGI IMG/M metagenome (GOLD analysis project Ga0180435, IMG submission 132467) | Hypersaline lake sediment archaeal communities from the Salton Sea, California, USA - SS_3_S_1 metaG | ecosystem: Environmental > Aquatic > Non-marine Saline and Alkaline > Hypersaline >... | reverse complement strand
TTTCGGTTTTTTGGTCTATCTGAATCGGTATCTCCTCTCAGGCCTGGTCCATGTCTCTACTCTCACCGATGATTTTTATAAGATCGACCGGTCCGGGACCCGCCTCCAGGGTCGTCGGACCGGAAGAGAATATACCGCCGGTGATGAGGTGCGGGTGAAGGTTAAGAAGGTGGATATGGAGCAGAAACAGATCGACTTTATTATTTTTTCTACGAAAAAATAATATTGGGGAAGCCTTGCATCGGAATTCAAGGTATGTTTAAAGTTAATTTTTTATGCTGCCACAATAAAACTATTCTGGTCGTTGTTCAAAACTAAATTAGCGACCGAAGGGAGCTAATTTATATTAAACAGAGAGTTGTCATCCTGATCGGGATTCTGGCGGTGGCCGCGGCGGTTCGATTATGGGGGATTGATTACGGTCTCCCCTGTACTTATAGCCGCCCGGATGAAGACCGGCTGATAACGACGGCGCTGCGCATCTCATCTTCCGATCTGAATCCTCATTATTTTATCTGGCCGGGATTGTTTTTCTACTTAACCAGAGTTATTCTTGAGGTTGCAGTTCAGGGATATCGTCTCTTCACGCCCGGCTTTGTAGGATCATCGGCTGATCTATATATAGCTGATCCGGCCTACTTTCACCTTGTCCTGCGGTATATCTTCTGCGGATTTGGCCTGGCAACGGTCTATCTGCTATACCGGTTGGGCCGCGAACTTTTCTCATCCTCAGTGGGTCTTCTCTCGGCGTTTTTCCTCTCCCTGTCATTTCTCCATGTCCGTGACTCTCATTTCGCCATGCTGGATATAGCGGCAACGCTGCTGGTAGTCGCCTGTTTCCTTCCTCTCTGGTATATAGTTCAAAAGGGGCGATGGCGTGACTACCTGTGGGCCGGCTTATTGTTGGGGCTGGCTGCCGCGACAAAATACTATGCTGTTCTACTGGTCATTCCCCTGTTTGCGGCCCATTTCTCCCGGACCGGATCACCGCCGGGAGGGTCATCCTGGGGCCGTCTGACCATTGCCCTGGTTCTGGCTGGCTCGGTATTCATCATAGGATCTCCTTATACTCTTCTTGATGGACAGTCATTCATCCGGGAAGTCAAAGCTGAGATATTTACCTCACAGTTCATAGATGGATTCCATCTTGTTTCCGGCCTGAAGACATCCCGGGGTTGGCTCTATCACATTATCTTCTCATTCCGGTACGGGCTGGGATGGCCTCTGGAGATAATATCTCTCCTGGGGGTTGGCTATGCCGCGCTCCAGGCGGCGCGGGGTAAGGTGCCGAAGAGGTTGATCTTATCGTTTGTTATCCCGTTCTACCTGGTTCTCTCTTTTCAAAAATCCTGTTTCATCCGTTACACCACCCTGCTCCTGCCTTTTCTCTGTGTGACGGGTGCCGTGCTGCTGACCAGGATTATACCCCGGAACCGATATCGCGGACTATTTCTAGCCGCGGTGGCTCTGGTGTTGGTTCTGGAGCCGACCATCCGGATTGTCCAGCTTGACCGATTGCTCTCCCGGCCGGATACACGTCTCAAGGCCGGGGAGTGGATGCGGGATAATATCTCTGTGGAATCCGGAGTAATATTTCCCCAGGCGATGATCTTTGGCCGTCCCGATGGTTTCTTCTCCTATCCAAACCGGATCTCTCTCCCCGCCGGATCCGGTACCGGGATACTCTCTCTCCTGCTTTCATCTCCGGCACCGAAAAAGAAGTACATCGTCATCAACGAACACCCGCTCTCTTATTCACGGTTGGCCCCGGAGATGAAGGTCCTGCTGGAGGACGCGCTGGAAGAGGTCTATTCTATCAAAGGAGGGGGGGAAGGTAGTCAGGATGTGGTCTATGATCCTTTTGACGCATTCTATGTCCCTCTGTCCGGTTTCGCGGAAGTAGATTTACCTGGCCCAAAAATCAGGGTGTTTTATACGAATTCAATGCCGGGACATCAAGATAATCCGGCGCCAGCCGGATTAGTTCATAAAGAGTCGCGCTAAGATTATCCTCCGGTCCGGCTCGGTTAGGATTTATGAACTCCCAGACTATATTTCCGTCCCTGGTGACTTCGAAAGCCCGCCCGGTCTCTGATTCGGTGATCAGGGTATTCCCGTTCGGGAGCCGTTGATTGGACCCGATTATTCCACTGTAAAAAGGATTTTTACTATCTCCCCGATAAGACCAGAGTATCTCCTGGGTGATGGGATTAAATTCAATAATCTTTGAAACTCCGGACCGTTGGGAATTATCGAATAGGAGCAGATTCCCGTTCTCCAGCACGGTCGGTTGATGCTGAACATTCCACATCCCCCAAAGCAGCCAGCAGATTTTCTCCTCCTCAAGGTCGACCAGAGCGATAAGGCTCAGGTTGCGGATCGAGATCAGGACCCGGCCTTTTTTAAAGATCGGGATTTTTTCTTCCATCTTCCCGTCCAGGACCTCAATGGTATTGGTATGGAAGATATCCCCCTGGGTACGCGCGTAGCTCATCACATAGAAATAAGGGGAATTAACGAAACAATCAATCAGGGAGACGCTTTTGATTTCTTTTCCTTCTGGACTCAATATAGTGATGTAATCCTCCAGAATCGGGCCGCTTAGCTCTGTACCCGGATATTCGTCGCGCTTCCGGTGGGTCAGAACGTATATGAGTCCACTCCCGGCTACAAAGAGATCGTGATGACAATTCCCCCGGTATTCCCAGAGTACCCGGGAATCGCGATCAAGTTTAATCAGCGGACCGGAGAGATCCCCGTCACCTTCGAATATACCCAGCAGTTTTCCGTCCGGGAATATATGAGCGCGTCGGCAATGGCTTTCTTCCGGAAGATTAACATCACCGGGATCAATCATCCACTTATGGATAGGTTCTCCATCCATATCTATCAGAAATGCCTCCGGCCCCGAGCCGCAGATATAAAAATTTAATCCCGGATAAGACGCTCCCCGATCATATCGGATTACTCCGGTCTTCTCAGGGGCGGGTTTATAGCCCTGCAGATAAGGTAGAGTTTTAATCAGAGAAAGGCTTTTCTTCTCCCTGGCAGTCTCCGGCGAAGCCTCTTCCGGCCCCGCTGCCGGCAGGCATATTACCGCCCAGATGAAGAAGAATATTGATATTATCTTGATTGTTCTCATATAGATATCCCCCTCCACCTTGGCCTCTTGCCAATGCGTCGTTCGACGTTCGGCGTTGGAAGTTCGACGTTCGAAGTTCAGCTTTTAACCGTCTTCAAGTTCCTTTAAAAAATCATCAATAGTTTTTCGATATAAATCTTCCGACTCTAAAAATCCCTCATTATGTCCCCCCCTAATCTCCAGAAACTCTTTGGGCAACGCAGCGGCCCGATATAACCGTTCTCCCTGTTCGAAGGGGATCAGATCGTCTTCCCGACTATGGATGAATAGCTTGGGGAGAGCGAGCTTCCCCACCCTGGAGATCGAATCGTATTTATCAAAGACCAGTAGCTCCGCTGGGAGGAAAGGAAAGAAAACTTTACCCATCTCCACCGCTGAAGTGAATGAGGATTCACATATCAGCGCCCCGGCCTTATGTTCTCCAGCCAGTTCCACGGCGATAGCTCCTCCCAGTGACCTCCCGAAGATTATGATTTCTCCGGGTTCCAGCATTCGGACATTTCGGAGGTAAATGTAGGCTGCAGCAGCGTCCCGGTAGGTGCCTTCCTCGGATGGCGATCCGGTACTTTTACCGTATCCGCGGTAGTCAAAGATAAAGACATTCAAACCCAGTTGGTTGAATATCCGTATGCTATCCAGACGGTGGCTGATATTACCGGCGTTGCCGTGGCAGAAGAGTATTGTTGCCCGATTATCAGATGCCGGGATCCACCAGCCGTGAATTATAACTCCGCCGGAGGAGGCGAGAGTCACATCCTCATAAACCAGGCCGATCTCATCAGGAGAGGTCTCAAGAATCGGGTTGGGATAGTATATATGGCTCCGTTCAAATTTTCTGATCAGGAAGCAGGCCAATCCTATTCCGAGAATTATCAGCGCTGTAACAAAAACAATTTTCATAAAGATAATTTAAAAACAAGGTTGTTTTTTTTCAAGAAGCGAGTGTATTATATAGCTTGGATTTTGTATCATTATCAACTTAATTTTCTATACAGGAAATACAATAAACCACGGATTAAGCGGATTAGGCGGATTGTTGTTGCTTTTAATCACCATAATCCGTTTAATCCGCGGTTAAATAAGTTGCCCGAACGAAGTGAGCTAATTTATCAGGAGAAAAGAATATGGATCTTAAGAGCGTAAAAATTATGGTACTCTGGGGAATTCCCACAGCGGCCCTTTTTCTTGGGTATGGATGTTGTAAGCAGGAAGATAGTTCCTGTCAGAGCCCACCTGAATCGGAAACAAAATCCTCGGGCGAGAAAGAGGTCGCCGGCATCCAGCTCCGGCAGGCAAAAAGCGGCTCGGTGCTGATTCTGGAGGAACCGGAGGTCGATAAAAAAGATTTAGGTTCGGAAGACGACAGTCTCTCCGGCCGGCCGGCTGCTCCGCTCCCCCCCGGTTATAAAGCCTTTCGGGATCAGCATATCAAGCTCTATGTTAAGGATATCCCGACCGGTTTGAGTAAGGCAGTGCAGTTGGCTCAGGCTTCGTCGGGCCAGGTGATTAATCATCCGATTAAGGGATTTGAGAATATGGGGCCGAATGAAAAGACCCTCGTCTTTGATTCCCGGACCTATCCAGCGTTTGTGGAAAAACTGAAACCATTGGGGAAAGTGGAGTGCCCGGAGATAGGACCGTCTGACTATATTACAGTCCGCCTGACTGTGTTGGAGGAGTCAAAGTAGGATAACTGGAAATTTCAATAAAGTTAGAATCTTAAAAGGGAGGGAGTTATGTTTGGATTTAGATTGTTGGCGATTATCTTGGGGTTTATCTGTCTGGCCGCTGCCGGTACATTGGTCTTTCATTCTTGTCCGGAGATGGCTGAAGTGGATGCCTTTGTGATAGATAACCTCATTCCCGAAGGAAATGTTCGAGTCTTCATCAGATCCGGCACCGATGAGGCTCGGGATGTAAAGAATATCATAAAGTATGTCTTTAGCGGTTATGCGATCTTTGCGATCGGCATGGGGTTGTTATTTCTCTATTCCGCGATTAATCCATTACGGATGCGGCCCTTTATACGGGTGGTGATGATCGGGTCCGTCCTCTGGATCATAGGCGCGATCTGGCAGGGTTTAAAACTGGGAATATACAAGACCTGGTGGATATCAGACTCTGTCGGTGCTCTGATCCTTCTGATTCTCCTCTTTGCCCTATTTCCCCGGGATAAGAAGGCCCCGGCTCTCCCCGCTTCAAAATCAGATGATTTTGAGTCTGATCAGGGAGAAGAATAGAGACTGTAGTTTAATTGCCCCGCACATAATTGTATGTATGTGCGGGGCAATTGTCTGTGAACTTCCAACTGCCAACCTGTTCCCCAGAGTGCTTGCATCCCGAACTTGTTTCGGGGCTTTACCGAAGGCAGATTTTTAAGTGATCGGTAATTTGGTCATTGGAAATTGGAAGTTGGTTATTGGACATTCATTCCCCATTCTCTATTCCCTATTCCCCAATCCCCACGTTGAGATCTCTTCCATCGTCTTCCGTGAGGCGGGTCTTCCCCGCGAATCAGCCGGGTAGCCGATCGGGATCAGGGCGATCGGATGTTCATGCTTGGAGAGTCTCAGGAGCCTGCTGACTCCCTTCGCGTTGAACCAACCTACCCAGCAGGTGCCCAAACCCAGTTCCGCGGCCTGCAGAACAAGGTGTTCCCCGGCGATTCCCAGATCGATCAGAGGGTAATGTTTCCCCTGGAATCGTCCGGCCAGCGATGGGAGGTGTTTTCCCTTTGTATTTAGAGCCGCTATAATTGCCGGAGCCTTGGCCGCGAACGAGCTGTTTGTATAGATGCCCGAGAATGCTGTCCGGCAGAGCCGGTCTTTAGATTCGGAGTCATCAAAGACGATAAATTTCCAGGGCTGTGCGTTGCAGGCGGATGGAGCGAGGCGTGAGGCCTCCAGGCAGAGTTCGATCTTCTCCCGCTCCACCGGCCGGTTCTGATACTTTCTGACACTTCTTCTTTCCTTTACGAGATCTATAAACATATAAATTAGCTCCCTACGGTCGCAAATTTATGTAGGATCACTTCCCGACTCTGTCGGGAAGGTTTGTGGTATCGGCTTCGCCTTGTGGGAAATGTAGTATCGCCCCCCGGATTCATCCGGGGGGCTTGTGAACCTGTCTTCACCTTCTTTAGCGCTTGAAAGCCGGATATTCAAGCGCAGCGATCTCACAATTACTACAAAGAATGCCACAGGCATTCTGATCCTACAAGTTCCGCGCATAAGGTTTATGGGCGGAACGATACCACGGAATTTAGCGCCTTCGGCGCAACGTTCGGGTTATCACGATAAATTTCAATTCTTATGATCAGGGATAATGGTGATTTGTCAATAAATCTTATTTTATTGATTGATTGTGACCAGGTCGGTATATTCTTTAGTTAAGTAAAACTAATTACCTGGATCATTCCGGATAATTGTATTCTTCTGAATGATAAAAGGAGTTTTCCCATGAGAAAGTATTGTCTGATCTCAATAATTATTTCGGTATTTTTAATCCAAGCCTGTGTTACTCCTCAGGGGCGCCGGCAGGATTATGTGAATGAGCATCCCGAACTGTCTGCCGACATCTCATCTTCCATCTTAAGAGGAGAGATTGCCAGGGGAATGAACCGGGAAGATGTCCGAGCTGCCTGGGGTGATCCGGAGCGTGAGACTCTTTCTGTAACCGAGAGTGATAACCAGAATCAGGAGATATGGTCATATTATACTCCGGTCGGTCGGTTTACGGAAGGGACGGTAATACTTACCTTCATGGATGGGAAGTTGATAAACCTGGTTAATTGATCCGGTTCCTGAAAATACCTGTTCGAGTATATGAAGATTTTCCTCGGCATAATCGCGGTAATCATACTAGCCGGGTGCGCGACCTCGCCGCCCAAGAATCTGGATGATATCTGTTCGATCTTTGAAGAGAAACCGGATTGGTATCTGGAAGCGAAAGACTCCTACCGGAAGTGGAAGATACCTATTCCTATCCTGATGGCTATTGTCTATCAGGAATCACGGTTTCAATCCGACGCCGTCCCTCCCAGGACCAAACTCCTCGGGTTTATTCCCTGGACCCGGCCTTCGACCTCCTACGGTTACGCTCAGGCCCTGGAAGAGACCTGGGAGGTATATATCAGGAATACCGGGAATCAGGGGGCCGATCGGGATGATTTTGGAGACGTGATGGACTTCATTGGTTGGTACTGTGATAGGAGCCACCGGAAGTGCTATATCTCCCGGAAAGACGCTTATAATCTCTATCTGGCATACCATGAAGGCCAGAATGGTTTTAATGGAAGGACCTATCGCGGTAAGACCTGGCTACTGGCTGTCGCCCGAAAAGTAAGAAACAGAGCCTCGTTATATTCATCCCAGCTCTCCATCTGCCACGGAAAACTGGATAGGAAGAAGAAAACCCGATTCCTGGGAATCTTTTAAATCTTTTTGCCGTAAAAATATGAAAAATCTCCCTCTACCTCGGCCCCTTGAATAGCCGCAAAAAGGAGCAAAATTCACAAGAGTTCTCTCGGAGCGAAGCAGAGACATCGAACCTTTAGGTGAGATGCCTTACCTCGGCCCCTTTTTTAAACCGCTAATCCTCACGAATCCGCACTAATCGATTACCCTGCTTCTGGCCCTCTTGAACTCCCAATAACCGACTTCTGTCCCGTCCTGGTTTTAAGTTGTCACTTTTTTAGGATATTTATTGTTCACATAAAGATCCCTGCCGGTTTATCCGGCAGGTGAATCAATTCATTAGCTAACCGTAATTACCCACTACCCCAAAAGGCCCCCGTGACCTTGTGTCACGGGTGAATAAGTTCGCAGGCTGATTGTGTTCTTTTCTTTATCAGAAAGGTTGGGCTCGGCATAATTTATTTAGCCATGAACTTTCTCCCCTGCCGGATAAATGCTCGCATCCCGATGCATGTCGGGGCCGGCAGGGGCCGTTTTTTGGGTGGAGGCCATTTGATTAGCATATTGAACTTTCATTCCTCGGGGATAAACCCCGAGGGGATGTTCTATATTTGTGACAACCTATATCAGGACGGGACCGTGGATTTGGACATTGGAAATTGGATATTGGGAGTTGGAAATTCAGCACCATTCCCCATTCCCCATTCCCCATTCCCCAATCAGATCTCCAGTTCCACCAGTTGGCCTTTCTCAATCATGAACTCGGGGATAAGTTCCATCAGAGTGTGGCCGTGCTGGGTCTGGCGCAGGCTGAAGCTGTATTTTCCCGGCGCGCATGGGGCCGGCCCCCATTGTTCTTTTACCCATACGTCAGTCCCGGAGGAATCCTTCGGCTTCAGAATCCAGTTATAAGGCGGCCGCGCGCTTGAGTCGGTTGGAATCATGACGACCCCGGTATTCACGTCGAACTCGGTAACTTCTCCCTCTTTGATCTCGATCTTTTTCGCCAGGCAGGTATCATTGTTGTCATGCTCGGTCTGGCGATACCAGAGTTCAAATATCCCGGGAGGCGCGAGAGTTGGATCCAGATTATCCCGGACCCACAGGACGGTCTCACCGGTAGCTGGATCCTTGAGATACCAGTGTCGGGGCGGCTTCTTGATCCAGGTTGCCGGGACCAGATTAATCCCGGTATTAAGTTTGAAGGTGGTTGTCTCTCCCGGCTTGATCACGACCGTCTCCGATAGCGTAGCATCAGTGTGGCGGTGTTCAGTCTGGTCCCAGACAAGCCGGTACTTCCCGGCGGGGAGTCTTATATCCTCCAGGTTTCTTCTTCCCTGGGCCACCACTTTCCCGTCCGCCATCGATTCCAGCCGGTAATGGTTCGGCTCTCCCGGGACCCATTCGGCCGGCTCGAAATGGAGCTTCCCAAATCCGCCGACTTTGATCCGGACGGATTTGGATTCTGTCTTCAGGGCCTGTTCCTGAACGGTGGTCAGGGCTTGATTTAGTTCGTTAGCAGAGTCGGCGCTGAAATATTTTCCCCCCGCCACCTTCGCGATGCACTCTAACTGGTCCTTTTCTTCCGGCTTGATATCAAAACCAACCACATTAATCTTGACCTTGATCCCTGCCTGATGGAGCTTCTCGGCGACCGTACAGGGATCACCGCCGCAGGTTTCTTTCCCATCACTGATCAGAATTATGATGTTGTCATTATCATCCCCGACCGGAAAGTCATTCCCGGCTTCTTCCAGTGAGTAGGCGATCGGCGTCCAGCCCCGGGCATGGATTCCGGCTATCTTTTGTTTGATTGCCTCGGAAGCAACGCCATTGATAGGTATCTCCATTACGGTGTCCCGGCAGCGTTGCTCGGGACTATCCCCGGCAACAGTGCTGTGGCCATAGACTCGGAGCCCGACGTTGAGATCGATCTCCGAGGAGCCTGTCGGAAGCTGATCGACCAGTCCGGAGAGAGTATCCCTGGCGATATCGATCTTCCGGACATCCTGGATCGTCTCCAGCATTGAGCCGGAAGCGTCAAGAATATATTCGATGTTAACCGTCTTCGCGCTAACCGAACCTGCTGAGATAGATAGGAGAGCGATAAAAAATATAATCTTTTTCATAAGATAAACCTTTTTAAATGAGTTATAAGTGCCTAAAGTAAAAAGAAGTGCCTAAAGTGCCTAAAGTTGAAAGTGCCTAAAGTTGTTTGCCTTCACCTGACTATTAAGGAATTGCATGCGGCCGGCAAGCGAATTTTGGGAGAGATTTATGACCTAAGGCCATACCATCAGGGTTGAAAACCCCTCCCACAAGGGGTTTCTTCCCGGGTAGCCTGGCGAAAGCCGCAACTTTAGGCACTTTAGCGCACTTTAGGCACTTATAACTTCTTTCTACCAGACATCCTGAACTTCTATCTCTTCACCAACCGGTGTTCTTCCGGCTACCCGAATATTATCGTTAACCAGGATGATGGCAGCGGCGGTAAAGACAAAGAAACCGATCAGGATTGCCCACAGTACTGCTTTGGAAATAATCATCGATAACCTCCTTAAATTATCGCCCTTCAGTCGATAATTTAGTTATGAAACCAGCCCGGCATTTTTGTATTGAGTTAATACCGACAAAAACTATAACAATCTCATCTATATCTAAATGAAACCTATTTTGAAATTAAGGTTGATATTCCGGTAAAAATCAGGATCAGCCTTGTGCTCAAAATTAGAAGCAGTAAATTAGCGTCGCAACTAATATAATTTGGGTTCAATGCTTGCAGACCATTATTTTTTTATCGAAAAAATAATATTGAACAAATAGTCTATCCATAATGTCTATTAATGTAAATATAAATTT
>Ga0180435_10007466_pt1 | contig 10416 bp, 12 predicted proteins | sample SS_ome_3_FD_132467 | JGI IMG/M metagenome (GOLD analysis project Ga0180435, IMG submission 132467) | Hypersaline lake sediment archaeal communities from the Salton Sea, California, USA - SS_3_S_1 metaG | ecosystem: Environmental > Aquatic > Non-marine Saline and Alkaline > Hypersaline >... | reverse complement strand
GGCTCCCAGTCGAGCCCGGCAAGGGTGAGAGGCAGAGCGGCCTTGTAGGAATTTCCGCTTTCGCCGAAACAATGCAGCCTGAGTGTCATCCTGTCCTCCCGGTGGCAAGGGCGGGGGCGGGAGTTTCGCACCCCGGCACCCTGGACGATCGGGCGTTCGCCCGATGGGGAACCCAACAGGTGTTTTCGCTCGAGAAAACGCGGAACGGGCCGGCGGAGTTTTTCTTCGAAGATGAAGGGGCGCGTTTACCGAGGGTTAAGGTTAACGCGCCTATCGTGGTTCTGCGGTACAGGCTGGAGAGCCGATGACCGCCCAAGGTGAAGGCCAGCCCCCTGCTGCCGATCTGACTGGCCCGGTGGGGGCGGGGCACACATCGCAGCCCATACGGCTGCGCTACGCCGGATCGGATGCGTGTTCCGGTCCGGCGTTTCGCCGGCGCGGGGCTGCACGCGAGGCCCTGCTCCCGGGCGTCAAGGTTAACGACCGTCAAGGTTAACGCCCCCCGGCGCGGCCCCGCGAGACTGCCGGCCCCGATCCTTCCTTCATCTTGGCGCAAATACTCCACGGGGGGTGCGGGGGGTGTGAAACCCCCCGCCTCTGTCCTGTCCACGCAAACCGCCGTCACCGTTTCCGCGCCTCCAGTTCGGAGTTGAACAGCCGCAGACGGTGGGTGAGCTTGTCCTCGTCGGTCACGCTGTCGAAATGCTCGAACAGGAACGACAGCGCCTCGCCCTCGTCGAGCCCGGCTTCGCGGGCAAAGCGCCGAAGACGCCGGTAGCCGTCTTCGGTCATCCCCACCTGAAACCGGCGCGTAAGCCGAAACCGTTTCGGCATCAGAACGCGTCCGCGGTCAGCGCCATCACCGGCTCGGCGCCGCTTTCGATCCGGGCGAGCAGGGCTTTCGTCTCGGGCAGCTGGCGGGCCATGTAGAACCGCCCGGTCGACAGCTTGGTTTGGTAGAACACCGGGTCGCCGGTGCCCGCGTCGAGCGCCTGTTGCGCGGCCTTCGCCATCCGCGCCCACATCAGCCCGATCGCCACGTGGCCGAATAGGTGCATGAAGTCATAGGCCCCCGCGAGCGCGTTGTTCGGGGCCTTCATGCTGCACTGGAGGAAGTAGGTGGTCGCCGCCTGAAGGTCCTTCGAGGCCATCTTCAGCGGCTCGAGGAAATCGGACTTCAGCGTCGCGTCGGCCTCGTTCTCCTTGATGAACGTCTTCACCATCTCGAAAAACGCCATCATCGGCTTGCCGCCCTCGGCCGCGAGTTTGCGGCCGACGAGATCCAGAGCCTGGATGCCGTTGGCGCCTTCGTAGATCATCGCGATCCGCGCGTCGCGGGCGAACTGGCTCATGCCGTGTTCTTCGATGTAGCCGTGGCCGCCGTAAAGCTGCTGGGCCTGAACGGCCGTTTCGAACCCGCGGTCGGTCTGTACGCCCTTGATCACCGGGATCAACAGCGACACCAACGCCTCGGCTTCGGCATCGCCCATCCGTTCGGAGCGGTCGATCAGTTCGGCGGCCCAGAAGGTGAGCGCGCGGGCGCCTTCGACGAAACTCTTGGCCTCCATCAGAACCCGGCGTACGTCGGGGTGCACGATGATCGGATCGGCCGGCCCATCGGGGTTCTCCGGGCCGGTGATCGCGCGGCCCTGGAGCCGTTCGCGGGCGTAGGTGACCGCGTTCTGGTAGGCGGTGTAGCCTTGCGCGAGGCCTTGCACGCCGACGGCGAGCCGGGCTTCGTTCATCATCGTGAACATCGCGCGCAGGCCCTTGTGGGCCTCGCCGAGCAGGTAGCCGGTGGCGCCGTCGTAGTTCATCACGCAGGTCGAGTTGCCGTGGATACCCATCTTTTCCTCGATGTTACCCACGCTCACCGCGTTGCGCGCACCGAGCGAACCATCCTCGTTCACCAGCACCTTGGGCACGATGAAGAGCGAGATGCCCTTCACGCCCTCCGGGCCGCCCGGGATCTTTGCCAGCACGAGGTGAATGATGTTGTCGGCGAGGTCATGGTCGCCGGCGGAGATGAAGATCTTGGTGCCGGTGATCTTGTAGCTGCCGTCATCCTGCGGCTCGGCCTTGGTGCGCATCAGGCCCAGGTCGGTGCCGCAATGCGGCTCGGTCAGGTTCATGGTGCCGGTCCATTCGCAGCTGACCATCTTCGGCAGCCATGTCTGCTTCTGGTCCTCGGTACCGTGGGCCTTGATCGCCGAATAGGCGCCGTGGGTCAGACCGTGATACATGTTGAGCGCCATGTTGGAGGCGGCGAAGATCTCGCCCATCGCGGTGCCCATGAGGTGCGGCATCCCCTGGCCCCCATAAGCTTCATCGCAATCGAGCGCCGTCCAGCCGCCGTCGCGCAGCTGGTCGAAGGCGTCTTTGAACCCGGTCGGGGTGCGCACCACGCCGTTTTCCAGCGTGCAGCCCTCGCGGTCGCCGACCTGGTTGAGCGGCGCGTAGACCTCGGCGGCGAACTTGCCGCCCTCTTCGATGATCGCCCCGGTGGTTTCGGGATCGAGGGTATCGTAGCCCGGTATGTCGGCCTCGTGGGCTTTCAGCACCTCGTGCAGGACGAAGGCCATGTCGCGGGTCGGGGGGGTATAGCTTGGCATGGGTCGTAACCTCCTTGTTTCGGCCCTGAAGCGTTTGGGGGTTATTCGGCGGCGTCGTCGCGTTCCATCGAGGCCAGCATGCGCTGCCCCCATTCAATCTGGCCGGCGAGGTCGCTGATCGCCTCGTCCAGTTCGGCGCGTTGTTTCTTCAACGCCTCGAGATGTTCGCGGGCGCGGTCCATCGTGGCGCGATACTGGGTCTGCTGCTGGTCGCCCACATCGTAGAGATCGAGAAGCTGGCGGATCTCCTCGAGAGGAAAGCCGAAGCGCTTGCCGCGCAGGATCAGCTTGAGCCGGGCACGGTCGCGCCGGGTGAACAGGCGTTTCTGCCCTTCGCGCACCGGCGACAGCAATTCCTTGGATTCATAGAACCTCAAGGTTCGTGCCGTCACCCCGAAGGTGTCGCACATCTCTCGGATCGTCAGAAACTCACGGTTCATACCAATCTCGCGTCCTGAGCGCCCGTTCGGGCGGGATACCTAGAAGATGCACGCCTTGACCTTTACGTCAACGTAAGGACGCAACGTCATGGGCAAATGACGTTGCGTCTCGCAGCGTTGTGATCGGGTATGTGCCTCGGTCAGTCGAGCTCTTGGGCGACTTCGTCACGCAAGGCTTCAAGCTCGGCGCGGGCGTCCTGAAGGTCGGCGATCTGGGCGTCGAGTTTTTCGAGCTGCGATGTCGCGGCATCGACCCAGGTGCGCATCTGTGCTTCCGTGCCCTGGTGGTGATAGATCTCGAGCCACTGGCGCACCTCTTCGAGCGAGAACCCGAAACGGCGCCCGCGCAGAATGAGCTTCATCCGGGCCACGTCGCGCGGGCCGTAGAACCGGCTGCGGCCTTGCCGTTCGGGCGAGAGCAGTTCGATGTATTCGTAGTACCGCAGCGTGCGCGGGGTCACGTCGAACGTCTCACACATCTGTTTGAAGCTGAGCTTTTCCTCGGTCATCGCCTCTGGTCCCGGTGGCTGGAGGCAGCGTATCGGCCCCCCGGGTTGCTGACAACGGGCCTCAGTTCAGGAACCCCGGCGCGAGGAAGAAGAAGGCGTAGGCGACGATCAGGGCGGGCACCGCCGAATAGATCGTGGCGACAACTGCGGCCTTCGGGTTCACCGCGATGGCTGGGAACAGCGCGTCGCCGTCGTTCGAGATCGCGTTGCCGAGCAGGGCCGCGAACGGGATCGCGCCGTTGATGTAGAGCGTGGCGACCAGAACCTGCGGGCCGCAGCCCGGGACGAAACCGATCAGGATTGCGATGAGCGGAATGAGCGGGGCCACGGTCTGGAACGTCGCCTCGAGATCGAGCCCGGAATAGGCGGCGAGGTAGTCGTAGGCGAGGTAGGCTCCGATCACCCAGACCGAGATGAAGCTGGTCTCTTCCGCCATCCGGGTGATCGGGGAGTCCGCCGCGTTGGTCATGGCGTGGAGGGGGGACACCGTCCAGATGGCCACGCCGAGAAAGCCGCCGGCGAGCGCGATCCAGGGCACGGGAATGCCAAAAACGCTGTGGATGTCAATCTGGGCAAGCTGGGCGGCGCCGACAACGAGGCCCGGCGCAGCAAGTGCGAGATAGGCCCAGTCCACCAGCCGGACACGGCCGATCACCGGCGCGATCTCGCAGGCGCCGGCGCTCACGCTGCGGAACTCGACCTTGTTCACCCGGTCGACGATCCAGCCCGACACGATCCCGACGAGGAAGGACAAGGGGAGCACGACGAGGGCGGCGTCGGGGCGGGTTGCCATCAACAGGAAGGCGGCGTCGCCCATCGTGGCGGTCAGGGCGGCGACCACGGCGCCGAAGCCCACGTTGCCCGACGAATAGGCGGCGACGACCACCACCGCGCCGCCGCAGCCCGGCGTGGCCCCGAGCAGCGCCGCGAGCGGCACTTGCGCGAAGCCCGCCGATTTCAGCGACTTGCCGATGTCAAAATTGAACAGGCGTTCGGCGCCGTAGAACAAAAGCAGCGTGGCGGCGACGAAGACCGACACCTGCACGTAAGCATCGACCATCAACTCGCGCGTGAGGGGCCCGAGGCTGCCGGGGGCAACGGCCAGGAACACGAGCAATGCGAGTACCGCAATGCGTTTGGGGCGGAAGGCCGGCCACCTTCGGTCGCCCTCTGGGGCTTCGATCCAGTCTATCGGAGTCATCGCGCGCGCTCACTTAGAACCATTCCAAGGAACTTAGCACTTGCCCCTCATGCTGCAAGGGCGAATAAAACGGTCGTGAAGGAGGCCGTGGTGGACCAGACAGACCCGACCAGCAAAGCCCGGATTGCACGCCAGTTCATCGAAGCGATCCCGCATTCGCGCGAACTGGGCATGCGGCTCGAGGAGATCGGCGGCGGTGTCGCGGTGATCTCGATGCCCTGGGACGCGCGCTTCGTGGGCGATCCGAAGACCGGCGTGATCCACGGTGGCGCGGTGTCTGCGCTGATGGATACCTGCTGCGGCGCCGCGGTGATCTCGGCGGACAAGACCCCGGGGGTAACGGCGACGCTGGATCTGCGGATCGACTACATGCGTCCGGCCACCCCGGGCCAGCGCATCGTCGCCCGGGCCACCTGCTACCACGTCACCCGCAGCGTGGCCTTCGTGCGTGCCGTGGCCCATGACGACGACGTCGAGCGACCGGTGGCAACCGCGGCAGGTGCGTTCACCGCCGGCTCCGGCGGCGACCGGCGCAGAAGCTCGGAGGCGGTGTCATGACCCGCCCGGAGCCGGTTCACCTGATCAAGCAGCGCCGCGACACCGCGCTGGCGAAGCTGGTGAGCGGCGTGCCCTATATCGCCTGGCTCGGGATCGAGTTCGAGCGAAAGGGCGACGAACTCACCGCGACGCTGCCGTTTGCCGACAAGCTCATCGGCAACCCGATGCTGCCGGCGATCCACGGCGGGGTGACGGCCGCCTTTCTCGAGGCCACGGCGACGATGGAACTCGCGTGGCAGCTGCTCTGGGACGAGGTCGAGGGCAAACGCCTCGATCCCGAGGACATCACCCCGGAAACCATGCCGCGGCTGCCAAAGACCATTGATTTCACGGTGGACTACCTGCGCCCCGGCCTGCCGCGCGATGCCTATGCCCGCGCCCGGGTGGTGCGGTCGGGCCGGCGCTATGCCAGCGTCCAGGTCGAGACCTGGCAGGACAACCGCGACAAGCTCTTCGCCGCCGCGACGGGGCACTTCCTGATGCCCGCGCGCGATGAGTGAGATCGCGCCGGCGTCGATCACCCATTCACGCGTGCTGCATATCGCCGTGCCGGTGGTTCTGGCAAACGTGACCGTGCCGATCCTCGGCGCTGTCGATACCGGCGTTGTCGGCCAGCTGGGCGAAGCCGCCCCGATCGGCGCGGTTGGTATCGGTGCGATCATCCTCACGGCGGTCTACTGGCTCTTCGGTTTTCTGCGTATGGGCACGGCCGGGCTTGCGGCGCAGGCGCGCGGGGCCGGCGACAGCGGCGAGATCGCCGCCCTGCTCACGCGGGTTCTGATGATCGGCTTTGCCGCGGGTGTCGTGTTCATCGTGCTGCAACGGCCGGTGTTCTGGCTCGCCTTCGAGGCGGCCCCGGCCACGGAGGAGGTCGAAGCTCTCGCGCGCAGCTACATGGGGATCCGGATCTGGTCGGCCCCGGCGATGATCGCGCTCTACGGCATCATGGGCTGGCTGATCGCGCAGGAACGCACCCGCGCGCTGCTTGCGATCCAGGTGACGATGAATGTCATCAACATCGTTCTGGATCTGCTGTTCGTGCTCGGGTTCGGCTGGGGCGTCGAGGGCGTGGCCATCGCGACCTTCATCGCCGAGTGGGGCGGCTTCGGGCTGGGCCTGTGGTTCTGCCGCGCCGCCTTCCGGGTGCCGTCGTGGCGCGATTGGCCCCGGGTGTTTGACCGGGCGCGGCTCCTGCGCATGACCAGGGTCAATACCGACATCCTGATCCGCAGCCTGTTGCTCGAGGCGATGGTCGTGAGCTTCATGTTCTTCGGCGCGGGTTTCGGCGACGTCACGCTGGCCGCCAACCAGGTGCTGCTCCAGTTCCTCCACATCACCGCCTTCGCGATGGATGGCTTCGCCTTCGGCGCGGAAAGCCTCGTCGGCCAGGCGCTCGGCGCGGGCGACCGCAAGGCCCTGCGCCGGTCGGCGGAGCTCACCTCGTTCTGGGGGGCGGTGACGGTCGCGGTGCTGGCGCTCGCCTTCTTCGTCGCCGGCGGCGCGATCGTCGACCTGATGGCGAAAGACCCCGACGTCCAGCAGGCCGCCCGGGCCTACCTGCCTTGGATGGTGGCCGCGCCACTGATCGGATGGGCGCCCTGGATGCTCGACGGCATCTTCATCGGCGCCACCGCCACCCGCGACATGCGCAACATGATGATCCTCTCGGCCATCATCTTCGCAGTCGCGGTTGCCGTGCTCATTCCGCCTTTCGGGAATCACGGACTCTGGGCCGCGCTCCTGATCTCCTACGTTGCGCGCGGCGTCACCCTCGGCGCCCGCTACCCGGCGCTGGAAGCGGGGGCGGAGCGCGCACCCTAGGAAAGCGGACCGCGCACCCTAGGAAAAGGGGTCGTCGCCTCTTAGACTGGTCACGGGAGGGCGACGCACGACACTCATGACCGGTGTGTTTTCCGATTTTTCGCTTTGGATCGGCCTGTTCGGCGGGCTGGCGCTGTTCCTGTTCGGCATGGACATGCTCACGCATGCGCTGAAACGCGTCACCGGCGACCGGATGAAGGCGCTGCTCGCGCGTCTCACGGACAACCGGTTCAAGGGCGCCATCCTTGGGGCCGGCGTAACAGCGGTTGTCCAGAGTTCGTCGGTGACGACTGTGCTGCTCGTTGGCTTCATATCCGCCGGGGTCATGACCTTCGCGCAATCGGTGGCGGTGATCATGGGCGCCAATATCGGCACCACGATCACGGCGCAGATCCTGGCGTTCAAAGTCACCGCGGCGGCGCTGCCGATGGTCACCGTGGGTGTGGCGGTGATGCTGGCATCGCGCAGCCGCGCCTGGCAGGAATACGGACAGGCGCTCGTCGGGCTCGGGCTGGTGTTCTACGGCATGTCGCTGATGTCGAGCGCCGTGGCCCCGTTGGGGACCTACACCGATTTTCTGAGCTTCATGGCGTCGCTGGAAAGCCCGGCCCTGGGTATTCTGGCGGGGGCGGTTTTCACCGCGTTGATGCAATCGAGTTCGGCGACGACGGGGATCCTGATCGTGCTGTCCGGGCAGGGCTTTCTCAGCCTCGAGGCGGCGATCGGCGTGGCGCTGGGCGCCAATATCGGGACCTGCATCACCGCCCTTCTTGCCGCCATCGGCAAACCGCGCGAGGCGGTCCGGGCCGCGCTGGTGCACACGCTGTTCAACCTGGCCGGCGCGCTCGCCTGGGTCGCTTTCATTCCGCACCTTGCGGAGGTTGCGACGCTGGTCTCGCCGGGCGGGGGCACGGCCCGAAACCTGGCCTGGGCCCATACGATCTTCAACACAATCAATACCCTGGCGCTGATCGGCTTCACCGGCACCATCGCCCGCCTGATCGAACGTCTGGTGCCCGACAAGCCGGAACCGACCGAGCCCGAGGGCACGCCCAAGTACCTCGACCGGGGGCTTCTCGACACCCCGGCGGTGGCGCTCGAAGCGGCGGGGCACGAAGTGTATCGGCTCGGCCGTCACGTCGCCGAGATGGTGGATGATGCATTGCCCGTGGCCATCCAGGGACCGCGGGTGCGCCTCGACGATCTCGCCGCCCGCGACCGGCCTGTGGACCAGCTCCATTCGGCCATCGTCGACTACCTCGGGCAGGTCAGCCTGCGCCGCCTGACCAAGGCACAATCGGGACGGCTGGTACGTCTGATCACCGTCGCCAACGTGATCGAACAGATCGCTGATCTGGTGGCGCGCGACGTGGTGGTCTCGTCGCAGAAGCGGCTCGACGACCGGGTGGTGGTCAGCCCCGAAACCCGTCAGGTGATCGAGCGCTTTCACGCCGAGGTGGCGGCGGCGATGCACGGGCTGGTCGAGGCGCTGGAAACCGGCGATGTCGACAGGGCGCTGGACGTGAGCGCCCAGAAAGACCGGATCCGCGAACTCACGCACGAGATCGCGCTGCACAGTCTGGAGCGGCTCACCGCCAAGGCCCCGCACCGGGTGAAGACCTACACCCGTGAGGTGGAGCTGATCGAGATCCTCGATGAGATCTATCGCCACGCCCGGCAGATCGCACGGGAAATCGCGGAAGCGGCGGAAGACGAATGACCCAATCCTGATTTGGCCGATGCAGGGCGTTGTTTCGGTTGCCTGCCATACGGCGCGCGACCTGTTCGGCGATGACCGCCCGGCTCGTTGCGGGGCGGATTGGACTGGTCGCGGCCGTCCGGGCGCCGTTCGGCGCCCCCGTGCAGGACGCGCTGGAAGCGATCGACGCGAAACGCCGAGCCGATGGCCGCTGGAACGCCAACGCGGCGAAACCGGGCGAGGTCCACTTCACCACGGAAAAGGCCGGAAAGCCATCACGGCCCGGTACCCCGTCCGCTCTGCGGGCGCTCGCGGCCTGCCGGCCCGAGGCGCTCTGACGCTCAGAGGATGTCGAGCACCTGCTCGGGCGGGCGGCCGAGCCGGGCTTGGCCACCGGCGAACACGATCGGACGTTCGATCAGCTTCGGCACCTCGGCCATGGCGCGGATCAGCGTGTCGTCGTCGCTTTCCTTTGACAGCCCCATTTCCTTGAATTCTTTCTCTTTCACCCGCATCGCCTCGATCGGCTTCAGGCCAAGCGCTGCGAGGGCGGCGCGAATCTCGGCTTCGTTCGGTGCGTCGTCGAGGTAACGCCGCACCGCCGGCGTGACGCCACGCTCCTCGATCATGGCCAGTGTCTGGCGGCTCTTGGAACACCGCGGGTTGTGCCAGATCGTCACGTCGCTCATAGCCAGTCTCCTCTTTTGGTCCCGACCGCTTCGGAAATACGGGTGTAGCCATCGCGTGCAAGCAGGTCTTCCAAGCCGCGCACGATGTCGTCGACCAGCGAAATCCCCTGGTAGACGAGGGCGGAATAGATCTGCACCGCAGCGGCGCCGGCTCGAATTTTTTCGTAGGCCTGCTCGGCGCTGCCGATCCCGCCGACCCCGATCAGCGGTAGGTGGCCCTGTGTCAGTGCCGAAAGCCGGGCCAGAACACGTGTGGACTTTTCGAACAACGGTGCGCCTGACAAGCCACCATTTTCGGACCTATTTGCACTTTTCAGACCTTCGCGGTCCAGCGTGGTGTTCGTCGCAATGATCCCGTCGAGGCGCACGTCATGGGCGACCTCGGCGATCGCCTCGAGATCGCCCTCGCTCAGGTCGGGGGCGATCTTGAGAAAAACCGGAACCAGCTTGCCCAACGCGTCACGCTTTTCGAGAACGCGCGTGAGCAGGGCCTTGAGCGCCACCGGCCCCTGCAGGTCGCGCAGCTTCTCGGTGTTGGGGGACGACACGTTGACGGTGACGAAATCGACATGCGGTCCGCAGCTGGCGAGCACGTCCACGTAGTCGCCCGCGCGATCTGCGCTGTCCTTGTTGGCCCCGAGGTTCAGCCCGATCGGCACCGGATGGGTCCGGCTGCGCCGGGCCAGCCGCGCGGCGGCAGCCTCCATGCCGGCGTTGTTGAAGCCCATGCGATTGATGATCGCGTCGTCCTCGTAGAGCCGGAACAGGCGCGGCTTGGGGTTGCCCGGTTGCGGGCGCGGGGTGATCGCGCCGGCCTCGATGAAGCCGAACCCCGCCCGCGCCAGCGCATCCACCACCTCCGCGTTCTTGTCGTAGCCAGCGGCGAG
>Ga0180435_10007461_pt1 | contig 10421 bp, 11 predicted proteins | sample SS_ome_3_FD_132467 | JGI IMG/M metagenome (GOLD analysis project Ga0180435, IMG submission 132467) | Hypersaline lake sediment archaeal communities from the Salton Sea, California, USA - SS_3_S_1 metaG | ecosystem: Environmental > Aquatic > Non-marine Saline and Alkaline > Hypersaline >... | reverse complement strand
TACTCATCGTGGCGCATGTTGCGGCTTACCAGGTGGCGCCGCTGCCAGCAGGGGGCGCGCAGGCGATCTGGCCCCTGGCCATCGGCATGGTGCTCGCGCTGGCCTTCGGCATGCTGCCACCCTTGGCCCGTGCAGCGCTGCAACCGGTGATCCCCAAGGGTGACCTGCCTATCGTGCTGGCCCGGACGCTGCAACGCCTGGCCGGCAGCCAGACGGTGAAATCCACAGCGACAAAGCTGCGCGAGCTATGCAGTTTCGGAGGGAGTAAAGGCACCGCGCCACCGGCGCCGTCCCGCACGCAAAAAAATGTCGAATCCTGATCACCGGCGGAACCTGATGCAAGGCTGCTGGAACCCCACCTTGCATACTGCCCGCCTGAACCGGGCAACGTTGACGGGCACGCGGCAGGTGAATACTCCACCGGCTAAAACCGGTGGCTCCGGGTTACGGCTGAAAGCCGGATCGGTCGACCATGCGGCCGACTGGGCGCAGCTTTTTGCCAAATGAGGGAGTTCAAATTGGGACCATAGCTTCCTTTACTTGACTTTCCCCTCACCCCGGCCCTCTCCCACCAGGGGAGAGGGGGAGTCGATACGCCGGCTAGAGCCGAGGGGTTTACGGGTCCCCTGTTTGTGACTCTAAACGGTCAAGCAATACCCGGGTTACGCGTCGCACCGTGCGAAATTCTACTGACGGTGCCCCGCTGTGTGCCGCTTACCCCACCTGCCAACCTCTCATGTTCGGAGCACTGAGCCATGCGATTACGACACACCCCTTTGCTGCTGCTTCCCCTACTTGCCGCCTGTGGCGGTGAACAACCCAGGGACACCATGCCCTCTTTCGACGACCCGGACCTGACCCAGGGCAAGAACACCTGGATGCAGGTCTGCCGCAACTGCCACCTCAACGGCGTGGCCGGCGCACCGGCCGTATCGGATGCCGCTGCCTGGCAACAGCGCATGGCCAAGGGCAGACAGGCGCTGTACGACAGCGCCATCAACGGCATATCCACCGGGGAGGGATGGAGCATGCCTCCCAGAGGCGGTGTGGAGCGGCTCACCGATGTCGAGGTTCGCCGGGCCGTCGATTACATGCTGGCCGCACAGGCAACACTCGCGGAACAAGAAAGCAACTGATTTTTCGAACCTTGCCAGGGTAGATTTCGAATTTTTACGCATCTGCCGGGGCCGCATAATGCGCAGCAACAGAGTCGGCCCAGGTCGACCGGTCCAGGACGGGTAGAGGCATTGCAAATGAAGAGACCCGCAATCGTGCGTATCAAAGGCGCGCCTTGGCAGGCCATGGCCAACACATCACCAGGTGATGACAGGTTGACCGGCCCGGCTGGGCCAACCCTCTCGGCAGCACGACGACAGGCGAGGACAATAGACAGCGCGCATGCCATGTTGCTGGACCTGGCTTTGAGACAGCTCCGGGGCCTGCGACTCAGTGCCACAGAGTCAGGCAGACTTGCCGGTGGTTTGCGGCGTTGCCTGCAGCTGGGCGAAGCGGTGGATCTAGGGCCCATCGGCAACGCTGGCAGACTTTGCAGCGTGCGGCGGCATGCGAAAGCCGTCGCGATCCGCGTCGGCGAAGGCTACATGCGTGTGCCGCTGACCGCCGCGAAGGCACTTGTTTTTGCGCTCAAAAACATGGTCAAACCCAAGGTGCTTGCGAAAACCTTCTGATGCAGTCCATCAGCCTCTCCCCACGCTTGACCCATAGCGCATTTAACCCGCCACTTGGCGGGTTTTTTTTCGCCGCTCGACTGGGAACAGGCCGGCGAGCAATGGCCTGTCCCCACACGTCTCTCGGATGCAAAAGCGCAGCAGATTGCGCCGATGCACCCCGCACAGGGTGGTTCAGATCAACACGGTCACTTCGAAATTTTCGATCACTTCCCCGGCGGATTACGACTTTGCTCTGGCAGAGCCCTCCCCCATTGTGTGGCATGAGGCCCTGCGACTGACAGCAATCGGGCCTGGGGTTATCTAGCGGAGAGTGGCAGATCATGATCGGCAAGTCTTTTGGTGTCTTCCTGCTGATTGTCAGTGGCGGCGTGGTGTCCTGCCAGGCGGTCGTACATGCGCTTTGACCTGGCACGCAACCCCGTGGCATCGCCCGAGGCCCTGTTGCGGCTGCCCGGCAACGTCTGGAAAAGGGTGCTTGACTGGCGTCGTAGAAGCGTGGGCTTCAGGGGACTGCTGCTCTACGTGCTGATGATTCCCCTGGCGCTTGCCACCGTGATCCATGCCATTAGCGGCAACCTTGTGCAAATGCTGCTCGGCATCGGTGCCAGCGGACTGCTGTTGATGGCCGCGAAACTCAACCGGCTCGCGCTGCTGGAAGACCTGTTGAGCCGGCAGCGCCGATTCACCGCGCCACGCTACAAGCCGACCCACCTGCTGCGGCTCCTGTTGTTCGCAGGGTTTGCCGGCGTCACCGCCTGGGGCCTGGCAGGCCACGGCGCCATCCTGGCCGGGGTGTACGCCACACTCGCCGCCCTGGGAATGTCCCTGAGTTACCCCTTGGCGGCACGCGATAAGGATCCTCTCGGACATCGCCAACAGGGCCTGAGCGGTTCGGTTCGCACCAGCCTGGAGCAGGCCGAGGAGCGGTTGCTGCAATTGCGTAAGCTGGGCAGGTCCATCGGGCAGGCCGAACTGGATGCGCGCCTCGAGGCGATCGCCGACAAGGGCGAACGCATCCTGGAGCGCCTGGTTGAGAAACCAGCGCTGCTACCAGGCTCCCGCAGGTTTTTGCACGTGCATCTAGAAGGCGCCGAAAGGGTCGCAAAGGAGTACGTCAAGACACACAGGCTATTGCGCAAGGGCCGCCTCGAGCGGCGCTTCCGCGAGGCCTTGCTGCTGATCGACAAGGCTTTCCACGACCACCAACGAGATCTCGAGCGGCAGCAGGTGGAAAGCCTGGACATCCAGATCGCCGTCCTGAAAGAGCAGCTTCGAACCCACTCGATTCGATGAGGAGATGTCGCTATGAATAATCTGGCCGTAAATCTTGATCATGCCCCCGCAGACCACACCCGGCAGGATGGGGCCACGGCACACGGCAACGAGGAACCCGAAATCGATCGCCTGATGCACGAGATCGACCTGGGCGATATACACACCATCTTGTTCTTCGGTGCGCAGGCACAGGAGGAAATGACCCGCCTGTCGGATCGGATGCTCGCCAATCTCCGTAACAAGGACACGGGCCAGGCTGGCGAGGCCTTGAACAGCATGGTTGCCACCTTGCGCGGTTTCGACGGCCGGGAGCTGGAAAAGGAAACCAGCCCATCCTGGGTCGGGCGCCTGATGGGTAAAGGACGCGATATCGCACGCGCGGTGCAACGCTACGAGACCGTTACAGACCAGATTGAGGTTATCAGCGCTAGACTGGAGCAACACCAGACCACGTTGCTGATCGATATCGAGTCATTGGAACGCCTGTATGCAGCGGGACTGGACTACCTACGCATCATGCAAAGCTACATCGCCGCCGGCAATCGTCGTCTGCAGCGACTCAACGACGAAGAGCTGCCATGCCTGCAGGACAACACCCGCACGGACCGGGACACCCTTGCGGCGCAACAACTGCGCGATATGCGCGCCGCCCGGGACCAACTGGAACGCCGTGTGCATGATCTGCAACTGAGCCGGCAGGTGCTGTTGCAGAACCTGCCCTCGATTCGGCTCATACAGGAAAACGACCGGGCACTGGTGAGCAAGATCCGCTCCACGCTGGTCAATACCCTGCCATTGTGGAGACAGCAGCTCGCTCAGGCACTGACGATAGAACATTCGCGCGAGGCAGCGAACTCCTTGCAGGCGGCCGCCGACCTGACCAATGAACTGCTGCGTAGCAATGCCGATGCCCTGCGCCAGGGGAACCGCACGCTACGTGAGCAGGTCGAACGCGGTGTGTTCGATATCGAAGCCATCGACTACGCCAATCAGACACTTATCGAAACCATCAACGACAGTCTCGCGATCGCCGAGCAGGGGCGACAGGCCCGGCTGCAGGCCGATGCGCGCCTGCAGGAGATGGAGCAACAGCTGCAGCAGTCGCTGAGGGCGGCCAGTGCACACCAGCAATCGCTGCAAGACCGGCCCGGCGGGCCGTAACTAACAGGAGTGAATCTCATGTTCGACAGCAAACGCATTCTCGATCAACTGGTGGGCAGCGGCTTTGCCGGTGGCCTGGCCGGCGGTGCTGCCGGCGCCGCCCTGGTGAACGCCTTGTCCGGTAAGAAGGCGCGCAAGTACGCGGGCACTGCGCTCAAGGCCGGCGGCCTGGCACTGGTCGGGGGTCTGGCCTACAAGGCGTGGCAACAATATAGGGGCGCCCGGCCAGACGAAGCACAGGGGGTACCCGCAGCCTTTGTCCCATCCGCACCGCAGGACAGTAACCCACTGAGCTTGTTGCTGGTCAAGGCCATGATCGCTGCGGCGCGCTCCGACGGCAATATCGACAACGAGGAACAGCAGGCAATCATGACTCGCATCTCGGAGCTCAACCTGGACGATGCGGAGAAGGCCTACCTGTTCGAGCAGTTCGCCATGCCGCTGGATGTCAACGCCCTCGCCGCAGCAGCAGACACCGAGGAGCATGCGGCAGAGATTTATGCGGCCTCGGCCTTGATGCTGACTCGGCCCTCCTTCCGTGAAAGGCAGTACCTGGATGAGCTGACCAACGCGCTGCGTCTCGACACCCGCTTACGCGCCGAGATCGACCGTGCGGTTGATGAGCAACAGGCCGCCGCATGATCGGAACGCCCGCGTCATGCGGGCTTTCCTCCTGGGATCCCTGGACACGCAGATTCAGCAATGGAAAAGCAGGGATAAAAAGCGCCGCAGGAAACCGTTCCCGGGAACCATCACCTGAAACGACCAGAACCCCTTCCTCAGATCCTCACCGGACCTCTTCACTGGATGCCTGTGCTAAATTCGGCGCGAGCGAAGCTTTGCTTCCTTGCCCAGCAGACGCCCGCGAACGCGGAACAGGGAAACCGGACCCCACAGCCTATCCATGACTTCGCCCCTTTGCGATCTGAAATCCCATGTCCAGCGCATGCTGGCATTACGACTCCTGGTGGGCAACCTGTCGAAAACACTCTACGCCAACTAGGCAGGGCGTGAAGACACTGGGTTACGCCAGGAACTCACCCTCCTGGTGCAGGAATATTTTGCACCCGAACCGGGAACCCTCGTGCGCTGAGGCAGCAGGGCGTATTCCCGCATTCAGGTTTCGCTTTTGCATCCCTGTTTGCCTGTACCTGCTGCTGCGCCCCGCGCCGGATCACCCGTGACCTGGCGACTCGGCGTTCTCCCCTGACTCGAGGGGCAAATCTGGAACGATTTGTTCCAACAGCCAGAGTGCCGATGATCATGGCGACCTGATACCCTTTCCTATGTACCGCGCGTTCATGCCCGGCAGCGGTACTTCGGGCAGGAGTTCGATCGATGCGCAAAAAACGACAAAACATGACACGCCTATCGTTAGTGGCGTGCTCGCTGCTTGCACTGCTCGCGTGCAGCACAATGGCCCTGGCCGATGGCCTGCAGGCCTGGCTGGACAGGGCACAGGTTGGCGAAGGCCAGGCGGTGGAGTTGTACCTGATGGCGCCGGCGGACGCGGCCGGGGAACCTGAACTGTCCCCGTTGCGCAAGGACTTCGATATCAAGAACATCGAGCAGGTCACGCACATGCAGGTGCTGAGCGGCCGGCCCAGCCCAACGCGTACCTGGCAGCTGACCCTGACCCCCAAGCACCCCGGCCGCCTGACAGTGCCTGCGCTACGCGTCGGGCAGGTCTCTTCCGCACCCCTGTCACTGGAAGTACTCCCCGCGGTGCAACTCAGTGCCAACCGGGTACTGCGAGACGTCATGCTGCAGACCGATGTGAGCCAGCAGCAGCCTTTTGTACAGGGCATGGTGATTTACACGCTACGCCTGTACACCCGCCTCGACCTGCGCCGGGTGCATTTCAGCGAACCGGAAGTCCTGGGGGCAATCGTCGAACGCCTGGGTGAAGACAGGAAGTACAACACCTACTTCGGCCGCTACCGCTACCACGTTCTGCAACGGCGCTTTGCGCTCTTTCCGCAACGCAGCGGTCGCTTGTCGGTGATCAGCCCCCTGCTGAATGCCCAGGTCCGGGAGAAAAAAAGCCAATGGCCGCTGCAACTGCGCGGGCCCGAGATTACGCTCGACGTACAGCCACAACCGGATGCAAGCCTGGATCCCTGGCTGCCAGCCGAGTCACTGGGTCTGAGCGAGACCTGGTCGGCCGATCCGCCCGAGTTCCGCGTCGGGGAACCGGTGAAACGCAGCATTGTGATTACTGCCCAGGGAGTGGCCCCGGCACAATTGCCGGACCTGCCCGCAGCAGCTCCGCAGGGAATCAAGCTCTACCCGGAACGGCCGGTAAGCACCACGCAGGCTGCCGACAACACCCTGGTCACCCGCAAAGTATTCAACCACGCCCTGGTTGCAGACCGGCCAGGCAATTACCGCCTGCCGGAAATCAGCCTGACCTGGTGGGATACCGCTACCGGTCAGCGCCGGACCGCGGCACTCGCCGCGCGCGATATCGTGGCCCTGCCAGGCGCAGGCCCGGACGAAGCCGAGACCCAGCCGGGCAACGCTGGCATTCCCCTGCCTGAAATCGACCTGGGTGCGTGGTGGCAGTCGGTGCGGAGCGGCTGGCAGGGCGGCAACTCGACCTGGGCCTGGGTCATCCTGTCGGGCGCCGTGGCCTGGCTGCTGATGGTGATCCTGTGGTGGCGTCGACGGCACTCACGAGAGCCAGTCTCCTCGCCCCAAGCGGCGCCCCCGGAGTCGCAACCGCCACCTGCTGCCGGTGCCGCTTTCGGGCGTTTCCAGAGGGCCTGTAAGCAGGGGGATCCCCACCTGGCTCGCGAGGCACTGATCGAGTGGTCCGCTGCGACCTGGCCGGATGACCCGCCGCAGCGCCTTGGCCGCTTGGCAGAACGCCTGCCGCCGCAGGCAACCGATCACCTGGCGGCGATCGACCGCGCCCTGTATGCCCCCAGCGACGAGACATGGGATGGCACGGGTACCCTCGCCGCACTCCAGCCCCTGCTGGAGGATGCAGCCAAGGCTCAAGGCGTTGGTCAGGCCAAGCAGGCGCTGCCACCCCTCTACTCCGGGTAGACGCAACCGGTGCGGCGATCTACCGGCGCCATGACCCGGACGGGAATGCTCGAAACAGGCCCTGAGCCCCGTGTCAATCCGATTGGGTGACCGTCAGCTGCGAGTTGCTGTTGCGCGCAACGCGGTAATTCCCCGCATTGCACTCGACGCGCCACAGATCAGCAGCGACCTGTTCCACTTGGATGACATGTGCACATGGCAAGGCCGCACTGCGTATGGCCGCGGCGAATTCACCGTGCGGTGGAGTGGTTTGGGGGCTGGAGCCTGGTTCTGCGGCGGTAGCCCATGGCGTCAGGACGCCAGTCAGTATGGCCAAGGCAATGGCGCAATGTATCCCGCTCTTCGGTACAAGCGGCCGTGGCTGATAATGGGCTGGACAGGGCATCGTTTACGGGCGCTTATATTTCTGAATGAGTTTTTCCGCGGCCTCACCATAGCGCCTGACCCACTGTTGCAGGATCTGCGGTTTCATCCTGGCACCATTGGCGAGCTGCCGTTCGAGCCGTCGCAGGCCTTCATCGGAAATGCGTTCGCTTCTGGCAATGCCGGGGGTGGCTTTCATGGTGCAAGATTAACGCGCCTCGTGCATCGGTGCACGTCGGCACCGGCCTTGGCGAAGACAATCGACAATCCACCGCCGCCTGGTTTTTCAACATAACCCGGTTCGCCCCCGGCATTTATGGTAGAAAGTTATCCAATTCCCGAAAAAGAACAAGGAGCCCGCATGACCCGCCCCATACCGCCCCATGGCCGAGCCTTGCAGGCAGCGGCCGTCCTGTTGCTGATCGCTATGCTCGGTGGCTGCACCACGCGGAGCCCTGTCGTTCCCGCTATCGGCGACGACGGTGAGCACCGGCCCGGCAATATTGTATGGCACGAGTTGTTGACCTCCGATATGCAGGGTGCAGGCACTTTCTACCAACAGCTGTTCGGTTGGGAAATCCAGCCCTTGGGCGAGGCTTATGGCCTGGTCCATCACAATGGCCGGGCGATCGCCGGAATAGCCCAGAAGCGCGATGCGGGCAAGAGCGCCCTGTGGCTGTCTTTCATGTCGGTGGACGATGTAGACGCCACGGTGTCCAGGGTGAAGGCAGGGGGTGGCGATATACTCCTGCCGGCCACCAATCTACCCGGGCGCGGACGTGTGGCGGTGGTTGCGGACAACCAGGGCGTGGTGTTCGGTTTGATTCGCAGCAGCAACGGCGACCCGGAACCCAGGAAGCCGGGGCTGAACGACTGGCTGTGGCGCGAGGTCTGGTCGCAAGACCGTGCGGCCACGGAAAAATTCTATGCCGATACGTTCGACATGCGTTTGGTCCATACCGCCATTGCCAATACGGATTACCGCTACTTTGCACACGCCGGCAAACCACGTATCGGGCTTGTCGATGCCCCGGCAGTCGGGACCGCGCAGGTCTGGATGGTCTACGTGCGAGTGGCCGATCCCGAAGCCACGGCAAAACAAGCCGAAGCGCTGGGTGGCTCGGTGCTGCTGGCACCCGATCAGGAAATTCGTGCGGATTCGGTAGCCGTCATCGCCGACCCCACCGGCGGCGTACTGGTGGTGCAGAAATGGGACGACACCGGGTGGGACGACGCCGGGATGGAGGACTGAGGACATGCGCAAGATCATCAACCGCTCCACCTTACTCGGCCTGGGCCTGTTGCCATTGCTGGCGCTCACCGCAGGCTGCTCCACCAACGGCGTATCCACCAGTGCCTCGATCCACTACGGTGTCGGATATTACGACCCCTGGTACTGGGGAAACCGCTACGACAGGCCGGTCGTGGTGGTGCCACCTGACCGTCCCGGCACGCGGCCACCCCGCCCCACCCCGCCCATAGGCCGCCCACCGGTCAATCGACCAACGCCGTTGCCGTCCAGGCCCAAGCCAAGACCTCGCGGGCGGTAGCATCGGCACGATGCCGGCTGTCGCGAGCTTAAATAGCCAAGCAGCTCAGGCAGCCGTCCCCTGGCTGCAGGGGGTTGGTGGGCGGGCAAACCCTCGAGATTGACAGCCATCAACGAACCGCTGGGCCTCAAGCGCTATCGTGATGAAGCGAACCCAACAAGGAGCCCAGGGAAATGAAAAGAATCACCACTGTGTTTGCCGTTGCGTTGGTCCTGCTGTGGGGTGGATTCGTGTCCGTCGCCCACGCTGCCGAGGAAAAAGGCGGCCTGTTCGTCAATCTCACCACCGATGACACCTGGGCTGCGGCCAAGGCCATTCTCTTTGCGCACGAGAAAGTGCTGAAAAGAGGGCACAAGCCGGTCGCCATCTGGTTGAACGTCCGCGGCATCTATCTTGCCGATAGGAACCGTCCCTCCCACGTTCATGGCCTGATGAGGGAAAAAGACCAATCCGTCCAGGATATGCTGAAAGCCTTCATGGACGATGGCGGTATCGTCATTGCCTGTGCAGCATGCTCCAAGGCTGCGGGCCTGACCCAGGCTGATTTCATCGAGGGCATCCAGATGGGGAATCCGGACCTGGTGATGGGCCTGTTGTTCGACCCCTCGGTCAAGACCCTCGCCTGGTGAGCATGCCTCAGCCGTCCGGCAGTGCAGCGCACCCGGCCGGCTGAGCGCCTGCTGCATCCCAATCCGTCGGCTTACGTCGAGGGGACACTACCACCCGACACAGGGGCGTACCCGCCATTTGCCGGGTACGGCAGGCGGGCGCCATAACCCCCGTTCGACTTCGGCCAGCAAGTCCCGCAACAGGCACTGCCATTGTCCGTGTGCCGCCGTGCCGCGGTAGCATAGGTGCCCATGACCGAGATCCTTATCCTTCTCTGCATCGCTGCCGTCATCTGGGGCATCGTGATCTTCAATCTCCTGGTGCGGGACAAGCACCGGGTCCGCGCGGCCTGGAGCGATGTCGACGTACAGCTCAAGCGCCGTCACGACCTGATCCCCAAACTGGTGGATGCGGTACAGACGTATGCCGGCTATGAACGCCAACTGTTCGAACAGATGGCGCGCGTGCGAGCCCAGGCCGAGCACACCGACGATCCAAACGAGAAGGGACGACTGGAGAACGAACTGGGTGGCGGCATGCAGCGCCTGCTCGCGATTGCCGAGGCCTACCCGGACCTGAAGGCGAGTACCCAGTACCTGAACCTGATGCAACAATTGACCGAAGTGGAGAACCATATCCAGTACGCACGGCGTTACTACAACGGTGCGGTGCGCAACCTCAACGTGCGGGTCGAGTCCTTTCCCGACCTGCTCATCGCCCG
>Ga0180435_10007460_pt1 | contig 10421 bp, 7 predicted proteins | sample SS_ome_3_FD_132467 | JGI IMG/M metagenome (GOLD analysis project Ga0180435, IMG submission 132467) | Hypersaline lake sediment archaeal communities from the Salton Sea, California, USA - SS_3_S_1 metaG | ecosystem: Environmental > Aquatic > Non-marine Saline and Alkaline > Hypersaline > Sediment... | reverse complement strand
CGGCGGCTGAACAAGCGAATGCGATTTGGGGTGGACACGTGCGCTACATCGGTGTGGGGGCGATGGTCGTTGGCGGCATCGCGTCGATTTACAAGGTGCGTCATGGCCTGCTGACCGCCGGTCGCGAGATGTCCAAGATGCTCAAAACCGGCAGCAACGACGACCAACCCGTCACCGAACAAAACCTGCCCGGTTCGACGATTGTCGTGTTGACGTTGGTCACGTTCTTGCTGATTGTTGGGTTGTATTATTCACTGCTCGGCCACGTTGGTATTACCGCCACAGCCGCGCTTGCCATGTTGGTGATGTCGTTCTTCTTCACGGCAGTGGCCAGTTACATCGTTGGTCTGGTCGGCAATTCGAACAGCCCGGTGTCGGGCATGACGATCACGGCCGTTCTGGGTACGGCGGCGCTGGTCGGTCTGTTTGGTTTTGGTGGCGAAGAAGCGATCCTGGCTACGCTGGGCGTGGCCGGTATCGTCTGCTGTGTGGCTTGCACCTCCGGCGATGTGTGCAACGATTTGAAGACGGGCCACCTCGTGGGAGCGTCGCCACGCAAACAGCAGATCATGCAGGTGATTGGCGTGGCGGTCGCCTCGGTTGTGATGGCGCCGGTTTTGATTGTACTGCACGAGGGTTCGATCAAGGCTGGAAAAGGGGGGATTGGTAGTGAAAGCATCCCCGCTCCACAGGCGGGACTGTTCGCATCGCTCGTAGAAGGTTTCTTCGGCGACGGCGAAGTGCCCTACATGATGGTCGCGATTGGGGCAGGTGTCGGCGTCGCCCTCTTGATTGCCGATGGCATTCTGGCCGCGGCGAACTCGCGGTTTCGTCTGCATGTGATGCCAGTCGCCGTGGGAATGTACCTGCCGCTTGGTCTGTCGACGCCCATTCTCGCCGGCGGCCTTTTGAGTTGGCTGGTTGGACGGAATGGTGGCGCAATCGCAGACAAATGGCAGAAACGCGGTGTGCTAATCATGTCTGGAGCAATTGCCGGCGAATCGTTGGTTGGCGTGCTTCTCGGCTTTTTAAACTACGCTGGAATCATGCCCTGGGAGGCGCTCGAGTACCTCTCTCATCGCACGCAGCCAGCAGGTGCGATGCACATCCTTGGCGACGTAGTCACTCTCGTCGTGATCGCTATCTTCGCCCGCTGGGTTTGGCGTCGATCGCGCACAAGTGGGTAGTCTAGCGAACGGACTGCTCAAGGGACGGCAGCGTCAATACGTCAATAGGAGCCGGTCTGCGACGACTTCTTCTTCTAGTGTTTGCCCGTTCATTTGAAATCGTCGCAACATCGATCGCCCGCAATTGACGAGGGCCTCCTCCTCGAAGAGGCCGTCGGGAATCGGGATGTCACAAATGTGATTCCCCGATTTCTTGCTGCCATCGATGCTGAGCGCCACGTGCACTTCCCTTGCCTTGCAGTCTGCAATGGTGTCGAACAGTCTCTGCAAATCGAATGTTTGTGCACCGTACAAGATTTTCTGCGTGCAACTGTAGGGAGGATCGCAATACACGATGTCTCCGGGTTTCGCGAGCTTCATCGCGTCCTCGAAGTCCATCGTCTCGAATCTTGTGCCCCGAGTTCGTTTGTGCCAAACGTCGACCCTATTCGAAAAGCTCACAGGAGAAACCGGGTTATGAGGCCCGCATGGCGTGGACATGAAACCGTCTTGCTGCCGAAAGCGCACTACCCCACCGTAGCATGCTCGACAGAGAAACAACAAGTCTGCGCCATTTGGGTTCGCATTGTAGTCAGCCTTCGCTGCCTCGTAGGCGTTTTCCTTGCCCAACTCCTCGATCAGTTGCCAGCGTTCTCGATACCAGGACTTGAGTGTTTCGGGAGATTCGCGCAGCGTTTGCCAGATCTCGATGAGCGGTGTAAAAACGTCGGACGCGAAGGCTCGCTGGGGCGCTAGAGTTCCCAGAACGGCCCCACTACCGATAAACGGCTCATGGTATGCACCGTATCTTGTGGGGAAATACGAGATGATCTCGTGGGCGAAACGCTGCTTGTTGCCAATCCACTTGAGGAGTTGAAGCTTGAAGGGTTTCGGTGCGCTCTGTTGCTCAGAAGCAAACGGCAAGAGCATTTGTTCGGACATCGCTCACCCAATCGTTCTGGAACAGATTTCGTAAGTATAGTGATATGCAGTTTTTGTATATGCGTCAAGGGGGGATACACTCCGGCAGTCTCGAATGCCACCCGTTTTGGGTGATTATCAAGTGTTTTGCTTCGTTTTCTCTCACGATCGCTGATATGACAAAACGTTTTCCCATCTCGCATCACGATGCCTTGCTCTCATTACTCCGGGAGATTCGAAGCGAAGCGGAACTGCGTCAGGTCGACTTGGCTGAAAGACTTGGCCAGCCGCAACCCTACGTTAGTCGATTCGAGTCCGGTGAGCGTCGACTTGACATTCTGGAATTGCGCCAAGTGTGTGAAGCTGTTGGGATTTCGCTTGAAGAGTTCGCGGGCCGATTGGAGCAGCGACTCAAATGAAACCGGATTCTAGATTCCTCGATCTGCCGAAGAGTTTTTGGGCGTATGTTCGCATGCTTGGGCAGAAGCTCGGCTACACCATTCGCGGGCAAGGCACGATCAACGTCCCGACATTTCCCGAAATACTAAGCGGTCTCGAATCGCTAGGTCTTTCGAGCACTGAGGTCGCGACTGCCAGGGGTAAGGCAAAGAAGTTTGGTTCTTTGTTGTGCCATTACTTCGCGTACCGCGCTGACGTGTTGGAAATTCACGTCGAGCCGAACCTCATGGATGCAAGGAAAGCGAAGAAACTGTTTCTTGAGCACAGAAAGCGACTGAAACCGTCGTGCCCCTTGCCCATGAACAAGCAGAAAGGGCGAAAGAAGGCGAATGCATACTTAACGTGTATCATCAACATGCTGATTGAGGCCAATGCCGGGGACTTCACTTGCGACTACGATCCGCGCGGACTGACTACCATTACCCAAGACAGCGCCCCGCTTCGCACGCTCGCGCGAAGAGTAGATGGTGCGTTCCCAAAGGTCGTGAACCCAGTGGCCGTCTGGGAGATCAAGGAATATTACCACACCACGACATTCGGTAGCCGAGTTGCTGACGGAGTGTACGAAACGTTATTGGACGGTATGGAGCTTGAAGAACTCCGAGAAAACGAAGGGATTCACGTCAAGCATTATTTGATGGTGGACGCCCATTACACATGGTGGGATTGTGGCAAGTCGTATCTTTGCCGGATTGTTGATATGCTCCACATGGGTTACGTCGATGAAGTGCTGTTCGGGCGGGAGGTCGTCGATCGCATACCCGAACTCGTCAAGGAGTGGGTGGCGGTGGCCAAAGCACGAGACAAACGGGAGAGGAAGAGCAAATAAGGTGTTTTCAGGATTTTGGCAACCCGCGTTTTTGACTGAATTTGGCCAAGCGTTGGCCAAGAAGTGCGCAGCGGCGTAGGTCAGCGCCGGCCGGCCGCCCACCGGCCAAGCGCTGCTAACGGGCAATCACTCGATGGTGATGGCTTGGTTCGGGCAGGCGTCTTCGCAGACACCGCAATCGGCGCACAGATCATCATCTACCACGGCCGTGCCATCTTCAATCACGATCGCGTCCGAAGGACAGACGTCGATGCAATCACCCGATGCGTCGCATTTTCCAGCGTCGACAATCGCGGTCATCCTAAACTCCTCTCGAAAACAAAAAAATCGATTCACTTTCCCCGACATTCTCGGGCATACACCGTGATGTCGGCATGGCGGGCAGTATACCAATAGCGAAAAGTGCTGGCAACGAGTAGAAACCCTTGCAGTCAAACAGCTTGAGACGATGTCTCAGTAGTATTGTTGTGTTGCGAAATGGCGTACAAAACGCCGTAGAACGGTACCCCACACCCACGCTAAAGCGGCATAATGCTAGCGTCGCTGGTCATAAACAGAGACGAACCGTTAAGGGATGCCGGCCGTAGGCAAAAAACACCAGGGGACCGACGGCGCGATCCGATGGATAAGAATACGTGACGGTCTGCGCGATTGTGTCGCTGGGTTTAGTGATGCGAGTCCCCAATTCCGTGGCGTTTGCCGCTCGAATCAAGGATCGAGGACGGCGGCCTGGTTTTATTCTCTGGACGGTCAAGGATGACATCGATTTCCAGACAAACGATCATCTGGCTTGCGCTGTGGTGCTGTTTGGCGCCCGCAGTCGCCAGTGCTGACGAAGCGGAGGAGCAGTACCGTTTGGCCGCCGGCCATTACATGCGCCAGAATTGGCGATTGGCGGCCGATGAGTTTCGCACCTTTGTGCGGCAACACGGCGAGCGACAACCCGAACGCGCAGCAATCGCTACCTTCTTTCTCGCAGAATCGCTTCTTCAGTCGGGCGAATATGACGATGCCCGAGTCGAACTGAAGAGCTTTCTACAGGTAGCGGCGAATCACGCCTACGCCCCCCGCGCCCATTTTCGTATGGGTGAGGCGGCTTACCTATCGGGCGATAACGACGTTGCCCGAGCCGATCTGGAGTCGTTTCGCAAAGAACATCCTCGGCACGAGTTGGATGAGTACGCCCTGCCCTATCTTGGCGATCTCTTGCTCAAGGCGGGTGAACCGGCAGCGGCCCAACAAGCGTATGTCGAGGCGATCGAACGCTTTCCCAATAGCGCCTTGACTGATGAATCGCGATTCGGACTAGCACGGGCTTTGGAACAACAAAACGACTTCGCCGCCGCGGAGACCTTCTACACGTTTCTCGCCGAGAAACCACGGAGTCGGTTGTCCGGCGAGGCGCAAGTTCGGCTTGGCGTTCTGAAATACAAGCAGCGGCAGTTTGACCAGGCGATCAGTTCGTTTGAAGATTTCTCCGCTGCGGATATCCCCCAACTCGAACCGTTGTACTGGTTGGGATTAGCGCGGTACGCGAAAGAGCATTGGACCGAGGCGGCGGCGGCGCTGACCATGCCGTCGGAATCCTCCGAGTTCGAACAGGCCGACGAAGCGACGTATTTCCGAGCCGAGTCGTTGAGAAAACTTGGTAAGTCCGACGCGGCAGGACAACAGTTTGATCGCGTATTGGCAAACTGGCCTCACAGCGATTGGGCCGATGACGCGGGGCTGGGGCGGATACGCATCGCAGCAGCCCAGGGAGATGCCGCGGTGCTCGCGGCCGCCGTCAAACAATTCGCCAAGCAGTTCCCCAAAAGCAAGCATGACAATCAGGTGCGCCGGTTGTGGGGTCGGGCATTGTTGCGGCAGGGCGACTATCTGGCCGCGATCAGTCAACTTGAACCATTGGTCAAAGGCGACGCGAGCGAGTTGGCGACATCCGGCGACCGCTACCATCTGGCCCTGGCGCTATTGGGGGCAAAGCGATACGACAAAGCTCTGGCGCAACTTGATGCGACTCGGCTCGACGATGTAAACGATGAGATGGGCTCGGCCGTTCAACTTGCCAGGGCGACCGCGTTGATTGGATTGGAAAAACACGCTGCCGCGATCGTTCCGCTCGAAGCGTTTTTGAGGAGCGATCCCACAAGCGCGGAGGCCGCCCAGGCGCATGCCCAACTGGTGACGTCGTTGGCGGCCACGAAGAGATATGATCGCGCCCGGCAAGTACAACGCCGTTTTTCAGGGGCGTTTGCGACGTCCCCTTCGTTTGCGCCAGCAACACAGTATCTGGCGGAAGCGGCCCTGGCCGATGGCCGCGACGATCTGGCGCTCGAACTATTTACAGAGTTGACCTCGGAGGTTTATCCCGCCCAAGTGCGGGCCAAAGGATTGGCCGGTTTACTGAAATGTTCGCCGTCTGCTGATGGTGATGATGAGAGCGTTGTTGGCGCCGACGATGACCAGCAAGCGTACGGCCGACTGCTCGCCGAACACGCCGATAGCGAGGTTGTGCCCGGTGCCGTGTTGGCTCGCGGGCAGTCGCTTGAGTCGCGCGACAAGCCGATCGCCGCCCTCGACGCCTACCGGACGATAATCGAACGATACCCAAAGTGCGAAGAGGTTCCCTACTCGCTACTGGCCGCTGCGTCGCTGCACGCACAACTTGAACAATTCAAAGAGGCGGATGAGTTGTTCGCACGCCTGGTAAAGGAATATCGCGGCTTCGAAAATATGGATACCGCCCTGTATCGCTGGGCGTGGGTGCTGAACGACCTGGGGCGACCGGAGGAAGCAAACTCGGCCTTCGACCGCATTCATCGCGAACATGCCGACAGTCAGTATTGGGCGGACGCAACCTATCGCCTTGCTGGCGACGCCTATCAGACCGGCTCTCTCGACCACGCCGCTCGTTTAGTGCGACAACTCTCGGATAAGAAAGACATCGCCGGTGACGTCGCGCCACATGCGATCTGCTTGCAGGGGCAAATCGCGGCCAGTAAGGGGCGATGGCGCGAAGCCGCCGAGGCGATGCAGAAGCTGCTGGATGAATATCCTGAGCATCCTTTGAAGACATCCGCGGCATATTGGTTGGCGGAAGCCGCCTTCCGGCAACAAGACTACGCCACGGCCCAGTCGAGGTTGAGGCAGCTATCCGCAGATACCGCAGATCAGGATGACGTCTGGTTGGCAATAATCCCTCTGCGGCGGGCGCAGATCTTCGGCCAGCTCGAACGCTGGCCCGACGCGATGGAAATAGCCGAGCAAATCGCGGTCGACTATCCGCAATTCGAGCAGCAGTACGAAGTCGACTATCTGTTGGGGCGGTGCTACGCCAACGCTGCCCGCTTCAACGATGCCCGCGAGGCCTATCTGCGGGTGCTGCGCAGCAAAAAGGGTGGCAAGACGGAAACTGCTGCGATGGCGCAGTGGATGATCGGCGAAACGTTCTTCCATCAGAGAGATCACGACTCGGCGATTCGTGAGTATGCGAAGGTCGAGATTCTGCATGCCTTCCCCCGTTGGCAGTCGGCGGCCCTCTTGCAGATGGGGCGTTGTTACGAAGTGCAAGGCAATTTCCGGCAGGCCGAAAAACAATACGCGAGATTACTGGAAGAGTTCCCCGACAGTCAGTTCGCCGATCAGGCGAAAGAGCGGCTGTCGGCAGTTCGCGGCAAGTCTGCGAGCATACAAATGTTAGGAGAACACCGATGAACGTGTCGCTGAAGCGGCTCGCCCCCTGGATGTTACTCGTGGCTGTCGCCGTCTGGACGGTCGTCCTGCCCTTCTCCACCGCGTGGGCGCAAGACGATATCCGTGTGACCACCAGCAGTACGGAGGGCGGGAATGAAGCGTCAACCGAGCCGGTCGCGGAGGACGATCCCATTCCGACGAAAAACGTCCTCGCCGTGCTCAAGGATGGCGGTCCGTTGATCATTCCGATCGCGATCTGCTCTTTTGCACTGTTCGTATTTGTGCTCGAACGTTCGATCAGTTTGCGGAAGGGTCGGGTCATTCCAGGCCCCTTCGTCAAACGGTTCGTCGCGCAGCTCGAAGAAGAACAACTCGATCAAGACGAAGCGCTCCGGCTTTGCGATGAGAACCGCAGTCCGGTCGCAGAGGTCTTCGCGGCCGCCGTCACAAAATGGGGGAGACCCGCGGTCGAAGTCGAACAGGCGATTATTGATGCGGGTGAGCGAGTGACGAATGGTTTACGGCGATACCTGCGGCTGTTCAACGGTATCGGTACGATTACGCCGCTGCTGGGGTTGCTCGGTACCGTGCTCGGCATGATTCGGGCGTTCAACTCGATCGCCACGGCCGACGCCATGGGACGCCCGGAACTGCTGGCCGGCGGAATCAGCCAAGCGCTGTTGACGACGGCTGCGGGGCTATCGGTTGCCATTCCCGCCATTATCGCGTACATGTTTTTTCTCGGTCGGGTCGATCGTTTGGTGATCGAGATCGATAACCTGGGTCAACGGGTTGTCTCTTGTATCGCGGTCGACGGTGTGAAGCGTCACGGGCGAAGTGCTTCGAAAACGAAGGCCGCCTAACAACCTCTAACCCGAAGCGTAAGCGAGGGATGACCAAAAGGTGTCGCCGATGCCACTAAAAACACACCAAGACGAACAGCCGACTCTAAACCTCACACCGATGATTGACATCGTGTTTTTGTTGATCATCTTCTTCATGGTGGGGACGAAGTTCACCGAGTTGGAGCGGAGCATGGTCGTGCGCGTGCCACCGGTCGAAAAGGTTGGTCCGTCTACGTCGCCACCGGCGGCCAAGATCGTCAATGTCCACAAGGACGGGACGATCTCGCTTGATCGACAGGACGTTACGATCGACGAGTTGGTGGCGAATCTTGAGAAATCGAAAGATGAGTATCCCGACTTGGCGGTGAGTATTCGCGGCGATGGCGACGGCGCCTATCAACACGTCGCAAACGTTATCAGCGCTGTGCATCACGCCGGTATTGCCAATATCGACCTACCCGTTCGACGAAAAACCATTCGGCGTTAACATGGGCGAGACCTACCAATCAATTGCCGATCAATTCGCTGACCCCCGGACGCTCTGGGCGATCCTCTGGGCCGGTTTGATTGCGCTCACGGTGGGGCTGTTGGTTCTAACTCGCACCCGTTGGGGTAACGCGCGGCCGCTGACGAAATGCGTCATTTTTTCCGTTCTGGCGCACGCACTGCTGATCGGCTATGCGTATATGACGAATCTATTCTTCGATCAGCCGCCAGGAAGCGGCGCGCCCACCGATCACGTTCAGGTGACGCTCAGTGACTTCAGCGATGACGACCCGGAGGAAGTGAATCCCGATAAGAAAAACCAAACTGAACCTTGGCAGCAGTTGGCGATGACGCCGCCCAAAATGCCGATTTCGGAAGACTTGGCGCCGCGTAAATCCAACGAGCCCATAGTGCCGGCCCTGGCCGTTCCAAAGATGCCGGTGTTGAGCGATCAGTTGCCAGGCTTGGTGAACGACTCGGCCGACTCGGCAACAGCGCCGCCGATGGGTGCTGATACAACGTCACATCTTGCGATGGCCGCCCGTCCCCTGCCGACGCCTATTACTGTTCCGCGCGAAGCGGCATCGACGGCTGCCGATAGCTCGCCCCATCCAACGATGCCGGCGTTGCCAAGAGCGAAAACAGACGCGCAAAGCGTCAACTCGAACCCGTCAGTGCGAAGCGACCCAATTCCTCCAGCCATGGACGACATGGAGGCTCGCGTGCAGCGACTGGCGGATCAGGGCCCGGAGGCGGAATTCGCGGACAATCAACCTCGCGGACAACGCGAGCCTGTTCGCACAGCCAACGCCGACAGCGGCTGGCAGCGAGTTAACCCCTACTCGGTGCCAACAACGGCAGCGGCCGGGGCAACATCGCAGTTTGTGTCGCAGCCTCAGGAAGACGGTTGGCAGGGTGCCGAAGTGCCCGCTCCACGGCTACCGAGTGGGCGAGCAGTCTCCGATGTCTACCGCCTGAGATTTGTGGAGAATCGGGCATCGGCCGCGAAGCGAAGTGGCGGCGATGAACTGACCGAAGCCGCCGTCCGCGCCGCGCTTAAATGGCTTGCAGAAAACCAAAGCCCCGACGGTCGCTGGGACGCCAGTTTGCATGGGGCGGGACGAGAGGCCAGCGTTCACGGGCATCACCGTTCGGGGGCAGGAGCCAAAGCCGATACGGCCGTCACCGGTTTGACGATTCTCGCTTTTCTCGCAGCCGGCAATACGCATTTGAAGGGCAAGTATCGAGAGAACGTGCAGCACGGGCTTGAATTCCTGCTTCGTCAGCAGGGCCGAGACGGCAACCTCGCCGGCGACGCCCAGCTATTTGCGCGCATGTACTGCCACGGGATGGCGACGCTCGCTTTGGGCGAAGCGTATGCGATGACCGAAGACCATCGCATCAAACCATACCTCCAGCGCGCCATTGCCTATACGATCGCCGCACAGAAGCGAGACGACGGCGGTTGGCGATACCAGCCCGGAGACGTTGGTTCCGGCGATATGAGTCAATTCGGTTGGCAGTTGATGGCGCTGAAGAGCGCTGAGGCAGGTGGCATCTCCGTTCCCACGCAGACGTCGGCCGGTTTGCACAAGTTCCTGACAAGGTCGAGCACCGGGCGCAAAGGTGGTCTGGCCGGGTATCGACCGACCGAGGCCCCCAGCCGTACGATGACCGCCGAGGCCCTGGTTTGCCGGTTTTTCCTAGGCGCCGAAAGAGATTCGGCAGCTGTCGACGAGGCGGCAGGCTTCATCATGCAGGAGCTGCCTGGGGCAGGACGAACGAATCTCTATTATTGGTACTACGCTTCACTGGCTCTTCATCAACTTCACGACGAACGTTGGACCAAGTGGAACGCGGCGTTGAAACGTGAGCTTCTTCGTCTGCAGCGCAAAGATGGTGCGACTGCCGGTAGCTGGGACGCCTCGACCGTTTGGGGTAGTCACGGGGGGCGTGTCTACAGTACGGCCATGGCGACACTTTGTTTAGAGGTCTATTACCGATATCTGCCGCTGCAAACGT
>Ga0180435_10007459_pt1 | contig 10422 bp, 10 predicted proteins | sample SS_ome_3_FD_132467 | JGI IMG/M metagenome (GOLD analysis project Ga0180435, IMG submission 132467) | Hypersaline lake sediment archaeal communities from the Salton Sea, California, USA - SS_3_S_1 metaG | ecosystem: Environmental > Aquatic > Non-marine Saline and Alkaline > Hypersaline >... | reverse complement strand
TATTAATGCATAAAAAATAAGAATATATAATTGTGTATACAATTAAATCAGTGATTTACCTGAGGAGGTAAAATGGCCCAAACGAAAAATCAACGCAGCTGGACCGAAAGGATGAGAATCACTGTTTTAGTTCTAGTGATTTCCGTTGGATTGATCATAACGGGATTTTTATTAGTCCCATTTAACGAAGTCCTGGCAGGTGAATGGAAGATAATTACATCACCTGGGATACTGATCACTGATTTTATTGCGCTCACAAATATTGGCTCTGCGCTTTTTAATGCTGGGATTGTCTCTCTGATGGGGTTGGGTCTGGCGTGGTTGATCAACGCACGGTTTAACGGTTACCTGCTTTCAGCAATCTTTACATTGATGGGGTTTGCTTTCTTTGGAAAAACGCCATTTAATATCATCCCGATTTTTATCGGGGTGTATGTGTACGACACATTCTTTTCTCCTTTAGCGATGCGTGACCTGATCGCTCCGTTGCTGTTTGGCACCACTTTGGGGCCAGTTGTGAGCCAAATCGCATTTGGGTTTGGGTGGGGTTGGGGTGGTGTTGTTGCGGGCATCTTAGTTGGTATCCTATGCGGGTTGCTGATGGCATCTGTGATGGGACATGTATATACTTTTCATCTTGGTTATAACCTATATAACACTGGCACATCCGCAGGATTTATCGGAACAGTGGTTTATATGATGATGCGCGGTTTTGGGCTGGAGATAAAACCTGCATTTTACTGGTCGACTGAGTCTACGGTTGTCTTATCCATCATATTAATTGTTGTATTATTCATCTTAATCTTGCTTGGATTGATATGGGGCGGAAACAGAAAGAGTTACAAAACCATTCTTGAAACAAGCGGGAAGCTCGCTTCTGACTATGTTGAGATCACAGATCTTGGGACAACGCTGGTAAATATGGGCGTTATTGGCGCAATCGGACTTGGCTATGTCCTGATTGTTGGCGGCGATGTGAACGGGGCAACCGCGGCAGGAATCCTCACAATCACAGCATTTGGCGCGCTCGGAAAACATCCGCGGAATATCATTCCAATCATGGTTGGTGTCTATTTGATGTGTATTCCAAAAGTCATGTTGCATACAGATCCAGGTCCGCTGCTGGCTGCGTTATTTTGTACGACACTCGCCCCATTTAGCGGAAAATTCGGTTTTATTGCTGGCGTGTTAGCGGGCGCGCTGCATCTGCCGATGGTGATGCATGTAGGCAGCCTGCACGGTTTCATGAGCTTATATAACAACGGATTTGCCGGTGGTCTGGCGATGTTGATCATTGTGGGATTCATCAAAGGATTGAAGCCTAATTTACTGGTAAACGATTTGAAGTAGACGGTCTCTTACATAAGTATCCTGGATAATAAAAACATTCAATTATTCTTCTTTGACTACTTGGTCTAATCCAAATAACAATAGAACAATCAACCCGATCGGGATAGTTGTGCCGAGAAGGCAGAAAAAACCCAACACGGCAGCTTGAAGGCCATAAATGAGCCATATCAAGCCGAGCCCAACAGTAAAAAGGATGATTAGAAACCAAATTACCAACCTTTTTCTGGTTTGTTTCGCATAGTCTGTATTATTTTTATCCATCGATTTAAGATTATTATAAATAAACAAAAAGAAACCTTTTGCATATTCATAATACTCATATAATTGATTTAAACGAAGGATGGAGAAGCATTTGAAAAATATTACCGCAAAGCAAAACCTGAAAAATATCCAGTGTTTTTTGTTGGATATGGATGGTACGATCTATCTAGAAGACTATTTGCTGCCTGGTGCTTCGGCGTTCATTAACCATTTAGAAGATTCGCGGATCGATTATCTTTTTTTAACAAATAACTCATCCAAAGATGCTGCGCAATATGTTGATAAGTTAGCGGGGTTTGGTATATCCGTCTCCCGCTCAAGGATCATGACTTCTGGTGACGCAACTGCAATATATTTAAAGAAAAACCACCCGCAAGCTAGTTTATATGTTGTCGGCACTGAGGCATTACAGCAAACTTTCATCTCTGATGGGTTTACTATTTCCGATACAAATCCAGATATCATTGTTCTTGGATTCGACACGACGCTAACTTATGAAAAGCTATGGAAAAGCTGCAATTTCATCCGTGAAGGCCGCAAGTATATCGCGACGCATCCGGATATCAATTGCCCAACGAGGGATGGTTTCATGCCGGACATCGGTTCTTTCATCGCGCTAATTCAGGCATCCACTGGTAGAGAGCCAGATGTGATCATCGGGAAACCTTTCGAGCCGATGATAGAAGCAATTGAATCGCATACTGGATACACAAGAAATGAGATATGCATGATAGGAGACCGTCTGTACACCGATATCGCGATGGGTGAGTATGGGATATTTACGATTCTGGTGTTAAGCGGGGAAGCAAAGGAGGGCGACATTGCGAATGCGCGTGTGCAGCCAGATATTGTCTTTGAAGATATTGGAAAAGCTTTAGAGTATTTAAAATAAAAAAGAGCGGGCGATGGGGCTCGAACCCACAACCTTCTGCTTGGGAAGCAGACATTCTACCATTGAACTACACCCGCCCAACGTATTGCCATTATAGCGACTGGTCAGATACCTGTCAAGATTGTGTAAAAATAAAGTAAAAATATCATATAAAATAGTATTTATCGGTATAATCGCAATTTACTGTATAATGCTTTGTCTTAAATTGAATATAAAGCCAAATCAATAGGAGCTTTACTTGATAACAAATCCGATAAACTGGCTAATGGGGCTTTTTTCCCTGGATCTGGGCATCGATCTTGGTACAGCAAATACATTGTTGTATGTGCGCGGTAAGGGAATTGTGATTCAAGAGCCTTCATGGGTCGCGATTGACAAAAGGTCACGCAGGCCTCTTGCGATCGGGGCGCAAGCGAAAGAAATGATGGGGCGTACACCGATGAATGTGATCGCTGTTCGCCCTTTGCGCGATGGGGTCATCTCTGAATTTGAGATCACCCAGGCGATGCTTGGATATTTTATCGGGCGCGTTCACCAACAGTCGATTGTACCGATGCCGCGTCCGCGGGTTGTGATTGGCATCCCATCTGGCGCAACCGAGGTAGAAAAACGGGCTGTCTTTGATGCCGCAATGTCTGCCGGTGCGCGTGAAGTGTATCTGATTGAAGAACCGATCGCCGCGTCATTGGGAGCGGGTCAACCACTCGCTGAAGTTAAGGGTTCTATGATAGTGGATATTGGTGGCGGCACAACCGAGGTAGCTATCACTTCCATGGGTGGTGTAGTTGTTTCTCGCTCTCTTCGAGTCGCTGGCGATGAAATGGATCAAGACATCATCAATTACATTCGCAATAAATACAATATATTAATCGGCGAAAGAATGGCTGAGCAAACGAAAATTGAAATTGGGTCTGCCTTTCCTCTTGAGACCGAAAAAACTATGAGCATACGCGGCAGGAACCTGGTGACTGGATTGCCGGAGCAGATAGAAATCTCTTCAATTGAGATCAGAGAAGCATTAAATAATTCGATCCAGGTAATCATCGATACGATCAAAGACGCACTTGATGAAGCACCACCAGAAATTGGCGCTGACCTTCTTGATAATGGTATCTGCATGGCGGGCGGGAGTTCCCAATTGCATGGGTTCCAGAAACGCTTAGCATCTGAATTGCGCATGCATGTGTGGCTCGCTGAAGACCCGATGACCTGTGTGGCACGGGGAGCCGGCATAATTCTTGAAGACATCGAACGATTCCAACACCTCCTGGTAGATGTTGACCGATCCAAACAGCGAGCCGGGTAGTCATTATTTAACATTTCAAAATGAAATCAATTGATCCAAAACGGTTGCGAAATATCATCGCAACCATGGTCGTTATCGGTTTAATCTTGCTATCGCTAAGCGGAGTGCTACGCCCGTTCCTGGGTGTGGTCCTGGACCCTTTTGTGGCAATGCAGCGCTGGTTATCAGAACGGTTTATGGCGTTATATGATTTTTTCACTTTGCCCCGAGATGTTACCGAACTTCTTCAAAGGAATGCAGAGCTGGAAAATGAGGTATCCAACCTGCAAAGCCAGGTGATCCAGTTACAGGAGCAATTACGTGAGACAGAGGTTCTGTATTCACTTTTGGATTTTGCGCGTGCCCGCCCTCAGGACCAATATATCGCTGCAGCTGTTATTGGGCAGGATCCCAGCCCATTCTTGCATTACGTGATCATTGACCGGGGGTCTGATGACGGCATCCGTTACGGTATGCCAGTTGTTACACAACAAGGCCTGGTGGGACGGGTTGACGCAGTCACCTCAAGCGCTGCCCGCGTACAGTTGATCACTGATCCTGGGGCTGTGGTCAATATTAAATTCCAAAATAAAAGCGAGAATGCGCAGATTCAAGGATCTGTTACCGGCGAAATCATGCTTGAAATGGTGTCGCAAACGATTTCGATCAATTCGGGAGAAATCTTGCTTACTTCTGGATTGGGTGGCAATTATCCAACCGACATTCTGGTTGGGCAGGTTAGCGAGATCGAAAAGACTGAGAATAACCTTTTTCAATCCGCCGTTGTCCAGCCGGTTGTCGACTTCAACGCTATGCGTGCTGTTTTAGTGATCACGAATTTTGAACGAATCAATATTCAGCCCTTGTTGCCTGACCAAGGATAGAAAATGGGTCAATTACTGATTTCTCTTCCTGTTTTCCTGATTCTCTCTGTCATTCAGACTGTCGCTATCAGCCGGATATCCATAATTGCCGGATCGGGAGATATTGTCATGCTCGCGCTGATTGCCTGGATCGTGATTGATGAAGAAGGAAATCATTTGGGTTGGGCGATCATCAGCGGTTTTCTAATTTCCATACTATCTGCTATGCCGATAGTCACGGTATTTGGTATTTACATTACTGCTTCTATCCTTGCCAGAATTGCCAGACGCATTTTCTGGCAATCGCCAATTCTAGCGTTGTTCTCCACGATTATCCTTGCTACAATTATGAAATTTCTGATTGAGATATTTACATTACAATATTTGGGGATACCGGCACCGTTTATATTGAGTCTCACTTCTGTTTTATTGCCTACTTTGGTATTAAATATCTTCTATACCTTTCCAATATATGTTTTGATGGGAGATATCGCACATTGGATATCCCCGAAAGATGAAATTTATGCTTAGCGAAAGAAACACACCAAAAATTGAAGGTTGGCGGATCAAGATCATTTATATTATGATCGCTGCTGTTTTTTCATTCTATGTTTTTCGTTTATTCAACTTGCAAGTCTTGCAGGGAGAAGTTTATCTTGCGCAAGCGGAGGAAAACCGGCGTACGAATATCAGCGTTCAAACTGAGCGCGGGATTATTTATGATCGAAATGGGGTAGTGTTAGCCAGAAACAAAGACTCCTATAACATCACCATTATTCCAGCAAATTTACCCGGCGATCCAACCGAAGAACCATTGCCTGGTGCAATCGAAGAAATCTATCGTGAGCTATCGCGAGTAATCGGTATTCCGGTGCGAAATGGCGTACTGAATGACGAGACGGTCCGCGCATTTACCCCCTGCCAAACAGATTTTGGCATCGCAGAAGTCGTCATTATTGCAGATACAAACGCTCCCTACGATCCTGTTCGTCTTGCCTGCAATGTAGATGAGGATATGGCAATGATTGTGAGCGAAAAGGGCAGTGACTGGCCAGGCGTGGAAGTGGAAATTGAACCAGTCCGTGATTATCCGACTGGCAGCCTTACATCAGAGGTGATCGGATTTCTCGGCCCAATTCCCGAGGCATTGGATGAGGAATATCGTGAACTTGGCTTTGTACCAAATCGCGACAAGATTGGTTATGCAGGCGTTGAATCTTCGCTTGACGCAGAATTGAGAGGCCAGAACGGCCTGCGGGTCGTGGAGGTGGATGTGGCTGGCCAGGAACTTCGAGACCTTGAAGCCCCAATTGATCCCATAGCCGGGAATAACATTGAATTGACGATTGATTCCAGACTGCAAGCAGCCGCGAAAGCAGCTTTGATTGGAGAAATCCAATGGTGGAATCGATATTTTAACGAAACAAGATCAGCCAATGGTGTGGCAATAGCCATGAACCCAAAGACAGGGGAAGTTTTGGCTATGGTATCTTATCCTACATTTGAAAATAATCGCATGGCGCGATTCATTCCGGCTTATTATTATGAACAGCTAAGCCAGGACCCGAACCGGCCATTATTCAACCATGCCATTTCCGCCGAACATCCTCCAGGATCGGTTTACAAGTTGGCTCCGGGTGTTGGCGCGATGAATGAAAACATTATTCCACCGCTGCAAAGTGTGGAATGTCCAGATACCGGGCGGATAGAAATTTTGGAGAAATATTCTCCTAATGATCCAGGCACGATCCGAAATTTCGTGTGCCACTCTGACTTGGGTCATGGAAGGGTGAATTACCTTAAAGCTCTCCAAGAATCTTGTAATATTTATTTTTACAAAGTTTCTGGCGGTTTCCCTGGTGAAGTTCCGGAGGGATTGGGTGTTGACCGGTTAGCTGAATACGCGAAAGCACTCGGATATGGTCAGGTGACAGGGATCGAGCTTCCTGGCGAATCTGATGGGCTTGTGCCCACTTCTGCCTGGAAGCGAATAAACCTCAGCGAGAACTGGTCTGTTGGAGATACGTACAGCGCTGGGATGGGCCAGGGGTACGTGTTATCCACCCCGATCCAGGTGCTTGTTTCTGCTGCTATTATAGCCAATGATGGCGTCTACATGCAGCCCACCCTGGTACATAGAGTTTTAGACGCTGATGGAAACGTAATTCAGCCCTTCGAGCCCAGGGTGAAATGGGACATCACCAAAGACCCGATGATCACCGTGTTTAATGAGTTTGGCATACCAACCGAAGAAAAGAAAGTTGTTGAGGATTGGGTGATTGATCTCACCCAAGAGGGAATGCGGTTAGTGGTGGCGGAAGGCACTGCAGGCAGAGTGTTCGACCAGGTGGGATTGTTTCTTGGTGGTGATGACAGAGTGATTCAGGCAGCAGGAAAAACTGGGACAGCGGAATACTGCGATAATGTGGCACAATCAAAAAACTTGTGCCAGCCAGGCGCATGGCCAACCCATTCCTGGTATGTTGGGTATGCCCCCTATGAAGATCCTGAGATTGCCGTCGTCGCGTTTGTCTATAACGGCGGTGAAGGCGCCAGCGTGGCTGCACCGATTGTTCAAAAGATCATGCAGGTGTATTTCGAGTTAGACGCTATCGATGCTGAAAGTGCGCAATAAGAACCGGATGGTGTTATGCAAAAATTTCCAATAAAGGGTTTTAATGAAGGTATATTAATCACTATCCGCGAAGGAAACTGGAAAGAGCTGCAGAATGACCTTTTAGAGCAGATTGACAGTGAATCAGCCTTTTTTAATCAAGCTAAGATCGCAATTGATGTTGGGGAGCGGGAACTTGGAGCTGCGCAAATTTCTAAGCTCCGCGATGTCCTGTTAGATCGTGAGATTAAGCTATTTGCAATATTGAGCAGTTCACCGAAGACTGAATCAAATGCATCGACTTTGGGTTTATCTACCCGATCTTCATTATTGCAGAAAAAAGAGTCGCGGATTAGTGCTGTCATCATGGATGGCGAACCTGGATTGGTGATCGCGAAAACGATCCGCAGTGGTGCTGATATTGATTTTGATGGCCACGTTATCGTTCATGGGGACTTGAATCCGGGTGCTGAGATCAATTGTACAGGCAGCATTTTTGTCTGGGGAAAACTGAGAGGATCTGTACACGCGGGGGTGGAAGGACGAGAAAATGCGGTGGTATGCGCCATGCAATTGGACCCAATAAAACTGCGCATAGCCAATAGATCCTATAAGGATAATAAATTATTGCGAAAATTAAGAAAGAAACCAGTGAAGGTCAGTCTTGAGCATGACAAATTTGTATTAGACTATTGGGATTCATAAATAATAAAAACGGAGAAGAATTTATATGGCAGCAAAGATCGTAACCATCACATCGGGGAAGGGCGGTGTTGGAAAGACAACCGCAACCGCAAATATCTCTGTAGCGTTAGCACAATTAGGGCAAAAGGTCGTATGCATTGACAGCGATATCGGGCTCAGGAATTTGGATGTTGTGCTTGGTTTAGAGAACCGCATAGTATACGATCTGGTAGATGTGATCGAGGGGAGATGCCGGGTGCGCCAGGCAATGATCAAGGACAAACGTTTCGACGATTTGTATTTGATCCCTGCCGCACAAACGCGAGACAAGAGTGCAGTCTCACCGAGCGACATGGTGACCTTGTGTGAACAGATCAGTGATGAAGTGGACTGGATTTTGATCGATTCTCCTGCCGGAATTGAGCGCGGGTTTAAGAACGCGATTGCACCAGCGCAATCTGTGCTGGTTGTAACGAACCCGGATGTATCTGCTGTGCGGGATGCTGACAGAATTATTGGCATTATTGAAGCTGAAGAAAAAGGCCCAGCGCGCCTGATCATCAACCGATTGAACCCGCAATTGATCAAACGCGGCGATATGCTTGATGCTGAGGATGTTCTCGATCTATTAGCGATCAATCTGGTAGGAATCGTACCTGAAGATGAAACTGTGATCATGAGTACAAATATGGGAAAACCTGCGGCAACCGATGAAAAATCACTAGCAGGACAAGCGTTCCGAAATATTGCAAGGCGATTAATGGGTGATGATGTACCTTTGCTTGATCTTAATTTGAAAGAAGGCATTTTTCACAAGATTTCGAAGATATTCAATACGGGAGGAGAATAATGAGTGACTGGCTATCCAAATTATCTGGAAAAGCAAACAGCGCGGAAAAGGCAAAAGACCGCCTAAAATTAGTGTTGATTCATGATCGTACGGATATCACACCTTCTTCTCTGGAAGAAATGAAAGATGAAATAATTAAAGTGATATCAAACCATATTTCTATTGATCCTGAATTAGTAAAAATTCAAATGCTGCACGAAGGCCGTGAGCAGCGTTTGATTGCTGATATTCCTATTAAACCGCGGCGTTAGAACAAACTCTTAAGTTATTTATGCAGAAGCAAAACTGGCGTAATTTCGATTTCTGGCTTTTTGGCGCAGCCATGTTCCTGAGTATATTCGGAATTATGATGATCCAATCAGCGATAGCCGGCAACGAGGTGCTGGCTGAGTCAGTCAGCCGGCAACCATTATTTCTTGCTGGAGGAACGGTTATGCTTCTTATCATGGCTGCCATTGACTATCATTACTGGGGATCGCTAGCCAGGTTCATGTATATTTTTGCAATCATTTCGCTGCTGGTAATTTATGTTGTGGGACAAGCTCGATTTGGATCAGCACGCTGGCTGGATACTGGTGTGATATTGATCCAGCCGTCTGAGATCGTAAAAATTTTGATGATCATGGTCCTGGCGGATTATTTCGCTAAAAACCAGGACCGTCCTCATAACTTACGCTGGATCGCAGAGAGTTTTATCATGACAATGGGGGTTGTGATTTGGATCCTCTTGCAACCGAACCTAAGCACATCGATCGTGATTTTGGTTATCTGGTTTTCACTGTTATTTATTACAGGTTTACCGCTGAAATATCTATTAATTCTCGGATTGCTTGGAATTGTGCTAATTGCTGCAGCTTTTCCTTTGTTGGAAGAATACCAGCAAGCGCGTATTATCAACTTTCTTTTTCCGGACGAGGATGCGCGGCATGGAGAAACATATAACGTTGAACAGGCACTAATCACGATTGGATCCGGGGGATGGTTAGGTCAGGGTTACGGTCAGGGCACTCAGGTTCAGCTGCGATTCCTCAAAGTGAGACATACTGACTTCATTTTTTCAGCAATGGCGGAAGAATTCGGGTTTGTCGGCACTGTGGTAATCATGGGATTACTGCTTTTTATTGTATGGAGATGCATGCAAATTGGAAGAACAGCAAGCGATTTGTATGGATCATTAATCGCCTACAGTTATGCTGCTATGCTCGTGTTTCAGGCAGCAGTTAATATCGGTGTTAATCTAAATGTCGTGCCGGTGTCCGGATTGCCTTTTCCGTTCTTGAGTTATGGCGGCAGTTCGCTATTAAGTACAATTGTGGGGATTGGCCTGGTAGAAAGCGTTAGTTTGAGAAGGAATAAAATTACTTAGTTTAGAAAGACAGGATGCATGAACGAGAAATCATTACGTGTCAGATTTGCGCCATCACCCACCGGGCATGTTCACCTTGGTTCTGCCAGAACCGCTTTATATGACTATTTGATCGCGAAGCAGCAGGGGGGGCAATTTGTTCTCCGAATTGAGGATACTGACCGCAACCACTATGTTGAAGGAGCAGAGCAGGAATTGAGTGACGGGTTGCAATGGCTTGGCATTCATTGGGAAGAATGGCCTGAAAAAGGCGGGCC
>Ga0180435_10007457_pt1 | contig 10423 bp, 11 predicted proteins | sample SS_ome_3_FD_132467 | JGI IMG/M metagenome (GOLD analysis project Ga0180435, IMG submission 132467) | Hypersaline lake sediment archaeal communities from the Salton Sea, California, USA - SS_3_S_1 metaG | ecosystem: Environmental > Aquatic > Non-marine Saline and Alkaline > Hypersaline >... | reverse complement strand
GCATTGATGATTCGCTGGTCCCGGTATGCCGAGTCGGAATAGGCATAAGCACCGATCGCGCCTGCCACGAGCCCAACAATGACCATGCCGGTCGTCATATTCTGGCGGGTTTCGTTGATGTGGTTTGCCACGTGATGGCTCATTTCGTGGGCGATGACCATCGCGATTTCATCATCGTTGCTGGCGTACTGGATCACGCCTTTCTTGATGACGATCTTCCCCTGGCCTGCGGCAAATGCATTCAGTTCGTTGTCGGTTGAATATTCGATTTCCCAGGTGCAACTGCCTTCAGCCAGTTGCCGGCAGAGGCTGGTGGCATAAGGCTCGAGTTCGCGATAAATTTTTCGGACCTTGCGCTCGGCCCTGGCGTCACTGACATTCCTCCGGTTCACATCGAGGTTGCGGATCTCCTGCTGTGCGCTGAGCCTGGATTGCGTGCTCACCTGTTGTGAATTGTATTTTGGCGATACACATCCGGTCAGTGCGACCGAGATGAGAAGTATGATTCCGGTTCCGGTGAATCTGTTACTCGTCATGATGTGTGCTTCCTGTTGTGGAGAAGTCGGTATCAGAGACTATTTTTGAGAAAAATAGTCTCCGACACCTGTAGGGATAATCTTCCAGAAAAAATAGTCTTCGACACCAATTCGTGTCCCAAGAATAGCCTCTGATAGCTGAATGACACCTGAACGACATCTGATAAAGCGACACCTGGAGTCTTCAGTCTGTTCTCAAAAAGATATCAGAGAGCATTTTTCATGAAAAATGCTCTCCGGCACCATGGGGTCGCGACACCCGGGTCGCTAGAGAGAAAAGACTGTTCGACACTCCTGTTCGATATCGCGCCGGTAGACGCGGGCCAGTGTCACGATGCGTGGATGCTCACCCTTGATACGGACCTCGGAGAATTGCAGCTTGCGGGCCTTGTGTGAGGCCTCGTTCTTGCTGCGAATGATATTGCCCCTGTCGAGGCGGAAGGAGAAGTTCTTAACACGGATGAACTCTTCCGGATGGCTCATCGTGTTTTTCACTTGCTGCAGGCAGTTTTCCGGGGTCAGGTAACCGATCTCATCAAGTTCATGCTCGATTTTCCTGAGCGTTTCCTTCTCCTTTTCCAGGTGGCTGTGCTCTCTGACAAGGCGATGGAAGTTCGGGCTGCTCATGTCGATGCGCGACTGGCTGCGCAGCCGACCATTGAGCATCTGCTGCTGGGTCTCGAGTTCGAGGCGGCGCTTGCGCAGCCTGGAGATGTTTGCCAGCGCATTGTTGACCAGACCCTCGAAGATGCAGCACTTGAGTCCCAGGCGGGCCTCGTCTTCATCCTCGGCCGGCGAGTAGAGATGGTAATCCTCGAAGGTGACGCGTTGCTGGCAGACATCCCTGAGAATGTGCTCTCCCTTGAGTTCCATGCCGTAAACTGTCTCTTCGCGTTTTTGCATGCACAGCAGCGCCATACCCTCCGGGGTATCGCGGTGGCCGATGTCCTCGAAAAACTCGCGCAGTTCCGAACTCTGGTGACAGACTTTCCGCAGGCTGTCGATGGTTGGAAAGAGCGCGCGGATGTAGGGGTCGTCGATATAGTGCTTGCTGTCGAGATCGATGGTATGGGGAATGCGCTGAACCAGGCTGTCGGCATACTGGAGCGCGACGAGAATGGATTTGAAAAGCTTGCGCTTGTAATTGGGCACGAGGCGGATGCGGCTGTCGGTGCCGTCGATGACCTTTTCCAGTGCCCGGTCGAGCATGGCCCGGGTCTTTTCATCCATCTCGGCGAAGGCCTTCCGGTCCTTCATTTCCTGGTAAATGTGATGGACGGGGTCGTGTAGTGCTTGTGAGACGCTCATCGTTTTTTTCCTAAGGTCGCTCTTGTTCAAGGTCCCCTGGTTCGGGCTGATCGGAAACGATCCTGCCTGTAAGTTACTGTTCTAGTTGTGAGAGTAGGACCGGGATTGATATTCGTCAATCGCAGGGCTTGATAAGGATCATGAATGGCGAAATATTAGCCGGTGCTGAATTGGAAATCTCTCTTGTATCAACAGGATGGATTGGTCTGGCGAATCAGCCGGTTATGGTGGTGAGCAATCTTATTGGTCCTCGTTCTTCAATGCCCGGGTCGTGATCTCGTCGTAGAGGAAAAAGACATTGGCGCAGAGGTTGTGCCAGTCGGGGTGTCGGTCGATCAGCGGCTTATTGCGCTGGGCATCCTCGATAACGTGGGTCAGGAACGCGATATCGCCATCTTCGAGGGTTTCGCCACCGGTCACGCGTTTGTGGATGTCAAGCAGACGTGGCAAGCGCTCGCGTTCGAAGCGCTCGATCAGCAGTTCGATGACATGCTCCTCTTCAGAGAATTCCATCATCTGACACCTCCTCCGGTGGATGCGTCGCGGTTCTCGCGATCTCGTTATCGACGTTGTTCATACAACTGTCACAGTCACAGACTAGTGAGCAGATTGCGATTCGTCAATTCGCCCGATGCCGCGCTGCGGCTCCGGAGTTCGGGAAGCTCCTCAGTTTTCGTCGCTTTCGAGAAGATGCCTGACGCGCCGGGCCATCCATGGCGGCAGGCGTGCGGCTTTTTCATGGAGGGCGACAAAGAAGCGGGGGAAGCGTCGCTTGAGGCTGGCGAAGAGGCGCCGGAATGTCCGGCTGTCGTGGACCAGAAGGGCAGCGCCGCCCGCGATCATGGCGAGACCTGCCGGAATCGGCATGGGAAACAGTGCCAGTCCCAATATCAATAGCAACCAGCCGCCGACAAGCCGGAGCGGCTGCCAGGGGTCGCGTTGTTCAGCGCTCTGGTCGGACATCAGGACAGTCTGCGTATGAGAGATGACATGGGTGTGTCATTAAGCCGGGTTCTTGCCTTCAATCATGAAGAATAGACGAAATCCCTGAAAGTATCGGGTTGGAGTGAAAAAGTCCGCGCGATTGTTCTATTGTTTGCAGAGAGTGAAAATCATCTGTAGCGGAGTACTACCATGAAAAACATCGAAACCATGCTGGGCAGCGAATCCGAGGCGCTACTCGGTCACACGTGCAGCACCATCCCGGCCGACCAGCTGCATCTGCCGGGGCCGGACTTCATCGACCGGGTCATGGCCGATTCCGATCGCAACCCGGCGGTCCTGCGGAACATGCAGACCCTCTTCAACCACGGCCGGTTGGCTGGTTCCGGTTATCTGTCGATACTGCCTGTCGACCAGGGTGTGGAGCATTCGGGAGGCGCCTCTTTCGCTCCCAACCCGATCTATTTCGATCCGGAGAACATCGTCAGGCTCGCTATCCATGGTGGCTGCAATGCGGTTGCCTCCACGCTGGGCGTGCTTGGCATCGTCAGCCGCCGCTACGCGCACAAGATTCCCTTTCTCGTGAAGCTCAATCACAACGAGATGCTCACGTATCCTGCTTTGGCGGACCAGACACTCTTTGCGAGCGTGCAGCAGGCATTCGACCTTGGCGCTGTCGCGGTCGGTGCGACTGTCTACTTCGGCGCTCAGGAGTCGCGGCGACAGATCATGGAGATCAGCGAGGCCTTTGCCCATGCGCACGAACTCGGCATGGTGACCGTGCTCTGGGCCTACCTGCGCAACCCGGCTTTCAAGCACGAGGGAACCGACTACCATACCGCGGCGGATCTCACAGGACAGGCCAACCACCTGGCTGTGACCATCGAGGCGGATATCGTCAAGCAGAAACAGGCGGAGTGCAACGGTGGTTACACGGCAATCGGCTTCGGCAAGACGCACCCGCGCGTCTACGAGGAGCTGACATCGGACAACCCGATCGATCTCGTGCGCTACCAGGTGGCCAACTGCTACATGGGACGTATCGGCATGATCAACTCGGGCGGGCCCTCGGGCGATGATGACCTGCACCAGGCCGTACGCACCGCCGTCATCAACAAGCGCGCCGGGGGTATGGGGCTGATCTCGGGTCGCAAGTCGTTCCAGAAACCGATGGAGGAGGGGGTTGCATTGCTCAATGCCATCCAGGATGTCTACCTGTCGGATGCCGTCTCCATTGCCTGAGGCGGGCGCGTTCAAGCAGCTGCTGCATTGGGGCTGTCGCCGGCAGGAGACCTGATTGCCCATGGCCAGCACCATCGCCTTCGATGTCTACGGAACCCTGATCGATACCAACGGTGTTACAGGGTTGCTCGAGACCATGGTCGGAGACAGGGCTGCGGAATTCTCGCGGCTCTGGCGTGACAGGCAGCTCGAGTACTCCTTCCGTCGCGGACTCATGCGGCGCTATGAAAACTTCGGTGTCTGCACGCGTGATGCGCTCGACCATACCAGCGCCTTCATGCAGGCTGACCTGGATAACGGGCAGAAACAGCAGCTGCTCGATCGTTACCGCACCTTGCCGGCATTCGCGGATGTCGTACCTGCACTGCAGGCACTCGGGGATGAGGGACGCCGGCTCTATGCCTTTTCCAATGGCACACGGCAGGCCGTCGAGACCCTGCTCGTTGCGGCGGGGATCCGCGATTTCTTTCTCGATATTGTGAGTGTTGACGAGGTCGGTTCCTTCAAGCCGGACCCGGCTGTTTACAACCACTTTCTCGAGCGGGCCGGGGCGCAACCCAGTTCCGCCTGGCTTATCTCTTCCAACCCGTTCGATGTCATTGGCGCAGTCTCGAGCGGGATGCGGGCGGCCTGGGTGAAGCGATCGGATGAGGCGCTCTTCGACCCCTGGGGCATCGAGCCGACGGCAATTGTGCACTCTCTTTCGGGTTTGCAGCAGGCGGTGCGGCGCTATACTGCCTGAGAATAAAAAACAGATCGGCTTGATCCTTCAGGAGGAGAAGATGAAAACGACGGGACTGCAACTGGTCGCGGCCAGTCTACTCGCGGGTTTTGTGATGACTGCATCTGCCAGTGACAAGAGCGTGAAGGTCACGCCGCTTGGCAGCCACGACGGCGAGTTCTGCCGCTTCGATCGCGCCCTGGTTTTCGAGGATCCCGACGGCACGCGCATTCTCTACGATGCGGGCCGCACGGTGCGCGGACCGGATGACCCGCGCCTCGGGCAGATCGATGCTGTGCTGCTGAGTCACGTTCACGGCGATCATCTCGGCGACAAGCACCAGCCAGAGGCGAACGCCGGTTCTTGCGAAGCTCCCGAGTTCACTGTCCAGGCAACACCGAATTCCAACAGCGTCAACATTGTCGTCGGCAAGAAGGCGGAATTTATCGTCGGTGGTGAAATGGCGAGCTTCTTTTCAAAGAAGGTCGAGGCCGCAGGTGGTGATCCGAAACAGGTCAAACTCGTACGCTTCGGCGCGCAACGCAATCTCGGCGGTGTTTCGATCGCGAGCGTGCCTGCCGTGCACAGCAACGGCCTGAACCCGGGTTTTCTCAACGAAAAACTTGCCGGGGCGCTCGCGGCGAATGGCCTGACGGCCTATGTCGGTCCGCCCGGTGGCTATGTCCTGACGTTCAGTAACGGGCTCGTGGTTTACCTCTCCGGGGATACCGGCATCACGGCCGAGCAGGAACTCGTCGTCAACCGCTTCTACAAGGCGAATCTCGCCGTCATCAACATCGGTGACACCTTCACCACCGGCCCTGTCGAGGCGGCGCATGTCATGAACGCCATGGTCAAGCCGAAGAGCGTGATCGCGTCACATGCCAACGAGAAGGCCACCGAGGCAGGCAAGCTGCTGTCGGGCACACGCACCGAGACCTTCATCAAATCGGTCGAGATGCCGGTGCACCTGCCGCTCAGCGGCGTCACCATGGAGTTCGATGGCAACGGTGCCTGTATCGCAGGCTGCACGCAACAGGCGGGGAGCTGAGCATGGGTGACATCTCCAGGCTGCGCCACTTCGTGCAACAGATGACAGCGCTTGTCGAGGATGCGGATGATGACGAGAAACGCATCCTCTCTGAAGGCGAGAAACTGCTGGGTGAGCTGATAACACACGATGACTGGCTGCCGGATGTTTTTGCCGAAGCCGATCCCGGGCGCTACCGGCAGAACCTGCTCTATTGCGACCCGCAGGAACGCTTTTCTGTGGTGAGTTTTGTCTGGGGGCCGGGGCAGCATACCCCCGTCCATGATCACACCGTCTGGGGCATGGTCGGTGTGCTGCGCGGCGCGGAGACCTGCGAGGAATTCGAGCGGGATGCGTCAACGGGAAAACTCCAGCCGACAGGGGAACATCGCATGAAAAGGGGGCAGATCGACCTGGTCTCGCCGACCATCGGGGATATCCATCGTGTGTCCAACGCGCTGGCAGACCGGCCATCGGTCAGTATCCATGTCTATGGCGGCAACATCGGCAGGATCAGCAGGCACACCTACGAGCTTCCCGGAGGCGAGATCGGGACCTTCATCTCCGGCTATTCGAACGAGGTACTGCCCAACCTCTGGGGTGCATCTGTCTGAGCATGGATGGAACAGCCACAAATGCGCTCTTTTGTCTGCCGGAGTGCAGGCCATTCGTATCGTCCTTCCTGAACAATATGCGGAATGAAGTGATCCATGTCTGAAGAGATTGCACACCAGTGGCTGGAAGCCGTCGTTACAACGGTCGGCAATTAAGGACATCGAGGGGCACCTCGACCTGATCTCGCCAGTGCACCCATGAATTCGAGAACAATGTGCTGAAGGGTGTCATCTACCAGGGCATCGAGCTCTTGCTGAGACGCGAGGGCGACGGCAAGTGGCGCGTCGTACAGGAGCGGGTTTTAAAACCCCTGGAAACGTTGCAGGACGGGCTTATTCCGCAGTAACGCGCAGGTGTCGCCCCTTGAACGACACAGCTTTTTTCCTGGCGCACAGTGCATTAAGTATTAGTTAATGCTAATATTGCCTTTTTGGGCGCCATGCAAAGCATCTTCCCCTTTCTCGTCTGGTTCCGCTTCATCAACAGGGAAACCCTGAAGGCGGATCTTCTGTCGGGGCTGACAGGGGCGGTGATCGTGTTACCGCAGGGCGTTGCATTCGCAACCATCGCCGGCCTGCCCCCGGAATACGGCCTCTACACGGCCATGGTCACGCCCATCATCGCGGCGCTCTTCGGCTCCTCCTACCACCTGATTTCGGGGCCGACAACGGCCATCTCCATCGTCGTTTTTTCCGCCATCAGCCGGCATGCAGATCCGGGTTCGCCGGAATTCGTCTCCATGGCGCTGACACTGACTTTTCTCGCCGGCGTTTACCAGCTGGCCTTCGGTCTTGCACGACTGGGATCGCTCGTCAATTTCGTCTCCCACACGGTCGTGATCGGCTTTACGGCCGGAGCGGCAATCCTGATCGCGACCAGCCAGATGAAGCATGTGCTGGGGATCGAGATTCCCAAGGGGGAGTCCTTCATGCACACCTGGTATGACATCTACATCGATTTTGCGAGCATCCAGCTGCCGATCCTCGCTGTCGCGGTTATAACGCTGCTGACCGCGATCCTGTCGAAGCGGTTTTTTCCGAAACTGCCGAACCTGCTGATTGCGCTTGTTGCAGGGGGCATCGCTGCGATCCTGCTCGGCGGAGAGGGGCGCGGCATCAGCTTTGTCGGTGAGATCCCGGCACACCTGCCGCCGCTGTCATCGCCGACGTTCAATGTCGAGACCATCAAGATGCTCGCGCCGGAGGCCTTCGCCGTGGCGCTGCTCGGCCTCATCGAGGCTGTCTCCATCAGCCGCGCGATTGCGACAAAGTCCAACCAGCGCATCAACTCCAGCCAGGAGTTCATCGGACAGGGGCTGTCGAACATCGGCGGCAGTTTTTTCTCGAGCTATGCTGGTTCCGGTTCGTTCACGCGTTCGGGTATCAACTACTCCTCCGGCGCGCGCACGCCCATGTCCGCCATCTTCGCGGCACTCTTTCTCGCACTGATCGTCCTGCTGGTCGCGCCACTGACGGCCTACCTGCCGGTTGCGGCGATGGGTGGTGTGATCCTGCTTGTCGCCTGGAACCTCATCGATATGCACCACATCATGCATGTCCTGAAGCACAGCAAGACAGAGACATCGATCCTGTTGACGACTTTCTTTGCGACCCTCTTCCTCGAGCTGGAGTTCGCGATCTATCTCGGCGTGTTGCTGTCACTGGTGCTCTTTCTGAAGAAAACCTCGACACCCGCGATTCCGACGCTGGCGCCCGATCATGACGACGAGACAGGCGCCATGACGTTGACCGAGATTGACCAGAAGCCGTTGAAGCAGTGCCCGCAGCTCAAGATCATCCGTATCGACATGTCGATCTACTTCGGTTCCATCAACCACATCATGAACCGGATCCAGCGGATCTCCGAGAACGAGCAGATCTACAACATCCTCATCATCGGTGATGGCATCAACCTGATCGACCTGAGTGCGGGCGAGGCGCTCGCCACGGAAAACAGGCGGCTCGCGAAACTCGGCGGCGGACTCTACTTTGCGGGGCTCAAGCCGTCTGTCTACGAATTCATTGCGCGCTCGGCGCTTGTGAGTCAGATGGGCAATGATCACTTTTTCGATTCCAAGAAAAAGGCAATCAGGAGCATCTACAAGCGCCTGAACCGGGATATCTGTGCTACCTGCGATCAGCTCGTTTTCGACGAGTGCAAGATGCAGTAGCTTGTGATCAGGTGTCTGAGACGATTTTCTAGCAGAAAACAGTCTCCGACACCGTTTTCAGGCCGCAGCTTTTCCAGCAGAAAAGGAATCGCCCCGACAGGCGGGGCGAATTCGGATGGTGTGTATCCCTCAAAAAGCCGGTAACTGTGATCGCAGGGCCCGGGTTTGTGACCCTCCGAATTACCAGGAGCTTGTGGCCCGCTGCTTCATTCCGGATTGGTGAAAGTATACTGCTCTGAGAGAAGAATTATCTTGCTTTGATTGCGCAATATGGTCTTACTCGTGCAATAATCCATCATTAAATGCCAATTTATAGCAATAAAAATGAACATTGATCGCTTCGATCGCGCAATCCTGGAGATTCTGCAGGAGAATGGCCGCATCTCCAACCAGGACCTGGCGGCTGCCGTGAATCTCTCTCCCTCGCCCTGCCTGCGTCGCGTGCGCAGGCTCGAGGAGGAGGGCATCATCGCCGGTTACGCGGCCCTCCTGAACGGCCGCAAGCTCGGGCTGAAGCTCACGGCTTTTCTTCATATCAGCATGGACAGGCATACACCGGAGCGCTTCGACAATTTTGAGGCGAAGATCGCCGGCTTTCCCGAGGTGCTCGAGTGCCACCTGGTCACGGGGCAGGATGCAGACTACCTGCTCAAGGTGGTCGTCGAGGATATGGACGGCTACCAGCACTTCCTGCTGAACAAAATCACGCGCATCGAGGGCGTATCGGGCGTGCATTCATCATTCGTGCTGAAGTCTCCGCAGGACAGGACGGCCCTGCCGGTCCGGGTTTCTGTCTCTGATTAGCAGATCTGAATCAGATCTCCAGAACAAGGTTCCTGCCGCCGAGCAGCAGAACCCAGGCGCAGACCGTCATCCAGTGAATGATAACGGGCACCCAGATCGATCGTGAAACGACGTAGCCATAGCCGCATGTCACCCCTAGCGCAGCAGTGATGACCAGGAACCATGGGTTCAGGAAAAGCGGGATTGCCGAGTGATTGAACAGGAGTGCATTGAAGGGATGCCATGCCACGAATGCCAGGGTGCTGAGCAGAATCGACCGCCACACAGCTGTCCGGCCAGAGTCACTGATCGTCCTCGGGATCAGCAAGCCTCTGAAGAAAAGTTCTTCCAGTAACGAAGGAAAGATAAAGAGCGTAAGTGGTAACAGCAGGGCAAAACCTGTCTTGAGCGGATCAAATTCCAGCAAGCCCGTGCCGAAACCGACAAGCAAAGCGATGAGCATGAAGAGTGGCAAGAGTGCCCATGCCTTGAGAGGGGCGGAGAGTGGAGAGGCGAGGAGCGCCTTGCCCGGATTTTCCCTGAGATACTTGAGGATCATGGAATTCTCTGCACAGCTAATGAAGTGATCAGGGCTTCTCGGCCGGCTCGGTCATGAAGATGCCCGCCCTGCGGGTGCAGGGCACAAACAGCATGATGAGCAAGGAACTGAAAATAAACAATCCCGGCATCAGCAAGCTGAGGTCGATCTCATGGCCAAGGATATGGATGGTCCGGTCCACGAAGGTCGACAGGATGAAGGGAACGGATAGCCAGACAATACGATTCAGCCACTTCTTCTGGCACGCATCGAGAGGCTGTTTCGGTATCAGCAGATTGTCCTTGATGTTCCTGCCGCGATGCGGGCAGAGAAAACCGGTCGGGTAGCCCTGGCTGAAGCCGTCCATACGCTCCTCAATCGGGAAGTGCTCGTGGCAGTAACAGCATTCGAATTTTTCACCCATCGTGACTCCTTTCAAGGGATGGTTTACCGCAACAATCTCTCAATCAGTTGTTTCGCGATGTATCACTCATGTTCAGACAGGGTAACCAGTCGGCTCAACTGCTCGATCTCCTGT
>Ga0180435_10007453_pt1 | contig 10425 bp, 8 predicted proteins | sample SS_ome_3_FD_132467 | JGI IMG/M metagenome (GOLD analysis project Ga0180435, IMG submission 132467) | Hypersaline lake sediment archaeal communities from the Salton Sea, California, USA - SS_3_S_1 metaG | ecosystem: Environmental > Aquatic > Non-marine Saline and Alkaline > Hypersaline > Sediment... | reverse complement strand
CTACGCGTGCACGAAAGCCAACTGTTTCGAAGGCTCTTCGACTTCTTCAAACCCGATGATATCGCCCTGACCGACCGCGCATTCTGCTCCTATGTTGACATCGCAAACCCTCGGCCGCGCAGGGGTCGATGCGGTTACCCGGTCAAAGAGATTGAGGATCTCTATGCCAAGGCGTTTGCGCTGAAGAACCATACACTTAAGCCGGGCGACAATCCGCTTGCCGGGCTGGAGCTCTATGCGAAAGGCGGCAATGTCATGATCCGGTCACTCAGAGTCACGGGCCTCACGTCCTCCTGGGCGGCCCGTGCCCCGTAGAGCCCATGGGTTGAAGCGTGTCGTCCGCCGTGCCGTTGCCGCTGATCCCGGGTTGTCCCAACTGGAATGCTATAGCGTCAGCATGTGGCGTGAGATGATATGGTCCTGGTAGGGCTCGTCCAGCTCCACGAAGTAGCCGCTCCAGCCCCACACGCGAACGATCAGGTTGCCGTGCTGTTCCGGGTGCTTCTTGGCATCACGAAGCCGTTCGACGTTAAGCGTGTTGATCTGTAGCTGCTGACAGCCGATCCGGGCGAACGTTTTGATGAGCATTGCCACCTTCTCGACGGACTCCTCATCCCGGAAGACCGTGTCTGAGAGTTCCAGCGTGATCGGGCCGCCGTTACAGACACGATTGTAGTCGATCTTGGAGAAGGACTGCAGCACGCTGACAGGCCCGCTGACCCGGACTCCCGGCGACGGCGCAAGGCTCGACCCGATGAAGTCACCTCGGCGCCGGCCGTCGGCCGTGGCATCTACGACCGGCTCGGTCTGCTTATCCCGGCCGCGCCGTACCAGCCAGACGTAGTACATCGCGCTTCCGGTGCCGGCCCTGATGATGCCGCCCTGGTTGTTGTTGCCCGCGGCTTCGCAGGCATCGGCGAAATAGTCGAAGAGCCTGGCGAGAATGCTGTCCACGTAGTCGTCGTTATTCCCGACCTTTGGCCCCTCGTCGTGCAGTTTACGGAACAGGTCATCGTAGCCGTCGAAATTCTTGTCCAGCGCGTCCAGGAGTTCCTCGCGGCCGATTGTCTTGTCTTCGAACACGAACTTCCTGACCGCGGCAAGAGCGTCCGCGGCGTTGGACGATCCGGAGCCGTGAATGCCGTAGTTGTAGTACTTCACGCCGCCGTCACTGATGTCACGGCCCGTCTCGACACAGTTGTACATGAGAACCGAGTAGAACGGCGAAGGAGCAGGCTCGAGCCGTTGCTCGGCTTTCTCTACGGCAAGCTCCACCTGTGCCTTCACGTTGTCCCGCGCGCGGTCCATGATCCGGTCGAAAGACTCATCGGCGGCGAATCCCTCGCGAATCGCCTTGTCCGCCGCAGCCGGGAAACTGCAGGCACTGATGGCCGGGATATCCATGCCGTGTCCCGGGATGATGAACTCCCAGCAGGCAGCGACGGTGTAGTCGCGGGCATCTTCAATGTCGTACCCGTGTGCCGCAAGAGCCTCGATCTCGACGTCGTCGTTCGCGTACTGCGGGAAGCCCAGGCCGCGTTTGGTCAGGCGCGCCGCCTCCCTGAGCAACTCGAGGTCGGTGTCCTTGTTGACCCGCAGGTTGATCTTCGGGTCGATCATGTTCACGTCGTACGAAACGCGCAGGACCATTGACGTCAGCGGGTTGACGGCGTCGCGGCCTTCACGCGTGACTCCTCCGAGCATGAGCGACTGCCCATTATCGCCCTGTTGAACGCCGGGGTACAGGTCCGTATCCTTGTTGAAGCTGATGAAGAACTCCGCGAGCAGCTCCTCGGCCTCCGCCTCGGTGAGCAGACCGGCATCCAGGTCTGCCTTGAGATAGGGCCACATGTACTGGTCGAAGCGGCCAAGCGTCACGTGGCATGTGCCGCTCAGCCAGAGAGCTGAATGCATGATCTTGAAGCTCTGCAGCGCTTCGTGGAAGGTCCGGGGAGGATTGGCGGGCACGTGATCCAGGACCGTGGCCAGGTCCTCGTTCTCCTGTCGACGGGCCTCCTCTGCGTAGCGTGCGGTCATCTCCAGGACAGCGTCGATGGTCTCTATGCAGGACTCGAGAAAGTCGACCGCTTTGGGGTCGTCCCGCATCCGCTCGAGGGTCTGCAACGCGACCTGCTTCCTGCCCAGGAGTCCCTGTGAGAGAGCCATGTCCCAGGCGGCGCATATGTTACCGACAGAAGCGCAGCCGATGAGGTTGCCGACGGTCCTCGTGAAGACGATACGCTCGTCGGGATAGATGAGCGGCTTCTGTGCCTCGCAGGCCAGCTTCATGCAGCGCGCCGCCTTCCGGACCATCGGCATGGCGTCGAAAGCCGGCTCCTTCGTGATGTCGTCCGACATCTCAGTCCTGAACTTCTTGAAGTCCCCCGTGCGTGCCCTCTCCTTCAGATTCTCCAGCCCGACTTTCATATCCCCTTCCTTCATTCCTCAGCGCCGGCATCGATAATCGCTTCTGTCTGTGTGAAGGTACTTCCGGGACACTACACTAGCATACCTTCACCTCAATACCGGCCTTCCGGAAGACGCCGGTATTCGCGTTAACGTCCCGGTTCTCGTCGTAATTAGGCCTGAACTCCATCCCGCATGCGCGGTATTTCCCTCCTGCAGCCCTATTGTACGGCAGGAGCTCTGCACGCAACAAGCCCTTTGAGCCCTTGATCGTCCCGGCAATCGCCGTAAGGTTTTCGGCAGTGTCCGTGATGCCGGGCACCAGCGGGATGCGGGCAATGAACGGCTTGCCCATCTCACTCAACACGCGCAGGTTGCCGAGTATCAACGCGTTATCCTTGCCCGTGTAGCGCGCGTGCGCCCGGGGATCAGCGAGCTTCAGATCGAAGTGCACCAGGTCGCTCTTTTCAACGACCATCCGGAAATCATCCTCGTCCGCGTAGCCGGAGGTGTCCAGAAGTACGTGGATGTTGTCGAGCCTGTTCATCACGTCCAGTACGAATGCGGCCTGCATCAACGGCTCGCCGCCCGAAAAAGTGACTCCACCGTCATTCATGCGGAGAATCTCGGCCTGCCGGTTCAGGATTCCGGCCAGTTCGCCTGACGCGTACTCGCGGCCCACGAGCCTCTCGCCGGCGGGCCCGACCATCTTCTGAGGCGCCGGAGCAATACCTTCCGGGTTATGGCACCATGCACAGCGTAACGGACACCCCTTCATGAACACGGTCGTACGGATCCCCGGTCCGTCATGAACCGCGAATTCCTTGATATCAAAGACTGTGCCCTTCAGTGTCAACTCCGGCCAGATTTCTCGTTCTTCGTGGCAGCAACGCGGGAGAAGTCACTCAGCCGTCGCCGCCCCCAGCAACGCCGCCATGCCTACCCAAATTACCCACCGGGAATTCATTCGTATCATCTTCGGTCCTCTCTGATTCCGTGGTCAATCTTAAAGCAAATGGGAAACAAGATGTCCCAGCCCTCACTTTGTCCCATCTTTCAAATGGGATTTCCAGAGAATTCCAGCATTTTCCGACGATGCGTCAAGGAGCGTTGAATGAATGTGGTGGAAGAACGGTAAATGCTAAACAAGACTTCAACCTGTTTCGTACTGCTGGTATGGTTGTTTCTGGCACCCGAGATCGTGGATACTTTGGTGAGATAACGTGTATCACGACCGGGTAACGGTGCCTGTCGCCGATTGCGCCATGGAGCTTTGCACCTTTAGCCTGCATTTCTCACTGTAAAGATTGACAAGGGTTGCCTGATTCCGTATAAATAGTTTGTTATTAACAACTTGTACGGAAATCAGGAGCAACCCTTATCATGACAGAGCAGACCTCAGTAAAAAGCCGGCATTTGAGCAATTCGTCCCGCAAGTTGAATGCTCCAGAGAACGGCTTCTATGTCGGGGATGATACCCAGCGCAGACCATGTTGATCAATGTCGAGGTCGTTGGTGTTTTCGTCGAGTAGCTGGATGTGGACGGGCATGGATCGTCCGTTGAAGTGAGCGTTGATTTGTCTGCTGATTCGTGCCAGGAAATCCTGAACGATCTGTTTTGTGGCGGGCTGAAACTGCATGGTTGGCATGAGCAGGACCTGGGCGATGCCGTTGCGCTTATGGATGATGCCGGAGCAGCGGGTCAACTCCCGCACGATAAAGTGATCGTCGCGGTAGTTGTTGTAGAGGGGGCGGAACTCGGCGGCCAGCTTGCAGAAGATGTTGCGGCAACTGATGCGGACGGCGTCCATGAAGGCTTTGCGCCGGGTGTCGAGGCGTAAGTACTGCTCGTCGATCAAGGCCTGCAGTCGGGACTCTTCGCGCACGCTGTCGGCCATACGCTGCTGTGCCTTTTCGATCGCTCGGGTCTGATCGGCAATGAGCCGATCGAGTTCGGTTTTCTTTGCGGCACGCTTGGTCTTGTTCGCATCGTGTTTCGCAACCAGTCGCTCCAGCGCGCGCCGAGGCTGTTTCAACTCGCGTTGCTGTTTGGCATTGGCGGGAGCTTCGGTTCGTTTCTTGCTCTGCCGGTTGAGCCTGTTGCGCTCGACCCGTTCGGAGCGGAGTTGATCGGCATACCTCTTGCGCTGTTTGACCCGCTTGAGCAAGAGTCTTTTCAGGACGGACTCCTCGTGCATTTTCTCCCGTCTCAACGCCTTGTACTCACGGCTCTTGACTTGACGATCATCGAGCTTTGCGCCGATGGAGGCGTAACTCTCGTGAGCCCGACTGGTCAGCTCGTTGATGCCCACGTGGCGGTTCATGTATCCGAAATCGTTTTCCTGAAGCCAGCGGTTGAACATCACCCGGATGACCGAGCGTCGGTCGCTATGCGGGTTACTGGTCAGAATGGCGACCTCGATCTGCCGCCCAGCAGGATTCGTGGCCCGTACGATCAGCCGCTGGAACCGCGGATCGCGGGGCCACGGATGCTCCTGCCACTGAAACCGATACGCTGCAACATTGCCTGGGCGCTGTCGGGGTCGGCCAGTTCGCCCAGCAGCCGGCGCTGGTGATTCGGGCATGGCGCAGCTCGCGCAGCCATTTGCCGAGAGGGTTCTCGTCCGGAACCTGCCGCTTGGACTTGCCATGTCTAGACATACCGAAGCTTATGGCAACATTTTGTAGCTGATGCAAGCAGATTTCGGATCGCGGGTCGCGGCTACTGATGATCGGAAGGCACCGCGTATTGAGCGAGAGTGCGGATTGTTGGCAATTCCCGGCACGTTGTGCGGGCTTGTGTAACGGTCTGTGGCGTGGTATTCAGGATAGAGGCAATGTACTTATATGAAGGCTACGGACACCCGGCCATGATGAGAATGTGGCACAAGTACTCGGCGTGGCAGATGCAACAGTGCAGTACTGATCGACGGGAATGAGCACTAAGAAGCAATTAAAGAAATCGTGCAAGTCTAGAGAAACGCGCCCAAAAGGGGCAAAGAAGAAGTCGACCGAAACGAAAGTTGCATCCGCAAAGAAGAAAGAACCGCCTTCAACAACTTCAGATCCGGCCGGTATTTCAAAAATCCAGTTTGAAAACATGCTTCACAACGCAAGGTGTGAGGTATTCGAACCAAGAAGTCCCGATCAAATAGATTGGCCTGACGCTGCGTTGACTGCCGTGTTGGACGATTTGGAACGTTGTGCTGCAGAAGAAAAATGGCTTGAACCCAGGGACATTGGGCGAGCTGCTGGTCGATCAGCCATTGAAAAGAGGCCGTTAGCAAAACTGGTTTCCTATTGGGCTGTTTCGCGCACTTCAACCCCTGCATTGGGAAAACGAGACTGGCGACGATGGGTTTATACGCACCATATCAGACCGGAAGAGTGGTTGCCGATTCTTGAGGCATGCCTGGACGGTTACCCACTGTGCAACATGCAGTACGGCGCGCGCAATGTGTGCTGCAACATTGCTCCACTGATCAGCCAGCAGAAATGGCGAGATTCTTTCGGTTTTCTTAATCCCTGGAGTCCGCGGTGTAATACAGCTCCGCGAAATGGTTGCAGGGCGCTTGTCTGTGGACACATCATGTTCCTGGTACCGGCATGATCCATGGTTTGTTGTAGCCATCTTGTATGCCTGACATTATACCGGAAACTACTGTTGGGAGATGGTACGGCTTGCGGTGGTCCCGCAGTAAGCCACATCTTTTCAACCGGATTTCAATAGTCTTGCGTGGGCAGCAAAGGACGCCCTGCAGCGAATCCACAACCTTGCGGAAAAGGAGCACACAGTACTGTGGGGCCATCACTTGTTTCGTCTGCTCCAAGTAACACGTGGGACCGCAATTTGTGGTCGGATTCACATGTGATTCGGCGCGCCACAGCGATCTCTCTTCTTTGACGTACGCCCTCCCTCCGATCGCGTACCGACACGTTACACCTTCTCCCCCCGATTCTCTTTCACGAACTGAGTCGGGGCGATGCCGGTGATCTTCCTGAAAACATGAGAGATGTGTTGGCCTGAGCTGAAGCCGAACTGGTGGGCAACATCGGTCAAGGTTCTATAGCCCGACAGCTGCCATTCGAGCCTGTCCCAAAAGCGGAAGCGGCAGATTTCGTACGGGAATCCGCGGAAGAGAGGGAGTAATCCAGCCGTCGGCGCCGGATGGCGCCTGCTTCTTTTCCGGGTTTTGCGTATGTTTTTACCGGTTTCAAGCATGGACGGTTCGGAGAATACCTGTACGGTACAGGGGTTGGGCAAGGTATTCGGCGGGGGTGCCGGGCTTGCCTGGCTTTCATGCGCGGACGCGAGACCGCCCTTAGGGCATCAGATGAGTAATACGACAGCGAGCGTTGAATTACGGCCCGGCGCCGGCAGGAATGCCGGATACTCAGCAAGGTTCGCGTGCAAACCCGATCTTGACGAATGCATGGCGCGGATCTACGCGTGGTACGAGCAGTCCATCATCGATCGCCCACCCGTCCGTTTTCATCACCACAACATGCAGTACGAACGACACCGCACCGTCAAAGGGCCGTGGATAAACGTTGAGGAGCGTTGGCTGGACGTGGAGTTCCAGGTGCGGACGTTTCTAAGCTTGGTTGCCTCAACGGAGTTCAGGGGGGAGACGTTTCCCGTCTTCTGGCCTAATCTCAGCGCCCTGGCGTACAACCTGTTCCTGGGGCAGGAGGCGGTGTTCGACGATATGACCGCGTGGGTTCGGCCCTGTGTTGACGATCTTCACAATCTGCCGGACCTTTGCGTCCGGCGCGAGGGCAGGTACTTCAAGACCGTCGAGGCGCTGACCCGGCGGGCGCTCGACTGCGCCGATGGAAGGTTCATGGTCGGTTACACGGATATGTATACCGGAGTTGACTGCGCGGCCGCCCTGCGCGGTGCAGAGGCGCTGTGTCTCGATCTGCTCATCGCGCCGGGGCAGGTACACACACTCATGGACCGCACGTTGTCGGAGTATGCGGATGTCTATGGCTATTTCGACAACATGCTCAAACGGCACGACCAGCCGTCGGCAACCTGGATCAACCTGCCGAGTTTCGAGACGTTCAATGTTCTGGGGTGTGATTTCGCGGTGAACATCAGCAAGGACCACTTTGACGAGTTCTGTATGCCGATACTGCGGAAGGAAGCCGCGCTTTTCGTTCACAATGTCTTCCACGTAGACGGTCCCGGCGTCGCGAAGAATATCGATTCGATCCTGACCCTGCCCAACCTGATTGCGATTCAGTGGGCGCAGGGTCACGGCGAAAACCGGCAGATTCTGCAATGGGTGCCCTTGATTCGGAAGATTCAGGAAGCAGGCAAGAGCGTCATTGTCGATCTGCAGCCTCACGAACTCGATGCTTTTTGCGGGCAAGTAGATCCGGTGGGGGTTATGCTGTGGGTGTCGGCGGAACCGGCGGACCAGCCGGATATCCTGGCGAGAGTAGCCGGGTGGTGAGGACGGACCCACATCCAACGCGGAGACGCCCATGAGTAAGAACGGTGAGGCACGGCGCAGGAAGAGCGCGTTTGCCGCGAACGAATACGAGCGCGAACCGGTTCCCGAGAACAAGACCAAGGGGTTACGCAGTTTCGTCGGGCTGTTCGCGAGTGAACATGTTGCAGCCACCGAACTGCTGATCGGGCCGCTGTTTGTCGCGGCGGGGGTCAGCGCCTTCGACCTGCTGGTCGGCCTGCTGGTCGGCAACCTGCTCGCCGTACTGAGTTGGACGCTGCTCACCGCGCCGATTGCCGTGAAGCGAAGAATGACCCTCTACTACCAGCTCGAGAAGATCGGGGGGGCGGGCCTGATTGACGTGTACAATGTGGCCAGTGGCATTCTCTGGTGCTGTCTCGGCGGCGCGTTCATCTACGTGTCGGCGACGGCGCTGTTTGTTCCGCTGAACCTTCCCGAGCCACGGCTGACCGACTGGGGACCGAACAGCGTCGGGATGGTGGGGGTGGTTCTGGCCGTGGGCGCGGTCATCGTGTACGTGGCGGCGAAAGGGTACGACGCCGTGGCACGCTTCGCCAATATTGCCGCGCCCTGGATGGTGATGATGTTCATGGTGTTCGGCCTGGCCGCGCTGCCCGAGTTGGGCGTGCGTTCTCCGTCCGAATTCTGGCATGTGGCCGACACCGTCATCTGGAAAGGCGTGGCGGCCGAAGGCGCCACGAAATTCACCTTCTGGCACGTAGTCTGTTTCGCCTGGTTCGGCAACATGGCGTGGCATCTGGGCATGGGCGATCTGTCCATCTTTCGCTATGCGCGCAAGGCGCGCTACGGGCTGGCGTCGGCAGCGGGCATGTACCTGGGGCATTACATTGCATGGATCACCGCGGGGCTTCTTTACGCCGTCCAGCTGCAGCAGGATCCGGCCAACACCAGCGTCGTGCCGGGGCCGATGGCCAGCCGCGTGGCCGGCGTTGCCGGAATCCTGCTGGTTATCCTGGCCGGCTGGACAACGGCCAATCCGGTCATTTACAGGGCGGGGCTCGCGTTCCAGGCCATTCGCCCCAGGTGGTCGCGGGTCAGGGTAACCTTCGCGGCCGGCGTCGTGGCCTGCGTGGTGGCCGTGTTTCCCGGTTTGTGCAATCGTTTCCTGAGCGTTGCCATGCTCTACGGCCTGGTCCTCATGCCGATGGGCGCAGTCATCTTTGTCGATCATTATCTGATGAAGCGACTGGGAATGCAGGAGTTCTACGCGGAAAAGACCGGCAAGCGGTTCTACTGGCCGCCGTTGATCGCGTGGCTGATGTCGCTCCTGTTCTGCGTGGGACTGAAATACCTGGTCGGCGTGCAGGAGTTCTTTCTCTGTCTGCCCGGCTGGATATTCTCGGGAGTCATCTATCTCGTCGCCTGCAAGATGGCGCAGAAGCCGGGCGCCGGAGAGGAGATGGGCAAATGAGAGCGGTTGCGATCTGTCTGTCGGCGCTGGGCCTCATCGTTCTGCTGGCTTTGCCTGCCATGCAGGTCGGGGGCCTGGCATCGGCGGAATTTGCCAGGTGGGGAATCAGGATTGGCACCGTGTTATGGTTTGCCACCGCGCCGTTATGGATGCGGTCGCGCTGAGTAAACCGGACAAGGACGCGCGGAATAATGTATCCGGCATCCGGACACCGTCATCGCCCGATGCTCGCTTGCGGATCTGCGTGGATCTTGCGGTACTGGCGTGGCGACATGCCGTAATGGCGCTTGAAGGCGCTGGAGAGGGAGAACGCAGTGTTGTAGCCGACGTTTGTGGAGATTTCTTCAATCGAGTAGTCGCTATTCAGCAGCATATCCGCCGCGTGATCCATGCGCAGACGCCGCACAAGACGCATCGGCGTCTGGCCAAGGTGCTTCTGGCACAGCAAACCAAAATGATCGGGGGTAACGTTCAGCCCCACAGCCCCTGCCAGCTCGTCGACGGTCCAGGGATGGTCAAGCCGGCGGTGCACGATGTTGACCATCTTGTTGAGTCTTTCCCGCACGGCGCCCGCCGCCGGCGTGCCGACCTCACGATGGAGCAGACGCAGGATCAGCCGTGCGTGCAGATCCACGGCCTCGGAGTCGGCCGCTTCCCGGGCAAGACACTCGTCCAGAAGAGCCGTGACCAACGACTCGATTCGCCCGCCCCAGGCCGACACGCGCACGACCGTACCGAGTTTCTCGATCGCCGACCAGCGCCAATCGCGCGCCAGCGAGAACCACATGATCTCCCAGCGTTTGCCCTGAAGCCCGTACATCTGCCATGTTCCCGCGGGGGAAATCCAGACCATGCCCGGCTCGAGGGTCCCTTCGAATCCATCGGTCTTCAGCCATCCGGTGCCGTCAAGCCCGTAGAACACCAGGTGCAGTGGCGAGTGGCGACGCTGAATCTCGTAGCGCTTGCGCAACGAACTCCGCCCGCTGAACCCGACGCCCGCCTCGCGCAAACCGTGCAGCAATGGTGAGCGATACGGGATAAAATACTCCCGGCAGGCCGCATTGATCAAACGGGTTTTGCGTATGTTTTTCCCGGTTTCGAGCATGG
>Ga0180435_10007452_pt1 | contig 10425 bp, 8 predicted proteins | sample SS_ome_3_FD_132467 | JGI IMG/M metagenome (GOLD analysis project Ga0180435, IMG submission 132467) | Hypersaline lake sediment archaeal communities from the Salton Sea, California, USA - SS_3_S_1 metaG | ecosystem: Environmental > Aquatic > Non-marine Saline and Alkaline > Hypersaline > Sediment... | reverse complement strand
GAAGGACCCGGCCACCCCGACATTCGAGGCGCCCGCGCCGGACGTTGCCGAGGTGGTGAAGACATTGCCAGCGGTCGGGCGCGTTGCAGAGAGCGCCGCGCTGCCGGCGCTGACCGCGCTGGAGATCACCGCGTCGTTCACCACCTTGGCGATACTGATCCCGAGCGCGACGCCTACGCCCGTCGCCGAGTCGACGGTCGATGCATCGGCGGTCACGTCGGCCTTGTTGCCGGACTCCGTCGATACGCTGAGCGCGCCGGTCACTGTCGTTGTGGCGGTGGAGTTGATGCGCGCATTGGTGGTCGAGGTCAGATCGGAGATCGCCAGAGCCCCGGCCACAGAAACGCCGCCGTCGCCGGTGGTGGCCTGTCCGCCGTATTTGGAATCGGTCAGGTAGGTGGTGGCCTGGCTGCCCGGCGAAGGCGTGGTCGCCCCGCCTGCACCGGCCACCGCCTTCACGGTCGTCTCGGTGCTGGTGGTGGCGTCCATGGCAAGCGTGCCGGTCGATACATCCGCGTCGTCGACGATCTCGGCGGTGGTGATGGCGTTGATGACGCTGACGCCCACGCTCGCGCCGAAGGCGGCGGCCTGCGGGGTTGCATCGGACGTGGACTTCACCGTGTTGCTGGCGTTGATCGTGGTGTCGCCAGTGACGTCGAGGAGGGCCGATCCGCCGATGCGGGCAATGGCGGTGCTGTTGATCGTGGATACCGCAACCGCGCCGTCGGCGGAGGAGTTGGCCGGGGCCAGCGATTGGGTCAGGATGGAGGATTCCACCGAGGAGGTCGCGTCGAGATCGACCGCGGCGGCGGTCAGATCGGTGCTGCCCTTGATATCGACCTCGGCGGTCACGTTGGTGACAACCACGCCAAGCGGCAGCAGCGTGAGCCCGCCATTGCCGGTGGCGGTGGCCGTAGCGGTGAAGGTGCCGGAGGCGTTGATAATCCCGCTGTTGGCGGTGATCCGCGCGGTAGCGGTGGGAAGCGCCAGCCCGAGGCTGGCCTGGTTCACCGTGGAGCTTGCCGTAAGCGTGATGTTGTGCCCGGTCAGTTCCGGCGCCGTGCCGGCACCGCCGCCGATGGTGATCAGCGCCTCGCCGCCGTTGGTGCGGATCGCTTCGAACAGGACGTCGCCGCCGGTAAAGGCAGAACCGGTGGTGACCCCTGCCAGCACCTTGGAGCCGTCTTCCAGCGTGATCATGGGCGCTTGCAGGGTGATGTTGCCGGAATCTCCGGTGGAAACCGCGCCACCATCCAGTTTGCGCGAATCCAGCATACCGCCGGCGACGATGGTGATCGAATTGTCGGCCTGAAGCACGATGCTCGCGCCGTTGGAGACGATATTGGTGCTGATGCTGGCGTCGTCGGATGCGCCAGAATCGCTCAGAGCGCCGCCGATATAGAGATCGTAGGGATCGATCAGGAAGGTGCCCGCGCGGCCCGAAACCGAGGAAAGATCGACGTTCACCGAGCCGATATGCGCGTCACGACCCGAAAGCTCGATGAAGCCGCCGTCGCCCGCGCCGATCCCGGCGGCGCTGAAGGTTGCGCCATCCTGCACCACGAGGGCGCCATCGGCAAAGACGACGATCTCGCCGCCCGCATCGCCATCGGCGGAAACCACCGCGTCGCTGCCAACGCCGATATCGCCGCCGGTGATCGAGATCTCGCCGCCCTTGGAGGCCGGTGTCGGCGCGTTCGCCGCAACCCGGCCGTTGATCCTCGAGCCGCCCTTGGCGACGATGGCGATCCGCCCGCCGGAGGAGACGAGGGCGCCGCCCTCGACCATCCCCTGCATGTTGACGGTGGACTCGAACATCGTGCGATGGCCGAAATCCTGGCCCGTCACCAGGCCGTCGCGGCCGGTGATCGCGACGGTCTGGCCCTGAAGCGTGATCGAACCCTTGGCGTTGACCTCGCCCATGATCGCGATGTGACCATTGGGCGAAACCGGGATCTCGCCCCGCATCAACTGGCGGGCAACGTCGTCGTTGACGGTGCCGTCGGCCCCGATGACGCGGTCGAGGAACTCTTTTGTCGGGGTGTTCACCGTCAGCGAACCGACGTTGACCCGACCGTTCTGGCCAACGATGAACCCGTCGGGCGAGGAAAAGAAGATATTTCCCCCGATCGAGCCATCCTTGAAGGCGTTCAGCTCGCCATTGATGACCACGGCACCGTTCGAAACCATGTTGACAAGGCTGCCCGCTGCATCGGGAACCATCAGATCGACCCGCGTGCCGGCCGCCTGCTGGAAATCGGAAAAACTGTTGAATCCCACGCCCTTGGAGACGGTATCGGTGGTAATCTTGGAATGCGTCCCGGAGGTTGTGATCTTGGTGCGCGTCCGCCCGTCGGCAATGATGTTATTGGACGAGGGGTTGAGGTTTACCGCCTGGGCTTCGGCCTTTTCGGGCAATCCTGCGTTGACGAGCGCACCCAGCACGAGCGGACTCGCCTTGAGAACAAATTGATTGAAGAAGGCGCGCCTCTGGCGCGCCCTTTCGTGACGGAGGTATTCGACATGAAGAAGGCTGCTGTGCTTGCCCATCAGAAATCCCCCGGTGATATCGTGAGAATATCCGGATCATCCGGATTCACGGCGTAGAGCAGAGTCAGGGCTTCGGGCAGCAATGTCAGATTGCTGTCATCCCCCTCGAACCGCCCCTGAAGGAGCAGGATCGCGGTGTGCCCCGAGGCATCCGAACCACGGAACAGCAACACGCCATTGTCGAGCACGACATCGCGTGTGATCGTCTCGGGACGGTAGCCCGCGGAAGCGAAGTAGGAGCGCAGGAGGTCGCCGTTCGCATAAAGCGTGGCGTCGGTGATCGTCTCGTCGGTGGACGCCGACCAGAGGATACCGACCTGGATCAGCGTCTTGCTCTTGTAGCCGAATATGTAGGAAACCTGCGCGGTGCCGCCGTCGGGCAGGATTTCGGGCACTGAAATAGTAATGACCCTGGTGCGCTCGACCGTGTTGGAACCGATGTTCACCGCCTCGCCTTCAAGCCCGAAATCGGCCTTGATCGCTTCGAGCACCGCTTCCTCATCCATGCCGAACCTTGCCGAGCGGAACCCTTTGAGTTCGGCTTCGGCGGTTTCGGTTGTTTCAAGGGTTGCAGAGGCCTGGGCCATCACCGCAGAACCCGGAGCGAAAACCCCGATTACCGCGGTCAGAGAAATGGCAATAATGGCACGGAAAAAAATGGCAGCAGGCATCTGAAACTCCAGATTACGGTTGAAAAATTGGTCACTTAAAACGCACAGCCAAAAAACGACAACTCGCAAAACGGATAGCCCGATCAAACGTCAGGCAGATTTTTTGCCCTTGGCGGGTTCTTCGGCGGAGGCCGCCGGGTTCAGTTTTTCGACTGACCGCAGGCTTGCGATCTGGGTATAGATTGCCTTGAGAAACCCGGCCTCGTTCAGGGCCTGAAGCTGATCTCCGGACAACGCCGCGAGGGCGTCCTCGTTGATGATCAGGAGGCCATAGACGACCGACTTCGACCCGTCAGGGGCAGTGGTGTCGAGCGTGGCGGGTTGGAGAAGGTCGTAGTCGTGGAGCATCGCGCAGAAGGTTTCGGTCTTCGCCGCGGCATCGCGATAGCTTTGCGCGAGGGTCAGGGCCTGTGCGAGGGGTTCTTCCTGGCTCCCGGTGTCGGAGAACAACCGTTCTCCCGCCTCCTCGCCAAGGCCCTCGTAGGCTTCGTCGATGCAGAGGATGGATTCGGCTTCGTTCACATCGCCGATGATGAAGGGATAACGCCGCAGATAGGCCGGCACGTAAGCGCCCTTCCAGAGCCCATCCTCGGAAATGAACGCATTGGTGCCCGGTGCGGCCCCGGTGACGAAAACCGCTGAAGGCATTTTGGCCCCCGGAAGAAAGGCGATCGGCAATTCGGCGAGGGCGAGTTCGAATTCATCGACCAGAGCGGGGATCACGTTCGCGGTTCTGGCAAAATCAAGCGGACGATCCGGACGCGAAATCCTCAAGGCCTTATGACGGTTCACGTCGAGCGGCACGACAGATTTGTAAAAAAGTGGCGTGTCTGAAGACATTATGCAAAACTCCCACGGGCAATCGAAAGCGTTCGCACGCTCCGGCCCCCCCTCACACCAACACCGAATCCTAGCCATCTGTCAACGATTGTGGCGACATATTGTCGCAAATCCGGCCATTCCGTGTGGGCGCCCTGAGCCGTCAAATGCCGCGCCATTGGCCGACCCCGATGCCCCCGGTGCGGCGTTTGCCAACGGGCGGGGGGGGGGCGATCAGCCCGATCCACCCGGCCGGATCACCCGTGCATCGCCTTCGTAGAGCATCGCCACGAGGTGTGACCTGTGGCTGCGCACGGCGCGCTGGTTGACCGACCCCTTGTCGGTCACCTCGCCGCGGTCGAGGTCGAGCGGCTCCAGCATCACGATCACGCGCGGGACGCGCAGCGAGGAACCGGTGGCGGTGGCGTTGTAGGCGGCGAGACGCGCAGCGATCTCGGCGCGCAGGGCGGGGTGGGCATAGAGCGTGGCGTCGTCCATCCCGTCGCCTCCGGGCACGATGCGCTCGCAAGCGGGGCGGAACGGCACCAGCAGCGCGCCGAGTTCGTCCTCACCCTCGCCGACGATCACCGCGTCGCGCGCGATCCCGCCCAGCGCATCGGTGAGCTTGGCCCGCAACGCGCCCACGGCCACCCATGTGCCGGTCGACATCTTGAAGTTCTCCGCCACGCGCCCGTCGAAGAAGAAGCCCTTGCCCGGATCGTCCGGGTCGGCGAAGCGCAGCGCGTCGCCCAGCTTGTAGAAGCCTTCCTCGTCGAAGGCGTCTGCCGTGAGCGTCTCGTCGCGCCAGTAGCCGGGGGTGACGTTCGGCCCTTTCACCCGCGCCTCCCACTTGCCGTCGTTCGGCACGAGCTTGAGCGTAAGCCCCTTGGCGGGGATGCCGATATTGCCGGGGCTGGCCTGCGGCTCGGTCTGGAACAGCGCAAACGGCGCGGTTTCGGTCGCGCCGAGGCCGGTGGCGAGCAGGATCTCCTCGCCTGTGGTGTCTGTCGCGGCCTGTTTGAGCGCATCCCAGGTGTGCTGGGCCATGGCGGCACCGGCGTAATACATGATCTTGAGGTCGCGGAAGAAATGTTCGGCCAGCGCGCGATCCTTCTCCATCGTTTCCAGCAGCATCTCGAAGCCCACCGGCACGTTCCAGTACCAGTTGGTGGCGATTTCGCGCAGGTTGCGGATCGTTTCCTTCATACCGTCGGGCGTCGGACGGCCGCCGTCGATGTGGAAGGTGCCGCCGTTGTAGATCGCCACGTTGAAGATCAGGTTACCGGCGGCGACGTGGTTCCACGGCGCCCAGTCGAGGATCACCGGGGGTTCGTCGCGCAGGTAGGCGTAGCAATCGGTGACCTGCTCCATGTTGGCGGTGAGCATGCGCTGGGTCTGGATCACCGCCTTGGGGTTGCCGGTGGTGCCGGAGGTGAACATGAACTTGGCCACGGTGTCGGGCCCGGTGGCGGCGCGGGCGGCATCCACGGCGGCGGTCGCTTCGGTGGCGAGCAGACCGGGCCAGTCGGCCCCCGGCCCCGTCACCCCGAGCCGGGGGAGATCGGCGAAGGCCGCGGCAATCGCCGGGGCGAACTTGTCGAGATCGTCGGCGAAGACCGCGCCGGGAGTGATCTGGTCGCGGATGCTTTTCAGCTTGCCGTGGTCTTTCGACAGCAGCGAGTAGGCGGGCGCCAGCGCGGCGGAGGGAATGCCGACATATTGCGCGCCCAGCGCCATCAGCGCGTGCGGGATCGAGTTGCCCGACAGGATCACCAGCGGCCGCTCGGTCGAGAGCCCCAGATCGAGCAGCGCCTGGCCGATGGCGCGCACGTGGGCGAGCAGATCGGCGTAGCTCACCCGCTGCCAGTCGCCGCCGCCGGACGCGCGTTCGGCCATCCACGTGATGTCGGGCCGCACCGCCGCCCAATGCTCGATCCGCTCCGACATCGTGGCCGGATGATCGCCCAGCGGTGCCGCCTGACGCACCAGCATGGCCCCGTCGGGGCGCGTCTCCGAATGGATTTCGGCGTCCCAAAGCTTCACGGGCCGCAGTCTCGGCTTGGTCATGGTTCCTCCCTTTCGGCTCTGCGGCCGACTCTCTTGCAGAAAATAGTTTACGCGGAAACTATTTCCCGAGATAGTGAAAACAAGAAGGCGACTCGCAGAAGTCGCGAGGGAGGACACGACATGGATTACCTGACCTATGAGCTCAGGGGTGACGTGGCTGTGCTCGGGCTGAACCGGCCCGAGAAGCGCAACGCCATCTCCGATGCCTTCATCGAGGAATTCGCCGGCGCTGTCCGGCGTGCCGAATCAGAGGCGAAAGCAGGCGTGATCCATGGCCACGGGCCGCATTTCTGCGCCGGGCTCGACCTTGCCGAACACGTGAAGAAAACCCCTTTCGAGGGCGTGCACGGCTCGCGCCGCTGGCACGAGGTGTTCGGCTGGCTGCATCGCGGCAAGCTGCCGTGGTTCGGGGCGCTGCACGGCGCGGTCGTCGGCGGCGGGCTGGAACTGGCCTCGTCGCTTCAGGTGCGGGTGGCCGACACCACTGCCTTCTTCGCCCTGCCCGAAGGTCAGCGCGGCATATTCGTCGGCGGCGGTGCCTCGGTGCGCGCGGCCCGGCTGATGGGGCTGGCGCGGATGACCGACATGATGCTGACGGGGCGTTCCATCGACGTGGAAACCGCCGAACGCTGGAACCTCGTGCAATATATCGTGCCCGAGGGGATGGCGCTGGAGCGGGCGGTGGAGCTGGCCGCCCGCGCCGCCACCAATGCCGAGATCTCGAATTACGCGATCATCAACGCCCTGCCCCGGATCCAGGACATGGGCACCGATGACGGGCTGTTCGTGGAAAGCTTCATCGCCTCCTTCACCGCCACCAGCCCGGAGGCCGAGGAACGGCTGAACGCCTTTTTGCAGAAAAAGGCCGGCAAGGTGACACGGCCGGGGAGCGCGGGATGAGCCAGACCGCCGCCGCCGCCACCGGGGATGACCGTATCGAGCTTGGCGAAATGGCCGGCTCGATCGGCTTTCTGCTCAGGATCGCGCAGGTGCAGGTGTTCGAGGAATTCTACGAGGCGCTTTCGGCGCATGACATGAAACCTGGCGAGTTCACGGTGCTCTGGGTGATCCATCTCAACCCCGGTCTGAGGCAGGGCACCATCGCGCGGGCGCTGCGGATCAAGCCCGCGCATATGACCAAGCTCGTCGCCCGGCTGGCGGACGCAGGGTATGTCAGCCGCATCACCCCGGCCGACGACCGCCGCTCGGTGCGCCTCATGCTCACCAGTTCCGGCAAAGCCTTCGTGCGGAAAAACCGCGACGAGCTGATCAACTTTCACAAGGCGGAGCGCTCGCGGCTCGACGATGACGAATTCGTTCAATTCGCAGCGCTTCTGCGCAAATTCACCGGCATTCCGGAGGCACGGCCATGAGCCTCGACATCGACAACCTGATCGCCATTGACGTGCACAGCCACGCCGAAGAACCCTGCAACCACGCCCGCGACGACGGCTACAACGAGTTCCAGGAGGGCATGGCGGCCTATTTCCGCAACCCGGCGGGTGCGGATGGCATGTTGCCCACGGTGCAGGAAACCGCCGCCTATTACCGCGAGCGGCGGATCGGCGCGGTGATCTTCCCGGTCGATGCCGAGCGCGAAACCGGGTTTCACCGCTATTCCAACGAGGAAGTGGCCGAGATCTGCGCCGAGAACGACGATATCCTGATCCCCTTCGCCTCGATCGACCCTTGGAAAGGCAAGATGGCCGCGCGCGAGGCGCGCCGGTTGATCCGCGATTTCGGGGTGCGGGGCTTCAAGTTCCACCCCACGTTCCAGGGCTTCTGGCCGAACGACAGGATGGCATACCCGTTCTACCAGGTGCTCGAGGAGGAGGGCGTGGTGGCGCTGTTCCACACCGGGCAGACCGGCGTCGGCTCGGGGATGCGCGGCGGCATGGGGATGCGGCTGAAGTATTCCAACCCGATGGCGATCGACGATATCGCCGTCGATTTCCCCGACCTGCGGATCATCATGGCCCACCCCGCCTTCCCCTGGCAGGAGGAGGCGCTGAGCGTGGCCCAGCACAAGCCCAATGTCTACATCGACCTCTCGGGCTGGTCGCCGAAATACTTTCCCGAGATCCTCGTCAAATACGCGAATTCTCTGCTGAAGAAAAAAATGCTGTTCGGGTCCGACTGGCCAGCGATCACGCCCGACCGCTGGCTGGCCGACTTCGAAAATGCACCGTTTCGGGATGAGGTGCGCCCGCTCATCCTGAAGGAAAACGCTCGGAGGCTGTTCGGTCTCTGAGGGGCGACAAAAAAAGGGAGGAAAGACATGACACGTTTGTTCAAACTCGCGGGCCTCGCGGTTGCGGCCTCGCTCTCGATCTCCGGGGCCGCACAGGCGCAGAACCTGCTCTTGGCACCGGCGGCACCGGGGCCGCACCCGGCCAACTACATGTATCAGAAGTTCGCAGGTTTCCTCGAAGAGGAATCCGGCGGCGCGATCACCGGCACGGTGCTCGGGCCGGAAGTGGTCTCGCTGCCGCAGATGAAGGACGCGCTGCAGACCGGGCTGGCCAATGTCGGCAACGCCCTGCCGCTCTACTTCGCCGCCGATTTCCCGCAGACCGGCGTGGCGGGCGACCTTGCGCTCCTCGGCCGCAGCCCGCACGCAATGGCCTGGGCGATGACCGAGTTCGGCGTCAACTGCGCGCCCTGCCAGGCCGAGTTCAAGGCCTTCGGCGGGGTGTTCCTCGGCGCCGGTTCGTCCGACGTTTACGTGCTGCTCACCACCAAGCCGGTGCGCAGCGCCGACGACCTGCGCGGCCTGCGCCTGCGCTCGGGCGGCGCGCCCTACTCGCGCTGGGCCGAACACTTCGGTGCCACCCCGGTGAACCTGCCGGTGGGCGACACTTTCGAGGCGATGAGCCAGGGCACGATCGACGGCACCATGGCCTCGATCGTCGACATGCTGTCTTACCGGCTGGTGGACGTGGCGAAATACGTCACCGACGTGCCGCTCGGCACCTACCACGTCACCTCGAACTTCACCACGTCGCTCGATATCTGGGCCGATATGTCGCTTGAACAGCGCACCCAGTTCGTGAAGGCCGCCAACCGCGGCGACCCGCAGCTCACCGACCGCTGGGGCTTCCAGCTTCCGGCCGAGGCGCGCGCCGCCGTCGAAGCCAACAGCGACATCGAGGTGATCACCCCCGAGGCCGACTTCCTCGCCGCCTCCGAAGCCTTCGCGGCCGCCGACGTGGCCGCCAAGGCCGCCGAAAACCCGCTCTCGGCGGATTTCGCGGCGCTGGTCGAGAAGTGGGAAGCGATCGTCGAAGAGGTCGGTGAAGACCCCGAGGCGCTGGCCGCCCGCGCCTGGGACGAGATCTGGGCCAAGGTCGATCTCGCCAGCTACGGGCAGTAAACTGCTCCATTCCGGCCCGCCCTCAACGGCGGGCCGGATTCTTCCTTTCGGGATGCTCCAATGCAACGCCTCGTCAAGCTCGCCGCCCTCGTGGCAAAGACGCTCGGCTATCTCGGCGCGCTCGCCGTGGTCGCGATGATGCTGCACATCAGCCTCGATGTGATCCTGCGCAACACGTTGCGCTACTCGATGAACACCGTGCCCGAGATCGTCGCGCGCTACTACATGACCGCGCTCGCCTTCCTGCCGCTCGCATGGCTGGAAATGCGGCGCGACATGATTTCGGTGGAACTGCTGGATTTCGCGCTGACGAGCCGGGCCCGGCGGATCTCGGATGTGTCGGTGATGCTGCTGGCTTCGGTCGTCTACGGGCTGCTGGCCTGGACCAACTGGGGCAAGGCGATGCGTGAAACACAGGTCGGCACCCTCGTGGAGATCGCCGATTACAAGATGGCGGTGTGGCATTCGTTCTACTTCGCGCCCATCGGCTTCACCCTCGCCGCCCTCGCCTGCCTGCTGCTCGCGTTCGGGCGGATGTTTCCAGCCATAGGCACGCCGATCGAGGAGGCCGTCCATGAGCGTTGAAATCGGGCTTTGGGGCGTTGCGGCCCTCGGGCTGCTGCTCGTGCTGCGCCTGCCGGTGGCGCTCGCCCTCATCATCGTGTCGTTCTCAGGCATCTGGGCGATGATCGGGCTGAAACCCGCGCTCGGCATTCTGCAGAACACGCCTTACTCGTTCGTCGCGAGCTGGACGATGAGCGCGGTGCCGATGTTCCTGCTGATGGGCTTCGTGGCCTTTCACTCCGGGATGACGGGTGGCCTGTTCGAGGCCGCCAAGGTGGTGCTTTCGCGCCTGCCCGGCGGGCTGGCGATCTCGTCGATCTTCGCCTGTTCGGCCTTCGCCTCCGTCTCCGGCTCCTCGGTGGCCACCGCCGCCGCGATGGG
>Ga0180435_10007451_pt1 | contig 10426 bp, 10 predicted proteins | sample SS_ome_3_FD_132467 | JGI IMG/M metagenome (GOLD analysis project Ga0180435, IMG submission 132467) | Hypersaline lake sediment archaeal communities from the Salton Sea, California, USA - SS_3_S_1 metaG | ecosystem: Environmental > Aquatic > Non-marine Saline and Alkaline > Hypersaline >... | reverse complement strand
CATAAAGCAACAATCCTTTAGAAAAGAGCCTAATTAAACGTTTGTTTAATCTAGTCAACTGCAAAACCATCTTATAACGTTATGATTTTCTTTTGATCAAAGTTCGTTTAATTCCTTTTAGCTCTCAGCAAAGGTAATTAAGAAACACACATGGTTTTACACTCGCACCCCGGATATGAAAATTTATTCTCCCCGGGGTTTCCTTTCTACCATCTACCTATCATGGTCGATCATTCAGCTCATAGGTATTTTTATTTTCACAGAAAAGCGCAAGTCCTTATGGAGGACCTGCGAGGAGGCTTCCGTCGCCACAGCAGGGCCGAAGCGACCCGAGCTGATGGCGCATGGAGCTAGACACCAAAAAAACGGTAAAGAGAATACTTTAACTCTTTATTGAACGTAAACTCTGTAACAATAAAAAAACTAGAAGCATTTAGCTTCTAGTTCGAGAGTGAGACTTGGGTGAAAACACTTGTCAGTTAAGGCAGCGCATGTGACGCACAATGCGAGCCTTTGACAGCATACTGAAACTAGGAGCATTAAGCCCCTAGTTCCTCTGTTGCATAATTGGCATACGATTTTTTATATTTCACCGATAAGTATGTGGCTGTCATAATCGCTGGGATCATCGTAAACGCGAGTAGCACAATGGCATTTTGCCACATGAAGGCGTAGTCTCCACTTGAAATAACTGCTTTTAAAGCGGAGATAGAATACGTCATTGGCAATAAAGCATTGACGTTTTGTAAAGCTGTTGGAATTAACTCTAGTGGGAACGTTCCCGCACTTGCTGTTAATTGAATAATTAAGATTAAAATCGCAACAAAACGACCTGGATTATCGAGAATCGTCACGAGCATATGAACAATGGCAATGTATGCTAGACTCGTTGCGATCGTCATTAAAATAAAGAGTGGAATACTTTCTACCTCGATTCCTAGTCCTACTAGTAAAATCGCATCCACAAATAGCGATTGAATGATCCCAAAGCTTATGAGGAGACCGAACTTACTGAAAAACCATTGCAGTCCGCTTTTTGGCATTTGGACAGTGTCTCTAAATGGAAAGACAACGGATAAAACTAACGCTCCGACGAATAATCCGAGTGACATAAAGTATGGAGCAAATCCTGTTCCGTAGTTCGGCACTTTATGAATTCCTTCATTTTGAACTTGTACAGGCTCGGCCATCATATCGTAGGTGGCATCGGATGTATCGACTTCATTTGCTTCTTCTGCAGCTTCTGACAACTTTTCAAACATTTCAGTCGTTCCATCTGTAAGCTTTTCGGTTCCATCTGCTAACGTTACCGACCCTTCTGCTAACTGGTTAGCCCCATCGCTTAGTTGTACGGAACCATCAGTTAATTGGTTTAATCCATCATTTAAGCTTTTTCCACCCGTTAGAAGTTCTTCTGTCCCTGCATATGCTTCCGATAATTTCTGCTGGAAAGTAGCAGAACCAGCAACGAGTTCAGCTTCTCCGGCTTGCAATTGACTTACGCCATCTTGAAGGGCGGTCGATCCAACTGAAAGCTCATGAACGCCAGTCGTTAACTGTTTTTGTCCTTCTGTTAATTGAGACATACCACTCGATAACTGTTGAATAGTAGGCGTAAGTTGTTGTTCAACCGTACTACTTAATTGTTTCGTTCCTTCAGCAACTTGAAGGCTTCCCATTTTCAACTCTTCAAGACCTTGCTTCAACTGTGCGCTTTCGGTATCAGTTGGCAATTGGGCAACAATTTGGTTAAACTGTTCTTCCGGCAACATTTGCTGTAAAGATGCAACAAGCATAGCCATGCTTTCTTCCTGAGCAAGTAGCTCTTGTTGAAGCGCTGCTATTCCGTTTGCAACATCGGTTGCACCGCTTGCTAGTAAGTTGGTTTTCTCCTGTAATGTTGGCATTGCCTCGGATAATTGGCTTGCTCCGTTAGCAGCCTCTTGCATGCCTCTTGACATTTCATTCATTTTTTCATCTACCGTTGTTAAACCGCTTTGAAGCGTTGAGATTCCGGCAGCTAAATCATTCGTACCACCGGCTACATCTTGAACTCCATTTAATAATTGTTCGTGTCCGGCAACGAGTTGACCTAGACCATCATTTAACGACTCAATTCCAGCGACAAGCTCACCAGAACCTTCATCGACTAAAAAGACTCCTTCTTGAAATTCAAGTGATTTGCTAGCTAATGTCATTAAGTTTTCTTTTAACTCATCGGACCCATCTTTAAGCTCTAGAGCTCCATCATTTAACTCTTTTGCTCCGTCACTTGCTTCGCCTAGTCCATCTGCCATTTCGTCTACTTGATCAAAAATAGCCTCCGCATACGTTTTCGTAACGTTTTTCTGAAGTTCCGCTTTTATTTCTTTCATCGCGGTATCGCCAATTTGAGCAGATAAGAAGTTGAAACTTTCATTCGGTACATATTTTAACTCGAGCTTTTTCGGCTCATCATCAAGTAATGTCGTCGCATTTTCTGAGAAGTCTTCTGGAATCTCTACGACCATGTAGTAGTTTCGATTCTCTAAATCTTCATACGCTTCGGTTCGACTAACAAACTGAAAGTTAAATTCCTTTGACTCTTTCAACTCATCTACTAACTCGTTCCCTAGTAATAGCTCCTCTCCTTCAAACTCTGCTCCTTCATCTTCATTGACGATAGCAACAGGTAAATCACTAAGTCGTTCGTACGGGTCCCAAAACGCCCATAAGAACATCCCTGCATACAGCACCGGAATAAATAATACAGCAATAATCGGAATGAGAATTTTACGATTCGTGAAAATTGCTTTAAGCTCCGCACGGATTAGCGATTGATTCATAACAAGCCTCCTTTATCAATTATTGACCATTTTGTTCATTTGGTCATTTTATATCAAAAACATGACCGAATTACTCATTCGGTCAATCGTTTTTTACTTTACCATATGTATTCAGTTAATACAAGATATATCCATTTAATCTATATGCATGTTTCTGTAATCGTGTATAATATACTGGGTAAAGGAGGTGGAACAAAATGTATGAATCAACATATAATGGAGAACTTGAGTTACTTGCCTTTTTCGCGACGTTTTTATTACTTTTTCTTGCTGTCTTTATTGTCGTTTATGTATTTTTAGCCATCGGTCTGATGAAGATGGCCAAACGAGAGAACATCGAAAATCCATGGCTTGCTTGGATTCCAATTGCCCAATCTTACATTTTAGGAAAACTTGTTTCCCACAAACAAGGCGAAAATAGTGGATGGATTGTGCTTGGATTAACCATTTTGTCTTCTTTCGCTTCGATTATTCCAATTATCGGGTGGATTATTCCAATCGGCGTCGGCATTTACATGTTTGTTTTATTCCACTGGATTTATGAAAAGTATTCGAACAAAGCGGCACTCATGACCATTTTCACTGTGTTATCAGCTGGAAGTTTGTCGGCGATTTTTATTTTTGCCATTCGAAACAATGAATCAAAAATCGAGTCAGCTGCTTAAAGATCAGCCCAAGAATGTGCTCAACACAACATTCTTGGGCTTTTTCATTATCAACAATTGTCTTTTGTCCTTTGTTTTTTCATTTCTATATACTCCGATAATGTCGGAACTTTTTCCGTGTCATAGCGCTGAATCATCTCCATTAAATGGAGAAATAGCTCTTGTTTCACATCTTCTCGTTCCTGAACCGGAACCTTTGACGCAGCATATGTTACTTTCGGTTCGACTAATCGAAGTAGGTGCTCTAACGTTTTCTGATCACCGTTTTGAGCCTTTTTCACCATCTCATACAAGGTGTCCTGCAATCATTTCACTTCCTTCCATTCATCTTCCAATCGGTCCATCACTTTTTCGATTCGCTCTATTTTTTTCTCATAGCGTAGCAACAAGTAAATAGAGAGTATGAGCGGGAAGCCGAATTGGTTCACCATCTGCATCCACTCGGTCATTACCAAATCACCCAAGTACTTCACCTCCTTGTCCATACCGTAATTTCTGAAAAGCCCTGTGCTTTGTTTTGGAGACTGATTGCTGACTTTTATCAAGGCAATTGGCAATGGTGACATCTGATTGTTGATGGAAAATGGATAGAGTTAGAATCGTTTTTTCTGTCTCGGTCAGCTTCTTGACCATTCCGTAAAGTTGAGCACTTGTAACATGTTGTTCGAGCCGGTCATCCCTCTCTAAAAACGACAAAATGTCTTCATTTGTGGAAAGCTGCTCTTTAAACGTTCGGCCGCATTCGTCCCCTAACGGCTTGTCTAACATCAATACGTGGAATTGCTCATATTTGTAACGTTTTTTCATTTCGTTTTTCACATAGAAATAGATGCTTTTGGATACGTAAGCCATAAACCGAATGTAGAAGAAAAAGGGCTGAAATGCCTCGTCTAGTTTTTTCAACGTCGTCGGAACTGGATGCTCTAGCGCCTTTTTATACAACCGGTCATATTTATTCAGAAATGATTGGAGGAGTCGATCATCTTTCCACTTCGTCTTCAATTCGTATATCCAATGGTTTCGTTCCATACAAATCCCTCCCAATTAACGAACATACGTTCTATTTTAAGTGTAAAAAAAGAAGGCTCACCAATCGGGCCACAATTTCATTTTACAATGACAGTGATAATTTTCCAATGAGCCGAATTCCTTATACTATATAAAGAAGCTATTTCTTCCATTTTTACAACCATGGATACAAGAAAAGTGGAGGCGACTGTCCAGCGGCGTACGAACGGGAGACTCTCCCGCACTGAGATATCGACTTATCATAGGGAGGGAGAGAATCGTTCGCTAGACGCTAGGAGCCGAAACTAGACAAAACCGAAAAGCGGAGACGCTTGCATAGCGGCGTACGAAGCGTCCACCCATGAAATGCACTGAAATGAAATTAAGAAGTAATTCCTTATGCAAAGGGTGCTGGAGGACCTACGAGGAGGCTTCCGTCGCCACAGCAGGGCCTAAGCGACCCGAGCTGATGGCGCTTGGAGCTAGACACCAAAAAACGGTAAAGAGAATACTTTAACACTTTATAACTCAAAAAGAAGGGGGCTGTACGTTTGGACAGCCCCTTCTCTCTATTATTTTACTAGTTCCAATTCAACTGGAATAAATTCTTCCGTTGTTTCGCCATTCATTAATTTTAACGCGGACATTACAGCCGTTTCACCGATTAATGCAGGCTTTTGTGCAACCGTTGCTGCCATCTCTTTCGCTTCTACTGCTTTTACCGCATCGTCTGTTGCGTCAAATCCAATGACAATCACATCATTCATACCTTGCGCTTGTAAAGCTTCTAAGGCACCGAGCGCCATTTCGTCGTTATGAGCAAATACGGCTTTAATATCGGATTGTCCTTGTAAAATGTTTTCCATCACCGTTAAACCTTTTGCACGGTCAAAATCAGCTGCTTGCTTCGACACAACTTCGATGTTTTCAACGTTGTCGATGACTTCGTGGAAACCTTCCCCACGTTCACGTGCTGCTGAAGAACCTGGAATTCCTTCTAACTCGACAATGTTTCCACCTTCAGGTAATAGCTCAACTAAGTATTCACCAGCCATTTTTCCACCTTCCACGTTATCCGATGCAATGTGTGAAACGACTTCGCCACCTTCTGCACTGCGGTCAACTGTAATCACTGGAATATTGGCTTGGTTTGCCGATTCAATCGCTGCTGTGATCGCACTTGAATCCGTCGGGTTCACAAGAATGACATCCACATTTTGTTGAATAAGGTCTTCAATATCATTAATTTGTTTTGCTGAATCGTTTTGTGCGTCAACTACAATTAATTCTACCCCTTCTTTTTCCGCTGCTTGTTCAGCTCCTTCTTTCAATGTCACAAAGAATGGATTATTTAACGTTGAAATGGATAAACCCACTTTCATTTCACCATCGTCGTTTGATGAATCTGTTTCTTTGTTGTCTGCTCCGTTCTCTAATGAACATCCAACGAGCAGTAAAATAGCCATAAATAAAGAAGCAATAATACTTAACTTTTTCTTCATGTTCTCCCTCTCCTTTAAATGTTTTGTTATTATGTTAAGCTTCTTTACGGCGATCTAAAATAACCGCAAGAAGGATAACCCCACCTTTAATGACTTGTTGATAGAATGATGAAACATTTAATAGATTCAATCCGTTATTTAATACGCCAATAATTAAGGCCCCAACAAACGTTCCAAAAATCCATCCTCTACCTCCTGAAAGGCTAGTCCCTCCAAGAACAACCGCAGCGATAGCATCTAGCTCATACGCTGTACCCGCAGTCGGTTGAGCAGAGTTTAAACGTGATGTTAAGATGATACCTGCTAAAGCGGATAACCCACCAGTTAAGGCGTATACCCAAATTTTCAAGCGGTCAACGTGAAGCCCTGTTAGTCGACTCGCCTCTTCATTTCCACCAATCGCATATGTGTGGCGTCCGAACGTCGTTTTACGAAGAACGAACATCAAAATGAAAAAGATAACGATCATCAGCACAACAGGAACTGGAATTCCAAAGAAGTAACCGCGACCAATCATTTGAAACGCGATTTGGTCAGAGAATCCTGTAATGGGACGACCCTCTGTATAAACTAACGTCGCGCCGCGAAAAATGGTCATCGTCGCTAACGTTGCGATAAAAGGAGCAACTTTTCCCTTAGTGATGATGACTCCGTTTAATGCTCCCATTAACACACCGGCCATTAAACCAATCATCATCGCCATCATGCCATCCATACCGCTTGCCATCATACCAGCCGTCAATGCACTCGAAAATGCGAGGACCGAACCGACCGATAAATCAATTCCTCCTGTTAAAATAACGAAGGTCATTCCAAAGGCAATCAAGGAATTTATGGATACTTGACGTAAAATGTTTAACCAGTTGTTCACTGTTAAAAAGTTATCGCTTAAAAAAGAAAGCACAATGCATAATAAAATAAATCCAATGAGTGGGCCCAGCTTCTTTACATCAAATTCAATTGCTCGCTTCATGAGTTCTCCCCTCCTGTTGCAGCTGTCATAATCATTTCTTGGTCTACTTCATCATGGTTATCAAAAATGGCTGTCACTTTTCCTTCGCAAATGACCATAATCCGGTCGCTCATCCCGAGTACTTCCGGTAGCTCGGATGAAATCATGATAATGGCAACACCGTTTCTGGTTAGCTCATTCATAATTTCATAAATTTCTTTTTTCGCTCCGACATCAACTCCTCTTGTCGGCTCATCTAAAATTAAAATCGAAGGAGATGTTCCTAGCCATTTTCCAATGACCACTTTCTGTTGGTTTCCACCGCTTAACGATTTCACTTCAAGCTCTGGGCTTGAAGTTTTGATTCTCAGTCGCTCGATTAAATCCTTCACCATTGCTTGCTCTTTTTGTGACTGAAACACCCCTGCCCGTGACACTTTTTTCATGGTCGGTAGTGTTAAGTTTTCTCGGACGCTCATTTGAAGAACAAGACCTTTTTGTTTCCTGTCTTCTGTAATAAACGCCAAACCATGTGCGATAGCTTGTTGTGGGGAAGAAATGGTCACACGCTTTTCATTAATATAGATGTCCCCTTTTTTCTTTTTACGGGCCCCAAAAATCATTTCCATAATTTCCGACCGTCCTGCGCCCATCAAACCAGCTACGCCAAGAATTTCACCTGAACGGACGGAAAACGATACATCTTCACACACACCTGGAAGTGTTAAGCCTTCCACTCGAAGTCGCTCAGTTCCGATTGACGTATCTCTTTCGGGATATCGCTCTCCAATTTCACGTCCTACCATCATTTGAACAACCTCGTCAAAGTTCGTGTCCGGAATTCGCTTTGTCCCGATGAATTGTCCATCTCGTAAAATCGAAATGCGATCACAAATTGTAAAAATTTCTTCCATACGGTGTGAAATGTAAACGATCGAAACGCCTTTTTCCTTCAAGGATTGAATGACTTCAAACAAGATTTGAATTTCTCGCTCCGTTAAGGCTGCCGTCGGCTCGTCCATAATCAGACATTTTGCATTCAACGATAAAGCTTTGGCAATCTCGATAATCTGTTGTTTTCCTACTGATAGCTGTCCAACTAACTCTTTCGGTGAAATGGAAACGCCAAGTTGTTCTAAATACTTCTTTGCCTCTTCTTCCATTTCTCTCTTTCGAATAACGCCCGTAAACGATAATGTTTTCTCCCGTCCGAGAAAGATATTTTCCGCAACGGATAAAGTTGGAATGACATTGAGTTCTTGATGAATCACCGCAATGCCATCAGCTTCTGCTTCTTTTGGACTTTTGTAGTGAACTTCCTTTCCACCCACTGTTACGGTGCCAGCATCCCGCTCATAAATGCCCGTTAAAATTTTCATCAACGTCGACTTCCCTGCGCCGTTTTCCCCCATCAGCGCATGGACTTCACCGGGCTTCACCTCAAAATCCACCCCAGTTAAAACTTGATGTTTATGAAATGCTTTTTTAATTCCCTTCATTTCAATAAATGGTGTCATGAAGCTCCCCCCTTTTTAGGAAAAATTCACACCCGCATGCAAAATAATGTTGGCATATGGCGTCGCTTCCCCCGTTCGGACGACTGCCTTTGCATTTTTTAATTGCTGTTTCAATTCTTCATGTGTGATGTATTGTATAGAATCGTGATTAAAACGCTTACAAATCTCGTTATCGATGACTGGATTTGTGTCTCGCACTTCTTGTGCAACGGTACATCTTTCCACGACCATCTCATCTAACACGCGATCTAATACAGATAAAAACGACGGTTCTCCTTTAATTAAAGCTAAATCAATACGGCGAACATCATCTGGTATCGGAAGTCCACAGTCCGCAATCACAATCGTATCTGTATGACCAAGTGACGCAAGTACTGTATTTAAATCAAGATTTAATAGGCCAGCTTTTTTCATTCTCCCTCACCCTTTGTTTTTAAAAATTCATAGACTGATTCTTCTGTTGGCATCGCACTTTGCGCCCCTAGTTTCGTAACCGATAACGCAGCGGCTGCGTTTGCAAATCGACACGCGTCTTCGATTTCCATTCCTTTACTCAAGGCTACTGCTAGCGCTCCATTAAAGGTATCTCCAGCTCCCGTTGTATCAACGACCGGAACAGTAAAGCCTTTAATTTGCTTTGGCGTACCGTTTCTCATGATCTTTACGCCCTTTTTACCTTCTGTCGTGATGAGCTTTTCGAAAACATCTTTCTCTTCAACATGCTGAAGAACGATTGGACGCTCGTGTTCATTCGGGGTTAGCCAATCCACGCTTTGTATTAAAGCAGAAGGAAGGGGTTGGGCTGGTGCTGGATTCAAAATCACGTTCACACCATGCTTTTTCGCAAGCTTTGCCGCCATTTCTACTGTTTCGATTGGAATTTCAAGTTGTATGACGCACATATCGCTTTTCGCTATAATTTCTTCACTCTTTGCTACATCTTCAGGGGTTAATTTTGCATTAGCCCCAGGAACAACGATAATCCGGTTGTCTCCTTCACTAATCGTGATTGACGCAATTCCGGTTTCTGTATGTGTAACCGGTTTCACATCTGTTACATGTATGCCCTCTTTTTCTAAATGCTGTTTTAAAAAGGAGCCGAATGAGTCGTCGCCGACCGCTCCAATCATGTGGACTTCCGCTCCTAACCGAGCACATGCGACAGCTTGATTGGCTCCTTTCCCACCAGGAATTTGGTGAAACCGCTCTCCAAGGATCGTTTCACCTTGTGCTGGTGCTTTTTTGGCAACCGTGACTAAATCCATATTGATACTTCCAACGACTGTAATCACTGGCTTCTTCACTACTTATCACTCCTATCGAGTAGACTCACGTCGTACAAGCTTCACTGGTAAGACATGATGTATTTGGTCTATCGGTTTTCCTTCGATTTTTTTAACGAGCAAGCGAGCCGCAATGGCCCCCATGTCATATATCGGTTGCGATATCGTCGTTAGTTCAGGTGTTGTCATTTCTGCTAGTGGAATATTGTCGTATCCGATAATCGCCAAGTCTTCAGGCACCCGAAGGCCAAGCTGCTGCGCTGCTTTTAATGCGCCGGCTGCCATGACATCATTCCCGGCAAATATACCGTCAATCTTTTGGTTTGTTAACGCTTCCATTGTTGCTATCTTTGCTTCACTCATTTGATAGTTTCCAATGAAGACTAATGTTTCATCCCACAGTCCCAAGCTTTTCATTTCATCTTGATAACCTCGGAACCTTTCAAGAGCATTGACAACATGTAACGGCCCTTGAATATGAGCAATCCGTCTGCAACCTTGTTTGTATAAGTAATTGGTCGCCATCCTCGCTCCTTCATAGTTGTTTGCCACAACCGATGGAAAGGAGTGATCGAGCGGACGGTCTAACACAACGACAGGTACATTAATATCTGACAGTTCTTCTGATGTTAATTGGTTCGTTGTTAAGATGATGCCATCGACATAACGTTGTT
>Ga0180435_10007450_pt1 | contig 10427 bp, 8 predicted proteins | sample SS_ome_3_FD_132467 | JGI IMG/M metagenome (GOLD analysis project Ga0180435, IMG submission 132467) | Hypersaline lake sediment archaeal communities from the Salton Sea, California, USA - SS_3_S_1 metaG | ecosystem: Environmental > Aquatic > Non-marine Saline and Alkaline > Hypersaline > Sediment... | reverse complement strand
TTTCCGCCCGCATCCGTGCATTTTGGACCTCTCTGGCTATGGCATTGAGGGACTCGCTGTCCTGGGCCAGATGATCGAACAGGGATTTTTGTTTGATGCCCAACTGGGCGGCCACAATGCTGATGGCTTCGATACAGCCGGATGAGAGTTTAAACGTCGCCCGAACCGATTGCCTGCCTCTGAGACCGGAACTGGAAATAAACGTAAGCGAACCGCTTTGATCTTTTCTGTTTTTATAAGCCATATGGGATCTCCACAAGTGTCGTTGGATCGCGCCTATCCGTAAATAACCAATTTGCCAAATATTTGGGTTGCGTTCGACCTGATTTCATACGCGCAGGTTGTCCGCGGAAGATCAACCCTGTGCCAGCGGTACAATTTCTCGTGGACCTGGATCTCGACCAAATTTGACAATTTTTGGACAGGCGATCGTCTGTATTACCTTTTATCTTCTTTTAATAATAATAATGCAATAAAAAAATTTTTCCACAATATTGACATCTTTTGATCCATTAATATTGTTGGGCCATAGAGAAGGAGGCACGCGGACAGCGGCCACCCCCCGAAACATATGAAAAGGAGATAAAACAATGATCTACAGAACTTTTTTTGGCGATCCCAGACGGCGATTCGGTTCTTCCCTGGCAGACCTGGATAAAATGCGTCGCCAGATGGAACGTCTTTTCGACGTCTTCGGAGACCGGCAGCCGAGTGGCAGCGGAGCCGGTGTGTACCCGGCGGTTAACATCACGGAAGATGCGGAGGCCTATTACGTCAGTGCGGAATTGCCCGGCGTGAAATCAAGGGATCTGGACGTCAACGTGACGGCCAACCAACTGACCCTGGCCGGAGAACGCAAGATTTCCGAAGAGGCCACCGATGCCCGCTATCACCGGCGGGAGCGAGAAGCCGGACGGTTTTCACGGGCCGTCGCCCTGCCCAGCGACATCGACACGGAGAATGTCAGGGCCAGACTGGCGGACGGGGTGCTGACCGTCACGGTTCCCAAATCGGAAAGAGCCAAACCGCGGCAGATCGACATCCAGTAAAGCCAATCGTTCTATCAAGGAGGAACCAACCATGTCGGATACCAAAGAATTGAAAGTCAAAGAGAAGCAGGCCGTGGCCGTTCCCGCCGAACAGACCAAACCCGGGCCGGTGTTTACACCTAACGTCGATATTTTCGAAACCGAGAACGCCATTACCCTGATGGCCGATATGCCCGGCGTGAAAGCCGAAGATCTCAATGTGGACCTGCGCGACGACACCCTGACGTTGACCGGTGACGTCAATCCCGGGGTGAAAACACCTGGAGAGAAGGTCTATGAGGAGTATGAAACCGGCCGCTATTATCGCCAGTTCTCCCTTTCCGAGGTCATCGCCCAGGAGAAGATCGACGCCCAGCTCCAGGACGGGGTGCTGCGGTTGACCCTTCCCAAGGTGGAAAAGGCGACGCCCAGGAGGATTGAAGTGAAGGTGGGATAGCGCAATTTTGATCCTCTATACCCATTGGCAATTTTGCAGAAAGCACCGGCAGATTTCTGCTGCGGCACGGTTTGCATTCCGGAGGCAGGCAGTCTATAACACTCGGGACCATTACCGCCTACTTGAGCGATGACTTTCGCTACCTCCGGAGGTGCCCGTGCACATCGACTCCCAACACGTAGGGACTTCACTGCGGCCTTATCAAACGGTTATTACTTCCAGGCATGCGACCAACTACGCCGCCGCCGTCGGAGAATCCTCACCCTGCTTTTTCGACGACACCCGACCGGATGGGATTATCGCCCATCCGGTTTTCCCCGTGGCCGTTACCTGGCCAATTACCAGCCATCTGGATCGTTACATCCAGGCCAACCGCTTCCCGCTGGACCTGATGGCCATGCAGGTTCATCATACCGAGCATATTGCCCTGCACTGTCCCGTTCGGCCGGGACAGGAGCTGACCGTCGCCGGAGTCGTGGCCGCGATTCTGCCCCATCGGGCCGGCACCCGTGTCGTGCTGCGTTATGAGGCCCGGGACCGGGACAGGCGGCCCGTATTCACCGAACATATCGGCGGTCTTCTGCGGGGCGTCCAATGCGCCGATGACGGTCGAAGCCTTGCCGGATTGCCCGTCGACCCACCGCCGGATCCTGGCCAAGATCCCATCTGGCGGCAGGAAGTCGAGATCGATCCTCGTCTGCCCTATCTCTACGACGGATGCAGCGATATCGTTTTCCCCATTCACACCTCCCCGGCGTTCGCCCGCCAGGTTGGGCTGCCCGGCATTCTTCTCCAGGGCACCGCCACTTTGGCCCTGTCCGTCCGGGAGGTTCTCCGCCGGGAAACCGGCCTCGACCCCTCGGCCGTCACCGGCGTGGCCTGCCGTTTCACCGGCATGGTGACCCCCGGGGATAGCATTGCCGTGCGCCTGCACAGCAGATCGACGGCCAAGGGGTGCACGGCCCTCGGATTCGATGTGGTCGATGCCGGGCAGCGGCCCGTGTTACGCAAAGGCCTGATCGAATGCCGGACCGCAACAAGCGAAAAGGAGGACGCATGAGCGAACCTTTCCTGAGGCTTACCCGCCTCAACGATTACGTGGATCACTGGGCCGCCAAGCTGGCGGACCGGCCGGCCATGATCCAGCATGAGGATGGGAAAACTGTCGGCTATGCCCGCTTCCGAACGCTGATCGATTTTTTTGCCCTGCGTTTGATTGCCATGGGGATCAAGCCCGGCGACCGGGTGGCCAGCCTGCTGGTCCTTGTTCCCGAGCACCTGGCCCTGCTGTACGCCTGTTTGCGCATCGGTGCCATCCTGGCCCCCTTGGATGTCCGCCTCAAAGACGAGGAGGTCGTGAGGGATATCAATAAAATCGATCCGCGGGCCTTTTTTTTTCTGGGGGATACGCCGGTTCGCGATTTTCGCACGGCGGGCAAGGCTGTCCAGGAACATTGCCCATCCGTTATCCACCGGGTCCAGTTCACACCCGATCCCGGTCCCGGCGACCTCCTCGAAGGCGCTGTGGGGATTGTTCAACTCATGGACAAAAAACGCCTGCTGGCCCTCAAGGTCAAAGACCTGTTTGCCCGGCGCCTGAAGAAGATCTATTCCCGGGTGACGGCCGATACACCGGCGCTGATCATTTTTACCACCGGTACGACCGGGGATCCCAAGCCGGCGCTGCTGACCCATCGCAACATCATTGTCCAGAACGAAGTGCTGGCCCGGGGGCTGGAAGCGGTTGCCGGCGGCGACATGCGGATATTGATCAATTTGCCGCCCAGCCATGTCGGCTGCCTCACGGAATGTTTCATGACCTGCATGGCCGTGGGGGGAACCGCCGTCATGCTGCGGATCTTCGACCCCCGACAGTCCCTGGAAGCCATCCAGGCCCATCGGGTCACCGCCCTGGGCATGATCCCTACCCAGTACCGCATGCTCTGGGCCGAACCGGATTACGACCAGTACGATCTTTCCAGCGTGCAAAACGCCGCTTATGCGGGGGCGGCCGGCGACCTGCCCTTTCTGCAGCGGCTGCAGAAGATGGCACCGCGGATTTTCACCGGCATCGGCATGACCGAAAATGCCGGCTTTGCCACCGTGACGCCTGCAGGCATCCCGGTGGAAGAGATGGTGGGGCAGGTGGGGCGCGCCTTTCCGGACCTGGCCAATGTCACCGTCCGCAAACCCATGCAATCGGACGGCAGCGCCGGGGCCGAACTGCCGAATGGTGAGATCGGTGAAATCTGCTACCATCCCCCCATCGTTTTCGCCGGCTACTTCAACATGCCGGAAGAGACCGCCAAAGCCGTCTCCACAGAGGGAATCTTGTATACCGGCGACCTGGGGCGTTTCGAGGACAACGGATCCTACCGGGCGCTTTATCTGAGCGGTCGCCGGAAATTCATGATCAAGCAGAAAGGCTATAACGTCTTTCCCGATGAAGTCGAAGACCACATCGCCCGTATGGCGGGGGTGGCTGCCGCCGAAGTGGTGGGCATGCCGCATGAACTATTCGACGAAGGCATTGTGGCCTTCGTTCAACCGGCGGCCGGGAAAGCCATCGATCCGGAGCAGGTTCTGGCGCACTGCAAGAAGATTGCATCCTATAAACGCCCCCAGCATGTGGCCATGTGGCCGGCCGACGAGGCCTTTCCACTCACCCGTACGGCCAAGGTGGACAAGTTGGCCCTGATCGGGCGGGCGGCAGAGATCGTCGAGGCTTTAAGAAGAGCAGGCGGGTGGGACCGGTAATCATTGGGTCACAAATCAAGAAACGTTCTCCACTTTGATGAACTCGCAAAACGTCCGAATCGTTCCATTTCTGTCATCCCCGCGAAGGCGGAGGTCCAGCGTTCTCAACGGTGTACAGATTCCCGTTTTTGCGGGATGACATGCCTGGCGGCTTTCTACGAAGTCGGCAACATCAATAACCGGCGTCTTGCTGCTTCAAGGCTGCCAAATCCACGAAATCGAGGTTCAGGCGCTTCAATGTTTTACGCGTGGGAATGCCGTCCGCATCCCAGCGCCTGAGCTTGTAGTATTTGGGCAGCATTTGCTTGATGGGAACCACCGATTTCTTTCGGGATTCCGGCAGGGGTTCATCGGTGAATCGTTTGGGCAGGGTGTCGGCCGGCTTGCCGATGCCTTCGCGCAGGTTGAACAACCGCTCCAGGGTATAACCGCGCTCGCCCACGCGGGCAAAGCGTCCGAAATCCATTTTCATGCCAGTCACCTGTTTGAGCACCTTGGGGTGGGGCAGCAGGGGCAGGTGGATTTTCATGAAAAAGGGCGGCACCTTCAGCAGAAGGTCCACCACGGGCCAGGAGAGGGTCATCAGCCAGGTGATGGTTTTGGCCACCCAGCGAAATCGGGACAGGCTAAAGGCGATCTTGGGTACGAAGGTCCAGGAGGTGAACAGGCAGTTGCCGCCGGCGCTGATGGCGGCGAGCAGATTCTGGTCCAGGATGACCCAGCCGGGCTTGGAGCGCAGGTGCAACGGGTTGAGGGTTACCGGACCGGTCACCTCCAGGTAGATCAGGTAGCCGCCGTCCAGGTGGCAGGCCCCGCGGCTGGCCGTGGCGTAGCCCAAACCGTGGCCCACCGAGGCGCGGGGTTCGTAGGCGGCGATCTCCAGCCCCTTGACATGGGCGGCGAATTCCTGCCCGCCGTATTTCTCGGATAGAAATTTCACCCCTTCGGCCAGGTCGGCGCCGATCCCCCGGCGTTGGGCGATATCCTCGAGAATGGAGGAGATGTTCTCCTTTTCTCCAAAACGGAGGCCGCTGTCCCACATGCCTTTTTCATCGAGTTCCATGGCAAAACCGAGCAGGTTGCCGACGGTGATGGTGTCCATGCCCAACAGGTCCAGTTCGTAGTTCCAGCGGATGATGGCTTCCAGGTCGTCGATCAGCAGGTTGGATCCCATCAGGCAGAGGATTTCGTATTCGGGGCCCTTGACGTTTTTGCCGTCCAGTTCCACTACCCGCCCGCAGCGGATCGGGCAGGAGACGCAGCCGTCGTTTTTTACCAGATATTCTTCTGCCAGGCGTTGGCCGGAGATTTTGTCGGCATCCTCATAGGTTCCCCGGGAGAAATTCTTTGTGGGCAGGGCGTTGCCGGCGGACAGGGCCGTGAGAAAAACCGCGGTGCCGTAGCGCGGCGCCGCCTCGCCGGTGGCCGGATGACTTTTCAGCATCCGGGTCCATTTTTTTACGCTTTTCTTGAAGCGTTTTTTGTTACGGATGGGGATTTTGCATCTTCCCCGGGCCACGATGCCCTTCAGGTTCTTCGAGCCCATGACGGCGCCCATGCCGGTGCGGCCGTGACTGCGCTCCTGGGAGACCACCGTGGCGAATTTAACCCGATTCTCGCCGGCCGGTCCGATGGCCAGGGTGCCGCCCTTGCCCATGGCTTTCTGGGCGGCCTGGGTGTCCATTCCCCATAGCTTTGCTGCATTGTGGATGGTCACCTGGTCCTCATCCACTTCGATATAGACCGGTTCGGCGGCCCGGCCGCGGATGACCATGCCGTCCCAGCCGGCCCGTTTCAGGCGGATGCCGAAATTGCCGCCGCTGTTGGAGTGGCCTACGGCGCCGGTGAGGGGACTCTTGGCGGAGATGTCATAACGGCTGCTGGAGGGGGCCCCCGTGCCGGTGAGAGGCGAGGTCATGATGATCAGGATGTTCTCTTCGGAAAGGGGGTCGACGCCAGGTACAAGCTCGTCCCACATGATTTTGGTGGAGAGGAAGCGGCCGCCAAGAAACCGCTCGCGGTCTTGGTCGGAAACAGGATATTCGCCAACCGTTCCTGTCGAAAGGTCGATGTCCAGCACCTTTCCCATGTAGCCGTCGTATTTGCTGGGCATGGGCAATCCTATCCCGTACCCCTTCCAAAATCGCCAATTTGCCTATTTTGAAACGGGCACGATCTCTATTCATCCGCAAAAGGTTCGTTCTCTTGATATCCGAATCCGCTTGATTTCTGATTGAATAGGGAATCCACGGTTTGAAGTCAAGTGAATTTGAATTGAGTTATAATTTCGAATTTGATTCACTGATTGAACTATGTTAAAAAATGACTATGAAAGCGTCCACGCGCAGGCTGGCCAAAACCCACGGCTGGCGGATTGACCGTTTCGTTCACAACTATCTCTATTTCGTCTACTACCACCCCTATGTCCGGGCGGCCATGGCCGTGGTTGCGCTTGCCGGGCGCCTTGCCTGGTTCAAACCCCTGGCCATGATCGGCAGGATGGCCTTCGACCGCTACCACAGCAAGGTGCTTTCAGGAGGGGACGCCCGCAAAATTTTTCGGTTGGACGAGAACATCCATCTGGATTCTCGGAAGAACAAGCAGGTGGTCCCTTTCCGCTATGCCACGCGGATCATCTTCCAGGAACCACGATACCTTGCCGTGATGGACTGCCCCTGCAAAACGGCAACCGGCAGCTGCGAGCCTGTGGCCTGCTGTATTGCCGTCGGACGCAAACTGGCCGGGTTCTGGCTGGATCACTGCCAAAAGTACCATGCCCGGCGGATCACCCAGGGTGAAGCGTTGGCCATCGTTCGTCATTATCGGCAGAAGGGGCACATCACCCAGGCGTTTTTCAAGGTCGCCACCGGCGGCAGCACCGGGGTGATCTGCAACTGCTGCCCCCAGTGCTGTGTGAGCCTCAAGGCCACGGCGGCCGTCCAGGGCCTGGATCCGGGCCTGACCATGAATGCCCCGGCCGGCTATCGGGTCAACCATGATCCGGACCGGTGCAACCGCTGCGGTGGGTGCGTTGATATCTGCCACTTTCAGGCGGTAGCGTTTGCAGATGGTTCCCGGCGTTACGATCCGGCGCGCTGTATGGGGTGCGAATTGTGTGTAGAGCATTGCCCCAGCCGGGCCCTGACGCTGCAGGTCGATCCGGACAAACCGCTGCCTTTGGACCTGGACCGCATTCAGGAAGGGCTGAAATCAGGAACGACGAGCGGAAGATGACGATAGCCGCATAAAAAAGAACTGGCTCATTGCTTTCGGGAGCGGTATATCGGTTCACGATTCCAATGCTTCAAAATATCGGCAAATGGAGGAGACCATGAAAAACTTGTGCTACGGACTGGATGGCAAGGTTGCAATCGTCACCGGCGGGAGCCGGGGCATCGGTTTGGACCTGGCGAAAACATTCCTCGACCAGGGGGCCAGCATAGTGATTTGCGGACGCAAGCAGGAGGGACTGGATGCGGCGGTAGCGGAACTGGATGCCGATGATCGGGTGTTGGCCGTTTCTGCCCACGTGGCCAAGGAGGCCGACGTGGACCGCCTGTTCGATCTGGCCGTGGAGCGCTTCGGGCGGGTCGACGTGCTGGTGAACAACGTAGGCATGAACCTGATTGCCGGGGTGGCGGATGCCGAACCGGCCCTGTTCAGCAAGATCGTCGAATCCAACCTGACCGGTTCCTGGCTCTGCTCGCGCAAAGCGGCACAGTTGATGCGGGCGCAGCAGGCGGGCAAGATCGTCAGCATCACCTCCATCGCCGCCCGGCGGGCGGCACCCTTTATGGGAATCTACGGCATTGCCAAAGCGGCCATCGAGATGTTGACCAAAACCCTGGCCCAGGAACTGGCGCCCTTCAATATCCAGGTCAACGCCGTGGCGCCGTGCATGGTGCGCACCAAGTTCTCCCAGCCTTTCTGGTCCAACGCGGACATGCTCAAGGAGATCGTCAAAACCATCCCCTTGGGACGCATTGCCGAAACCGCCGATGTGGTGCACCCGGTGTTGTTTTTGTGTTCGGACGGTGCGGGGTTCATCACCGGGCAGACGGTCATGGTGGACGGAGGGGCCAGCGCCGTGTAGCCGGACGGCTCCGCATACCCTCCCAAATCTGCGTCACGCGATCCAGTTGCTGCTCGAAAATCGTTCCTATACCGATGGGTAACGCCTTCACACACTGCTGATCGGTTCATCCAGTTTGATCGTGGTTTGCTGGCGTCCCTTGATTTCCAGGTGCTGGGCAAAAAGGACAACATGGTGTATGTATTGGGGTTGACGTATTGCCCAATATCCATACTATGAAATAATGATCTGCCCCCGAACGGGTCCAAAATTTTCCGTTCGTGTTGTGGTGCCAACGCTACGCCAACCGCCGTCTCCGATCCAGAAGATGGGCAAAACCGGCAACCATTCCCATGGGGTCACACAGAAGGTGCAATGATTAGATATTGGAAATCCATTATTTTGACGGCGATGATGGCGTTTGTTGCCGGCTGTGCCGCCAACAAACCGTATCAGATAGAACTGATGCCGGCACCGGAACTCTATACGGCCAACGTGGTCGATCCTTTTGAAGGCATCCAAGGCATCGGCGACGAGGCGGTGCCTTATCGTGGCATCCTTTACGCCACCGACCGCAAGCCGTCTGAAGACGGGCATGCGGACTACGAAAACCAGCGGGGTTTTGTACTGCGCCTTGGCATGGCAGAGATCGTCATGGGGGGCGAACATCTCGATTGGGAGGAGGCGCGGCGCATCTCCTTGCTGAAAAACCGGTCCGCGGCTTATCCCCTCAAAGTGTCGGCCGTGAACGAGTTTGGGGTGCTCGATCGTTCCGCCAACGAGTTGATCGATCCAAACCGGCTGCCGTCGGATTTGAAAGCCGCCGCCAGGACCTTCTCCGAACTCGTCAATGCCAAGCTGGCCATATCCCGGCAGAAAGAGATCCTGATCTATGTGCATGGATACAAGGTCGTATTCGACAATCCGATTCTGGTGACCACCGAACTTTGGCACTTTCTCGGGTACGACGGCGTGGCCATCGCATTTGCCTGGCCCTCCACACCAAGCCGGTGGGCCTACCTGTCAGACATCGAAACGGCGGCGCTAAGCGCGTTCAACCTCAGATTGCTAATCAATTACCTGGCAGAGGAGACCGATGCCGAGCGCATCAACATTATCGGCTACAGCGCCGGAACGCGAGTCGTGATCGATGCGCTCGGCCAACTCGCCCTGATCCACGCGGAAACACCCGCTGACGTTTTAAAGCGTGAGCTTCCCATCGGTCAGGTCCTGCTCGTGGGCAGCGATTACGACAGGGGGCTATTTGCAGCCAACTTGATAGACGGTTTGTTGAACCTGCCCGAACACCTGACGATTTATGCGTCCGAAGTGGATCGGGCCCTGAGGGCGTCGCAATGGCTTTTCGCCCGCAATCGATTGGGGCAAATGTGGAACAAACGCCCGCTGAAACCGCACATCCATGCCTACCTCGAGAAAAATAGATCGTTGCGCATCATCGATGTCACCAAAGCGGAATCCGCCGATGCCGGAAATGGCCATGCCTATTTTCGCAGCAGCCCCTGGGTCAGCAGCGACATTCTCGTCAGTTTGTATTTCGGATTTTCACCGGAACAAAGAGGTTTGGTGAAAGATCCGGATATGCCGGTATGGCACTTTCCCGACGATTACCTTGATCGCCTGCAGTCCCTGATGGTGGCCAATCATCCCCAAAGCAAACAGCCGTAAACGTATCTTCGGAAAGCAGCACATGCGATCCCTACGGATGACCATCTGTGTTCTTCTCTCCATCTCCACCATTATGCATGGTTGTGCCAGTATCCCCGGAGATACGGTCGATGAAAAAAGAAAAACCGTCCATTCACTGGTTGAGCAGACCCTTGCCGACCTTTATCGGCAGAACGCTGGTGCGAAAGGCTGGATTGCCGATTCGGTCGGCTATGTCGTCATCAAAGGAACGGAGACAAAAATTCCGGTCGTTGGTACCGGCAGGGGGTATGGTGCGGCAATTGACAATCGCACAGAAGAAAAAACCTATTTTAAAATATCCGAATTCGAATTGGGCGCTGGCTTGGGCCGGAAAAACGTGCGGTTTGTACTCATCTTTCAGGACCAAGAAGAATTCAATGCTTTTACAAAAGGGTTTTGGAAACTG
>Ga0180435_10007448_pt1 | contig 10429 bp, 5 predicted proteins | sample SS_ome_3_FD_132467 | JGI IMG/M metagenome (GOLD analysis project Ga0180435, IMG submission 132467) | Hypersaline lake sediment archaeal communities from the Salton Sea, California, USA - SS_3_S_1 metaG | ecosystem: Environmental > Aquatic > Non-marine Saline and Alkaline > Hypersaline > Sediment... | reverse complement strand
CTGGACCATGACCCTTGCGGTCCTCTCCACACCGCTGCGGGAAACAGCCGTTGCCTGTTGGCGGTTCCTCGTGCGCTTCGCCCTCGATCCACTGCCGGTCTGGAATCGGCGTGTGACAGGGATTACCGACTTTTTCCGGCCCGATGGCTACACTGAATGCCATACTCTGTTTCATTTCCGGGACTCTTGGGGGGCAAAGGGGATGCAATGCGCATGAAGAGCGTACTCATCGGTTGTTGGATCGTACTTCTCGTCGGTTTCTCGCCTGCAACAGCTGGACAGGCTTGTGGAGATGCTGGGTGCTGGGAAGCGCGAGAGTCAATATACATCTACGGCAATGCAGGCTTCACCTGCGAGAATGGTGTCATTTCCGGATCGGGAACGAAGTACGATCCGTACATCATCTCAGGCTGGCAGATCTTCGCGGGTGGGGCGAGCTACGCGATCAATATCGAACATACAACTGCCTACTTCGTGATTCTGGACTGCCTTGTCGAAGGAGCGTCTGCTGCGGGTATTCGGTTCTTGAACGTCTCGGATGGAGCCGTGCGCGACTGCCATCTCATGCGGAATGAACGCGGCATTCTGTTCGAGAAGTCCCGCAACAATGGACTCGTGGGGAACCTCATTGCGAATAACCACTACGGCGTTGACCTGGTGCTCGGCACCAGGAATACCTCCATCACCAACAACACCTTCCTGTACAACGGCCGAAACGGCTACGATCCTGAGGGACGCAATCTCTGGTACTGCGGAACCGTTGGCAATTACTGGAGTGACTATGCCGGTGTGGACAGGGACTGCGATGGCATTGGAGATACCCCGCACATGGCACCGGTTGATCGCTATCCGCTCATTGCATCCCCCTGGCAGTGCGCCCTCCCGGTCAACGATGTGTGCGCTTCTCATTGCTTTGACAGCACCGATGTACTGAAGGCTGTGCAGCCTGTCCCCGCGACACCTTGTGCGACACCCTGTACAACGGCCTCCAGTTGCACCTCCACACCAAGCTGTGCGGCGCCAAGCTGCGAACCAGAGGTCAAGACGTGTGGAGATCAGATTCTCACATGCGCATCCCCTACTGCCATCTTGACCGCTGAGTTCTGTCCGTCAGCGCCGTCCTGTGCCCCTTGCACGATTGAATGGCTCCTTGAGGGCGCCCTCGTAGGCACGGGCCCTTCGCTCCAAGTCTCAACGCCCGGCATCTACACGGCTCGAATCACCGGTGCAGACGGATGCGGTGTGAGTAAGTCCATCACTGTCGTCTCGGATGCCAACGCGCCTGTGGTTCACACGACAGTCACTGGAGAGCTGAGCTGCGCCGGGGGCGAGGCCGTACTCGAAGCGATGATCTCTGGAGGGTGTGGACCATACACCATCGAGTGGACCAGGTCAGGCATGGGAGTGTTGGGCTGCGATAGCTGCCTCTCTGTCACCGAACCAGGCACATACACGGTTGTGGTGACCGGAGCGAATGGCTGCACAACCATCGATAGCGTGACCGTGCTGCAGGACCTGCAGGCCCCGCGTGTAGAGGCCGTAGTGAGCGACGAATTGACGTGTGGAACGCGTCAAGTGAAGCTGACGGCACTCGCCTCCAACGGCAAGCTCCCCTACACCTATGAGTGGCGCTATCCCAATGGCGATCTTGCTGGGACAGCGAATGAAGTCTACGTTTCGCAGGCAGGCACATACACGGTCCGCGTCGCAGGCTCAAATGGCTGCTCGGCTGTAGGAAGTGTCATCGTCACCGAGGATGCGTTGGCGCCTGTGATTGACATTCGAGTTGCAGGCTCTGGAATCCTTACCTGCTCGATTCCCGAGGCCACGCTCACAGCCAGTATCTCCCAGGGCAGCCCGCCCTACGCCATCGAGTGGGAAGGGCCATCAGGCAACCTGCTCGGTACGGCACCCGTGCTGGAAGCAGATCAGCCGGGCGTCTATACCGTCACCGTGCGCGGAGCCAACGGCTGTGCCTCAAGTGCATCGTATGAGCTGACCCAGGATGTAGCGCCACCGGTAGTAGATGCGGGCCCGGACCACGAGCTTTCCAACGAAGTCACCTCTGTCACTGTGACGCCAACCATCACGAATCCATCCGGCAGCTATACGGTGGAGTGGACGGATGAGACCGGTGCAGTGTTGGCGACCACCGAGTCGTTCACCATCACCCGCCCAGGCGAGTACACGATCACAGTAACCCGCTCTACAGGCTGTACAGCTTCGGACAAGGTCACCGTGAACTCCGAGATCATCACCGAAGTCATGCTCGACTCCGGGATCGTCGGCCTTGCAGTCTTTGGCCAGCTCACGATTGATGGTGTTCCGATTCCGGGTTCAGATTTCCACTTCAAGGTGGAGTCGGTAGATCCAGAGACCGGCGTCGAGATCTCAGCCGTATCGCTTCGTACAGGCGAAGGCGATGGCTACATCGCCAATGGTGCGGAAGTCAACTACATCATTCCAGGCAACTCCACGGTCACATTCCAGATTCATGCGGATCAGTTTGTGGCTGGCAAGTGGTACAACCTGCCACACCTACCAGTTGACCCGCCTGGAGAAGCCTCAGTGAAGTTCTTCTAGACAGAGTGAGCAATCCGGGCGAGAGGTACTATGCCTCTCGCCCGTCTTCTTTCCTGACTCGCTCGATCTCACGGTACATTGACCACATGCTGTCCCTGAATCGGTCTGTATCCAGCCGCTCGACACGTGACTGGACCGTCTGGTACACCATCTCCAACAGGGATTTGGCCTCATCCACGAGTCCATCTGCCCTTAGCACGAGGTAGTGCGTGAATTGCATCTCTTCTGCATCAGGGATGTCTTGCTCGCCTAGCCATGCCATCACCAGGTCGGAGAGCGTTTGCGCTTCCGCAGTCCGGCCTCTGGATAGCTCCAGACGAGCCAGCGCGCAGCGACATCGCATGGATAGGCGGATCAGCTCCAGCTGCTCACTCAGCACCATGGCCTCTCGGAGCAGTTGATCCGCCTTATCGAGTTCCCCAATTGTCAGATGCGCGGATCCCAGCCCAAACAGCGAGATTGCCTCCCCACTCTGTGCTTGGATCTCCCGTCGGATCGAGAGCGCTTCGTTGTGGCAACGCAGGGCTTCTGCGATCTCGCGGGCCAGATGAGGGGTGGCGGTGTAGAGCTCTGGGAGTCCCTGGACTGCCAGCGCATGGTACGCGTTTCCGAGATTCGAGTAGCTATCTGCACAGCTACTCGCGTCTTCAAGCTGCTCGTAGATACCCAGACTCTGCTGATGACACGCCAGCGCCTCAGTGAATGCACCGAGTGCGCTGTAGGAGTTCCCGAGATTGGAGAGACAGCGCGCAGATCCCGCAAGATTCCCCATCTCCTCAAACATAGGTTGCGCCTGCTCTGTGAATCGAATGGTGGCTTCGTAGTCGCCGAGGTAGTAGCTGAGCGCTCCCAGATTGCCGAGCATATCCGCCTCGCCCTTGCGATCGCCAAGCGCACGGTAGCGATCGCGCGCATTCTCGAATCGCGTCATCGCTTCTGTGAGTTCTCCAAGCCTCGCATGGATGACGCCTAGTGACTTCACACAACCAGCTTCCCCAACCGCGTTACCAGCTTCAACAAACGCCTCTAACGCTGCCTGGGCCTGCTCCCGCGCCAGGGCAAACTCACCCTGTTCTTCGAAGGTCTTTCCAATCTGTTCAAGTGCCAATGCCCGTCCGTTCCGATCCTCTGCCTGCTCGAAAGTCGCCAGGGCAGCTCGCCCACTATCCAGGGCTTGCTCGAACTGGCCGCACCGGTTGTGGAAGTCCGCCCAGTCAACTAGGACGCGCGCCTGCTTGGCTGGATCATCGTACGCACCTGATAGCGCAAGCAGGGCCTCCAGGTCTGATCGTTCGTCCTCCACGCGGCCCAGAATCGCGTAGACCCTTGCCCGCTGTTGCAGCACATCGAAGCGGACTGAGGGACTTCCTGCGCTACCGAGACGGTCCTCTAACTCGAGCACACGCGTCAAGTACATCTCAGCCTCTGTATTGGCGTACTGGCTTGCCGCTTGCGCCCCGGCGAGCTGGCAATACTTGGATTCAGCATCGTCTTGTCCGGCACGATTGTGATGGAACACCAGGGCCGGGTATCGGGTCTCCAACTCCTGGCTGTAGGCATCCTCGATCCATGCCGCGACATTCCGATGCAAGTTCCGGCGTTGCTCGTACAAGAGCGTGTCGTAGGTCACCTGCTGCGTGACCACGTGATGGAAGGCATAGCCCAGCTCCGGGTCTGGAGCCTCAACGACGGTGAAGCGTCTTGCAGTCGTGTCATCCAGATGCTGCCGAAGATGATCCTCAGGGATCGAAGAGGGATAGACCTTACCCAATGTCCGCACAAGGAAGCTTCGCCCGATCACGGAGGCGACTTTCATCGTGAGCTGCTCATCGCTTGGCAAGCGATCCAATCTCGCAAGGACGAGGCCCTCCAATGTGTCGGGAACGCCAGCCTGGATGTCAGTGGGATCCCCGGTCAAGGTAACGGCACCATCTTCGATCTGCAGCTGATTGGCCTCCTGGAGCGAGTTTACGAGCTCTCTGACAAAGAAAGGGTTCCCTTCGGATCGTTCTGTGACCAACTCAGACACCACCGCTGGGAGCTGATCAACGGCGACCCCCAACTGCTCGGCTGCCAGCTGAGACATGGCCTCCGCTGGAAGCGCGCCAAGGGACAGCCGCTTCGTACCTGCAAGTCCAGAGAGCGTGGTAATCCCAGGCGGCTCCACACTGCCAAACGGACGGTGCGTCAGGAGCATCAGTACTGGATGCCGCACAAATGCCCGTGCGCTCGCAATCGCCATTTCCCAGGAAAGCGAATCGAGCCAATGCACATCATCCAGAAGAATGACAAGGGGCTGATCCGTTGCAGATGCGGAGAGAATCTCAGCCACCAATGCTCGCACGCTTTCCTGCCTTGCCTCTGGAGGCAAACCTTGGGTTCGAGGGGACTCAGGAATTTCCAGCACCAGCAGTTCGTTGAGAAGGGGTGCCCGCAACTCCATCTCGTCATCAATGGTCTTGAGCTTCTCGACTACTCGATGCTGGCGTTCGACCTGCGACATCGCAGGATCGATGCCGAAATACGTACGCAGGATTTCTTGCCATGCATGATATGGGGCGTGCTGCTCGATGCTATCACCGAACCCGAGCAAGCAGTTTGCCCCGCGCGATCGTGCCACGCTCAGGAGTTCATCCACGAGACGACTCTTCCCAATGCCGGCCTCACCTTCGATCAGGCAGATCGATCGGTGCCCAGAAAGACTGCCTTCCAGTGCCGATCGGAGGAGGTCAAGTTCGTCTTCTCTTCCAACGAGTGCGTTCGTGAACTGCCGCTCGTTGGTGCCGATGCGCTCGATCGGGCGGAACACAGGCTGGGGTTCACGAATTCCCTTGAGCTGTACTGGGTCAAGCGGCTCCAGTGTCCAACTCTCGCGGACGCGGTCCGCAACGCCAGCGCTGCATCTCACTTCTCCGAGTGGCGCAATGCCCATGAGTCTTGCTGCCAGGTTCACCACATCACCAAGCGCACCATACGTCCGGCGGGCTTCCCCACCGTACGCCCCCACACGTGCACGCCCGTGACTGACACCGATCTGGATTCCGTCTACGAAGTCCAGCGCGGTCGGGGCATGAAGCAACTCCATGGCCGCAGAGACAGCACGTTCGCAATCGTCCTCATGCGCGGTGAGTGCACCGAAGACTGCGTATAGATGGCTTCCCTTGTCCGCAGTCGTCAGCAGGAGGACATGCCCGCCTAGTCGATGAACAATGGACTGTACCCATCGAGTAAAGGCATCTAGTTTGTTGCGAGCACGGTCGTCTTGGTCGTAGTCAATCCCTGTGAATCGAAGGAAGATCGCGGCAATGGGGCGGAGTTCGGCAATGAACTCCCCGTGCCCCAACTCGATTCGCTCATAGACCTCTGAGAGCAGACTGGGACGGAGTTTCTCCTTGCAGACTACTTCTGGATCTAGGATGGGCCAGGGGGAAGGGCTCGCAGCCCCTGTCAATCCCTCCACCACACCAAACGATGATCGATATTCCCGTATGATGAGTGTCCCAAAGCACTTGCGCTCGACCTCTGGCGAGACGATCACATCGCCAGGCTCAGCGACGTGTTCAGCATCCGCGAGCCGCTCCACGGTCTCTCCTGCAAGCACATCGATCTGCCGCAGGTCCGGGTCACCCACGAGCAGCCGACGGTATGAGCCTGCCGTCACTGCAGCCTTCATTGCAAGAGACACGCGGCCACCCTTGGGCAAGCGAATCGTCTGATACTGCTTCATGCTCCGTTGCATCTGGAGACCGCATGCTACGGCCCGATCTCCTGGATCGTTCGGGAAACAGGCAACCAGAGCGTCCCCAATAAAGCAAACTATGCTGCCTCCAAAGTGATGGACCCGCGCGACAAGCGCGGTATAGACTTCGTTCAGGAGCTTGGTCAGCTCCTCGGCACCTTGTCTCGGTCCAAGACTGGTGGCGAGAGCTTCTGTCAGTGGAGTGAATCCAGAGATGTCGGCCAACAGCAATGCGCCCGTCTCCCGATCCGGCAGTGTTTGTCCAAGAGCCACCGCATGCCTGCGATCCATCGCGATGTACTTGGTCAGTCGCTCTGTGGTCACGCTAGGGCTCCTCACATAAGCGGCGGCAGGCTATGCGCTGGTTCATGACATCCCTTCAAGTCCGATACCGAGCACAGGGAACCCAAGACTCGATCGGCTGCTCGCAAGCGTCGCACGTCGGTTCGCCTTGTCTTCGTTTGCAGTATTGCGCAGCGAGGAAGTCAAACATCGTGGCATTACGGATGGTATATGCCATCTCGTCTGCGACAGAAACGAGGAGCAGTCGATCATCCGGTGTGAAGTCCTCCCCATTCTTGCGGTTCAGCACTTCGAGCACACCAATTCGTTCATCCCCTGCAATGAGAGGAACCGCGATCAGATTCCTGGTTTGAAACCCGGACGTTAGATCAATCTGGTCGTAGAAGCGGGCATCAGTCGTGACGTCATTGACGATCTCCGCTTCCATTGTTGTGAGGACATGCCCCGCAAAGCCCTCGTCTGCTGGAAACGAAGCTCCACTCAGGAGCGGCTCAGCAGTGCCTTCCACATTGTAGAAACGGAAGTTCTCTTTCTCCTCGTCCAGTAGCAATACCGAGGCAGCCTCTCCATCCACTGCCTCCATGCTACTGTAGAGTGCGATCTCAAGCAGCTCGCTCAGATCACCGGACTTCCCGAGCATAGAACTCACACGCGCATACGTCGAGAGGTGCCGGAGTCTACGCTGCGTGCTCGTCTCATCTGCAAGTCGATCAATCACGTGCCCCAGAATGTCTAGAACAGTACAACGCGTTGTCGCACTCCAGGCTTCGGGGGCTTTGGGGGATGCCTTGATTCCAGTGATCCCAAGGACTCGGCCCCCATAGGTCAGCGGATAGATCTGAAGCATCAAGGGTGTTGAATCACCCAATTGCACGGACAGAGACTCCCGGGCTTCAGAGCCTTGGGTGCAGAGTTGCTCAAGCCAATGTGCGGCTTCATGATCAAGTTGCTCCCTCTGCTCAGGCAGCGAGATTTCAACCATCGCAGGCGCTGCAAAGCGTCCATCTGCAATGTACATGAATCCGGCATCTACCTGCTCCAGTTGCAACAGGTGGGGAAGCACCTCTGTGCAAAGACTTCCAATCTCAGTCGCCGCACAAGCAGCTCCAAAGAGTGCGACCACGCGGTCCTGTGAATTGTCCAAGCGTGCCTGCATTCCAGCTCCCTCAACTCTAGATTGCAGCAGCTCTCGCTTGCAGGACTCCAGTTGCCTCAGCGAGAGCTGGTTCCAAGGTGTCGTCGATCGTGGTCTATCTAACGACGAATCCCACCTTGAAGTCAACAATCACTCGGCAGACAAAGGTTAGCTGCGGGGTTTGGTGTAGGAAGAACCACAACTTCAGGCGAACGGGCCAGACGCCTTCTTCATGGGGGAGGGTGTGACCCTTCGGCAGCCCGAGCCTGCGCTACGTTGTCGATCAGCTGAGTCAAGCGATCCTTGCTCAGCGGATCAGAGAAGAGGTTAAGCGCCGCAGGCACATCCTGGCGGATCTCCAATCCCAATCGTTGCTTGAGCCGGAGTGCATCCACGAAGCTGCTTCCCTTGTGGCAGTTGTTGCCAAAGACATAGACTTTCCGAGCCTTGCCGGCAGTCTCCTGAATCCGATCGGCCCATTCGTCCAGTTCGACGTCGTTGTATAGATAGTCATACCGGTAGGTTCCTGCAGGGGGGTTGTACCACATGGCGGCGTTTCGACCATGCAGGCGATGGTAGGCGATATCTGTAGTCGTCAGGCTCGTCGGCTCAGGCAAGGAGCGAAGGCGTGGCAGATCCACGTTCACGAAGCCAAGCTCCAGGGATTGCAGCAGTTCGAAGGTTTCGGGTTGAATCCAGTCCTTGTGCCGAAACTCGACATGGAGACTGTAGCCCGGGTCCGAAAGCGCATCTGCGATGCGCTTGAGATGCTCCTGCGCTGGAGTGCCAGGGTGAAACGACTGCGGAAACTGCAATAGCAATCCACCCAGTTGCTCTGCCTCGATGAGAGGGCGAAGCGCAAGCAAGAAAGGCGGAACAGCCGCTTCCATACGCTCTCGTTGGTGCGTCAATTCCTTGGGTGCCTTCACAACGAACTCGAACGTCTCCGGGACTTTGGCAAGCATGCGTTCAAAGAGCTTGGGCTCAGGAATGTGGTAGTAGGTCGTGTTGATCTCCACAGTGTCGAAGTCCTTGGCGTACACTTCGAGAAAGCGATTTGGGGCGGTCCGGTCTGGATAGACGGTGCCTACCCAGTCACGAAATGAATATCCAGAGGTCCCGATACGTAGTTCTGCAACCATGGTTCATCCTACAGCCGATCTACTCGAACTCGAAAGCCCCAGTCTCAGCAAAGCCCCCCACATGCTCAGGTAGCCTTCGTGGGAGCGCGGCCGAAGCAACCTGAATCACATGATTTCCATATTGCTCCCGGATCCCATCCATCGCTTGGTTGAGCCTTCTGCGAGTTTGCTCGTCTCCAAACAGAGGCAACGGGACACCCTTTGCGTCAACAAGATTGGATGCGGATACGCCAACTCGTGCGAACGCCTCAGCCTCTTGAGGGATCATGTCCAGGATCTTTAGACAGGCTTCATAGATTGTGCTCCCATCATTGGTGGCCTGGGGTAGCGTCCATTGCTTCCCGAAATGTCCACGCATCACCTCAAGGGAGAATCCAAAATGCACGGTCCTGCAGAAGTACCCATGTTTTCGAAGTCGCCCAGCCACGAGATCGCAAAGGCCCCGTAGAACGATCATCGCAATGGGTCGAGGGCGAAAGTCGGGTGGCAATGTCCTGGAGTGCCCAATCGATTTCGGAGGAGGAACCTCTGTGTACGGGATAACAGGGGTGGGGTCCTGACCCAGTCCGATCGATTTCAAGAAGACACCGTAGACCCCGAATTCTCGTTTCAACCCAGCGAGTGGATATTCCCCAAGCTCTTTTAGCGTTCGTATTCCGAAGATCGCAAGTCTACGTTCGATCCGTGCTCCGATACCGCAGATCTCCGCAACCGGTGTATTCGCCAGCACTTCCGGCATTTCGCTGCGGTCGAGCCGTCCAACGCCATCGGGCTTGAATCGCTTGGCGATCAGTTTCGCGAACGTCTTGCTCTCAGCAATACCGATGGTCGCGGTAATGTACGTCCCAAGCTTTTTGCGAAACTCCCTTTGGATACCCTTGGCGAGCTTCGTTGCGTTGTGAGACCGCGACACAACACGGGTGACATCCATGTAGACCTCGTCAATGCTCGAGACTTCGATCATCGGTGTCACTCGCTGGAGGATCGCAATGAAGCGCTGGGTCAACTCCAGATATCTCGCACCGTCACCTGGCACAAGAATGAGGTTCGGGCACAGCTTGCGTGCTTCCCAAACCGGCATGCCTGCCTTGAGGCCAAAGCGCTTCCCTTCACGAGAGGCGGTGACGATAATCGTGCTCTCAATCGGCTTTCCGGTCACTCCAATCGGCTTCCCGCGCAGCGTGGGATTCGCCTGCTGCTCTACGGATGCGAAGTAGGAATCCATATCAAGATGCATGATCGTTTTTGGCATTGGGAGACGCCCTTTCTTTCGTACAGCTCCGCGAGTGTACGACTATTGATCATGAAATCAATGGAAGGGGCCTGAAGATCGCTCACAAATCCATGTCATCGCCAAGGAGAACGTGGCAGCCTTGTGTCGGCTGCCACGCGAGAAGTCTACAACCAACTTAGTCTAGGGCCTTTGGGGATAGATACCATCCAATGCGACGCAGAAACGTACCGTGAGATAGGGCTGCATGTTGTAATGTGCGTTCCCGCCGCCTGCGGGTACGACTTCAACGGCAT
>Ga0180435_10007442_pt1 | contig 10434 bp, 8 predicted proteins | sample SS_ome_3_FD_132467 | JGI IMG/M metagenome (GOLD analysis project Ga0180435, IMG submission 132467) | Hypersaline lake sediment archaeal communities from the Salton Sea, California, USA - SS_3_S_1 metaG | ecosystem: Environmental > Aquatic > Non-marine Saline and Alkaline > Hypersaline > Sediment... | reverse complement strand
CTCGGCGACCAGCTTTTCGAGTTGCTCAATTTTTCGGTCCTTGGCGTCCATGCCGACCATTGTCGCGATCGGCCACGACAGCGCAATACCCCTTTTGGGGTAGTCAGGCCGTGAACGGTTACACCATGGTTATGCGGAGTGGTACGGCAATCGCATGAATCACAAGGCGTCGGCAACCTGGAACTTCCATCGCCGGGTTTACGGCGAAGATTTTCGCTATGAATACTTTGTACCGATGTTCAAGGCTGAACTTTGGGATCCCAACCGCTGGTGCGACCTATTTGCCAAGTCGGGCGCCAAATACGTTGTCACCACGGCCAACTATCACGACGGCTTCGCGATGTATCCGACCGAGTACGCCCAGTTCAACGAAACCGACCGCTGGAACAGTGTCGAGCGCGGGCCGCGGCGGGATATCATCGGCGAGTTGAATACGGCGGGCGAGAAACGTGGCCTGAAAATGGGCATCTACTACTCAGTCTACGAATGGTACCACCCGCTCTGGAAGAACCCGGACACACGGACGCGGTACGTCACCGAACACTGGCATCCCAAGTTCAAGGAGGTTGTCACCAAGTACAAGCCCTGGTTCATCTTCCTTGATGGCGAGTGGTCGGCCGATCACACTTTCTGGCGCAGCGCGGAGTTGGCCGCTTGGCTCTACAACGAGTCGCCCTGCCGCGAGTACGTGGTTGTCAACGATCGCTGGGGCAAGTGCCGCGGTGTACACGGCGATGTTTACGAAAGCGAATATGGCGGTGGCGAATCGTGTTCGCCCGAGCATCCCTGGCAGGAAGATCGCGGCATGGGCCACAGCTACGGCTACAACCGTGCCGAGGGGATCGAGGAGTATGACTCGGCGATCGAGATGATCCAAATGCTTGTCCGCTGCACGGCCAACGGCGGCAACTACCTGCTTTGCGTAGGGCCAACCGGCGATGGCCGCATCCCTGTCATCATGCAGGAACGGCTGCTGCAAATCGGCGAGTGGCTCGGCCCGCACGGTGAAGCGATCTACGGGGCGAAAGCAAGTCCGTTCTGGCCGCGGCAATTCGATCGGGGCTTCATCTCCGCGAAACCGGGCAAGCTCTACCTGCACTTGTTTGACCCCAAGGCGACATCTCTGGAATTGACGGGCCTGAAAAACCGTGTCACGGGCGCTCGAATCCTCGAACACCCAAACGAAACATCGCTGAAGTGGGCACAGAATGACGAAACCATCTCATTCGAGTGGCCAATTCACCTAAACAACGACGCCGTCACCGTTATCGCCCTTGATATCGAGGGCCAGCCCGATGTCGACAAAACCCAACAACAATCGGCCGACGGCACTGTCAACCTCGGCTGCCGACTGCTGAGGATCGACGGAAAGACGGCCCGCGTCGAATACGGTGGGCATGGCAACAACGCATGCATTACGAACTGGACCGACTCGAATGATGCCGTCATGGCCCAGTTCGACTTGATCAAGCCCGGGCAGTACAACCTACAGCTGACCTACGGCACGGCCGCCAAGGGTGGCAGCGTCTCCGTCGTCGTCGGCGACTCGCGATTCGACCACGAACTCGCCCACACCGGCGGCGAAAAACGATTCAAGACCGTCACTGTTGGGAAGGTCGAGTTCGGCGCCCCCGGCCGACATCAGATTACCATCAAGCCTCAATCGGATGCCTGGTCCGGCATCGGCCTGCGGAGTATTCGACTACTGCCAGCCGACAACTGATCGCCCCCAGGAAGCACAGTTATGACGCGTCGTAGAATTCGCCATTTACCGTTTGCTGTGGTTATCATCGTCGCCCTTGGCACGGTGGCCGCCGTCGCGGCCGACAAGCCGCCGCGGCCCAACATCATCGTCATCCTCGCCGACGACCTCGGTTACGGCGATCTCTCTTCGTACGGTGCGAAGGACCTGCAGTCGCCGCACATCGATGCGTTGGTCGAATCAGGGATGCGGTTCGACAACTTCTACGCCAATTGCCCTGTCTGTTCGCCAACTCGGGCGTCGCTGCTGACAGGCCGCTGCCCGGAGCTTGTCGGTGTGCCCGGTGTAATTCGCACCTATCCCGACAGCAGTTGGGGCTATCTTTCGCCCGAGGCAACCATGTTGCCCCAGGTTCTCAAGCAGGCCGGCTACCATACCGCCATCGTTGGTAAATGGCACCTCGGGCTCACATCGCCGAACGTCCCCAACGAGCGTGGGTTCGATCTCTTCCACGGCTATCTCGGCGACATGATGGACGACTACTACAAACACCGCCGCCACGGCATCAACTACATGCGCAAGAACGGCGACGAGATCGATCCCCCCGGCCACGCCACCGATCTGTTTACGGATTGGGCCTGCGACTATCTGAAGCAGCGAGCCGATCGAGAGAGCCCTTTCTTTCTGTACCTCGCGTACAACGCCCCGCACACTCCGATTCAGCCGCCGGCGGACTGGTTGGAGAAGGTCAAACAGTGCGAGCCGGGCATCAATGAGCGGCGGGCAAAGCTGGTCGCGCTGATCGAACACATGGACGCCGGCATCGGCAAGGTGATGTCCATTTTGAAGGAAACGGGGCTGGACGAGAACACGATCGTCGTTTTCACATCCGACAACGGTGGACAGTTGAATGTGGGGGCAAACAACGGCCCGTTGCGCGACGGCAAACAGAGTATGTATGAAGGCGGGCTCAAAGTGCCCACCTGTATCGTTTGGCCGGGGCAGACCAAGCCGGAAACACGGTGCGATGACGTGTTGCTGACCATGGACCTGTTTCCCACGTTGTGCGAGATTGCCAACGCCCAGTTCCGTCAACCGATCGACGGAGTCAGTTTTCTGCCCGTCTTGCGTGGCGAAGACTTCGAAAAGGCGGAGAGGGCGGTCTATTTCCACCGGCGCGAGGGCAATGCCCGTTTCCAAGGATTAACGATACACGCGGTCCGCAAAGGGGACTGGAAACTGCTCCAAAACAGCCCCTTCGCCCCCTTGGAGTTGTACAATCTGGCCGAGGATCCGCAGGAGGAGACGGATTTGGCGTCGGTCAACCGCACGAAGATTGGTGAACTTTCGAAGCTGTTGCGGTTACAGATTCAACGAGGCGGCGCGGTCCCCTGGCAGCCTCCAGGGCGGCGAGACTCGCCGTAAGCGCTGAGAATAGCGAGGTTTGCGAGGCACGCCGCCCCGCTCGGTCCCGGCCGATTCGCGCCGGCGTGAGGAGACAAACTCCCAATTATTTTGGCCGCGGACGGGCCCTGTTGGTTATGATGGGAATTTGACTCCCACACCCCATTGATGCGACTAACTCGATTCACCCACACGGGGAGAAGAATTTGATGAGATTCCACGGACTGCCCACCGTTCTTGTGGTCGCGATCTTCGCGGTCGTGACCCTGCCAACTCTGGCCGATGACGCAAAGAAGGGCGACCAGCCTGAGAAGAAGGCCGACGCCGCTGCCGAGAAAAAAAAGGAGACCAGCGAAGAGAAGAAGCCGGAGGTCGCCACGCACGAAGTAAAAAAGGGGCCGATGAAGATCGAATTGGCGTTAGACGGCGTTTTCGAGGCATCGGTCATGGAAGAAATCTACGTGCGGCCAAAGTCGTGGTCGACGTTGCAGGTGCTCTCGGCCGCAAAACACGGGCAACGGGTCAAGCAGGGCGATCTACTGGTGGCGTTCGATCCGGAGAAGATCGACCAGACGATTTTGGACGCGAGAACCGCTCAGAAACTCGGACGGCTCTCGCTTGCCCAGGCGGAACTGGCGCTGAAAACCGCTCAGCAGTCGTACCCACTGAATTGGGCGCTCGTCGAGAAGCAACGCCGCGTTGCGATGGAGGATCTGGATTCTTACCTCAAAGTTGCCAAGCCGTTCAACAAAAAGATGGCGGAATTCAACTTGGAGATGAGCAAGTTCTATCTCGAATACGCGGAGGAAGAACTGCGGCAGCTCGAAAAAATGTACAAAGCAGACGACCTCACCGAAGAGACCGAAGAGATCGTGCTCAAACGTGCGAAGCGTCAGGTCGAGTCGGCCAAAATGTCTCACGAGCGCGCCAAGATCTCGCACGAGTTGATGATGAAGTACGACATGCCGCGTCAGGAAGAGGGGATGCGCACAACGGCGCAGCAGAGCGAAATCGTTTGGCAGAGAGAAAAAGCAGGTATGCCCCAATCGATGCAGAAGCAGCAACTCGAATTCGAGAAGCTGCGGCTCGAACGGGTGCGGGCCGATCAAAAACTGGATGAACTCATGGCGGATCGGCAGTTGCTGACGGTTAAGTCGCCGGTGGCGGGAATCGTTTATTACGGGCAGTGTGTCGAGGGCAAGTGGACCGGCGGGGCCACTGTTGCCAAGAAGTTGCGCCGTGGCGGCAGCGTGCTCCCCAACGAGGTCTTCATGACGGTCGTTCATCCACGGCCGTTGATCCTGCGAGTTGCCGTGCCGGAGAAAGAACTGGCCAAAGTGACCACTGGCGTAAAAGGGACGATCGCCGCCACCGCGTTGCCGGAGGCCAAGATTGATGCAATGGTGAAGGCGGTCTCTCCGATTCCGGCGGAGTCTGGCAAGTTCCTTGCCGAGGTGATCGTGTCGGGTGGCGACGACTCCGTCATGCCCGGCATGAACGGCAAGCTCACGCTGGTTCTCTACGACAAGAAGGACGCGATCACCATTCCCCCGGCCGCCCTGCAAACCGATCCGGAGGACGAAGACAAGAAGTTCGTCGAGGTAATCGGCAAGGATGGCAAACCGAAGAAACGGCCTGTGACCGTTGGTCGCAAGACCGACAAGAAAGTCGAGATTCTCAAAGGCCTCAAGCCGGGCGAGAAGGTCAAGCTAACGGAAAAGAAGTAGGTGCTGGCATCTCTTCGATTCGAGCCGCTTGCGGCTTAGCCCGACCTGGCAATGGGAGACGCTCTCGTGCAGCAGTTCGCAGTCATTTTGTCGCTAACGATTACGTTGAGTTCGGTCACTTTGGCCGCCGAACCGTCCGCGTTGGCGACCCAAGGCCCCAAGCCGAAGGCGATCGAGCCGATCGAGCCTCAGGAGCTTGAAGCATCGATCGAGCGCGGCGTCGAGTTCTTGCTCGCCCGGCAGAATGAGAACGGTTCGTGGGGTTCGCACCGCACGAAGCGAGCGACTGAGGTATTGGCGCCCGTGCCCGGTTCGCACCATGCGTTCCGTGGGGCCGTGACATCGCTCTGTATTTCTGCTGTGCTGGAAACGGGGTTGTCGCATCCGGAGACACCGGCGGCCATCGATCGGGCCGAAGCCTGGATGTTCGAGCACTTGCCGCACGTCCGTCGGGCGACGCCGCAGGTGATGTACAACGTTTGGGCACACGCCTATTCGCTCCAGGCGATAGCTCGGTTGATCGACTATCGCAAGGACGACCCGGCGAAATGTGAACAACTCCTAGATCTCGCCCGTCAGCAATTGAAGATGCTCGAAACGTACGAGGTCGTTGATGGCGGCTGGGCGTACTACGACTTCTACCATCGCACCAAAAAGCCCGGCGGTTCCTCAATTTCGTTTGTGACGGCAGCCGTATTGCTGGGGATGTACGAGATCCAGGAGAAGGGCGTTGAGATCCCCAAGCATCTGGTTGAACGCGGCATGGAGTCGATTCGGCGGCAACGCAAGTCGGATTGCAGCTACGCCTACGGTGAGTACCTCAAGATGATGCCGATGCGAGGCATTAATCGGCCGGGAGGAAGCCTGGGGCGTTCACAATCATGCAATCTCGCCATGCGAATTTGGGGCGATGAAACGATAACCGACGAGATCCTCAAGACGTGGCTGAATCGCTTGTATGCCCGGAATGTGTGGCTCGACATTGGCCGCAAACGCCCGATCCCCCATGAATCGTGGATGCAGGTGGCCGGCTACTTCTATTACTTCGGCCACTACTACGCCGGGTTCGGCATCGACCAGTTGCCGAAAAAGGAACGCCCCCATTTCCAGCACCACCTGGCTCGCATTCTGATCGACCGACAGGAGAAGGACGGTAGCTGGTGGGACTTTCCTCTCTACGACTACCATCAGCAATACGGCACGGCGATGTCGCTGATGGCGTTGAAGCGATGTCGGGTGGCGGCGGCTGAGGAATAAGGCGTGAGTGGTGAGACGCGAAGGAGGAGGGAAGCCGAGGCTGCTCACGGCGTAGCTGACATGCGTTTTCCTGTCCCCGTTTTTCACCCGCATCTCAATCTGTTATAGTCTCTTTCGCCACACGAATTCTTGTTTTCGACGTGTGCGCTTTTTCGCGGGTTTTCAGGGTGAGGAGTTGAAGATGGAATGCAAGATGGCGGAAAACGCCGAGTTCTGTACGTGTAGCTACGACGGCTGCCCGAGGAAGGGAATCTGCTGCGATTGCCTGCAATACCACCTGAAAAACCGCCAATTACCGGGGTGCTGTTTTCCTGATGCCGCGGAACGAACGTATGACCGTTCCTTCGAGCATTTCGCCAAGCTCGTTAGCGCGGGCAGCGTTTAGTTGCATCGATTGCTATATCTGATCGCCGGCGCGAATCTGGCAGTAGCTTTCGTACCGGCGGGCGTCGATGCGGCTGTCGGCCACGGCATCCTTGACCGCGCATTCTTCTTCGTGCGTGTGCGTGCAGTCGGGGAAGCGGCAGCGACTGACGTAGGGGCGAACATCTCGAAAGAAGCCAGCCACCTCCTCGGGAATCACATCCCAAAGCTGAAACTGACGAATACCCGGCGTGTCGACCACGTAGCCACCGCACGACAGCGGAACGAGTTGGGCAGCGGTAGTGGTGTGCCGACCTTTCTGTGAATCGGAACTCACGCTACGCACGCGCAATTCCAAACCCGGCTCGACGGCCATTAGCAGCGACGACTTGCCGACGCCACTTTGGCCGCTGAGTACGCTCTGTCGGTCTTTCATCAATTGGGCGAGTCGCTGAACGCCTTGGCCGGTTTCGGCAGACAAAAAGAGAACTTCGTACCCCAGTTGCCCGAACACGCCAGCCAGAGGCTGTAGGTCGGCCGCATCGACCAAATCGACCTTGTTGATGCAAATGATTGGCCGAATCGCCGCCTTTTCTGCAGTCACCAGCAACCGGTCGATGAGGTTCGGTTTGATTCGCGGTTCGGCTGCGCTGGTAATGATCAACAATTGATCGACATTGGAAACGATGATTTGCATGCGGCCGCGTGTCGTGCGGCAGAGGACGCCGTGCCGAGGCTCGACACGTTCGATGACGCCCTCATTGCTTTCGGCTACGCGGAAGAGAACGCGGTCGCCCGTCGCGACCACGTGCCGTTGGTCCGTGGCGAGCGTTTTCAGCAGTCGACGGGTTGCACAACGATAGATCGTGCCGTCGTCAGCCTCGACCGTGCTATGTAGCCCACCGGCTACTAGCACTCGGCCAGCTTGGCAAGCGGCTTCGTCGACGTCGAGAATGACGCCCAGCCCGGTTTCGTCGTCGACCTCTTCACCGACGACCGTGCGTTGCCGAGCGACGTCGCCCTTGCCGCTGATTCGTTCGCTAACGATCGATTCGTCTTCGTCAACGTCCTGCCGTTGGAAACGTTGCGTGAGGTCGGAACGACGGGCCCGCGACTCGCGGTTTTTGCGAAACTGAGCGCGAAGCTTCTTTTTCTTGGGGCGTTTAGCCATTACGCATCCGGCAAGTCCGCCGGGTCGAGCGGTTTCTTGGCGGCGGCGGCCGCCCCACCGTTGTTCGAGGCAGATGCATCTTCCGATAGGTCCTGGGCAGAAGGACCGATCATATCGGTAATCTCGACGTCGTCGATCTCTTCTCTTTCGATGAGTGCGTCCGCCAGGGCGTCGAGTTTGCTCTTACTGTCTTTGAGCATCTGAAACGCCTGTGCAGCCGCGGACGAAAGAATACTCGATACTTCCTCGTCGATTATCTGCATCGTATGTTCACTGAACTGCCGATGCTCGTGCATTTCACGGCCGAGGAACGGATCTTCCGAAGTGATTTTATAGTTCACCGGCCCGAGTCGCTCGCTCATTCCCCACACGGTTACCATGCGGCGAGCCAGTTGCGTTGCCCGTTCGAGATCGTTTTCAGCTCCTGCGCTGAACTCGTCGTAAACCAGCTTCTCGGCGGCGCGTCCGCCCACCAGGAACAACAACCGATCGTGAAGTTCACTCTCGGTAATGTTCATTTTGTCTTCTTCGGGCAGAGTTTGCGTGACACCAAGCGAGCGACCACGGGGGATGACCGTCACTTTGTGAACGCGGTCAACACCGGGCAGCAGCCAGCCCAGTAGAGCGTGCCCCGCTTCGTGATAGGCGGTCTTTTCTTTCTCTTTGTCAAGCATCGCCTCTTCGCGTTTGGCGCCCATCAGCACCTTGTCGCGGGCGTATTCGAAGTCGTCCATCGACACCCGCGTCTTGTCTTCGCGGGTCGCCCAGAGCGCGGCTTCATTGACAAGGTTTCGAATGTCTGCACCGGTCAGGCCGACCGTGCCAGCGGCAAGGCGGTGCAGGTCAACGTCGTCGTCAAGCGGCACGTCTCGGACATGAACCTTGAAGATTTCTTCGCGCCCTTTGAGCGTAGGGCGGTCGACCGTGATATGGCGGTCGAAACGCCCGGGGCGAAGCAGCGCTGGGTCGAGCACGTCGGGCCGGTTCGTAGCCGCGACAACGATGACGGTTTCGTTCGGCGTGAAGCCATCCATCGCACTGAGGATTTGGTTGAGCGTTTGCTCGCGCTCATCATGGCCGCCGCCAAGACCGGCGCCACGCTGACGACCCACGGCATCGATTTCGTCGATGAAGACGATCGCCGGCGCATTCTCTTTGGCCGTCTTGAAGAGATCTCGCACCCGACTGGCGCCCACACCAACGAACATCTGGATGAACTCGGAACCATTCACCGAAAAGAACGGCACGCCAGCCTCTCCAGCAACGGCTTTCGCCAACAACGTTTTGCCCGTTCCCGGCGGGCCAAGCAGCAACACTCCCTTGGGAACCTGTCCGCCCAATCGTTGGAACTTGTCGGGCGTTTTGAGAAACTCGATGATTTCCTGCAGGTCGGCTTTGACACTCTCCAACCCAGCCACGTCTTCGAACGTGATTGGCTTCTGCGTCTTCTCGTATCGTTGCGCCGTGCTCTTGCTGAAACCCGACAGAAACCCCCCGCCCATGATCTGGTCGCGGGTGCGGCGGAACATGATGAAGAGAAAGATGAACAAGCCAATCGGCAACAGCAGGTAGACGATCATCGAGATGATGAAGGCCGAGTCGGAGCTTTCCTTCTGCTCGCGCTTGACGTTGTTTATCGCGATCAGTTCGTCGATACGATTGCGTTCGTCATCGCCCAGGTCGCGGATAGGGACGAACCAGAATTCCTCCTGTTTCTTCGCCGACTTCTCTTCCTCGTCATAGGCGATCAGATTCCCGTCTTCGTCACGCATACGCGCGTCGCGGAACTTGCCGCTAACCTTCGAGTCGCTGAACTTGACGGAAGCAATATTGTCGTTTTCGAGTTGCTTGCGGAACTCGGTGTAGATAATCTTCGTGTTGTCTTCCCGGCCCTGTAAAAGCAGAATCGCCACCACTGCCAGAAGCAGTATGATCGGTAGCCAAAGGTTCCTACTCGAACGCCGGGGGGCGTCGGATCCGTCGCGGGACCGTTGCTCATCTGGAGAGCGATCGTCCATAAAACACCTTAAATCACTGTACCGTTATCTTCTGTGGCCTTTGACTTGCCGGGCTGACACACTCGCAACCTGTTGGTGTCAAAGAATTTGCGCCGAAAGCCGATTTTCGGGCAAATTGGGCCAACTTCTAATTCTATCCCATACGGGCCGCAAATGCGATGGTTCCTTTTTTGCTCGCGGGAAAACTGCAAACCCAGTCCCGCCACCGACGACTTACCTCGCAATCGAACGCTTTCGCCAAACCGTCATCTGGTGCGAAAGCAAGCCACTTTTGCACCGGCCTCTATAGGGGGGCCCCAACTCTGGTGATTTATCCTTTCTTTTTGCACCGCGCCGCCCGTTTCCGCCGCCATGCGAGGGGTGACGGCGGCGGACTGTGAGCCGCCCAGGCAACCGCGCGCGATCGCGCGGGCAAATGAGCTCATATTTCAACTCCTTTCTCGGCGCACACCTTGAGCGCCCCGCGGCAAGCGCGGTTTCGAATTCACGGATTTTTTCGGAAGACGTCGTCCGCTAGGTACCTTGGCGATAGTATTGTAGGTGCGTGCGACTATAAGTCAATAGTTGCTATCGTATTGATTACGTATTGTTACACTAGTAGGATATAGATTGGAACACACGGTGGACTTTGGGGAACCGCGGAAAGGGGGTTTGCGGTCTCTTGCGGGCCCCCGGGTTCTTCAATCCGTTGCCAGGGCGCCCGGAAATCGACAGCGAAGATAGAGTTCCAACTCTTCGTACCGCAATCCGATGGCAAGTTTCTCCATGCACTGTCGAAGTTGGCTGCTGTCG
>Ga0180435_10007440_pt1 | contig 10435 bp, 8 predicted proteins | sample SS_ome_3_FD_132467 | JGI IMG/M metagenome (GOLD analysis project Ga0180435, IMG submission 132467) | Hypersaline lake sediment archaeal communities from the Salton Sea, California, USA - SS_3_S_1 metaG | ecosystem: Environmental > Aquatic > Non-marine Saline and Alkaline > Hypersaline > Sediment... | reverse complement strand
GATTGCTTTTGCGATATCCTTTTTCATGACCTGCCCCCTCAATGTGGCTCTGTGTGATGTGTCCAACCTCAACATAACCCACGATCGTTGAGGCTGGGCAGGTCAGAACATCATGTCTAGGTGGGGTTACGAAGAAGCCGCATCACAGAAATTCTCGCAACTCTCAGTAAGGATTTTCGAAGAAAACGTAGGGTGTCGAGTAATCGCTGAACTCGAAATACACGCGCTTTTCGCCAGGATCCTTGCGCATATTGGCGTTCTCGTCGAATACGCCATAGCCAAACCGGTACGGCCGGGGCACGCTGCCCTGGGTTGCCACGGCAGTCGAGAGCTTGTCGATCTCGATGAAGCGACGCACCAGGGTGTCGCCGGCGTAGATCTCCAGGACACCATTGGTCCCGGTCCAGTTCTGAATGGCACGTCCCAGCTTGTTCTGGGTTTCCTGGGTGCAGGCCCCAAGGAATACAAGCAGACCAGCCAGCACAACCCAACGCATCATACGCATGCCAAATCCCCCCGGAACGTGGTTTTTCAAGGAACCGGCGGTGATAGACTCGGCGCTCAAACCTCCCCCGGTGTGCCAGATAATGCCAGCCCCCAAGGATCTTTTCAGCTACCGTCGCCACTGGGCACACAAGTTCGGCCCGGCCCCCTTCCTGCCCATGTCACGGAAGGAAATCGACGAACTCGGCTGGGATTCCTGCGACATCATCATCGTGACCGGGGATGCCTACGTGGACCACCCCAGCTTCGGCATGGCGGTGATCGGTCGAACCCTGGAGGCGCAGGGTTTCCGGGTCGGCATCATCGCGCAGCCGGAATGGAACAGCGCCGACGCATTCATGCGCCTGGGGCGTCCAAACCTGTACTTCGGAATCACCGCCGGCAACATGGACTCCATGGTCAACCGGTACACCGCGGAACGACGCCTGCGCTCGGATGACGCCTATACGCCGGGCAACGAAGGTGGCCACCGGCCTGACCGGGCCACCATCGTGTACGCCCAGCGCTGCCGCGAGGCCTTTCGCGATGTACCGATCGTGCTCGGAGGCATAGAGGCCAGCCTGCGCCGCATTGCCCACTTCGATTACTGGCAGGAGAAGATCCGCCGCTCCATCCTGCTGGACAGCAAGGCCGATCTTCTGATGTTCGGTAACGCCGAAAGGGCCATCGTGGAACTCAGCCACCGCCTGGCGGCAGGCGAGCCCATCGACCGGATCCGTGACCTGCGAGGAAGTGTTTTCATCAACTCCGGTGGGACCCCGCCGGGATGGACCGAAATCGACTCCTCGGAACTGGATGAACCGGGCGAGGTGGACCCGCATCCCGATCCGTACCTGGATACCAGCACCGGGGCACAGGCACCTTCCGGCGATCAGTTGGGAAATGGAACGGCAGACCCGGATTCCCCCCCTCCACCGCAGGTGATTCGCTTCCAGCGCCGCCCGCGCGGGCTCGACCGTGACCGCAGCGTGGTCCGCCTGCCCTCGTTCGAGCAGGTGCGCAGCGACCCGGTACTTTACGCCCACGCCTCGCGCATCCTTCATCTGGAATCCAACCCGGGGAACGCACGCGCGCTGGTACAACGGCATGGAAATCGCGAGGTTTGGGTCAATCCGCCCCCCGTGCCACTGAGCACCCCGGAACTCGACCGGGTATTCGAGCTGCCCTACCAGCGGGTCCCCCATCCCGCCTACGGCGACGCACGCATACCGGCCTACGAAATGATCCGCTTCTCGGTCAACATCATGCGCGGCTGTTTCGGCGGTTGCAGCTTCTGTTCGATCACCGAACACGAGGGACGCATCATCCAGAACCGCTCCGAGGACTCGATCCTGCGCGAGATTGAAAACATCCGCGATATGACGCCCGGCTTCACCGGGACGGTATCCGACCTCGGCGGCCCCACGGCCAACATGTGGCGCCTGCACTGCAAGGATCCGAAGATCGAATCCAGCTGCCGGCGCCTTTCGTGTGTCTATCCGGGTATCTGCAAGAATCTCAATACCAATCAGATGCCGCTGGTAAATCTCTACCGCAAGGCTCGCAACCTGCCAGGGGTCAAGCGGGTGCTGATCGCCTCGGGTCTGCGCTACGACATCGCGGTCGAGACACCGGAATATGTGCGTGAACTGGTGACCCACCATGTCGGCGGCTACCTGAAGATCGCTCCCGAACATACCGAGGAGGGCCCCCTGTCCAAGATGATGAAGCCGGGCATGGGCACCTACGACCGCTTCAAGGCGATGTTCGATCGTTACTCCAAAGAGGCGGGCAAGGAACAGTACCTCATCCCCTACTTCATCGCCGCCCATCCGGGGACCACCGACGAGGACATGCTGAATCTCGCGCTGTGGCTCAAACGCAACGGATTTCGTGCCGACCAGGTCCAGGCATTCCTCCCCTCCCCGATGGCGCTCGCCACCGCGATGTGGCACTCGGGCCGCAACCCCCTGAAGAAGATCGGCCGTCATTCGGAACAGGTCTTCTCGGCCAAGGGGCGGCGACAACGCCGCCTGCACAAGGCCTTTTTGCGCTACCACGACCCGGAAAACTGGCCCCTGCTGCGTGACGCCCTGCAAAAGATGGGACGGGCTGACCTGATCGGCAACGGCAAGCGGCATCTGGTGCCCCGCTGGCAGCCTGCCGGCACCGGAACGAATCCGGAAGGCGCCAGGCGTGGCAGCGGACGCCGGCCGTTCCGCAGCCGCCATACCAACGCGGAGTCAAAAGACTACAAGGGCCGCCAGGCACGTAAACGCAAGCCCTCGCGCGGCCCGCGCTGACCCTCAACCCAACGACCTTCGTGGCTGCGGCCACTGCCAAGCCGGCAGCAACTGCCGTTTACCCTGTCGCAAATAGCCCTTATTGCGCGCTTCCCGGCCCGCCCCCTCCGATTTGTCTTTGGCCGGCCGCTGACTATGCTTGAGCAAAGCCCCTGTACCACTGCAACCACAACCCGGGGTCCACCAAACCATCAGGAGTGGGTATATGCAGGAAATGTCGGAGGAATTCGGCCGCTTTCTACTGACCAGCCTTGAACTCCTGGCCGGCCTGTTCATGGTGCTGCTGACCGCATTGGCGCTGTGGGCGCTCAGCGCCTACGTGGTCGATGTGACCCAGTCCAAGCATGCGATCCGCCGCAACTACCCGGTCATCGGTCGCTTCCGTTATTTCTTCGAACACCTGGGCGAGTTTTTCCGGCAGTATTTTTTCGCCATGGACCGCGAGGAACTGCCGTTCAACCGGGCACAGCGCTCCTGGGTCTACCGGGCCGCAAAAGACATCAACAACACGATCGCCTTCGGCTCGACACGGGACCTGCAACGGACCGGCAGCGTCCTGTTCGTGAACTGTCCGTTTCCGACCCTGGGGGAAGACGCGGTACCTCCAAAACCCATCACGATTGGCGCAGAGTGCCGTCAACCCTATACCACGGCCTCTCTGTTCAATATCTCCGGGATGAGCTATGGCGCCATCTCCAAACCGGCGGTCCAGGCATTGTCCCGGGGGGCGAAGAGGGCCGGCTGCTGGCTGAACACCGGCGAGGGCGGCGTCTCGCCCTATCACCTGGAAGGCGGTTGCGACCTGGTGTTTCAGATCGGGACGGCAAAGAATGGGGTGCGCGATCTGGACGGTGAACTGAGCGACGAAAAGCTAAGCGAGGTCGCCGCCATACCGCAGGTGCGGATGTTCGAGATCAAGCTCAGCCAGGGCGCCAAACCCGGCAAGGGCGGGATGCTGCCGGGCGCCAAGGTAAACGAGGAAATCGCCCGGATACGCGGGTTACGGGTTGGCGAAGATGCCTTCAGCCCCAACAGGCACCCGGATATACGCAACAACCAGGATCTGCTGGCCATGATCGAAAGGATACGCTCGGTCAGTGGCAAACCGGTCGGCATCAAGACCGTGATCGGATCCGCGGACATGCTCGACGACCTGCTGCGTGCCGTCACGGCAGCGGGTCGCTCGAGCGCACCGGATTTCATCACGGTGGATGGCGCCGAGGGCGGTACCGGTGCTGCACCGATGCCGTTGATGGATTCGGTTGGACTGCCCCTGCGGGAGGCGCTGCCGCTGTTGGTCGACAAGCTGCACGCCTATGGCCTGCGCGACCACATACGCGTGATCGCCTCCGGGAAGCTGGTCAATCCCTCCGACGTGGCCTGGGCACTCTGCATCGGCGCCGATTTCGTCACCAGTGCACGCGGCTTCATGTTTGCACTTGGTTGCATCCAGGCCCTGCAATGCAACCGCAACACCTGCCCCACCGGGATTACGACCCACGACGAGAAGCTGCAACGCGGCCTGCATCCGGAAGAGAAGGCAGAGCGCATCGGAAACTACTGTCGCAATATGGTGCGCGAAGTCGGCATGATTGCACACGCCTGCGGGGTGCGTTCACCACGCGAACTGTCACGCGCGCATGCGCGCGTGGTGCAGGATAACGGCCTGAGTATCCCCTTGGACCAATTGCATCCTCCACCCGCAGCGCGCAACTGACGAATGGGACCTGGTTTCCTGCTCCTGACGGTGGCGGCGATTCTCATCGTGGCCCTCCTGTTGCAGCCCCTGACGGAACGTTTCTTCCTGCCGCTCCCGGCTCTGCTGGTGCTGGGCGGTTTTGCCGGCACCGGCATTCTGGGTCAACTCGGCTACCCCGTACAGATCGAGGAAAGCCTGCTTCACGACCTGATCCTGTACGCCTTTCTTCCCCTGCTGGTCTTCTCGGCCGCGTTCCGTATCCAGGCCGGGTTGTTGCGCCGCAAGCTGTGGCTGATTCTGTTTCTCGCCATACCCGGCCTTCTGATATCGCTCGGGGTCATTGCCGCCCTGGTCTACTATGGGATTGACCATCCCACGGGTTTTCCCTGGATCGCGGCATTTCTGACCGGCGCAGTAATCTGCGCCACCGATGCCTCGCCTCTTACCAACCACTTCGCCCGCCTCGGTATCGACAGAACGCTGCGGGCGACACTCGAGGGAGAGGATCTGTTCAACGACGCTGTGGCCATCGTGGTGTTCGGCATCCTGGTCTACATCGCCCTGCACCCGGAAGAATCGATCGGGACGGGCGACGTCCTGCTCCGTTTCCTGGTGATGATGTTCGGCGGCACGCTGACCGGTCTGCTGACCGGTGTCGCCTTCCTCCTGTTGTCGCGGCTTTTCGACGATCACCTGCACCAGATGCTGGTCACCCTGATCGCAGGTTTTAGCGCCTACCTTCTGGCACAGGAGGTACTCCATGTGTCCGGAATCATGGCGGTGCTCGTGATCGGGTTGATCATGGGACGCACCATTCATCACGACTTCCAGGACGAACGCGGCACCTTCGTGGATGAATTCTGGCGTTTCAGCGCCTTCGCGGTGGAATCGCTGATGTTCGTTCTGACCGGCATGCTTCTCAGCCTGGCCATGTTCGAGCAGCGCTGGCTGGCAATGCTGATCGGGATAGGGGCGCTCGTGGCAGGCCGGGTGGCCACTGTGGTCACCGGAGCCGCTCTGCTGCGCAGGCTGGGTCATTCGCTTACACCGGGATGGTACCCGGTCTTGATCGGCGGAAGTCTGCGCGGGACCGTGGTCCTGGTACTCGCATTGGCGATCCCCACCTCACTTCCCTACTGGTGGACCATCCAATCGATGGCCCTCGGGGTGGTACTTTTCTCACTCTTCGTGCAGGCGCCGTTCGCGCTGTACCTCCTGAGCCGCAGGGACTCCTGACTACTTCCCTGGTCGAATCAGGCCACCCAGGCCGATTTCCTCGAGACTGCTTTCCATCAGACGGCGCACCTGGCCCGCATCCTCCTTCTTGAGCGCAACCGACAGCAGCTGGCGCGCGCGCATGCGGCTGATACTGCGCACCACCCACTTGACCCGCAACAGGCTGCCCACGCTCATGCTGAGCGTATCAATACCCATCCCGACCAAAAGTATGGTGGCCAGGGGGTTTCCAGCCATCTCGCCACACAAGCTGACCGGCCGATCGAACTCCCGCGCCCCTTCCACTGCGGTGTTGATGGCGCGCAGCACCGCGGGATGCAGTTCGTCATACAGATCGGCGACGCGGGGATTATTGCGATCCACGGCCAGCAGATACTGGGTCAGATCGTTCGAGCCGATCGAAATGAAATCCACCCGCCGCGCCAGTTCGCGAATCTGGTACACGGCGGAAGGCACTTCGATCATCACCCCGACAGGCGGCATGGAGACCGGCACGCCTTCCTCGAGTAATTCGTCGTGTGCACGCTCGATCAGCAGGCGCAGCTCATCCACCTCATTCACATTGGTGATCATCGGCAGCATGATCTGCAGATTCCCGACCCCGATATCGGCACACAGCATGGATCGAATCTGGGTCAGGAATATCTCCGGATGCTGCAGGGAGATGCGCACACCACGCCAGCCGAGAAACGGGTTCTGCTCGTTTACGGGGAAATACGGGAGCGCCTTGTCTCCACCCACATCCAGGGTCCGTAGCGTTACCGGCTTGGGTGCAAAGGCCTGCAGTACCCGGTTATAGGTCTGAATCTGCGTTGCCTCCCCCGGAAAGCGATCGCGGACCATGAAGGGGACCTCGGTACGGTACAGGCCGACGCCCTCCGCCTCAGCCTGCTCCTCGCTACGCATCTCATTGACCAGGCCCGTGTTCAGATACAGCGGCACCAGGTGGCCATCCGTGGTCTCCGAGGGCAGACCCCGCATACTCTCGACCTCGGCCCCCAACGCCTGTTCCTCTTTGAGCAGGCGACTGTACTCGGCCCGCACCGCCGGGGGCGGATCGACGTATACACGCCCACGGTAGGCATCCACGATCAGCTCCCGCCCCTGCATCCGTCCAACCGGCATCTCGGCCACACCCATCACCGCCGGAACACCCATGGCACGGGCCAGAATGGCAGCGTGCGATGATCCCGACCCCGCTGCCGAAACGATTCCCCTCAATTGGCCCGAAGGCACCTCCGCCATCTGCATGGCACTGATGTCCTCGCCAACCAGGATGGTATTTCGCGGATATTCCAGATTCTGCGGTTGATCATGCTCGAGGTGCATCAGAATGCGACGTCCAAGATCCCTGACATCCGAGGCACGCTCGCGCAGGTAGGGATCATCCATCGCATCGAAGATCTGGGCATGGCCGGAGATGGTCTCGCGCAAGGCAGCCGGGGCCCAGAGACCGTCATGGATCTTATTTTCGGTTTGCAGTTGCAGGGAATCGGACTCGAGCATCAACAGGAGCGCATCGAACAATGCCCTGTCCTCTGTCGGCAGCTGCTCATCCAGGCGTTCCTGCAATTGACGCAGGTTCGTGCCGACCGAGGTGACCGCGCGTCGGAACCGCTCACATTCCGCATCAGGATCATCCGCCTGAAGGTCCGGGACGCTGTCGAGGTCCGAATTACGATAGGCCACGACCGCGTTACCGATAGCGACTCCGGCGTACCCGGCCTGCCCGGAAAGAAACCGGTGCAATGGCTCGTTGCCACCGGTCATCGTATCCAGCTCACCGCTGGCACGCGCGAACGTGATTGCACCAGCCAGCTGTGCCGCCAGCGTGAACAGGAAGGTAACCTCCTCGTCCTGGAATTCGCGGGTCTCGACCTGGCGTACCACGAGTACCCCGAGAACCCGCCGGTTCTGGATAATCGGCACCCCCAGGAAGCCCTGGAAACGCGTCTCGCCGGTATCGGTGACCCTGAAGTAGCGTGGATGGGCCAGTGCGTCCGCCACGTTGACCGGTTCGGCCCGCTCCGCCACCAGGCCCACCAGGCCGCGACCCAGTGGCAGGCGTACCTTGCCGACCGCATCCGGGTGCAGGCCGATGGTGGCCATCAATACATTGGAGCGGGCGGTTTCATCCACCAGGTAGATGGAGCAGACATCGCAGGCGATGGCTTCCTTGACCGCTGTGACCAGCACCGACAGGGCCTCCTGCAGCCCGGATGCCTTGTTTACGGAATTTACGATGCGGTGCAGGGTATCCAGCATCGCTCAATATTCTCTGCCCGCAATGGGCGCGATCACGAGGTGCTCTGCCGGCGGCGCTCGGGAAGGACCGGACGTTCCGGTGCACCGTCTGGAAACAACAGCGGCGCAAGTTCCTCCAGTGCCCGTTCATACACCCGTCGTTTGAAATAGATGACGTCCTTGACGGGGTCCCAGTAGTTGACCCAGCGCCAGTGATCGAACTCGGGCTTCTCGCAGCGGTTGAGACAGAAATCGCTTTCGGTGCAGTTCACGCGCAACAGGAACCAGCGCTGCTTCTGACCGATACAGACAGGGTGGGAATGGCGACGGATAAAACGCTTCGGCAGGCGATAACGTAACCAGCGGCGCGTTTCCCCAAGCACCTCGACGTGCTCGGGCTTCAGTCCGACCTCTTCCTCGAGCTCACGAAACATGGCCTCGCGTGGAGACTCCTTCCTCTTGATTCCGCCTTGGGGGAACTGCCAGGCGTTCTGCCCGACACGGCGCCCCCAGAACAAACGGTTATCATCGTTGACGAGGATTATCCCGACATTGGGCCGAAAACCATCCGCATCGATCACATCACTCACCGGTAAATATGTATTGTCATCAATTGTCCATAATGCGCGCGTTTCCCGCAAGCTGACAGCCTCACAGCCGGATAGATAAGCTATTGCTTATAAATATTTTTCTGTATCATCGGCGGTCTCCTGCCACACCCGGAACACAGCATGGCTCTGGCGATCTTTGACCTGGACAACACCCTGCTCAGCGGCGACTCTGACTACCTGTGGGGTCAGTTCCTGGTCGACGTTGGCGTGGTCGATGCCGATGCCTACGAGTCGACCAACCAACAGTTTTACGAGGACTACAAGCAGGGTCGCCTGGATATCTTCGCTTTTTTGAACTTCTCACTGCGTCCATTGGCCGAGAACGATCCGGAACAGCTGCATGCCTGGCGTGAGCAGTTCGTGCAACAGAAAATCCGGCCTCTGGTCGGCGAAGCGGCTCTCAGGCTGGTCGAACGACATCGCGCGGCCGGCGATACCCTGTTGATCATCACGGCCACCAACAGCTTCGTGACGGCACCGATTGCAGCCCTTTTCGGCATATCCAACCTGATCGCCACCGAGCCCGAAACCCGTGACGGCCGATACACCGGCAGGGTCTTTGGGACCCCCAGCTTCCGTGAGGGAAAGGTCGCCCGGCTCGAGGACTGGCTCGGGACAGAAGGCCAGACCCTGCCTGGCTCCTCCTTCTACAGTGATTCGCACAACGACCTGCCGCTATTGGAACTGGTGGACAAGCCCGTCGCGGTGGATCCCGACGAGCTGCTGCTCGAGCATGCGCGCAAATCGGGATGGCCTGTCATCAGCCTGCGCGATCATGCTTCGACTGCCGCCTGAGCGTCTGTTCGCTCTGGCGGTTACCGTCGCGCTGGCCAGCCTGTTCCTGTCCCTCAGCATCGGCAGCACCGACATCCCGACCGCCGAGGTACTGCGCCACCTCGCGCTCAACGACAACAGTATCAACGACCGGATCATCGACCAGTTGCGACTGCCACGCAGCCTGTCCGCCTTCGCCGTGGGCGGATTGCTTGCGCTTGCCGGCGCCCTGATGCAGGTACTGCTGCGTAACCCTCTGGGTGATCCCTACGTCCTGGGCGTCTCCGGTGGAGCCTCGAGCGCAGTACTGGGGGGGATGTTGCTCGCAATTCCCTCGTTGTGGCTGACACCGCTGGCGTTTGTCGGCGCACTTGCAAGCACATTCATCGTATTCGCGCTGGCGCGCTCCGAGAGCGACCCCGGCAGTACTCGCCTGCTTCTGACCGGCATCGTCATGGCCGCAGGCTGGTCTGCCATCATCAGTCTGACACTCAGCCTCAGCCCGGCAATGCAGCTTCCAGGCATGCTGTTCTGGCTGATGGGCGACCTCAGCAATGCCCTGCGCCCAGTGCCCCTGCTGTCCGTTCTCGCACTTGGCCTGGCGGGGAGTTTGTGGATCGCACCCCGGCTGAACGTGGCGCTTTATGGCATGGAGCAGGCCGCCGTACTTGGCGTGGATCCCGCCCGCCTGCGGATGCAGCTCTATTTTCTCGCCTCCCTGCTGACCGCGACCGCCGTGGCCGTGGCGGGGGCAATCGGATTCGTCGGCCTGATCACACCCCATATCGTTCGCCTGCTGGGAGCGACCGACCAGCGGAGACTGCTTCCGCTGGCCGCACTTTTCGGCGGCTCGCTGCTTACCCTGGCGGACACGGCCGCCCGTACCGTGATCGCACCGATGCAACTGCCCGTCGGCGTCCTGACCGCGGTCATTGGTGTACCGGTCTTTCTCGTGCTGCTGCACCGGGAGAAAAGACTGTGACGCCCCTGTCAAGCGTGCAGGACCTGACGCTGCAGCAGGGCGGGCGCCGGCTCATCGATTCACTCGCGCTGAAAATCAGACCCGGGGAGTGCTGGGCCGTTCT
>Ga0180435_10007437_pt1 | contig 10436 bp, 8 predicted proteins | sample SS_ome_3_FD_132467 | JGI IMG/M metagenome (GOLD analysis project Ga0180435, IMG submission 132467) | Hypersaline lake sediment archaeal communities from the Salton Sea, California, USA - SS_3_S_1 metaG | ecosystem: Environmental > Aquatic > Non-marine Saline and Alkaline > Hypersaline > Sediment... | reverse complement strand
CCGATCACGGCGATCGGCTCGCCGGCGACGAGGTCGGCGCGAACGGCCGCGATGGTGGGGTTGCGCTCCAGCACGGTCACGTCGACGCGGCGCGCGGTGCCCTCGGTCGCGGACGCGGCCTCGATCGCGTAGACGTAGGCGCCCTCCGCCGTCTCGGTGATCGCCTCGAGCGGGACGAGCAACGCGTCGCGGATCTCGCGCACCTGCACCCGCACGGTGACCGTGGAACCGGGTCGGGCGAAGGCGGGCTCGAGCACGGTGTCGCTCGCGAAGGCCAACTCCGCCGTCACCTGCGCCGCGCCGCCCTCGCGCGAGGCCACGGGGGCGATCCGCTCCACGGTCGCGGCCAGGCGACGGCGGGTGTCGGCGTCGGGCACGATCGTGGCCGTCTGCCCGACCTCGAGCTCCGCGGCCCGGGTCTCGTCGAAGCGGCCGTTCACCCGCAGCGAACTCGTGTCGGCCAGCGTCAGGATGGGTTGGGTGCCCACGAGGTCGCCGGGCTCGACGCTCACGGCGGTCACCACGCCGTCGAAGGGCGCGACGATGGTCGTGTCCGCGAGGCGCGCCTGGAGGTTCGCCAGGTTGGCCTCGAGCTGGGCGACCTGCGCGTTCGCCGCCGCGCGTTGGGCCGCCGCCAACTGGTCGAGGTTGGCCAGGCGGCGCTCGGCCGTCTCCCGCGCCAGCTCCGCCTGCGTCAGGCCGCGCTGGGACACGTCGAGGGCGGCCTCGGCGGCGCGCACCTCGTCGCGCGAGGCGGCGCCCGCGTCGAACAGCCGACGCGCGACGTCGAGGTCGCGCGCGGCGTCCTCCGCCGCCCGCGCCGAGCGTGCCAGCTGATCCTCCGCGGCCGCCAGGCTGGCCTCGACGTCGAGGCGGTCGATCGGCTGCTGCGCCAGGAGCCGGTCGCGATCCGCGCGCGCCGACGCCAGCGAGGAGCGCACCGACGCCAGGTCGCGCTCGAGGGCGGCCGTGTCCAGGCGCGCGAGCACCTCGCCAGCGCGCACGCTCGCGCCCTCGACGACCGGCACGACGGCGACGGTGCCGCCGGCGGTGAAGCCGAGCGCGCGGTCGCGCGCCGGCTCGATCACGCCCGTCCCCGCGACCTCGCGCAGGAAGGTGCCCTGTTCGAGTCGCTCGACGAGCGTCGCGACCCCCGGCTCGCTGCGTAGGACGCGTCGCACGACCCCGGCCGCGACGAGCGCGAGCGCGACGAGCGCCACCACCCAGACGAGGCGTCCGACGCGGCGGCGCGGGCGGCTCATCGGGCACCCAGGACGGTCAGCTCGATCTGCCGCAGCGCCGCGGCGAGCGCGTGGGCCGCGCTGGCCTCGCTCGCCGCCGCCTGGTCCGCCTGCAGCCGCGCGCGCTCGAGGGCGAGGCTCGAGATGCTGCCGGCCTCGTGACGCAGCTCCTGCACCGCGAGGTCCTCGCGGGCGCTGGAGGCGGTCTCGCGGGCGCTCACGAGGCGCGCCTGCGCCGCGAGCGCGGCGTTGTGGACCTGGCGCACGAGGAGCGTGAGGCTGCGGCGCTGCTCGTCGCGGTTGAGGACGGCGGCGTCGCGCCGATCGCGGGCGGCCGCGACGTCGGCGGCGGCCGAGGAGAGCGGGTTGTCCACGGCCGCGAGCTGCGCTTCGGCGAGCTCGACCTGCTGCGCGGCCGCGATCAGCGCGGCGTTGTCGTCGAGCCGCGCCAGGTAGGAGGCCAACTCGGGCACCTCCTCGGGCGCGGGCAAGCGCTCGAGCGGCGCCTCGAGGGCGTCGCGACCCAGCAGGCTGGCGAGCCGGTCGTAGGCCAGCTCGCGGGCGGCGCGGGCGTCGTCCACGTCGCGTCGGGCCGCGGCGAGGTCGTCGCGGCTGCGGTCGAGGTCGAGGGTCGTCGCGGCCCCCGCCTCCACCTGGATGCGCGTCGCCTCCGCCACCATCGCGGCGATCGCCGCCGTCGCGTCGGCGAGCGCGAGCAGGTCGTCGGCCTCCAGCGCCTCGGCGTAGGCGCCGGCGGCGGCATCGCGGGCGCTCGCCTCGGCGCCGCGCAGCGCCGCCGCGGCGCGGGCGACCGCATGCTCGACCTGCAGGCGCTGCACGCGCAGGGTGGTCGGGTCGGCCTGGGTGCGCGTGCGATCGCGCTCGGCGCCCGCGAGGTCGAGGCGGGAGCTCTGGACGCCGGCGGCGGCCTCGAGGGCGAGCGCCGCGGCGGCGTCGAGCGTCAGCGCGGGGGTCTGGGCGCTCGCGAGGGCGAGGGTCAGGGCGGCGAGGGCGGTCAAGGTTCGGCGCATGTCACTCCCAAGGGGCCGGTTCGGCGGCCGCGGCGTCGAGCCAACGCAGCGCCGCCACGCGGGCGGTATCGAGCGCGCGCTCGGCATCGAGCGCCGCGCGGGCGGCATCGAGGCGGGCGCGCTCCAGCGCGAGGGCGCTGATCCCGCCGCCGGCGAAGCGCGCCTCGGCCACCGTCAGGTCGTCGGCCGCGAGCGCGGCGGCGGTGCGCGCCAGGTCGGCGTTGGCGAGGGCGACGTCGAGGTCGTGGCGGCGCTGGGCCGCCTCGAGCTGCGCGCGCGCCAGCGCCAGATCGAGCTGTTCCTGGGCCCGTGCGCGCGCCGTGCGCGCGGCGGCGAGCGCGTTCCCGACGGACGTGTCGAGCGGTACCCGGACACCGACGGCGACCGTGACGCTGCGGCTGCGACCGTCGTCGGCCAGCCCGACGCCGCCGCTGTCGGGGTCGAAGCTGAGCGCCACGCTCGGCAGGAAGCTGCGGGTGTCGAAGCCGGCGCTCGCCTGCAGGCTGCGCTCGGCGTCGGCGAACGCGCCGGCCACGCTGAGGGAGACGCTGGGCAGGGCGTCGCGCAGGGTGGCGTCGGCCACGCGGTCGGTGTCCGCGACCTGCTGGGCGGCCGCCAGCACGTCGCCGCGGCGGCCCCACTGCGGCGTCGCCGCCCCCAACAGCGCCTCGGGGTGGGGCAGCGGACCCACGGGCGTGCCCGCCGCGCCCCCGAGCGCGAGCTCGAGCGCGGCGTCCGCCAGCTCGAGCTCCCGGGCGGCGGTGTCCCGCTGCGTCCGGCCGCGCTCGAACGCGAGCCGCAGGCGATCGAGCTCGGTCTCGCCGGCGGCGCCCGCCGCCTGCCGCAGCCGCGCCGCCTCGAGCTCGAGGCCCGCCAGCCGCAGCTCCGCCTCGGCCAGCTCCAGCTCGGTGCGCGCGCGCAGCGCGTTGTGGAAGGCGCCCGCGATCTCGATGCGGGCGGCCCGCACGGCGCCGGCGAGGTCGGTCTCGGCGCGCTGCCGATCGGCCTCGGCGCGGGCCAGCGCGTCGGCGGTGGGCCCGATACCCGACGCCAGGGCCGGGGAGGAGAGGGTGAGCGCGATCGGATCGTAGCCCTGCTCGTCGAGGTCGCTCGTCCCGGCGGCGCCGAGGTCGCGCTCGCCGCGGGTCCAGCGGTACCCCGCGCTCGCCTCGCCTCGCAACCAGGCGCCCGTGACCGCCAGCTGGCGGTCGGCGAGCTCGAGCGCGCGGGCCGCCAACCGCGCGCCGGGGGCGGCCTCGGCGGCACGCAGCGCGTCCGCGAAGCTCAGCGGCCCCTCGGCGGCGTGGGCCCAGCCGACGAGCAGCGCCAGAACCGCGCACAGCGCGCGGAGCGTCCGCCGCAGCGACCTTCGGTCGACGGTCTCGGGGTGATCGGGCAAGGAACCTCCGGGGCGCTGCGCCCGCCCCGAAGCCTACCCCGCGCGAGCGCCGCGGGTCGCCGCGGCGTCACATGCGTCAGGCGGCCGCGTTGCGCAGCGCCGGGTCGAGGAGGTCGCGCAGGCCGTCGCCGAAGAGGTTGAAGCCGAAGGAGGCGAGCAGGATCGCCAGGCCCGAGAAGACCGAGGTCCAGGGCGAGAGCAGCATGTAGTCGCGGCTGTCGGAGAGCATGAGGCCAAGCGAGGGCGTGGGGGGCTGGGTGCCGAGGCCGAGGAAGGAGAGCGAGGCCTCGACCAGGATGGCCGTCGACAGCGACAGCGTGATCTGCACCATGAGCGGCGCGGCGATGTTCGGCAGCACGTGCCGCAGCATGATCCTGGGCGCGCCCGCACCCAGGGCCCTGGCGGCGGCGACGTAGTCCCAGGACAGCACCGTGAGCGCCGGCCCCCGCGCGAGTCGCGCGAAGATCGGCGTGTACACGATGCCGATGGCGAGCCCGGTGTTGACGCTGCCGGGCCCCAGGACGGCGAGCACCGCGATCGCCAGCAGGATGATGGGGAACGCCAGCAGGATGTCCATGAGGCGCATGATCACGCGGTCGGCCCAGCCGCCGGCGTAGGCCGCGACGAGCCCGGCCAGGCCGCCCGCCAGGGTGGCCAGCAGGACGGCGCCGACGGCGGTCGAGATGCTCGTGCGGTAGCCGTGGAGGACGCGCGAGTAGACGTCGCGGCCGAAGTTATCGGTGCCGAGCCAGTGCGTTTCCGAGGGGCCCTGCAGGCGCGCGCGGATCGACTGCTCGAACGGGTCGTGGGTGGCGACGAGCGGCGCGAGGGCCGCCAGCCCCAGCACCACCAGGCACAGGACGAAGCCGATGAGGCCGATGCGGTTGTGCACGAGGCGGCGGAAGAAGCGGCGCATCAGGCGTACTCCACGCGCGGGTCGATCCAGGCGTAGGCCAGGTCGACGAGCAGGTTCACGAACACGAACACGGCCGTGACGATGAGGATGACGCCCTGCACCAGGGGGTAGTTGCGCTCGTTGATGGCGCCGATGACCAGCCGCCCGATGCCGGGGATGGCGAACACCTGCTCGATGACGACCACGCCCGACAGCAGGTAGCCGACCTGCACGCCGATGACGGTGACCACCGGGATCATCGCGTTGCGCAGCGCGTGCTTGTAGAGGAGCGTGCGGCGCGCGAGGCCCTTGGCGCGCCCCGTGCGGATGTAGTCGAGGCTGAGGACGTCGAGCAGGCTGGAGCGCAGGATGCGGCTGAGGCCGGCGATCATCGGCAGCGAGACCGCGATGACGGGCAGGATCATGCGCGCGAGGTTGCCCCAGGGGTCATCCGCGAAGGGCACGTAGCCGATCGTCGGCCACGCGGGCAGGTAGATCGAGGCGAAGTAGAGCATGAGCACGCCGACCCAGAACGAGGGGAGCGTCAGCCCCAGGATGGCCAGGATGCGCACGACCGTATCGGCCGTGCCGCCGCGCAGCGAGGCCGACAGGATGCCGACGGGGAAGGAGACGACGATGGCCGTCGCCAGCGCCAGGCCGGTCAGTTGCAGGGTGACGGGGAGGCGCGCGAGGATCTCGTCGAGCACCGGACGGCCCGTCCAGATGCTGTCGCCGAGGTCGCCGCGGAAGACGCCGGTCAGCCACTGCCAGTACTGCTCGTGCAGGGGCAGGTGGAGGCCCAGCGACCTGCGCAGGGCCTCCACCCGGTCGGGCGTGATGTCGGTGTTCGCGCCGAGCATGATCATCACGGCGTCGCCGGGGATCATCCGGAGCATCAGGAAGATGAGCACCGACACCCCGAACAGCACGAACACGAGGTCGAGCAGCCGTCGGACGACGTAGCTGGTCATGCGCCTTCTCCGCCTCCGACGGCCGCGCGCGTCAGTTCAGCGTGACGTTGCGCAGGTAGCGCAGGTCGCGGGTGGGCATCTGGACGAAGCCGGACACCTCGTCGCGGTGGGCGGTGAAGAGGGTGGCGTAGGCGAGGTGGGCGACCGGGCCGTCGCACGCGAGCGCGCGCTGGAGCTCGGCGTAGATCCCCTGGCGGGTGGCGGCGTCCACCGCACGCTGGCCCGCGTCGAGCAGCGCGTCGACGGCCGGGTTGCCGTACAGGAAGACGTTGGTCGAGCCGCCGGTGCGGAAGGTGCGGTCGAGGTAGCCGTCGGGGTCGATGTTGCCGCCGTTGAGGCTGGCGAAGGTGTCGAAGTCGCTGTTGCGCCAGCGCTGGACGAAGGTGCCGAGCTCCTCGACCGAGACGGTCGCGCGGAAGCCGGCCTCGGCGACCTGCGCCTGCACGACCTGGGCGGCGTCGACGACCACGCGCAGCGTGCCCAGCGTCACGATCTCGAAGTCGACGCCGTCCGGGTAGCCGGCCTCGGCGAGCAGGGCGCGCGCGGCCGCGACGTCGGGGGCGTAGCAGCCGTACTCGTCGACGGGCAGGGCCCAGTCCGTGAGGCCGGGGGAGAGGGGGCCGCCCGGGACGGCCGAGCCGAAGTAGACGGCCTCGACGAGTTCGTCGCGGTCGATCGCCAGGTTGAAGGCGCGGCGGACGCGGGCGTCGTCGAACGGCGGGCGCGTCGCGTTCATGCCGATGAGCGAGTAGGAGAGCTCCTGCACGCTGAGCAGCTCGATGCCGCGGACGTTGGCGAGCGTCTGGGCGGTCGCCGGGTCGACGTCGGGGATGAGGTGGTAGGCGCCCGTGCGCAGGCCCGCGGCGCGGGTCGAGGCCTCGGGGACGACGTTGTAGCGCAGGGCCGCCACGCCCGGCTCGCCGGGTCGGTAGTAGTCGGGGTTGGCGACGAGCAGCGTGTAGGTGTCGGGGACGATCTCGCTCAGCATGAACGGACCCGTGCCGACCATGACCTGCTGCAGGTCGCCGTGCTCCTCCACGGCCTCCCGGGCGACGATCCGCAGGTTCGGCAGGTTGGCCAGGAAGGGCGCGTACGGCTGCGCGAGGCGGAACACGACGGTCAGATCGTCGATCGCCTCCACCGAGGCGACCTGGGCGAAGCGGCTGGCCTGGGGCGAGCCGGTGTCGACGTCGACGACCCGCTCGTAGGAGTACACGACGTCGGCCGCCGTGAACGGCCGCCCGTTGTGGAACGTGACGCCGTCGCGCAGGCTGAAGGTGTAACTGAGGCCGTCCGGCGACACCGTGTAGTCGGTGGCCAGCGCGGGCTCGAGTTGCAGGTCGGCGTTGATCTCGAGGAGGCCGTCGTAGACCTGCCCGATGATCTGGAAGCTGGAGAACGCGGTGACGATGTGGGGGTCGAGCCCGGCCGGCGACTGGTCGACGGCGAGCTCGAGGGTGCCGCTCTGGGCTAGGCCGAAGCCGACGAGGGCCGCGAGGGCGATGGTCAGGACGCGCTGGCGCATGCTGCCTCCTCCTGGTGTCCGACGCGTGGGCGTCGGGGGTGGGTACCAGGCATCACGATACCACTCATAGACCATTGGTCCGGGCCGTGCTAGCTTCGAGGCGTGCGCATCCCCGACGACGCCCGCGGCCTGCTGACCGAGGCGATCCCGGCCGCCGCCGGCAGCGGCGAGGTCGGTTCCGGCCTGGTCGCCGGCGTGATCGACGCCGCCGGCCGGCGCGACGTGCTGGCGGTCGGGCGTCGGCGTCTCGACGGTCAGGACGTCACCGTCGACACGCGCTTCGACCTCGCGTCGCTCACCAAGGTCGTCGCCACGCTGCCCAGCGTGGTGCGCCTGCTGGCGGCCGGCGAGGTCGCCCTCGACGACCCCGTGGGCCGCTTCTTCAGCAACGCCGGTTGGTTCGCCCAGCCCTCGCTGGCCGACGTCACGCTGCGGGCGCTGTTGAGCCACAGCGGCGGCCTGCCGGCGTGGCGGCCCCTGTTCGCGGAGCTGAGCGACCGTCGCGCGGCCCTCGGCGCGGTGCTCCAGACGCGGGTCGCACCGGCGGGCGAGGTCGTGTACAGCGACCTCGGCTTCATGCTCCTGGCCGCCGTGGTCGAGCGCGTCGCGCACGAGCGCCTCGACGCCTTCGCGCGCCGCGAGGTCTTCGAGCCGCTCGACATGCCGGACACGGGCTTCGGCCCGCTGGAGGGCGTCCCGGTGGCCGCCACCGAGGACTGCGGCTGGCGCGACCGGCTGCTCGAGGGTGAGGTCCACGACGAGAACGCCACGGTGTGGGACGGGGTGGCGGGCCACGCGGGGCTGTTCGGTACCGTGGGCGACCTGCTGCGCTACGCCCACGCCTGGCTGACGTTCGACGCCCGCCTCGGACCGCGCGACCTGTTGGCCGAGGCCGTCCGCGAGCAGGCGGTCGCGCGGGACGCCTCGCTCGCCAGCGGCCGCCGCGGGTTGGGCTGGCTCCTGCCGAGGCCCGGCGTCTTCGCCGGCGAGGGCGCGCGCGGCTTCGGGCACACGGGTTTCACCGGCACCTCCCTGTGGGTCGATCCCGAGGCGGGCCACGCGGTGGTGCTGCTGTCCAACCGCGTCCACCCGCGGCGCGGCTCGCCCGCGCCCATCCACGCCCTCCGCGTTGCCTTCCACGAGGCCGTGCGCCGCGGCCTGGCGGGCGGGAGGACGGCCCCGTGACCCCCGCGGGCGGTCGCGCCTGGCCTCAGGACCTGCCGCCCCTGAGGGTCCTCGGGGTCATGTCGGGCACCTCGCTCGACGGCATGGACGCCGTGTTGGCCCGCTTCGAGCGCCGCGCCGGCACGCTCTCGTGGTCGGTCGAGGCGCGCGCCGAGTCGGCCTTCGACGCGGCGCTGCGGGCCCGGCTGCTGCGGGCCATCGAGCCCGGCGGCGCCGACGTGGTGGAGCTGACGCAACTGCACGCCGAGGTCGGCGAGGCCTACGCCGACCTGTGCGCGGGCGTCGCGGCGGCCCACCCGGTCGACCTCGTGGCGCTGTCGGGGCAGACCGTCTACCACATCCCGCGGACCGACGAGGCCCGCGGCTGGCGGTCGGTCTCCACCCTGCAACTGGGTGAGGCGACGCGCGTCGTCGAGCGCTGCGGCCTGCCCGTCGTCTCCGACTTCCGCCAGAGCGACCTGGCGGCGGGCGGCCAGGGCGCGCCGATGGTGCCCTTCGGCGATCTCCACCTCTTCGGCCAGCTCGGCCGACGCCGCGCCGTGCACAACCTCGGCGGCATCGGCAACGTCACGGTCCTGCCGGCCGACGGCGACCCGGCGGCGGTCTCGGCCTTCGACACCGGGCCGGCCAACTGCCTGCTGGACGAGGCGGCGGCCGCCACCAGCGGCGCGTCGTACGACGAGGACGGCGTCCTGGCGGCCGCCGGCCGCGTCGACGAGGCACTCCTGGCGCGCCTGCTGGCGCACCCCTACCTGCGCCTCCCGCCGCCGAAGACGACCGGCCGCGAGGTCTTCAACCTGCGCGAACTGTTCCCCGATGGCGTGGCGGCCTGGTCGCCCGCCGACCTGCTCGCGACGTTGACGGCCTACACGGCCGAGACGACCGCGGACGCCTACCGCCGCTGGGTGCTGCCGGGCGGCCTCGACGAGGTGCTGCTGGCGGGTGGCGGCGCGCTCAACCCGACGCTGGCGCGCATGCTGCGCGAGCGGCTGCCGGGCGTGCCGCTGCGCACCTTCGAGGCGCTCGGTTGGCGCTCGAAGGACCGCGAGACGCTGGCCTTCGCCCTCATGGGCTACGCCGCCTGGTTCGGCCTGCCCAACACGCTGCCCAGCGCGACCGGCGCGCGCCGCGCGGTGGTCGCCGGGCGCCTCGCGCGCCCCTGAGCCGGCGTCAGGCCGGCCGCCGCTTGCGCAGCACGACCTCGGTGATCCCCGGCCGCACGTAGTCGGGCAGCCGTCCGACCTCCGCGAAGCCGCGCCGCCGGTAGAAGCGCTGGGCGTCGCCGTTGTCGTGCGTCACGAGCGTGAAGGCGTCGGCGGCGACGGCGAAGGCGGCCGCCTCGAAGGCGTCCATGAGGACCGAGCCGGCGCCCCGGCCGACGGCGTCCACCGCGACGACCAACAGCCGCAGGTAGGGGCTGCGCCCGAAGGCGCCGCGGGGCGACCACCAGGCGAGCCCACGGGGGCGGCCGTCGATCTCCGCGACCAGGAGGGCCTCGCCCCCGTCGAGGGCCGCCACCAGGGCGCGCCGCAGCGCCGCGGGCTCGAGGTCGTAGCGGGCGAACAGCGGGTGGCCGTCGACGAGCCGGGCGAGGGCGCCGAGCTCCCCCGTCGCCGCCGGTCGCACGCGCGGCGGGCTCACGTCGTGGCCGCGTCCCGCGCGCGGGACGCGGGTTCGGCGGCGCCGGCCGCGAGCGCCCGGATGCGGTCCACGGGCGCCGGGTGGGTGAGGAAGAGCCAGGCGTACAGCGGGTGGGCGGTCGGGTCGGCGAGGGCGTCGTGGCTCAGCCGCCGCAGCGCGGCCGCCATGGCCGCCGGCGCGTGGCTGCGGGCCGCGAAGGCATCGGCCTGGAACTCGAAGCGGCGGCTGAGGGCGTTCAGCAGCACCCCGAACGCGGTCGTGACGGGCGTGAACAGCAGGCCGAACGCCAGCAGGTTGAGCGCCAGGACCCGCGTGTCGGCGCCCAACGCGCGCGACAGCGCGGCGCTGTCGACGACGAGCGAGAGGAAGAACAGCGTCAGCGCGACCGACACCACGTTGCCCAGGAGCAGCCACGGCAGGTGGCGCAGCCGGGCGTGCCCGACCTCGTGCGCCACGACGGCGACGACCTCGTCGGGTGGGTGGCGCTCGATGAGCGTGTCGAACAGCACGACCTTCTTCTGCCGGCCCAGGCCCGAGAAGAAGGCGTT
>Ga0180435_10007436_pt1 | contig 10436 bp, 7 predicted proteins | sample SS_ome_3_FD_132467 | JGI IMG/M metagenome (GOLD analysis project Ga0180435, IMG submission 132467) | Hypersaline lake sediment archaeal communities from the Salton Sea, California, USA - SS_3_S_1 metaG | ecosystem: Environmental > Aquatic > Non-marine Saline and Alkaline > Hypersaline > Sediment... | reverse complement strand
CGGAATCGATACTTAAATATTGATTTTAATGTTTGTTTCACTTAAGACTGATTGCGGTAATATCTAATAAAAATTGAACATGAGAATGAACATGACAGCGAATGCGGCCTTTGACAACGAGAAATATATCCAAGAGCAAAAAACCGAAATCCTTGAACGCGCAAAAACGTTCAGCAATAAACTCTACCTCGAATTTGGCGGCAAACTCATGTTTGACTATCATGCCGCCCGTGTGCTGCCGGGTTATGATCCCAATGTTAAAATGAGGCTCCTCCAGGCGTTGAAAGATAAAGCCGATATTCTGCTTTGCATCTATGCCGGTGATATCGAGCGGAAAAAAATGCGGGCCGATTTTGGTATCACCTACGATTCAGACGCCCTGAAACTAATCGACGATCTCCGGGGCTGGGGCATCGATGTATTAGGCGTTGTGATTACCCGCTTTGAAAACCAACCCTCGGCCCTTCAATTTAAACACAGACTGGAGAGAAGGGGCATTAAGGTATACACGCATCAGTACACCAAGGGATATCCTACGGATGTGGATTTAATTGTCAGTGATGAAGGATACGGTGCCAATGAATTTATCGAAACCAATAAACCCTTGGTTATTGTGACCGGTCCCGGTCCGGGCAGCGGGAAACTGGCGACTTCCCTTTCCCAGGTTTACCATGAATACAAACGAGGTGTTTTTGCAGGTTATGCCAAGTTTGAAACATTTCCGATCTGGAATCTGCCGCTAAAGCACCCAGTAAATATCGCCTATGAAGCCGCCACTGCGGATATCAGGGATTTTAACCTGATAGACCCTTTTCATCTGGAGGCTTATAATCACAAGACGGTCAACTACAATCGCGATGTGGAGGTATTCCCGGTCCTTAAACGAATACTGAAAAAGATTGTAGGCGGAAAGTCGTTTTACAAATCCCCGACAGATATGGGCGTCAATCGCGTCGGCTTTGCCATCAGGGATGACGAAGTTACCCGGGAAGCTGCCAAACAGGAACTGATTCGGCGCTATTTTCGTTATCGGTGCGAATATGTCATGGGGTTGACCGACAAGGAAACAGTTCAAAAGGCGGAGCTTTTAATCAAGGATTTAAACCTGGAAATTGAATACCGGCGGGTGGTTGAGCCAGCGCGCACTGCGGCGCTAAAGGGCCGGGAGAACGGTCGCGGCAACGAAGGCATTTTTTGCGGTGCAGCCATCGACCTTGGCAACGGCACCATCGTAACCGGCAACAACTCACCGCAGTTTCACGCGGCCTCAAGCCTTATCCTGCACGCAGTCAAGCATTTGGCCAATATCCCGGATAAGATTAAGCTGCTCCCGCCCAACATTGTCGATTCGGTTCTGAATCTCAAAACCAACGTACTCAATGAAAAGACGCTTAGTCTTGACCTGATGGAAACTTTAATCGCCCTCAGCATCAGTGCGACCGTCAACCCTGCCGCCCAGTTAGCCATGGAAAAACTGGATGAACTCCACGGGTGTGAGGTTCATATGACCTATATTCCCACACCGGGAGATGAGGCAGGATTGAGACGACTCGGTGTAAACCTCACCAGCGACCCTAATTTTTCCACCAAGGATCTTTTCATCTCGTAATTTGCTTATGGCCTGGGCAACTGATTAATGCAGCGACATAACCTACCCCCTGCGTATCAATCCTGGTGCACTGTGGGCTTAGGGATAGCCTTCTATTTTACGGGCTTCTTTCATAGGATGGTTACCGCCGTTATGGCAGACCAGCTTATGGCCGATTTTAATATGGGAGCAGCTCTGCTGGGCCACTTTTCCTCATTTTATTACTATAGCTATGTGGCTGTTCAAATTCCCACTGGAATTCTCGCCGACTATTGGGGCCCCAGAAAACTACTTACAACTGGCACTCTTTTTTCAAGTTTTGGGGCTTTTATTTTCTCTTTTTCCTCATCAGTTCCTGTGGCATGTTTAGGCAGACTTATTATCGGGGCATCCATAGGGGTTGCCTGGGTATCCATTTTGAAATTGTCGACGCGCTGGTTTAAGCCAAGCCATTTTGGAGTTGTCACTGGTTTCGCGCTCTGCCTGGGTATATTAGGTGCATTATCTGCCGGTGTTCCTTTAAGACTCTTAATGCAGATTCTGGGGTGGCGTGCGGTCATTTTCGGAGCTGGCACAATAACACTCTTTTTATCCCTGGCTATTTGGATTTTTGTGCGGGATGATCCAGTTCAAAAAGGCTACGCAAGCTATATGGCAACGGTCGCGAATTCAAGCAATAGACCCGGCGCTTCGATACTGGCTGATCTGTTAAACATATTTCGATATAAAAATACATGGATTCTCGCCATAGTACCAGCGAGTCTGGTTGGTCCTTTATTGACATTTACTGGATTGTGGGGGATCCCATACCTCACAACACATTATCAACTAACAGTTGTAAAAAGTAGTACGCTCACATCCATCCTGTTAGTCGCCTGGGCGGTGGGCGGGCCAATTATGGGGAGTGTTTCCGAAAAAGCAGGGCGTAGAAAACCCATCTTTTTTTATGCCCTGTGTATTTCATCAATTTGCTGGATACCCATCCTGTTTCTGCAAAACATCCCGATGTGGCTTATCGCTGTTTTATTTAGCTTAGTAGGGTTTGCATCCAGCGCCATAGTCATCGGCATGGCATTTGCCAAGGAATCGGTGCCCCTTGCTCTTGCAGGAACGGTCACCGGTGTCTGTAATATGGGTATGGAAATGGGGCCGATGATTTTACAACCCCTCATTGGCTGGATTCTCGACTCTAAATGGGATGGATTATTGGAAAATGGAATCCGCATATATGCTTTAAATGCTTACCATATGGCCTTCATGGCAATGATCGGAATGTCAATTATCGGAACGTTGATTATTAATCTCACAAAAGAGACTTACTGCCAGCAATTAAAAGAATGAGTTATCCAGCTAAAACTATCTGTGTTGCAGCGTTATTCACGTGCCCTTCCGAATGGTGTTCATCATCTTCTATGACCCTATAACCGGCATGATTCGGCAACACTTACGCCGCTGATGTTTTCGGCGATGGTGATCGCGTCCGTGCGGAGGGAAACAGGAATTTAAGTTCAACTGCCAAGTCTCGCTCTGGCGGCATACTGCCCAGCCTGCTAACCGGAGCGCATATCGCCGGTGGCCATAAAGCGTTCATGAAAAGCAAAGACTTCGCTTAAAAGATGCGGCTCATGGCCGCCCGTGGCGTGGACGGCCCGCTGGTAATAATCCCACAAAAGATCCCGGTAATCCGGATGGGCACACCGTTTGATCACAGCTTCAGCCACCTGGCGCGGCGTCAGCGGTCGGGTATCCACCAGTCCGTTTTCGGTAACCACCACATCTACCGAGTGTTCGCTGTGATCCACGTGGGAAACCATGGGAACAATAGCCGAGATATTGCCCCCCTTGGCCGTGCTCGGCGTGACGACGAACGATATGGCGCCGTTGCGGATAAAATCGCCGGATCCGCCGATACCGTTCATCAGCCTGGAACCCATGACGTGGGTGGAGTTGACCTGTCCGTAGATATCGACCTCGATGGCGGTGTTAATGGCGATTACACCCAGCCGCCTGACCACCTCCGGTGAATTGGAGATCTCCACCGGACGCAGGACGATTTTCTCGCGGTAGCGGTAAAGTTCGTTGAAAAAGCGAGCCCGGGCTTTATGGGAAAGGGTCATGGCCGAACCCGACGCCGCCCTGACTTTGCCGAGATCGATGAGATCCAGAACGGAATCCTGCAGCACCTCGGAATAAATATCGATCGCCTGAAAAAAGTCGTTCTCGATAAAACCGCTCAGTACGGCATTGGCCACATCACCCACGCCGGACTGCCAGGGCAGGGTCGGCGGCATGCGATCCTTGCGGATTTCATGGGCCACGAAATCCAGAATATGTTCGGCGATTAGCCGCGGCACCTCACCCGGTTCGTTGAACATCGCGCAACTGTCCTCTTCGCTGCTGTAGAGGATTGCCACAACTTTGGCCGGGTCCATTTCGATAAACGGCTTGCCGATGCGGTCACCCGCACGATAGATGGGAATGGGCATCCTGTAGGGCGGGTCCTCGGGAATATAAATATCGTGGATACCCTCCAGCGCGGAAGGTTCGCTGGAAATCTCAATAATGATTTTCTCGGCCTCGCGCACATAGGTCGGGGTGTTGCCTACGGACATGGTCGGGATCAGGTGGCCCTTTTCGGTAATGGCAGTAGCCTCCACCACGGCCACATGCGCCGCGCCCCACCCGCCGTCCCTGACCTGGGCGGAAAGCCGGGAGAGATGATCGTCCTTGAACAGAATCTGTTCGTTGTTGATCATCTCACGCATGCGGCGATCGCTCATATAGGGCCGACGCCATCCTACCAGCCCGGCCCGGGCCAGTTCGCCGTCCACCTGATCGCCGGTGGAGGCTCCGGCAAACAGGTTGATTTTAAATTCTTCACCCGCTTCGGCCCGGCGGACGAGGGCCTGGGGAATCAGTTTCGGATAACCGGCGGTAAAACCGGAAATAAAAACGTTACTGCCGTTTTGAATATGCAGACACGCCGTATCTGGATCGGCAACCTTCTCCAGCAGCGGTTTGCAACGTATTCTGTTTTCCATTTTAGAAGTAATCCTGTTTGTAATGATTTTTTGTTGTTTCAAGCCAATCGCCGATGTGGAAAAAAGCTTTGTTCCCTTGGATTACTCACTTCCATAATTAACCAATTTTAGTCAATATTTTGTTGTAAATTTCCAAATATTTTCTGGCGGACCTTTCCCACGAATAATCCTGATCCATGGCCGTAATCATCATCTGTTTCCACATCCCGGGTTGGTTGCGGTATGAATCCACGGCCCGTCTCACCGATTCTAAGAAAAAGGACGGCTTGAAATCAAAAAAGGTAAACCCGTTGACACCGTCCTGGATGGTATCGGCCAGACCGCCGGTGAGGCGAACGATGGGCAGGGTGCCGTATTTGAGGCTATAGATTTGATTCAATCCGCAGGGTTCAAATAGAGAAGGCATAAGGAAAATGTCCGCGCCGGCTTCTATTTTGTGGGCCAACTCGTTGTTGTAACCAATATAGATCCCCACCCGATCCGGGTAAGCGCGCCGCAGCCATTCAAAAAAATCGTGGTATTTGGGGTCCCCCGAACCGAGCACGATCATCTGGGTATCGAGTTTGAGGATCTGCTCGGCGCAATCGGTGATCAGATCGATTCCTTTTTGTTCCACCAGGCGGGTGATCATTCCGATCAAAGGTACACCCTCCCTGTCCGGCAGGCCATATTCCTGTCGTAAGCGGGTTTTGATTTGGGCTTTGCCGGACAAATCATCCGCTGAATAGTGGATACCATAAGTTTGGGGATCGGTTTCGGGGCTCCATTCCTGGTAATCCACCCCATTGAGAATTCCGAAGAGGTTTTCTTTTTGGCGCTGCAATACATCCTGCAGCCCGAACCCGAAGTCCGTGGTCTGGATCTCCCGGGCATAGGTTTCACTGACCGTGGTAACAGCGTCGCATAGGTGAATGGCGCCTTTAGTCAGGTTGATCTGGCCATAAAACTCGAAATCATGGCTGTAGTAGCTGCGCGGCAAGGAGAGAATGGGCCAGCGGTCCTGGGGAAACCGCCCCTGATAAGATATATTGTGGATGGTATAAACCAGTTTCGGCAGCGGCTGAAAAAAAGGGTCCCGGCGGTAGGCCCCATAGGTGGACTTGAGTATGGCCGGCAGCACGGCGGTCTGCCAGTCATTGCAGTGAATCACTTCGGGTAAGAAGTCCATGGTCTTGCAGCACTCCAGGGCAGCCTTGCAGAAAAAGACAAAACGCTCCAGGTTGTCCGGATAGTCCCCGTCACTCCCGCCGTATAACCCCTCGCGATTGAAATAGGCGTCGTTTTCCAGAAAATAGGTGGGCACGGAACCGTTTTGGGTATGTATCAGAACGGCCCCCTGTAGTCCGTTGTGCATTTGGACGGTGAAAGTTGCCACGCGGTCCATGGCGAGATTTTGTTCCGCTAGGCTGAGATATTTGGGCATTACGGTACGGACGTCATGGCTCAGTGTTTTCAGGGCTTCAGGCAGGGCCTGGGCCACATCGGCAAGGCCCCCGGTTTTAGCAAATGGGGTGACTTCTGAAGAAATATACAGGATTTTCATATCAGCAACCCTTTCCGATACGCATCATGTAACGCGGTTAGCTCCTCAATGCGCTCCATGATATCCCGTCCTTGATCGGTGTGTTTAATCCGAATGCGCCTATCGCGGCTTTCGAGAATTTCAGTCGAGCAGTCAATGCCGGGGGCGTCCAGGCCATCGGTATCACTTGCCGCTTTACTGTGGTGCGTGGCCAGCAGCAGGCCCCAGGAATTGTAAACCAGAGTGTATCCGGCAATGCCGGTCTTCTTCTGGTATGCCGGGCAAAACCCTCCATCGATAACGATCAGCTTGCCGTTAGCTTTTAAAGGGCTCTCCTTTTTTTTGACGATGACCGGCACATGGCCGTTGACGATGTGGCCCCGATCCGGGTTCAGGCCAAAAGCTTGCAGGATTTGCCGCACCGTGCCTTCATCATCCCGCAGGGTATAGTAGATATTGCGCTGTTCTTTATGAGTAGCGGGATCTTCGATAAAGTACTGTTCGAAGGTCGCCATCTTCTCCTTGCCAAAGAGAGGCGAGCAGGGACCGCACCACAAATACCACATAGCGTCCAGACCGGCCTCCTTTTTTTCGGATTCCCCCACGGAATAAAATCCTTCGCGGGCCAGTCCGTCGAATTTTTCCATCAGGGCCTTACCGGCATATTCGCTATGGTCCAGACCCAGGGATTTAAAAGAACCATCCTCATTCATGGGCACGCATCCGTGATAGAGCAGATTTCCATTGTAGGTCTTATAGATGCTGCCCTTGGCAAAGAGGAAACGGGCGTGTTTTTGCAGTTTTTCGCTGTTGAGGAATGCCAGTTTCAGGCGGCGGATCACATGGCGTTCACGGGGGGTTAGGACGAAAGGGTCCTGGGCCCCAAGGGTGGGAAAATGGGTATCGTTGAGAGCGTGGGTCCCATAGTCCAGTTTTACGGTTCCCTGATCAAGGTCGATTTTGTCCAGAAGCAGGCGACTGTCCAACCCATATTCCGGCCGGCGCCGGATGATCCGGGCTTCCAGCTTGAATTGGATCAGGGTGATGGCCTTGTGCATCCGGGCCATCAATAGCCGCTCCCCTTCGGAATCATCCCTGGAGTTAAACCGCTGGGGCATGAATTGTGCGCAAGGATCATGGGCGTAAGTTTCCATGGCAAAGGAGGCCAGGGGCAGCAAACTGATGGCATAGCCGTTTTCCAATGTCTCCATATTGCCATGGCGCAGGGAGATGCGGATCACATTGGCAATGCACGCCTCACTGCCGCCGGCGGCCCCCATCCACAAGATGTCGTGATTGCCCCATTGGATATCAAGGCTGTGATAGACCGTCAGACGATCCATGATGCGATGGGCCCCGGGACCGCGATCGTAAATATCGCCTACCACATGGAGATGATCGATGGCCAGATACTGGATGGCGTAGGCCATGGCCACAATCAAGGTTTTGGCGTGGCCGGTGGTGATCAGGGCATCGATCAGGCCTCGATAGTAATCCCGCTTATCCCTTTGATCTTCCTGTTCGTAGAGCAGTTCTTCCACCAGGGCTTCGAACCGGCCGGTGATCAATCGTCTGACCTTGGCCCGGGGATACTTGGTGGAAACGGCCCGTAGTACAAGGACTAACCGCAAGATGGTATCCGTATACCACTGCCGTTGTTGGTCCACTGGCGGCAACATTATCCCCAGCTTGGTTTCCGGCGAGTATATCAGGGCGCCCAGGTTGTTTTTTTCATTTTCGCTCAAGGTGTCGCCGAAGATCTCGACGATCTTACGCTTGATGGCACCGGAGGCGTGGCTGACCACTTTACTGAAAGCCTCGACCTCGCCATGAATATCAGAGATAAAATGCTCGGTGCCTTTGGGCAGGCTGAGCTGAGCCTGCAAGTTGATGATCACCTCGGCCACTGCTTCCTCGGAGGGATATTCCTTTGCCAAATGGGTCAGGTAGCGATTTTTGTCTGACAAAGATCCCATCAAATCACCGTATCATCGACAATCACGGAGTCCTTGGGAATCACCACCAAGCTGTCCCTGGCCACCCAGTTGTCCGTTTCGCTGTCCGGGCGGTCAGTGAGATGGCGGATATGCACATTACGGCCGATACGAGCGTTCTTATCGATGATAGCCCCTTCAATGACCGTACCTTGGCCAATGCCGATGTCCGGCCGGCCGAGGCGCCGGTTTTCAGCCCGATCGGCCTCGGTTTCATAGTAATCCGCGCCCATCAGAATCGAAGATCGGATCCGGGTTCGGGAACCGATCTGGCTGCGCAAACCGATTACGGCATGGTTGATCTCGGCGTCCGCCACCCGGCATCCATCGGCCATCAGTGCGTTTTCGATGCGAGCTCCAAAAATTTCCGTGGCCGGCAGGAATCTGGCGCGGCTGTAAATGGGCCGCCCGGGAATATAAAAATCAAAAGGCCGCTCCTGCAACGCCATTTCCAGGTTCACCTCGTAGAAACGGCGGATGGTTCCAATGTCGGCCCAATAGCCGTCGTAAACATGGCCCATGACACGGTAATCGGCCATAGCTTTGGGAATGATATCTTTACCGAAATCATCCCCGGAAGACTTGAGGATTTCTAGAAGCAGATCGGTACGAAAGACATAAATTCCCATAGAGGCCAGAAAAGGTCGGTTGGAATCGGATAAACTCTCCAGGTCGGGCAGAACTTTAGGCTCTGGTTTTTCCGTAAAATTTACAATCTCGCCGTCGGCGCTACGCTTGAGAATGCCCAGGGCCGGTGCCATATCTGCCGAGACCGGTTGGACCGCCATGGTTATGTCGGCTCCGGTATCCACGTGGTATTCCACAAAGGCACGATAGTCCATGTTGTAGAGGTGGTCACCGGCCAGGATCAGAACATATTCTGTGCGGGCGGCTTCGATCTCCAATACCTGCTGGCGGACAGCATCAGCCGTACCCTGGTACCAGCCGGTCCCCCGGGGGGTCTGCTCGGCGGCCAGAATCTGGACCCAGCCGTCGGTGAACATATCCCGGGAATACGTGCGCTGAATGTGGCGGTGCAGGGAGACGGAATTGAACTGGGTCAGAATGGCGATCTTATCGATACCGGCGTGGAGGCAGTTGCTGATGGGGATATCGATGAGTCGATACTTGCCTGCCAACGGCACCGCCGGTTTAGCCCGCAGCTTGGTTAAGGGATACAGGCGCGACCCCTGTCCGCCGCCCATGATCAACCCTAAAACGGATCTCATATTCATTATTGGCCCCTTTCGTGCGATGTCGCTATTGCAGGTCTCCTAAATCTGGTTGGCGCTGCCGAGTACATTGATGTTTTTGTGTTTGATCATTGCGATGAGTTCTTCCCGGGCCGGCCCCAGATATTTACGGGGGTCGAACTCCGCCGGTTTTTCAGCAAATACCTGACGGATCATGGCGGTCATGGCCAGGCGGCCGTCACTGTCGATGTTGATCTTGCACACTGCCGAACCCGCGGCCCGGCGCAGTTGTTCCGCCGGTATGCCCACTGCGCTTTCCAAATTACCGCCGTAGCGATTAATCAGGGCCACATGTTCGGGGGTTACCGAAGACGCCCCATGGAGCACAATGGGATAGCCCGGCAGACGCTGTTCGATCTCTTCCAAGATGTCAAAGCGCAGCGACGGGACTGCTTCCCCGGGTTTCAGCTTGAACTTATAGGCCCCGTGGGAGGTCCCGATGGAGATGGCCAGACTGTCCACACCGGTCTTGCCCACAAATTCTTCAACTTCTTCAGGTTTGGTGTAGTGGGAAACCTCTGACGATACCTCGTCTTCCACGCCGGCCAGAACCCCCAGTTCCCCTTCAACAGTAACATCTCGTTCGTGGGCGTAGTCCACCACAGTTTTGGTAAGCCGGACATTCTCTTCAAAGAGGTGGTGGGATCCATCCAGCATCACCGAAGAGAATCCGCTGTCGATGCAGGCCTGGGCCAACTCGAAACTGTTGCCGTGATCCAGATGCAGGGCCATGGGAATAAAACTGCCCATATCCCGGGCCATGGCCACCGCACCTTTGACCATGTGGGGCAGCAGGGATGGGTTGGCGTATTTACGGGCACTTCCCGAGACCTGCAGAATCACCGGTGAGCCGGATTCAACACAGCCGGTCACAATGGCCTGCAGCTGCTCCATGTTGTTAAAATTGTAGGCCGGAACCGCATAACCGCCGGCCATGGCGTTTTTGAACATCTCGCGGGTGTTTACCAAACCAAGTTCTGGGTATGGGGTGTTCATGGAAGGTCCTCTTTTAGGTGAGATCGTTATGTAGCAGGGATT
>Ga0180435_10007435_pt1 | contig 10437 bp, 9 predicted proteins | sample SS_ome_3_FD_132467 | JGI IMG/M metagenome (GOLD analysis project Ga0180435, IMG submission 132467) | Hypersaline lake sediment archaeal communities from the Salton Sea, California, USA - SS_3_S_1 metaG | ecosystem: Environmental > Aquatic > Non-marine Saline and Alkaline > Hypersaline > Sediment... | reverse complement strand
GGGTCAACCGGTTCCAGCAGGATCCCGACTGCCGGCTGTTTTTTATCTCGCTGAAGGCCGGCGGCCCGGGCCCCAACCTGACCGCCGCGGACTACATCTACATCCTCGACCCCTGGTGGAATCCCGCCGTCGAGGCCCAGGCGGTCGACCGGGCCCACCGCATCGGCCAGACCCGGCCGGTATTCGCCTATCGATTGATCGCCCGCGATACGGTGGAGGAGAAGATCCTCGAACTCCAGGAGCGGAAGCGGGAACTCGCCGAGTCGATCGTGCGGGCTGAGGAAGGGATGGCCGCGAGCCTCACGCCAGAGGACATCGAACTCCTCTTCTCGTAACGGCTTCTGAGCATCCGGCAGGACCTCCCGAAGGGGCTTCCCGGGACACCAACCGGTCCGAGGTCGACCTGCAGTCAACCAGCCCCCCGCGACGAGCCCGCACCGCCGTCAGAATCGAAAATCCCGTTTGAAACCAGGTGGATGCCGGCTCGATTCATGGAATTCTAACGCTTGGGCCATGAAGGACACTCGGTACATTCTGGTCACGTTGTGGCCAAATCCCAGCCTGAGCAGGAGAAACCCCGTGGCAGTCGTTCTGACGAGGAAGTCCGGAACGGGAATCGACGCAATTAGCCCCCTGTCATCCCGGTTTGCCGAAGTGACCGCCCGGGAGGCCGAACCTGAGAATGCCCGCGAGGCTCCTGCCGTCCCGGCAGCCGACGTCGTCGCCGAGGCCGTCAGGCCCACCGCCGTGTCGGCGGCCAAACCAAAAAAAGCCGCCAAGCGGAAGCCACCCGCCGCACAGGCCGAGGACAAGTCGGGCCCTGCCGAGCCACCAAGCGAGCATCAACACCAGCAGGCAGCGGCCAACGGCGAGTCGGAAGGCGTCCAGCAATCGATCCTCGTGGTTGATGATGAGGAGGATCTGCTCGAGCTGGTCCGCTACAACCTCACCAAGGATGGCTACCGTGTTTCCTGCGTCTCCTCAGGCGAGGAGGCTCTCAAGTCGGCGCGGAAGCACAAGCCGGACCTGATCGTGCTCGACCTGATGCTGCCTGCGGTCGACGGCCTCGAGGTCTGCCGGCGGCTCAAGGGAGACTCCAAAACCCGGGACATTCCGATCATCATGCTCACCGCCCGCAGCGAGGAGAGCGACATGGTGCTGGGGTTGGAACGAGGCGCCGACGACTACATCACCAAGCCCTTCAGCCCACGGGTCCTCACGGCCCGGGTGCGGGCTTTGCTGCGGCGCCGCGAGGCGGAGCGGACCGTCGAGCGGGAAACGACGATCGAGGTTCGCGAACTGAACATTCACCCCGGTCGGCATGAAGCCTCCCTCGCGGGCAAGCCGCTGGAGCTGACCTACACCGAGTTCGCCCTGCTGCTGTTTCTCGCGAAACGACCGGGTTGGGCCTTCACGCGATCGCAGATCGTCGACGCGGTGAAGGGGGAGGATTATCCTGTTACCGAGCGTTCGGTCGATGTGCAGGTCGCCGGGCTGAGGAAAAAACTCGGCCGCTTCGGCTCCTACATCGAAACCGTCCGGGGCGTGGGATACCGGTTCCGGGCGTGATCGCTCGACCGCGGCCGCCCGTGCGGACGCGTTCCTCCGGGTTTTCCTTTTCCCGCGGCGGCGTGTCATGCCCCGAACGCGACTTGTCTGGCATCTCTTCGCAGGCTGGTGCGGCCTTGCGGCCTGCGTCTTCGCCGCCTGCTACTGGCTGGCCTCGGTGGAACTGGCCGGGCTTGCCGACGATGCCCAGGTGCGGCGGATGGCTGACGCCGCCCGGGCCTTGGCTGGCCAGCTCCCCGATGTGACGGCCACACCCGGCGACACTCGGCAGCTTGAACTGATGCGACGGCTTGCCGGCGACGTGAACGTCGGCTTCGAGATTCTCGACCTCGATGGAGCACCCCGTTCGCTCACCGGGGAGCCACCCCCGGGGGAAGCTGGTTCCGGGCCGCCCTCCGGGCGGAACGGGCGACGCGAGGGTCCGGGAGAGGCGGCGATTCTCGCGGAAGCCAGAGCCGGCAGGATCGGCCGGGCAAGCCGCTACGATGCCGAAAGCGGGCAGCGACAGCTTTCGGTGGCGATCGCCTACGGACGCGACACGCAGGCCGCGGGGATCTTGCGGGTGACGTCGGACGCTACCCTGGCCGACGCCGCCCTGCGTCGCGGGCAGACGACGATGCTGCTGGGATTCATCGCTGCGGGACTGCTGGCAGTCACGGCCGGCTACGCAGTGGCCAAGCGGTCGGCCTCGGGCCTCGAGGAACTCGCCGATTCTGCGGAGCAGCTGGCCGACGGATCGCTCGAGGCCGCGATCCCGACCCCGGAGATCGCGGAGATTTCGGCCGTGGCCACCGCTCTGGAGGTGCTCCGCGACCAGCTCGTCGAACGCGGCCGCACGATCGGCCGCCAGGGCTCGCAGCAGGAGGCGGTTCTCGGGAGCATGGTCGAGGGCGTGATCGCCGTCGACAACCGGCACCGGCTGCTGAGCATCAACCGCGCCGCGGCCGAGCTCCTCGGCCTCGATCCCGGGAAGGTGCTCCTGCGTCCGCTGCAGGAGGTCGTTCGCAACCCCGACTTGCGGCGATTCGCCCTGCGGGCAATCGACTGCCAGGAGCCGATCGAGGACGACCTGTTGATGCGTGACGGCCTGCGGGACCGCACGATCCTCTTGCGGGGCACGGCCCTGCGGGACCAGCGATCCGCCAAGAACGGTGCGGTGATCGTGCTCAACGACGTGACGCATTTTCGTCACCTTGAAAATGTCCGTCGCGACTTCGTGGCGAATGTCTCCCATGAACTGAAAACCCCCATCGCCTCGATCCGCGGCTTCGTCGAGACGCTTCTCGATGGCGCGCTCGACGATCCCGGTGACGCCAGGCGATTCCTGGGGATCGTGGCCAGGCAGGCCGACCGTCTCAGCTCGATCATCGAAGATCTGCTGGCCCTCTCGCGGATCGAGCAGATCGAGGAGGCCAGCGATCTTCCCCTGGAGCCGACGCTTCTGTCGGATGTGATCGCCGCCGCCATCGCCGACTGCCAGCTGCGGGCCGGCGAGCGTTCGATCACGATCAAAGCGGACTGCGATCGGCCCGTGACCGTTCCGCTCAACCCGCCGCTGCTCGAGCAGGCGTTGATCAACCTCATCGACAACGCGGTGAAGTACAGCGATCCCGGGCGGACGGTGCGGGTCGAGGTCACCCCGCCGCCTGTAGGTGAGAAGGCGATGGTGATGATCGCGGTCCACGACGAGGGCTGCGGGATCGACGAGCGGTTCCTGCCGCGGATCTTCGAGCGGTTCTACCGGGTCGATCGGGCCCGCAGCCGCAAGCTCGGCGGCACCGGACTGGGGCTTTCGATCGTGAAACACATCGTGCAGGCCCACGGCGGAAGTGTGGCGGTGGAGAGCACGCCGGGTGTCGGGTCGGTCTTTTCGATCATGCTGCCCACCGAGCCGACGAGCATGCAGGCCGCCGGCTAACGTAGGCCGGTGCGGCCCGCACCGGCTTATCGCAGGCCCGCACCGGCTCATCACAGGCCCGCACCGGCTTATCGCGTCGATCACGCGATCGAGCGGCCGCCGTCCACCGGCAGGCAGATGCCGCTGACAAAGTCGTTTTCGACCAGAAACAGCACCGCGTGGGCCACGTGCTCGGGCCGACCTTCCCGACGAACCAGGGTGCCCGCGACCGCCTCGGCCCGTTCCGCTTCCGAGAGGTCCGGCGGCAGCATCACCGGCCCCGGCAGGATCGCGTTGACCCGCACCCGCGGATTGCGGCCGGCAAGTTCCACCGCCAGCGAGCGGGTCATCGCGGGGATCCCGCCTTTGCTCGGGAAATAGGCGGCATACCCGGGGTAGGGGCGGGCAATCGCCCAGTCGCCGACGGTCACGATGCTGCCACCGGTCTCTTGGCCGACCATCACAGCGGCCGCCTCCTGAGCAACCACGAAGCTGCCCACGACGTTGATGTCGAAATGCCGCCGCAGATCCTCGGCGGTGACCTCCTCGAGTGGCCCTGGCTCCCAGATCGCCGCGGTGGTGACCACGACATCGAGCCTGCCGAAATGGTCGCCCACACGATGCACCATCGCCCGCACCGGCCCTTCGTCGCGGAGGTTAGCGGTCACCGCGAGGGCCGGGATGCCGGCGGCCTCAAAGCCCGCCGCGAGGCTCCTCGCCTCGTCGAAGCTGCGGTTGGCATGGATCGCCACGGCGTAGCCACGGGCCGCGAGGGCCCTCGCCACGACCGCCCCCACCCGCCGCCCACCGCCGGTGACCAAGGCCACACCCCCGTGGGCCGCCACCTGGCCGGGCGTGAAATCAAGCGGGTCTGTCATTTGTTTCATTCGGTTGTCCGTTCAGTTGTCTTCCGGTGGTCGCGATCGGCCCGCGTGCGGCCATGGAAATCGACAATCGTCCGCCAGGCCGCCTCGGGTGAGTCGGCGTAGGTGAACAGGTCGAGGTGCTCGTCAGCGATCACGCCGTTGTCGGCGAGTCTGCGAAAGTCGATCACCCCGTTCCAGTATTCCCGGCCGTAGAGCACGATCGGTACCGGCTGCATGCGGTGGGTCTGCCGGAGCGTGAGCGTCTCGAAAAGCTCGTCGAGGGTGCCGAATCCGCCGGGAAAGAGCACCACGCCCACCGACCGCAGGATGAAGTGAAACTTGCGGATCGCAAAATAGCGAAACTGGAAACAGAGTTCCGGCGTGATGAACGGATTGGGCTGCTGCTCGGCGGGCAGCCGGATGTTCAGCCCGATCGACTTGCAGCCCACGTCGAAGGCCCCGCGGTTGGCCGCCTCCATGATTCCCGGCCCGCCGCCGGTGATGACCACGAAATCCCGCCGGCTGTCGCACTGCTGATCGACCGACACCAGCCGGGCGAACTCCCTGGCCTCGTCGTAGTAATGGCTCAGCTCGAGCAGCCGCTCGCTGCGGGCCACCTCCCGCAGGGCCGCCGCATCGTGGCCGCCGGTCTCGGCAGCTCGGCGGGCATCGGCGAGTCGCCGCCGGGCCGCCAGCTGCTCGACCACCTGGGTGCCCCCGAAGACGATCACCGTGGAGCTGATCTTCTCGGCCTGCAGGGCCATCTCCACCTTCTGCAGCTCGAGCATCATCCGCACGCCCCGCATCTCGTCGGTCTCGATCAGGTCGTGGTCGGCGTCGGCAAGCACGTAACTCGGCGAGGCGAGGATCGCCTCCATGTTGGCAACCATCAGTTGCACGTCGTTGCCGAGCCTCGACTCGGGGAGGCCATCGCGGGGTTGGTCATCGGAGCGGGGGTCATGGGCTGTCTCCGTGGGCGTCGGAAAGCTCGAATCTATCGCCGATGCCGGGAATCGTCGGCTGCCAGCCGAAACTGCCGCGGAGCTGCTCCGCCATTCCCGCGGCGGCCTCCGGCTCACCGTGTACGAGAAACACGCGGGAGGGCCGGCCCGCCGAGGCGAGCCAGCGGCTGATCTCCCGCCGGTCGGCATGCCCGGAAAGACCCTCGAGGCGGCGGACCGCCGCCCGCACCGGTATGTCGCGGCCGTGAATTCTCAGGAATTCCGCACCCTCCACCAGTTGCCGGCCGCGGGTGCCGCCGGCCTGGAACCCCGTCACCAGCACCGTTGTCCGCTCGTTCGGGAGCCTTCGTGCGAGGTGATGGAGGATTCGGCCGCCGGTCATCATCCCGCTGGCGGCGATCACGATTCCAGGGCCGTCCTCGCGGTTGATCGCTTTCGACTCCTCGGCGGTGCGAGCCATGCGGACCCAGGGCGAGGCCAACGCCTCGACCACGCCCTGCTCGTGGGCTTCTGAGAAGTCGTGCTCGCCGACATGTTTCCGGAAGACCTTCGTGGCCTCCACGGCCATCGGGGAATCGATCCAGACCGGCAGTCGCGGGATGCGGCCCGCCGCAATCAGCACCCGCAGGAGGTAGACCAGCTGCTGTGCCCGACCCACGGCAAACGAGGCCGCAAGCAGCATCCCTCCGCGATCGGCCGCCTCGTTGACGATTCCCTCGAGTTCCGAGAGCGGATCGATCTCGGGGTGGTCGCGGTTGCCGTAGGTGCTCTCGCAGATCAGCACGTCGCAGGGCGTCGCCGGGGCCGGGTCATTGTAAAGCGGGGCATCGTAGCGGCCGATGTCACCCGAAAACAGCAGCCTCAAGGGCCGCTCGCCCGCTGTCCGCTCCAGCTCCACCTCCACAAACCCGCTGCCGAACATGTGGCCCGCATCATGGAAGCGACACCGCAGACCGGCGAGCGGCTCGAACCAGCGGCCCCGCTCGACGGCCCTGAGTTGCCGCAGCACCCGGTCGACGTCGCGATCCTCGTAGAGGGGCAAGGCGGGGTGGTGCTTGGAATACCCCTTGCGGTTGGCATAGGCGGCGTCTTCCGCCTGGCACTTCGCGGAGTCGTAGAGCAGCAGCCCCAGCAGGTCGGCCGTCGGCCGCGTGGCGATCACCGGTCCGCGGAAGCCCTCGCGGGCCAGACGAGGCAGCCAGCCGGAGTGGTCGATATGGCCGTGGGTCAGCACGACGGAGGCTATCGATTCAGCCGGCACGCCCAGCGGCTGCCAGTTTCGCCGCCGCAGTTCCCGCTCCCCCTGGAAGAGCCCGCAGTCAAACAGCACCCGACCCTGTGGTGTCTCCAGCAGGTGCCTCGAGCCGGAGACGGTCCCCGCGGCACCGAGGAAATGAATCATCACCGAAGGCTGGGGCGGCATCTGTTCCTCAATTGCCTCAGGGTCGTGTTGATCCCGCCGTTGAGGCGGCCCGCGTGACTCCCTGAATGACCGCCTCGCCCTCGTTGATCCGCAGTCCCTCCAGCCAGTGGCTCGTGGCCCCGGCGTTGTGGGCCGCCGGCAGGCTCGCCGCGAGCACCGTCACTCCACCGCTGCGACGAAGTTCGCAGGTCATGCCCGCGGCCGAGCAGACCCTCGCCAGCCTTGCGAGCACCAGCCCGCCGGGCACAGGCAACAGGCCGACGCGGGCCCGGGGCACCTGAATCGAGAGCCGGTTTCGCTCAACCAGCCGCACCTCCGCCTCGCCCCAGGCGGTGGCCGCGAGCCAGCCGGGCCCGATCCGGCAGCCGGCGAGCACCTTGCCGTCGGCAAAGGAAACGCGTGGATCGTGGACGCTCGCCGGCAGCAGGTCGGTATGGCTGCGAGGCAGATCGATCGCCAGCCAGGAATTGATCTCGTCGTCGGAGAGCACCGCCCCCCAGGGCCCGGGCCGCGCGATGTCAGAACCCAGCGCGGCAATTTTCGAGACGAACCGCCCCGCGGAAGTCTGTCCGGAGCCGCGGGCGGCCGCCACGGCGGGGGCGACGGCCGCCTGTCGATAGAAGGCCGGCTGCACGCGGGCAGCGAGGGCCAGACCCACTGCCGCCAGCGGCAGGCCCACCGCCAGGCCCACAACCGACCATCGCCGCCGTGTGATGCGATCCATGATGCGTCAGCGGTGCGAGCCCGGGAGTGGGAAGCCGCGGCGGACGAGCCTGCGGGAATCAGCCGGCGTGGGCCAAGGGCGGATCTCCCACCGTGCGGCCGTCTGCCGGAATCGCCGCAGTGGACACTCCGGCCCCCTCGAGGGCAACAGCGTCCCGCGGCAGACCGAGGTCGTCCCTCCAAACCCGCACCTCTGGCGGTGCCTCGATCCCGATCCGCACCTTCTCACCACTCACGCGGACCACCGTGACCACCACCGAATTGCCCAGCAGAATACGTTCGTTCTGTCGTCGAGAAAGCACCAACATCGCAAAGCCTCCATTGCCTTGTTGAGGGATGAATGCCTCGGAGCCTAGCCGAGGGGGTGTACAAATGTCAAACTGATGCCCGACCGGGGTGCGGAATCGGAAGACCGCCGGCTGCGAAACGCGAGCGGTCAGGAAGCATGGGGAACAGAGGGAATATCGACCGATTGCGGTGCCTTTCTTGCATGACCCTTCGGCCCGCGCGTCGCGTACGGCTTGTTCGGTTTGCAGCGGTGCCCACAAAAAGGCGAACGCCCGAGGGGAGTCGAGGCGGTCCGCCTGGCGGATCACTCAGAGACCGAGTGGCTGCCGGCATAGTCGGCGATCGTGACCGTCTCGGCCACGGCCACGCGGGCGGCCGCCTCGTCGATCCGTCGGCGATCCTCGTCGAGCAGCCGCGGATGCACCGCATGGATGCTGCGGAAGCGGCTCCCCCCGGGCAAGAGCGGCACCGGTGAGGCGATCTCGAACACGACCTCCGCGGGAATTCCCCCGGCGGCCGCGACACGTCGGTTGATGGCCATGCGTGGAAAGGGGAGCAGTCCTCCCGGATGGAGCAGGGCCCGCAGGAGCACCGCGGTATCGGCGAAGCGACGGTAGCCGACGGCCGCCCGTGGGGATGCGGCCGGCTGATACTCAACGCGGTAGAGGACCCGCGGCCCCTCGAGGGTCAGGACCGATCCCTCCTCGGTGATCGCGTCGCCAAAGTCGGTTTCTCCGCTCCAGCGGATGACCGGATCGTTGGCCTGCCTGGCCCATGTCGAGAGCGACACGCTCAATCGCTCGAGCCGGAGCCGACCGATCTCGATCTTCAGGTTCCGCTCCGGGTCGATGACCACGACCCGTTCCCTGGCCGGATCGTGGAGCACGATCTCCGAGACCTGGAGCGTGCCGTCAGGCTGCAGGGTCTCGAGGAAGTCCCAGACCACGCCATCGCAAAAGAGGGTCGTGCTGCGGCTGAGGGGCTCTTCGGCGTCACCAAAGACCTCGCTCTCCACCCGCATTTCGAGAGAGACTTCCGGCGGCGGGTCGCCCGGCGTGCCGGGTGGAGCCGCTGAGGCTACCACGCATCCGGCAGACGCGACTGCGACGACCGTCGCGAAAGAGACGACCGCCAAGACTGCCCTCAACACCGGGCACGCCGTCTGCCGGTCGGCATGCCCGGCGTGGCTCGATTGGCGTGGCGACATGGCTGGTGTTCCTGCACTATTGAGCGAATCACGGGAAGGAGCGTAGCAGGCCGGCCGGCCGGGGCGGAGGGCATTCTTTCGGCCAAATGCGGGGCTTTCCAGGACCCGGGCCCCTGTCGCGTGCGGGCCCATGCTGGTTGAACCGGCTCCGATCGCGCGGATACGCTTTCGCGAACACCGTGCGCCGATGTTGAGCGATCCGAAATTCACCCACCCCAAGCCGAGGCATGATTCGATGAATCGATTTCCCCTGATTCCGTCAAGCTGCAACCGTCGCGACTTCCTCCGCACCACGCTGACGGTAGGGACCGCCGCCCTGACCGGCTGCGTGCGGGCCGCCGAGGACACTGACTCGGCCTTCACGCTCGCCCCGCTGCCCTACGAGTTTGACGCGCTCGAGCCGGTGATCGACAGCAAGACGATGTCGATCCACTACACGAAGCACAACCAGGGCTATGTGAACAAGCTCAACGCCGCGGTCGCCGGCGAGCCCTCACTTGCCGGCAAGAGTGTCGAGGAACTGCTGACTGATCTGGAGGCGGTGCCCGCGGCGGTGCGGACGGCTGTCCGCAACAACGGCGGCGGCAGCTTCAACCATGCACTCTTCTGGACGGTGATGCGGCCACCGAGGGAGAACAACAAGCCAGAGGGCGGCCTCGCTGAGGCGATCGGCTCGGCCTTCGGCTCGGTGGAAAAGTTTCAAGAGACCTTTTCAACCGCCGCGAAGAAGCAGTTCGGGAGCGGCTGGGCCTGGCTGGTGACCGGGCCGGATGGGCTTGAAGTGGTGGCGACCCCCAACCAGGACAGCCCCCTCTCATCCGGCAAGACACCGCTTTTGGGCATCGACGTCTGGGAACATGCCTACTACCTCAAGTATCAAAATCGCCGGGCGGACTACGTCGATGCATGGTGGAAGCTCGTCAACTGGGACGAGGTAGCCAGGCGGCACACCGAGGCGGCGTGAATCTCACGACCCTCCGCCGGCGAGCCAACCAGCCGCCGGCACGAGCAGCTTCACGCCGGCGATCAGGAGCACGACTGCCATGAGCCGCCGTAGGGCGAGCGACGGGATTCGCGTGGCCCCCAGCACCCCGCCGATGCCCCCGCCGAGTGCCGCAGCGGTCAGCAGCAGCGGGGCGACCGACGGAATCGCGTTGCCCGCCGCCAGCCAGCCGGCCAGACCGGCCAGCGAGTTGACGAGGATGAACGGGGCACTCGTAGCGGCCACGGTCTTCACCGCCGCCGCCCGGATCGCGAGCAACAGCGGGGTCAGAAACACACCCCCGCCCACCCCGGTGAGGCCCGAGAGCAGCCCCAGCCCTCCGCCGGCAACAAGCGGGAAGAGCCGCCCGTGCGGCACCGTCATCGCATCGCCGACCTCCGCCTCGCGGCGGCGGAGGATCCGCCAGGCCGAGCCGATCAGCACCACCGCCACGATCGCCTCGAAGAGGTGCGTCGGCAGGGCGAGCGAGCCGCCCACCACGGCAGCGGGCACACTCGCC
>Ga0180435_10007433_pt1 | contig 10438 bp, 8 predicted proteins | sample SS_ome_3_FD_132467 | JGI IMG/M metagenome (GOLD analysis project Ga0180435, IMG submission 132467) | Hypersaline lake sediment archaeal communities from the Salton Sea, California, USA - SS_3_S_1 metaG | ecosystem: Environmental > Aquatic > Non-marine Saline and Alkaline > Hypersaline > Sediment... | reverse complement strand
TCAGGTCAAGGAAAGCCGTATCTCCTCTCATCGCGACAGTCCTTCTGATCGCGTTCGCTGTAGCCCTTGGTGCTGTTGTCATGAACTGGGGGAGGGGTTATGTCGAGGACACAGCAAACATAGCGCGTGAGCGTTCTGACACAGAGGTTACCTGTGCTTCAGAGGTCGACATAGACATCGTGGAGATAGACAACGTGCCTCAGATATGCTATAACCTTACCAGCGGTGCAGGCGGAGGGTCGCTTGAGGCGGTGGAGTTCATCGTAGAGAACAAGCAGGCCCGGGATATAGAGTACCTGCAGGCCAGGCTTATAGGTTCCGATACGAGAGTTCCTTATACAGAGGACCTGACCACGCAGGAGTCTAACCTGACCCAGAACCAGGCGAAGTACATGAACATGAGCTTTGAGACAGACACTTACGGCACGCCCACGCAGATAAAGCTGACACCTTACATAAGTGTCGGAGGTTCTACTGTGCCATGCCCTGCGAGCGCAGAGATAGCGTCTGACATAAAGCCGTGTGAGGACGTGTGGGAATGAGCCGCAATCTTTTGTTAATTTTTTTTGGCCTTGTTCGCGCAAGGTCTTTTGGTTTGATGTTTTGAGGTAATGATACATGGTTGACCGCCGATCGAAGAAGATAAGTGTGCTGATATTCTTGTTTGGGATATTTGCGATACTCGTGGCAGTAACTGCTGGCTGGCTTTACAAGGTATATACAGAGCAGACAGCGTATTCTGAGCAGAGCACTCTTGCGACGGTGGAGTGCAGCAGGTATTATTTCAAGATAGATCCTGATAGCGTGATGTATGAGAATGGTACTCTCTATTTTGAGGCAAGGAACACTCTCGGTGCTGATGTGGATGTCCTTGTCCTGGAGAGCGCTACTGACATGAAAGAGGTGGCTGTCAGTCTGAGCCAGGGGCTGACGATCCCTGTGAGCGTGGATATTGATATCGTCGAGTGGGTCACTGTTTACCCTGTAGGTTGTAAGGGAGTGAATTTCCAGAACCTCAGTTTTGAGCCCCGGGAAGAGCAGGCAGCTGATACAGGGGTCTCGCAGGAAGGCGCGGCTGCAGAAGTAGCCTGACCCCTTAAGGAAGATTGAAATTGGAAAAAAGAGGCGGATTTAGAGGCGAAGCGATGGGCCCCAAAGGACAGATTTGGGTCTCAGCGATACTTTACATACTGGTCATTACAGTCATAATGGTCCTTGTCCTTAATGCAGGTGTTCCGATAATAAAGGACTTGCAGGACAAGACAGTCTTCACGCGTTCTAAGAATACTTTCCTTGCCCTGAACAAGCACATAAACGAGGTCAGTGAGGAGGGTGTGGGCTCCCAGCGTGTGGTTCCGATAGAGATAGAGAAGGGTTCTCTTGAGCTGAGGGACGGGTCCCTCAAGTGGGATCTCAAGACGAATGCAAAGATACTGGAGTCAGGCCAGCAGATAGAGCTGGGCAACCTTTACATCTCTTCAAATGCTGATGTCTCTTCAAGGAGCTACACGAGCAATTACACTCTTGAGAACAGCTATCTTGTGGCGACGTTCTTCAGGTGCGAGGACAGGGACGCTTGCGTCATGAACGAGTCAGGCATGCTGATGGATCTGGTGTTCAAGAACCCGGAGGGTGCTGATGTTAGGGCTAACAGTGATTTCGAGTTCCATTTCAATGCCAGCAGCGCGAGTTGGTCACATCCTGGTTTCTCTGTGCTTGAGGATGAGGGTTCCAGCATGGGTGCTGCACGTGTGCTTTATTACGTGAACAATACTGGTGATGATTACTACACTGTCGTGGAATTCACTCTCGAGAGCAACAGGGATTTCATGCAGGTCAGGATAAGGTAAGATACGATATGAAGATGATATACGATAAGAGAGAACTGATGAGGAGATAACTTATGGCATTCAACTTTTTCAAGAAGAAGCCCGAGGAACCGAAGCCGGTTCCTGCTGATGCAGCACGTGTCGCTCCTGCAGGTGGTGCAGGGACGTCGGAAGGTCAAGGCGACAAGACTGTGATAGAGTCCAGGCCGAAGGAAGGCCCTAAGGAAGGTCCAAAGGTGCTTTTCTCGGGCGCGGTGCCTCACGGAGACAAGCGCGCCCTCAAGGTGCAGATGGATAAGATTGCTGAGAGGGCTAAGGGGACTGCGAAGAAGTTCGGTGTCGCCCAGCCGAAGATCAACATGGCTGACAGGCGTACCGGCGGCAGGACGGTGCTTGGCGCCAGCAAGCATATCGGAGAGGCGAAGCCTGCAGCGGATGCGCCCGAGACTGCTGCGAAGGATACTCCTGCAGAGTCTGCAAAGCCTGGCGATGCTGTGACTCCTGGAGAGAAGACGGCTATGGAGGCAGAGGTAAAGGAAGCTCCTGTCAGTAAGGAAGGTGAAGGCAAGGGTGCTGAAGGTGCAGAGGCATCAGGCGAGGTCAGGACTCCTGAAGGTTTCTATATTGACTTGCGTCCGAAGGTAGTTACTCTGCCGCCTTATGACAAGAAGCGCGAGATAAACGTACGTTACCCTCTGATACCGCCTTATGCTTATGCTCATATCTACTGGGATTCGAAAGAGAACGAGCTGATGTATGCTGTCGAGGAGCCGCTTCTCGACGAGACTGAGCGAGAGCTGCTTGAGCTGATAAACCTGGGTCTTGAGGAGATGATCAACATAAGCTTCGTCCGCGCCGCGAAGTCTAACATCTTGATCCAGTATCTTGAGAAGAACGTCCAGTCCATATTGGTCGAGCTCGGGACCAAGGTGAGCAAGAAGACATACAACAAGCTGATGTATTATATCTACAGGAACAGTGTCGGCCTGAATGAGATAGAGCCTCTTCTCAACGACTACTATGTTGAGGATATAGAGTGCAACGGTCTCAAGTTCCCGTTATACATAGTCCACAGGAAGTACCAGAACCTGAAGACGACAGTACAGTTCAATGACGGCCCTTACATGACAGATTTCATAGAGAAGCTCGCACAGAAGACCGGCAGGTACATATCTTACGCAAAGCCTCTTCTCGACGGCACTCTTCCGGACGGGTCAAGGGTCAACGCTACATATACTGAAGATATCACGACGCGCGGTCCGACATTCACGATAAGGAAATTTACCAAAGAGCCGTGGACTCCAGTGCATCTGATCCAGACCAAGACGGTGAGCGCAGAGGCGTTCGCGTACATGTGGTTGGTGATTGAGCACAAGTTCAACATTATGGTGGTGGGAGAGACTGCTTCAGGCAAGACGACGTTCCTGAACTGCATAGTGGATTTCATCCCGCCAGAAGCGCGTATCTGCTCGATTGAGGATACAAGAGAGCTCAATCTTGCGCATAGCAACTGGCTTCCTGCCGTCACGCGTGCAGGCTTCGGTATGCCGACGGTACTGGGCACGCAGTATGGTGAGATAACCTTGTTCGACCTGTTGAGGGAAAGTTTCAGGCAGAATCCTGACTATGTGATAGTGGGTGAGATCAGGGGCAAGGAAGCATATGTATTGTTCCAGGGTATGGCTTCAGGCCATCCTTCTTTCTCTACTTTCCACGCTGCGTCTGTGGACACGGTGGTGAAGAGGTTGGAGACTCCGCCTATAAACCTGTCCCCGTCTTTGGTAGAAGCGCTGGATGTCGTGTGCATCTGTATTCACGTGAAGGACGCATCCAGAAACTTCAGGCGTCTTAAGGAGATAGATGAGATTCAGGAGATAGAGCAGGCGCTGGGCAAGGCGAAGTTCAATTCGGTGTTCCTTTGGGACCCTCTTAAGGATATCATCAACTATAACCAGAAGCCGATGATATTTGAGAGGATAATGAAGAGAACTGGCATGACCGTCGAGCAGATCAAGCAGGAGATGATGAGGCGTGCTGAGCTCCTAAAAAAGATGGCTGAGAAGGATATCTCGAATTTTGAGGATTTCAACAAGGTCATAAACGATTACTATAAGGATTCGGATATGGTTTGCAAGCAGTTCGGGATAAAATGAGTGTACTGTAGGATGAAGGTAAATATATGATGAGCAGGAAAGACTTTACCCATAAGGTAGTGGAGCTCGACGAGAGCATGAGGGAGGTGGCTTCCCTTGATGAGCTTTACAACGATCTTGTCCGCTCAAGGCCAGGCAGCGCCCGGGAGCTTGAGGCCAAGAAGGATGAGGCAAAGTTTGCTCGTGAGCGTATACTCAAGCTCTCGTTGCACGCCAAGAACCTGGTCCGAAAGATGGAGTCGCATGAGACTCTGAAGTAGGGTGTATGATTACGATCATTTTGTCGCCGGGGGGCGGTAGGAAAACATGAAGAACGTACAATTGCTTGTCAAGAAGACGCTGGAACTCCTTTCTGAGATAGAGGCGTATTCGTTCCACAAGGAGAATATGGTGAAGACGCTCGATAAGCTCTTCAGGGATTACCAGGCAGGCAAGTTCACGTATTTCGAGTATGAGAAGACTGTCAAGAAGCTTCTCAAGGGAAAGACAAAGGATGAGTGGATATCTTATTACAACTCTTACATCCTTTCGTTGCTGAAGAGGGTCGAGGCCTACAACACTCAGATATTCTATGAGACCTATCACAACACAGATTATGTGAACGTGAAGGTAGTGAAACCCGTGCCTAAACCTGCACCTAAGCCCGCTCCGAAAACCAAGCCCGCGCACTTACAGAAACCAGCGCCCAAGCACGTACCTAAGCCTGCGAAGCACGTTCCTCCTGTTCACAAGCATGTTCCTGAGCATGTTCCTGAGCATGTTCCTGATCAGGTTCCTGAGCAGGTTCCTGAGCCTGCAAGCCATGTTCCCGAGCCCGTCGTTGAAGCAGGTCCGGCACCAGCTGCTGCGCCTCCTGCTCCTGATGATGTGCATCTTGTCGAAGTGAAACCATCTATCATAGACAGGATATCATTGTTCTTCAGGCATATCTTCGCGAAAAAGGAGGTCGCTGAGGCAAGGAAAGATTTCCATCCTAAGCCTGTGAAAGTCGTTGAGAAGGAGCCGACGCCCGCCACCAAGCCAGCAGCTGCTGAGAAGCCTGCTGCTAAGAAGGAGAAAGAGCCTTGGTTCGCTTTCTTGTGGAAGCATGACAAGAAGACACTTCCGCTGGAAGAGCCAGGAGTTCCTGTCGAGAAGCCTAAGGCCAAGCATAAGCCGAAGACAGCTCCTTCAAAAGCCCCTGCCAAAGCCGGGAAGTATACCTGGTGGGATTGGTTCATCGGTAAGCCTAAGCCCGCATCCCATATCGGGGCTAAGACAGGTAAGCTTGACGAGCCGAAGAAGAAAGGGAAAGGCGCGGTCGCTTTCGCGGAGTTTATGGGTATCAAGTACATAACTAACCTTCTGGAGAGGAGCAGGAAAGTGGAGTTCTCCGACGAGAGCTCGAAGGCGCCCATGTCTACTATACAGCTTGAGACATTGCGGCGTAAGGCTAAGCCTGAGATAAGCGCGCAGATAGAGAAGATAACTGCCACTTCCCTCACTAAAGAGGCGAAGAGGATAAAGAGCATAATGGAGAAGAGGAAGGCCTTGAAGATATACCAGCCTTCTTTCTTCGGAGCGGTAGCTAACGTGGCGATAAAGAAGGTGAGCCTGTTCCTGCTTGACCAGTTCCCTGATTTCTTCAAGGATCTGTATCACGCTCTGCGTCTGGCGAACATAAAGGTCTTGTCTAATACTTACGTGAACATGTTGGTGCTGGGCGTATTTGTGAGCACGATACTGGGTTTCTTCCTTTTCGGGTTCTTCTTCTCGGTCTCGGCTCTGCCCATATCACAGATACTTTTCCGCACGCTGATGATGTCCCTGTTGAGCGGGCTTGCTGCTTTCGGAGGGTTTTATGCGTATCCTTACTCTAAGGTGAAGCAGCGGCGTACGAGCATAAACACGAACCTTCCTTTCGCGATCAACCATATGGCTGCTGTTTCGTCTTCAGGTGTTGCTCCTGTGAGGATGTTCAAGCTGATATCTGAGTCCAAGGAGTATGGTGAAGTGTCTGCTGAGATAGAGAAGATAGTGAATTATGTGGAGGTTTTCGGTTATGATGTGCTTACCGCGATAAAGTCTGTGGCTGCGACCACTCCTTCTTACCAGTTCAAGGATTTCCTCGAGGGTATGGTCTCGACTACGCAGACGGGCGGGGATCTGAAGTCCTACTTCAGCCAGAAGGCAGAGGAGGCGATGGTCCATTACAAGATGGAGAGGCAGAAGTACACAGAGACGATAGCGACGTATTCGGATATCTATACAGGTCTGCTTATAGCTGCGCCTTTGTTCTTCGTCGCGGCTCTTTCGCTTGTCAGCCTTCTGGGAGGCAAGGTGGGGGGCATGGATGTTAATATTGTGATAGTGCTCGGGACGTATGTGGTTATCCCGTTCATGAATGTCAGTTTCCTGACTTTCCTGGAGCTGACACAGCCTGAGGTATGATTATGGATTTACAGTTCGATAAGAGGCATCTTGCAGGGATGGTGTTCGGTGTAGTTTTCCTTGTGATAGATCTTATCTTCTTCATCAGGACTGCATGGTTCATACCGCTTCTTGTTATAGCTCTGAGCATCGGCTGGAGCCAGTTCTGGATAGACTTCTTTGTCCATTCCCGCCAGCAGAAGGAGATAGAGTCCATGTTCCCTGAGTTTGTCAGGAATCTCGTGGGGAGCGTTAAGTCTGGCATGCCTGTGAGCAAGGCGATAATCTACGTTTCAAAGAGTGATTATGGTGCATTGACTCCGTTTGTGGTGAAGCTTGCGAACCAGGTCGAGTGGGCTATACCTGTCCATAAGGCGTTGCTTAACTTCGCGAACGAGACGAAGAACGGGGTCATCAAGAGGAGCGTCGCCACGGTGATAGAAGCGGAGATGTCAGGCGGGAACATGGAGGATGTCCTGGAGACCGTGACCACTTCAGTGATCGAGATCAAGAAGATAAAGCTTGAGCGTAAGGCGAGCATCCATTCACAGCTCGTCCAGAGTTATGTCATATTCATGGTTTTCTTAGGTGTGATGATAGTGATCCAGAACCTTCTCATCCCTTACATCGCGGACATCGAGTCGAAGAATATAGAGGGTGTGACTGAAGGTGGTATGGCCTTGACAAGCAGTGCGTTAGGGGGTGCGATAAGGACTGTGCAGCTAGACTACACAAGTCTTGGAGCTTTCATCGGAACGTTCGGCGCGTGGCTCACGAGCATACGTGGTGTGTTCCTCATGCTTGCACTCATACAGGCTTGTTTCGCAGGACTTGTCCTAGGGAAGATGTCTGAGGGTGACCTCCGCTCTGGAGCGAAGCATTCTCTTATCCTTATGACTGTAGCATTCTTCGTGATAACGCTGGCCCAGGGAGCGATGGGTTAAAGCAGCAACTTATCCTTATTTATTTCTACCGTAACATTCAAACCTCTTTCCAGTTCCCCAGACCATCCACCCCATAGCTTTAGCGCAGACTGCTCCACCAGCTTGCTTGGTTATGCTGCATCATTCAAGCGCGTGCGAGGCACGTAGTGACTCGCGAGGTCGAGAAAAAAGCGCTTTTTCTGCTGCATGGTTAAGCTTCCGTGGAGCAGTCTGCGAGTCAACTTTAGAGCTCACGCGACGCTGCGGTGCTGAGTTCCTCATTATAAACCACCCCAGAAAAACTTTTAAACTCTCCTCCACCAATAATTTATATGGGGGTTAGATATTCAAGTTCAAGATTACTGACAGGTCTTGCGGATAATGGACATATCATTGCCTACGGTTCGAGCATGGTGGGCTGTTTCCTTCTCGGAGTGAGCCATGCGAACAATGAATTAGGGGATCAGCTGGAGCTTATCGTCGGCACCAGCATCGCAGGGCTGGGTGTTGCGACCGCGTCTGGATTTGCGTCCGACTATCAGACACACTGCCTTAATGTAGAGACTAATTTCCCGCCTGACAAGAGGCTGTCCGCAAAGAGGTGCCTTGTCCGCCCGATCATCTGCACTGCGTTAGGCGCGACAGCCTATGCTGCAGGCTACTTTACTGGTGGTTTTGATAAGATACTTTTTTAAACTCCTTTCCCTTCCTCGCATACATGAAAATCACTATCAGCTCTAAGTTGTCTGTCGAGCAGAACGCCCAGCAGTACTTCGAGAAGGCCAAGAAAGCGCGGAAGAAGCTTGAAGGTGCTAAGAAGGCTCTTGAGATTTCTAAAGAAAAACTCAAAAAGGAGAAGGAAGCCCGTGACACTAAGCTCGACAGCATAAAGGAGCATCACGCCAAGCAGGCGGCTAAGGTGAAGCGGAAGGTGGAGTGGTACGAGAAGTTCCGTTGGTTCTTCTCGAGCGAGGGTTTTCTCGTAATCGGCGGGCGCGACGCTACCACGAATGAGATAATCATAAAGAAGCATACTGATAAGGAGGATTTGGTCTTCCATACTGACATGGCAGGATCCCCTTTCTTTGTCGTCAAGGTCAAAGGCAAGGAAGGTGAACTTGCAGAACCTGAAGAACTTGCAGAACCTACAGAGCAGACTCTGCAGGAGGTTGCCGACGCGACACTCTGCTTCTCACGCGCGTGGAAGATGGGGCTTGTGACCACGCCCACTTTTTATGTCAAGCCGGAGCAGGTCACGAAAGAGGCCAATCAGGGGGAATATCTTCCGAAAGGTGCTTTCATGATAAGGGGTAAGACGAATTACATCACTCCTCATCCTGACTGTGCGGTCGGCCCATTAGACGATGGACGTATCATGTGCGCGCCGGAGTCTGCTGTGAAGAGACGCTGTAAAGAATACATCAAGCTCATACAGGGCAAGAAGAAGGCATCAGATATAGCTAAGATAGTCAAGAAGCGTTTCGGCGGTGACCTCGACGAGATAATCCGCGTCCTCCCCAGCGGCGGGCTGGACATAAAAGACTGAACGACCACGAACTAGGCTTGTCCGACCACGAAGTCTGTAGTGCTGGAACTGAGATGTCCTGAACGCTAACCGCGCGAAGTCTGCCTGTGCTGGAACCGAGCAGTCTGGTTCTAAAGAATGACTGACGTTACTTTCTTGGCGGAGCCTCTATATTTATTGATTATGGATTGAAGAACTATTACAGGTCATTCTTGCCGCAGGCAAGATGTTTATTGATCATGCACTGGATGATCGTCAAAGAATGATGAGAAATAAAATAATTATGAAAAAATAATGATTTCACTCAAGCAGACTGATAATCTCTCAGATCCTGCTCGAGTTCATCGACGACCATCCCGACGCCAGCGATAGAATCGTTCATAGACTCCATGGCCGCAGCGACTCCTTCAGGTATTCCCTGTGAGTAAGTCTGCTCTATCAGGTTGTTGAGGCTGTTGAGCCTTCTCTGTATGAACTCGACGTCTTCGTCTGCCAGTGTGACTCTCTGCTGTGCTGTGTAGAATGCTTCTTGACAGACGGTAGTCTCACCAGGGGTTGCTGGTGTCCTTGGGTCACCGTCCTCGCCGCATTCTGCGCTGAACGCGTCGATGTCGCAAAGGCTGTTGCCGTATCCTTCTGGCACGCACTGCTGTTCTATGCTGTTGACCATGTTTGCGTAGTCGAGCAGGTTGCCTGCTGTCGTTGATATCCTGTGCTGGACGTATGACAGCTGTGCGTCGATCACTTCTTCGTCTGAAGTGTAAGGGTTCGCATCGTCGAGAAGTGCAGATACCTTGTCCATTCCGCCTTTGGCGGTTGCCTGTTCCTCTGGTTCGGCTGCTGGTTCAGGAGCAGGTTCTGGCTCTTCTGGCTCTACACCTACTGGTCCTTCTTCTCTCATGTCGCCTACAGGCTGTTCGACAGCTTCGTCAGGCACTGCCTCTATAGCTGGATGTGCATCCGGCGAGACGATTCCTGGGGGGAGCTGGTTGATATAAACATCCGCGCCTTCCGAAGTCTGGAATGCCGGGGTGGCTCCATCCTGGTCAGGTGTAGGGGTTGCTGGCGGCTCTGCTGGCGAAGGTGCTGCTGGAGCTGCAGGGTCTGCTGTTTGTAAAGGAACTGCTGGCGGTTGTGCAGGTGCCGCTGGAGCTGGAGGTGCTGTTGGTGTAGGTTCGCCTGCTTGTGCAGGTCCTTCCTCTGCCGCGTCTACAGCTGGTGCGGGCGCGACGACCGGCCGTTCTGGTCCTACAGGTGGTGAGTCTATCGTCGGTGCAGGGCCTACTTCTGGTACTGAGCCTACGGGGTGCGCGTCTACTTCAGGTGCGACGAATCCAAGTATCGCTCCAGTTGGGCTTGCCGCGTACGGGTTAGGCTCCAGCACTGCTGCCTGGTATTCGGGCGACATGCCTGCGTTCTCTATCGTGATTCCTGTCAGGGATAATGCAGTGGGTGCAGTAGGTGCTCCTGCTGAAGCTTCTGCTGGCTGGACCTGTGGTGCAGGGCTTGCCTGCCTTGCGCCTCGCGATTCTCTGCCTGCGTGTCGTGCAGGGTTAGGTTCAGGGTCAGCCTCTTCATCTTCAGAGCAGAGAACGTACC
>Ga0180435_10007431_pt1 | contig 10441 bp, 11 predicted proteins | sample SS_ome_3_FD_132467 | JGI IMG/M metagenome (GOLD analysis project Ga0180435, IMG submission 132467) | Hypersaline lake sediment archaeal communities from the Salton Sea, California, USA - SS_3_S_1 metaG | ecosystem: Environmental > Aquatic > Non-marine Saline and Alkaline > Hypersaline >... | reverse complement strand
CTGCTGAACCTCGCGAGTCCGGATGACGCGCTCTACGAGCGGTCGATCGAAGCGCTGGCCGAGGAGCTGGTACGTGCGGCAAGGCTGCGGCTCGACGCCGTCGTCACCCATCTGGGAGCGCATGTCGGATCTGGAGAGGAACAAGGGATCGCTCGCATCGCCGCCGGGGTGAGCCTCGCCACAAGGGCAGCCGCCGCGCGCGATGCCGGCGCACCGGCGCTCCTTCTCGAGAACACCGCTGGGAGTGGAACAACCATCGGCGGACGATTCGAGACCCTCGCCCGGATCCTTGAGCTCTCCGACACGGACCAACCGCTCGGCATTTGCCTCGACACCGCGCACGCGTTCGCCGCGGGGTATGACCTGGCGAGCCCGCACGCTGTCTCGGAGACACTCGCCGACTTCGACCGCACGATCGGCCTTTCGAGGCTCTCCTTGATCCACTTGAACGACTCCAAGTACGCTTGTGGATCGCATCGCGACCGACACGAACACATCGGGTGGGGAGAGATTGGGCGCGATGGGATCGGCGCGCTTCTGCAGCATCCGAGCGTCGAACACGTCCCGGTCATCCTGGAAACGCCGAAGGAAGTGGATGGCAGGAAGGACGCGGACCAGATGAATCTGGCAATGGTCCGGGCGCTCATGGCGGCCGGTGCATCCGAAAGCACGCTTCAAGAGGAGGCTTCATGAAGTTCTTCATCGACACGGCCAACGTCTCAGAGATCCAGGAGTTTGCCTGGCTCGTCGACGGGGTGACCACCAATCCGAGCCTGGTCGCCAAGGAGAACCGCCCGTTCGAAGAGGTCATCCGGGAGATCTGCGGCATCGTCGACGGACCGATCAGCGCCGAGGCGACAGCGCTCGATACGGACGGCATGGTGAAAGAGGGGCGTGCGCTGGCGAAGATCCACGAGAATGTCGTCGTCAAGATCCCGATGACCGAACCGGGGATGAAAGCGGTCCAGATCCTGACGGCGGACGAGATCGCCACCAACGTGACGCTCGTCTTCTCCGTGAACCAGGCGTTGCTGGCGGCCAAGTGCGGTGCGACGTATGTCTCCCCCTTCATCGGCCGCATCGATGACACGGGGTCGATTGGGATGGATCTCGTGGCGGAGATTGTCGATCTGTACGGCACACACGGCTTCCTCACCGAGGTTCTGGCGGCGAGCGTCCGGCACCCGGAGCATGTGCGAGAAGCGGCCCTCGTCGGCGCAGACGTAGCGACCGTACCGTACGGGGTACTGAAGAAGCTGTTCAACCATCCGCTGACCGACATCGGGCTCGAACGGTTCCTCAAGGATTGGGAGAACGTCCCGAAGTAGTCCCGAGGCCTGGGAGGCTGGCGTGCCGAAGATCCGACTCATCGACGAGAAGTTCCGACAGGAGCCGGGGCACTTCCTCCTTCAGTCTTTGATGGCGTTTGTCGTCATCGCCGCCATCATCCTCGCGATGGGCGCCCTGACCAACGGGGCCCTTGTGGCCGCCCTTGGGGCGAGCGCATTCATCGTCTTTGCGCTGCCCGCCCACAAGACGGCGAAGCCTCGAAGCCTGATCGGCGGGCACCTGCTGTGTATGGGGATCGGCCTCCTTTGCTCGATCCCCTTCCGGGCCGGACTGCTGGAACACACCACGTGGGCTCAAGGCGTGATCGGCGCGGCGGCGGCCAGCATCGCCCTGCTGGGGATGGTTGCCACCGACACGGAGCACCCCCCGGCGGCAGGCAATGCGCTTGCTTTTGCGGTGACGTCGATCGGATGGCCGCAGGCGCTTTTCACGTTGGGGACGATCGGCTTGCTCTCCCTCGTGCGGTGGCTGCTTCGTGGTTGGCTGAGGGACTTGGCCTAGACCCGGCCCGATCTTCCTGACAGCAGGGCCTCAACAACCTCTTCGACCAAGCGATCCCGATTGCTGAGCTTCACGCGGAAGAGCTGAAGCTCTTGTCGCACGCGATGGGCAATCGGATGATCCGAATTGGCGTGGGTCGAGATGAGCAGCGCCTTGTCGCTTGCGAGCGCCTCTTCGACGACGGGGACGAAGTGGGGGGAGTGGAACTCCATCGGCGCCACCTCATCGATCACGACGAGATCCTTCGTCTCGATCGCGTGGCGCACGGCGGCGATGCCGACCGACTCGAGCGAATCGACGTTGACTGTGTACTTCCCAACCATCGGCCCTACACGCTGATGCAGATGGGCCAGCCGCCCCTCGGCGCCGGTGGCGACATCGAAGAGGGCGAACCCGACCCGGCGTCCGATGACGCGGATCTCCTTGGAGTACATGCCGCCGGCGCAGCCGTCGGGCAGCCGTTCCAGAACGCGCTCGATCAGCGTCGTCTTCCCGACCTCCGGGCGGCCGGTGATGGCAATGCGTCCCTTGATCCCCATGTCGAGGGATTCTATCCTCACGCCGATGTCCGGCAAACCGCTTCTGATCGAGATTCTCGAGGATGAGCTCGCCCGCCGTCCCAGGGCAACGCCCATCGATCTGCGCAAACTCGTCATGCAGTCCGCTCTCGGCGGCGACCACCTGCGACGGGATCCTGAGCGGTTTCATCGCGGACTGAAAGAGGAATGGAACCGACTGCCCGCGTGGACAGGAATCGATGCCGTGATCCAGCGGATCGATCCGCTCGGCCGGACGGCGCGGATCCATCTGAGACCCTGTCGTGAAGCGGGCATTGCGCTTGAAGCTCTGGCGCAGCTGCTCCTCAGCCAGCCGTGGAAGAGGGGCTCATCGAACGATGACCGGCGCCGCTGGCTGGAAGTTGTGGATCTCGCCCGAGGTGGCAGGCTTCCCTTCGCCGTGGAGGAACTCGTGCCCCTGACGGAGCTCGCCGGGGCCGTCCACCACAGCCCAGCCTACGGACTCACCTCCTATCGGATTCTGAACGACATCACCGATCCGGCCGTCGCTGTCTGGTTAAGGGAGCAAGGAGTGCATCCATGACGAAGCCGGACGGCAGGCGTATCGGGCATCTGGATATGGATGCTTTCTTCGCTGCCGTCGAGCAGCTGGACGATCCATCTCTGCGAGGAAAGCCGGTCATCGTCGGTGGGCTCGGTCCGCGGGGGGTGGTTTCGACGGCCTCGTACGAGGCGCGGCCATTCGGTGTCGGTAGCGCGCTTCCGATGGCCGTCGCCCGCCGCCGTTGCCCTCAGGGAGCGTTTCTCCGTCCGAGATTCGCCCGCTACAAGGAGATCTCCGATCGCATTCGATCCATCCTCCGCTCCGTGACCGGCGCCATCGAGACAATCTCGCTCGACGAAGCCTTCTTCGACCTTTCCGGACGCTGTGCCACGTTCGAGGAAGCGGAGGAAGTCGTTCTCAACGTGAAGCGCCGCGTCCGAATTGAGACTGACCTCACCTGCTCTGTTGGCCTTGGACCGAACCGGTTCCTCGCCAAGATCGCCTCGGAGCTCGACAAGCCGGATGGCTTCTGCGTGATTCGGCCGGAGTCGGTCCAGGAGGTCCTCGATCCGATGCCTGTCGGGCGGATTTGGGGTGTGGGCAAAGTGACCGAGCGGCGCCTTCAGGGACTGGGCATCCTCCGCGTCGAAGACCTCCGTCTGGCTCCTCCGAGTCTTCTTGAGCGGGAGCTGGGATCGATGGGAAAGCGTTTGCAGCAGCTGGCGAGGGGGGAAGACGATACGCCGGTGGGCCGGCAAGCGAGCGCCCGCTCAATCTCCCGCGAAGTGACTTTTGCGCATGATCTGACCGACCTTCTGGAGATCGAAGAGCAGGTTCGATCTCTCGCTGCGGATGTAGCGGTTCAGCTGCAGCGCGAGCAGCTGCTCTGTCACACCGTGCGAGTGAAGATCCGGTTCCCAGACTTCCGGACGGTGACCCGCCAGGTTCGCCTTGCGGTCGGTGTTGACTCCGCCGGGTTCATCGAGCAACTTGCGGTGCATCTCCTCTACGATCGGGTCCCTCTGCGCGACGTGGGTGTCCGCCTCATCGGCGTCGGCGTGGCCGATCTCTCGATCTCCTCCGCGAGGCAGCTGTCGCTCTTCGAGAAGCGTGCCGCCGAGGAATCACCGCGGCACCCAGCGTTGGGATGAAGAGACAGGCGGCACCTCGCTCAGGGAACGATTCCATGGTGTCCCTCCGGGAGCGACCGTACGCTCCCAACGGAGGTGATCCCCATGCGACGGTGGATCCTCGTGACGGCAGTGGCAGTCTTGGCAGTCTTGGCATTCCTGACGGCCGCTTGCGCCGTTCCTCTCTGCGAGTATCGATCACCTGTTACGCGCCTCTCGGATCTGGCGCTCAGTTTTGCCTACCAGTACTACAACGACCCGTTTGGCGTTCCCGAGCAGGATCTGAATCAAGGGCAGTTCACGGTCGAGTACGTGGCGCTCTTCGATCAGCCGGAGTACGGCTACGATGTCACGATTCGCAATGACATGCTGATCTCCGTTCTCGACGTGTCCACGTACACGACGTTCGCCAACGGTAACTTCAAGCGCTACTTCATCTCAGGACAGGACTTCTTCGCCTACGCCGGCGGTAGCGCCCGCAGCTCGTCTGAGTTTCAGACGCTCGGACTCTCCGTCGATGCAGGTGTGGGGTGCGGACGATTCGTGGATGTCACGCCGCTCGCACGGGCGACACGGATCGACAACTACCTCGTCGATCGGGGGACGCTCTCCGAGCACCTCCATCCCCTCGATCTACGAATCCTCGCCGACGAGATCGGGAGCCGAGCGAAGTACGATTCGACCGCAGCTCTCCTGGCAGCCATCCAGGACGTCATCGAAGGGTCGGGGTACATCCGGCTTGGCGGCCTGGATGCGCTGGACATCTCCGAAATCACGCAGCTGATCCAGTCGGAGGGGTTCTCCCGTTATTGCGGCTGGGATCTCAAATTCGGCCTCGGGTTTGAGTTGATCGACCCATCGGGCGAGAGCAATGACCTGCTGCTCACGGGTTCGTTCAACTATGCGTTTGCAACGACACCGAACGAGCAGTTCCTCATCCTAGGCAGCTTCCTGGGACCTCCGACGATCCTTCAGAAGAACCGCGTCGACCTGAAGGTCGGGTACGACTACCTGTTCTCCGATCTGCTCAGTCTGGCGGCTTCCTACGAGTTCTCGCGTGAGACTTGGGTCTCCCTGCCGACCGATCTCCATCGGATCTCCCTCGAAGCGACGTTGGAGCCGCTCGACACGGCGCTCATCACCTTCGGCGTGACGTTCGAAAACCGTCCCTACTACACGGAGTGGAGCGTCGATCTCAAGCTATCGATCGGGATTGAGCTTCTCTAGAAGCAATACAGCACGTCAAACACGTCGGCCGCCCTACAGAAGATCGCGGATGACCTGGGCGATCGTGTCATCGAGGAGCAGCTCGATGGCCTCCTGAACGTCGACGAACCGGGCCTCGGCGATCTCGTCTGGATTGGGTCGCGGCTCGCCGTCGACGTCGACACGGAAGAAGAGCATCGTCCAGTGAAGAAGCGTATGACGTCCGAGCTTGGTGCGTGCCGCCGCGAGTTCGAGGATTCTCCCTTCCATGCCGATCTCCTCTTGGATCTCGCGGAGCGCGCAGGCCTCAGGCGTCTCTCCGAAGCGCAGGAAGCCCCCAGGAAGCGTCCAAATGCCTTGGGTCAGCCCACGGTTCCCCTTGACCAGGAGAACCTTTCCCTCTCGTCGGCAGATCCCCTCGACGACGACACGTGGCATGGTGGCGTGAACCGCCTCGCGCACGCGGGGAGACACGTCGGCGGAGGCCAGCTGGTCCTTGTGATGCCAGTCGTGTGGATGCGCCGCGATCTGAGGGACGCAGAAGAGGGCGCTGCCGGGGGCGAGCGGAGCGATCTCCTCGACGGCGAAGGGAACCTCATCCGGCCGGGGAAGATCCCAAACCCCGTCGCGCGCGACGAGATAGATCCGCCCATCGCTCTCCACGTAGTGCCGCAGGTCCGTGTCAGTCATGATCGGGCGATTATACCCATCCCAACAGCATCAGATCCCGGTTGCGGCCGCCGGAAGGCGCGAGGGATAATCCCCGACTCCCGGGGGTGACCCGGACGGAAGAGGCGGTGGTTTCGCGTGTACAAGATCCTGAGCAAGCGAACGCTCGGGCCCTCGATTCGCGAGTACGTGGTTGAGGCGCCGGATGTCGCAAAGGCCGCAAAGGCCGGCCAGTTCATTGTTCTTCGGCTCCATGAACGGGGGGAACGAATCCCGTTGACCATGGTGGACACGAACACCGAGACGGGTGGCGTGACCCTGGTCGTTCAGGAAGTCGGGAAGTCGACGCGGGAGATGGGCGACACATTCCACGAGGGCGATTCGATCCTCGACTTCGCCGGCCCCCTGGGTGAGGCGACCGAGATCGAGAACTTCGGAACCGTCGTTTGTGTCGGCGGCGGCCTGGGCATCGCGCCCCTCTATCCGATTGCGCGGGACCTCCACAAGGCGGGAAACAAGGTCATTGGCATCATCGGCGCACGCAACGAGGAGCTTCTCTTCTACGAGGACGAGATGCGTGCCGTCTGCGACGAGCTGATTGTCATGACTGACGATGGGTCGTACGGACGGGGCGGATTCGTCAACGGGCCCCTCACCGAGATCCTCGAGGCGGGCAAGGAGAAGGTTGAACGTGTCTGGGCGATTGGCCCGGCGATCATGATGAAGGTCTGTGCTGAGGCGACGCGACCCTTTGGTGTGAAGACGATCGTCAGCCTCAACTCGGTCATGATCGACGGCACCGGGATGTGCGGCGGCTGCCGCGTCGAAGTCGGCGGTGCGGCCAAGTTCGCCTGCGTCGATGGCCCCGAGTTCGACGGCCACGAGGTCGATTTCGATCTCCTGATGTCCCGTCAGCGCTACTACCACGAAGAGGAATCCTGCTCGATGGACCAGTACCTCAAGGAAGGAGCGACGTCTTGATCCGGGAGAAACAGGTTCCGATGCGCGAGCAGGATCCGGCCGTCCGGGCCAAGAACTTCGACGAGGTGCCGTTCGGCTACACGCCCGACGAGGCGGCAGAGGAGGCGGCGCGTTGCCTGCAGTGTCCCAAGGCCCCTTGTGTTGCCGGCTGCCCTGTGGGGATCGACATCCCCGGCTTCATCGGTCACGTAAAGGAGAAGAATTTCGCCGAGGCGGTCAAGGTTCTGAAGTCATCCAATGCGCTCCCTGCCGTCTGCGGCCGCGTCTGCCCGCAAGAGAATCAGTGTCAGGGCGTCTGCACGGTGGGCATCCGCTTCGAGCCGGTGGCGATCGGTCGCCTGGAGCGCTTCTGCGCCGACTGGGAGGCAGAGAACGAACGTTGTTGTCCGGAGATCGCGCCGGATACGGGCAAACAGGTCGCCATCATCGGCGCCGGCCCGGCCGGGCTGACGGCAGCCGGGGAACTGCGCAAAATGGGCCACGCCGTGACCGTGTTCGAGCTGTTGCACGTGGCCGGCGGCGTCTTGATGTACGGCATTCCCGAATTCCGCCTGCCCAAGGCAATCGTTCAGCGTGAGATCGATGCGCTCGTCGACATGGGCGTCGAGATCCGCGTCAACGAAGTCATCGGCCAGGTGAAGACGGTCGATGAGCTTCTTGGCGACGGCTTTGATGCGGTCTTCGTCGGCACCGGTGCAGGGCTTCCTCGATTCCTCGGGATCCCGGGCGAGCACCTGAACGGCGTTTACTCGGCCAACGAGTTCCTGACGCGTGCCAACCTCATGAAGGCTTACCTCTTCCCCGAGTACGACACACCGATCAAGGTCGGCCGGCGCGTGGCCACCATCGGTGGCGGCAACGTCGCCATGGATGCTTCGCGAACGGCTTTGCGCCTCGGGGCCGAGGCATCCCTCATCATCTACCGCCGCAGCGAGGAGGAACTCCCCGCGCGGGCTGAGGAGATCCATCACGCCAAGGAAGAGGGCGTGGACTTCAATCTGCTGCGCAACCCGGTCGAGTTCCTTGGAAAGGACGGCCAGTTGGTCGGCGTCCGCTGTATCAAGATGGAACTGGGCGAGCCGGACGATTCCGGCCGCCGCCGACCGGTGCCGATCGAGGGTTCCGAATTCGACATTGAGGTTGATGCCGCCGTCATTGCCGTCGGCAACGGTCCGCATCCACTCGTCCCGCAGTCGACGCCTGATATGGAGCTCAACCGTTGGGGCAACATCGTCGCCGACGACGTGACCGGCCAGACGAGCAAGCAGGGCGTCTTCGCCGGCGGGGACATCGTCACCGGCGCCGCCACCGTGATTGAAGCGATGGGTGCGGGCAAACGCTCGGCAGCGGCCATCCACAAGTACTTGATGAACGGAACCGCGTATGGGCTTCGGCTCTGTGGTGTAGATCACAAGCGAAGATCCAACCGGCCCGGGACCGCTGTCCGGTCACGGGCTGACTCTTGACGCCTCACAGAGGTGGGTCATGTGTCACTATCCATGTGCAGACAGCTAGCACCACCCGGTGCGCGGTCGGTGGAGAGACTCCGGTCTCTCCACTGATCTTTTGTCGGGCCTCCCATGCCTCGGCCCCCAATCCGCATCTTCTAGATGGCGTCTCAACCTTCCGCTAGGATGGACGACCTGTTGGGAGGCGGCATGGATTGGAAGGGATACTACGAGGCGGAGCTTCTGGCTCCGGGTGCGCGCGAGCGAGCGAAGCAATGGATCTGCGAGGCGGGAGATCCTCGTGTTGCCGCAGCCATCGACCGCCGTGCCATCCTGTCCTTCCCCCACTCGGCCTTGTCCTTCTCCGGGCCGATGCAGGCCGAAGTGGTCTCCGCGCTGTACCGAAGCGGAGTCGACGAGGTGATTGCCCTCGGTGTCTTGCACAGCGGCGTCCTTCCCGCCTATCGGCGAGCGCTGGATGCGGAGGTTTCGGAGAGCGAGCGAGATGCGGCATTTGCCGTGGTCCGGGGCGCGTTCGTTCCGCCGGAGCCCGTTGCCACAACTCCGTTTGGGGATCTTCATCTGCTGCCCACCGCCGAAGCGCCCATTCGCTCGGGTCACTCCGGCATCCTGGCCGCCGAGTTCTCGCTGGACACGTTCCTGGCAATGGTCCGCCTCGGGGCCGAGGCATTCGGCCGTCCTCCGCTGCGGGTTCTCCCCGTCTATGTCGGGATGACGAGAGAGCCATCCTCCGGCTCGTTCGACGCCGCATGTGAGCTGGCCGATTGGCTGAAGGGGGCGTCCGGACCGGGAACGGCCGTGGTGACCACCGGCGACCTGGTTCACCTCGGGAACGCCTACGGCTGGACCGCGGAGGACGTGGCGGCGGCCTCTCGCGGCGTGACGCTGGACCAGACGCTCCGAGGACGCGTCGATTCTATGCTCCAACTGGCATTCGGCGGAGAGATGGAAGAAGCCTACCGGAGCAATCTAGAGGCCCTTCGAAACGACCAGCGAGAGATTCTCCCCGTTCTCGTTGAGCATCTCTCGCCCAACCAGCAATACGGGATCCTCGCGTTTCAACTTTCCAACTACGCGCCAATCCTTGGCGTCGAGCCACCCTGCTGGGTGGCGAGCGCGCTTGTCGCCTACGGCTAGCGGACAGGATCCATTGCGACCCGCACACCGCACTCGTACTCTGTCCACCTGAACATGCCAAACCATAGGGTGATCGGAGTCTTGGGGGGGATGGGGCCGGCGGCGACCGTCGAGTTCTTCCGCCGTCTGGTCGTCGCCACGCCGGCGACCGTGGACCAGTCCCATCATCACATTCTGATCGACAACGATCCCACCGTTCCTCCTCGGCCGGCAGCCCTTCTGCACGGAGGAGAGAGCCCGGTTCCGGCGATGGTTCGGATGGCGCGTCGACTCGAGGCGGCCGGGGCCGACTTCCTGTCCATGCCCTGCAACACGGCTCACGCCTACATCGACGAGTTGCGAGAGGCGGTCGAGATCCCGCTCCTCGATATGATTGAGGAGACGGTCGCGCAGCTGGACGCGTCCTGCGTGGCATTGCTGGCGACGGCAGCGACGATCCGCGTGGGGATCTATGCCCGCGCCTGCGCGTTGCGTGGCATCGACGTGATCGCTCCCTCCAAGACGGATCAGGAGACGGTGGTGCGCGCGATCGAAGCGGTCAAGGCCTCTCGAGATCTCACCGAAGTGACGGCTGCCGTGCGCGCCGTCGTCAAACGTCTGCAGCGGCGAGGCGGGCAAGCGGTGATTGCGGGGTGCACGGAGATCTCACTTCTCGATGGGGCGGTAATGCCTCTTCCGTGGATCGATGCGCTCGATTGCCTGGTGGAGGCGACACTCAGAGAAGCGACCAAACCATAGACCTGGGGGAGAGTTCATGAGCGACTGGAAAGCCCAAGCACAAGTAGCAGTGGATCGACTGGCCGACCGGCTTCGAGCGGTCGCACAAGAGCTGTTCGACCACCCGGAGCTGAAGCATGAGGAGACGCGCGCCGCCGCGTTGCTCTCCGATGTGGCGCGCGAGGCAGGCTTTGATGTCGGACTCGGCGTGGCCGGCCT
>Ga0180435_10007430_pt1 | contig 10442 bp, 4 predicted proteins | sample SS_ome_3_FD_132467 | JGI IMG/M metagenome (GOLD analysis project Ga0180435, IMG submission 132467) | Hypersaline lake sediment archaeal communities from the Salton Sea, California, USA - SS_3_S_1 metaG | ecosystem: Environmental > Aquatic > Non-marine Saline and Alkaline > Hypersaline > Sediment... | reverse complement strand
TGGTTCCTTAATATAGACATCCAATTCAGGGTGATTGCTTACTTTCATGTTTTCGGCATCGTAATCGAGACGGGTATTAAAACGCTGTGCCATCACTCCCACAAGTGCCATTTCGGTTAAACGCGTTGCATAATCAAAATTGGAACCAGGCATTGGTCCTTCTCCTTTTATTGCCCTCATCCATTCGTCCTGTGGACCTCCCTTAACTCTAGGAATAGTAGGAGTGGGCAGGTTCTCGGTAAAATGATTCCACTCATCTTCCGAAACGACAAGCCTGGGATTGTTGGAATACCCGCTTGTTCGCATTATTTTTTTTTCTCCAATAAAGTATGATCCTCCCCTGGGCCATTTCTCAAGTCCCGCAGGCGGTTCACCTTCAGGATGTATACCGCCATCACACCAGTGTAAGGTGACAGGTGGTTTATCTCCACGTGCTTCAAATTCAAACTTCAGGTGGGAGCTGTCTGAAACAAAGCCTTCCGGTGAGTCCGACCTCCGGATCACATCAACAGAGCTTGGCATACCAAGTTCAAGGGAGAAAAACGGTGCGTCTATAGTATGGCAGGCCCAGTCTCCCAGTTCTCCGTTTCCAAAATCATACCAGCCCCTCCAGTACCGTGGAAGGTAGAATTGACTGTACGAACGTGATTTCTGGGGACCCAGCCAGAGATCCCAGTCCAGGTAATCCGGAACCGCCTCTTCTTTTGGAGGATACCGGTCAGGTTTCGCATAATAATCATCCTCGGGATAAAAAGTTGGTCCGCTGCCAAATGAAAAGACTTCCCTGACATCCCCCAGCACATCTGCCTGATACCACTCTTTCGCCCTTCTTATTCCTGTTGTAGCGTGTCCCTGGTTCCCCATCTGGGTAATCACATTATAGTGTTTCGCAGCTTTGCGGAGGGTCCGAAGTTGCCATACATTATGTGCAAGGGGTTTCTCAACATACACATGTTTTCCCCTTTCCATGCAGGCCATGGCAGCTGCAAAATGAGTATGATCGGGTGTTGCGATGATAGCTGCATCAATCTCCTTATGCATTTTGTCCATCATTACCCTGAAATCCTTGAAGCGCCTGGCCTCAGGAAAAGTCTCAAAACCCTCCCGGGCTGATCTGTCGCTTACATCACATAGGGCCACATAATTGTACTCCTCATCCAGCAATTGCTTCCAGCTGTCTTTTCCCTGTCCACCTACTCCAATTACTGCAAGATTAATTTTATCGTTTTTTGAGCAACTCATTAATCCCGGTAAAAAGGCAGCACCCGCTGTCAGAGCGGATGCAGATTTTACAAATGATCTGCGTGATAGATTCTTCATGTTTGGGTATTATTCTAAGTCAATCAATTTCTAATAAGGTTTCAACTTCATCTTCATATCCGGTCATTTCCCATCTGATCAGGGATTGGGGTACCATGCCTGCTTCCAGGTATTCATCAATGAACTCTTTTAGCACAAAGTCATCTCCAAGCTGTTGTGCCCTGTCTCTGAAAACTTTCATGAATTGGACTTTACCGACTACCATGATCATATGGTGACCTACACCCCTGAGTGTGGTTTCCATTTCATACCATAAATGGGGACTGTCATCCAGGATTTCTCCGTGAGGTGCATTGGCAACTGCATATTCTATTGCATCGGTCAGTGACCATTCCCCGGAATGCATATAGATGTCCGCCAATGCCCGGACAGTTCTGAAGGCGGCCTGCTCATAGGCAATTTCTCTGCTTCGGCGTGGTCTTTCGTCAAGGTAGCCTGCATGCATGAGCAATTCCTCAAGTGCAAAGGCAAATCCTTCTCCACGCCCGGTGGAAACTTTATAAGGATGCCTTACACCCCGTATCGGACGGTCATCATGCCTGCGCCTCAGTCCATCGAAATGGTGGCCAACCAATTCATGGGTATTTTCCATGACGGGTTCACGGTGCGAAAAATTAAAGAAATAATCGTGGTGTTCAGGCCAGGGTTTGTCTTCACCATATCCCTTTCCCTCGATGCGGGATGCATAATAATCATCCGGCACCAGGTAATCCTGAAGGGTAAAAATCTCCTCCTCCTTCAGAAATGTCATGATATGATCCACTGCGTCGTATATTCCATCCCTGTATGCCTGGAAAGTTGGTGCATGTTCAGGCATAGGCAGGTGCCGGTTCCTGTTCTCCTCAAGTTTCTGAAAGGTGATTACCCGGTTGTCCTCCAGCTCAACAATTCTCCTGCAATCTTCCCAGGTATATGGAAACAGGTATACATTTTTCAGCAGCCAGTTATAATTCTCCTTACCTACACCTGCAGAAGCTGTCATCTTGTCCTGGTTCTCCCTGATCCAGTTAAGGTAATCATGAATCGCATTCCGGTAAGCTGCAAGCTGCTCGATGAGTTTCGTATCCTGGGTCTCTGCTTCCAGGTCCCCTATTGAAACCAGGATATGCTCCAGTCTCCGATTGGCAAGAATGGCCAGATCGCCTGGAACAATAGATAAGTCATTCAAATTCTCCTGAGCCTGGGCACATACATCCGGAAGAGACTGCAAGTCAGCTACAAGCTCAGAAATATCCGGCTTCTCAGTAAGGAAATATTCCAGTCTCCAGATACCCGGTATTTCATCTATATAAAAGCAGGGATCGCATGCCCATGGCCGCATTACCCGGTGACGAAATTCAAGTCCGTTCATCTCGGCTCGTACCAGGTGGTAGTCGATCTGTTCTGATACAGTCCATTCCCCGGGATCTATTGCCTGGAGCCGCTTCTGGAATTCATTCAGTTCCTGGTACTTAATTTTCATGGACTCCGCCGAATAATCAGGGCTGGCTTCACTGTCATCCGGGCGGTCAAATTCCCGGAACTCTTTAAACAGGATCAGGAGATCGCCATAATCACAGCTCGCAGGAATTGGGGTATTGGTTTGTTCGCTCTGGCATGCCGTTAGCAAAAGAGAAAGGAGAAGGATGAATGTCAATGTATGAAGCCTTGATCCGGTCATGCTTATGGTTGCCATAATTCCTTGATTTCATCGTCGTATCCGGTAATCTGCCAGCGGATCAACGATTGGGGAATCATACCTGCTTCCAAATATTCATCGATAAAATCCTTAAGCACAAAATCATCTCCCAATTGCTGAGCCCGGTCCCTGAAAACTTCCATAAACTGCACCTTCCCAACTACCATGATCATATGGTGACCCACTCCTCTGAGAGTGGTTTCCAGTTCAAACCAGAGATGTGGACTGTCATCAAGCAATTCCCCGTGGGGTGCATTGGCTACAGCAAATTCCATTGCCTCGGTAAGCGTCCAGTCCCCTGAATGCATATAAACATCAGCCAGGGCTCTAACCGTCCTGAATGCAGACTGTTCATAAGCGATCTCCCTTCCTCTTCTGGGCCTTTCATCAAGGTAGCCGGCATGCATAAGTAACTCTTCAAGAGCAAAGGCAAAACCTTCACTCCTGCCAGTTGAAATTTTATAGGGGCGCCTGCCTCCACGAATCGGCCGTGTATCTCGACTATACCTGAGATCATCGAAATGGTGACCCACCATTTCATGAGTCTCTTCCATGACCGGTTCGCGGTGGGAGAAATTAAAGAAATAATCATGATGATCCGGCCAGGGATTTTCAAAACCATGCCATGATCCAAAGTAGCTGTCGGTTTCAATATAGTCCTCTATGGTAAATATTTCTTCTTCCCTGATGAAGTTCATCACATGTTCTATTGCATCCGCCACACTTGCCTTGTATTCCTCCTGTGAGGTAACAGGCTTGTTCATGGGTAGATGCCGGTTTCTGTTTTCCTCCAGTTTCTGAAAAGTAACCACACGATTGTCTTCCAGTTCAACGATGGTTCTGCAATCCTCCCAGGTATAAGGGAACATGTACACATTCTTAAGTAACCAGTCGTAATTTTCCTTGCCCACCCCGGCCATTGCTGTCATTTCATCCTGGTTCTCTTCAATCCAGGATTTGTAGTCGGCCAGGGATTCCAGTACCTTATCAAATTCAGAAGCAAATTCCGGATGGAACTCTCCTATGCGGACTTTCATCTCAGGCAATGAAAGGCTGAGATCATTCAATCGTTTGAGTGCAAGTATGGCAAGATCTCCGGGCACCTCGGCAAAATTTGACAGGTTGTTTTTGGCCTGGTTGAACAGGGCGGGCACCTCCTGAAACCTTTCTTTTATCTCAGGTAAACGATCTGCATCAAGGGGAAGGCGTCGGAGTCTCCACATGCTGGGCATCTGGTCTAGATAAAAGCAGGGATCTTTTGCCCAGGGTTTCAGCACCCTGTGCTGAAATTCGAAACCATTCATCTCTGCTCTCACCAGGTGGAAATCAATCTGCTCATCCACCGTCCAGCCGGTTGGATTAAAAGCCTTTAGGCGATCCTGATATGTTTTAAACTCACGGTACTGCTTTTCCATTGTTGGGACCGAAAAGTCCGGAACTCCTTCTGTATGATCCGTTTGCCGGAACTCCCGGAATTCCTGAAAAAGGGTCACCAGATCATCGTAATTTGTGTTTCTAGCAACATCCCGGCCACCTTTCCCGGATCCGCAATTGGTCAGGCTAAAAGTGAGAAGAATAAGGATACCTATAGTTGTTAATCTTGATTTTATCATTCTGTGTATGTATTAAATATGATGTCGCATTTACCATAATTTCTTAATCTCGTCTTCATATCCTGTCATTTCCCAACGGATCAGGGAGCTTGGGATCACCCCAGCTGCAAAATATTCATCCATGAACTCCTTTAGTACAAAATCGTCTCCGAGTTGTTGGGCCCTGTCTCTAAACAGTTTCATGAAATGAACCTTACCGACGACCATTTGCATATGCCAGCCTACCATGGTCAGGGTGGAATGCATCTCATTCCAAAGATGGGGACTGCCATCCAGTAAATGCCCCCGGGGAGCATTTGCAACACAGTATTTCATTGCATCCTCAAGGCTCCATTCCTGATTATGCATTTTTAGGTCTGACATGGCACGAACCGTGCGAAAGGCTGCCTGATCGTATACAATTTCCCTTCCCCTGCGTGGACGTTCATCCAGGTATCCGGCATGCATCATCAGTTCTTCCAGCGCAAATGCAAATCCTTCCAGGCGTGCACAGGACACATAATATGGGCCTTCGTGTTCCCTGTCTCCCCGAATCGGCCGGTCATCCCGCCTGAGTGTAAGCAAATCAAAATAATGCCCGACCATTTCATGGGTTTCTTCCATCAGCGGTTCCCGGTGGGAAAAATTATAGAAATAATCATGATGTTCCGGCCATGGACTATCCAGGGAATATTTACCCATTCCCCGTCCCCATTCTTTGTGATAACCATCCGGTACCAGGTAATCATGGACAGTAAAAATTTCCTCTTCCTTTAGAAAGTTCATGACGTGTTCAATCGCACCCATATAGCTGTCCCAGTATTCCTGCTGAGATGTTACCGGATTCAGGGGAGGAAGGTTCCGGTTTCTGTTTTCTTCCAGTTCCCTGAAAGTGATCACACGGTTGTCTTCCAATTCCACGATCCTGAGACAGTCTTCCCAGGTAAAGGGGAAGAGATATACATTTTTCAGCAGCCAGTTGTAATTGTCTTTTCCTACACCTACTGGGGCTGTCATCCGGGCCTGGTTCTCCTTCATCCAGGAAAGGTAATCGTCGAGTGCAGCCTGAATTTCTTCAGTTACATAATCCATCTCGGGATGGTGTTTTAATATCCTTTCGGATAATCTCTGAAATGGTTTCCCCTGTTCCATGTTTCGAATGGCAAAGGCTGCAAGATCACCGGATACGGCGGAAAGGTCATTCATGTTTTCCTTGGCCTGATTCAAGAATTTTGGCACTACACTAAGCCTGTTTTCCAGCTGAGGCAAATCGATTTCATCCATTGGAAACCAGAGGTCATCCTCCCGGGGCCAGGGTATTCTTTCAAGATAAAAATTGGGGTCCCTCGCCCAGGGATGCAAAACCCTGTGGTTAAATTCCATACCGTTCATTTCGGCACGTACCAGGTGGTAATCAACCTGTTCTGAAACCTGCCAGGCTGAAGGATCTATCGCATTCAACCGGCCCTGGAATGCTTTCAGTCCCCTGTACTTTTCCTTCATTTTCTCTGGGGTATAGTCGGGGACTCCCCTTGTTCGGGAAGGCCTGTCAAACTGCCGGAATTCTTTGAACAGTGTAACGAGATCCTCATAGTCTCCCCCACCGGTTGTATCTGATTTGCTCTGAGTACTGCAAGCAAATGCGAATACCAGCAGGACCATTATCCCGGCGGCAAGAAATCGATTAAATTTTAGCATGACTTACTTCTTAACATTACAGATATTATAGTTCAATACAGACCATACTCTGAATTAGCATTATTTATCATACCAATGATCCTGCATAATTAATACTTCTTGCTCGAGTGTTTTACCAGCTGCTGAAAGAACAATTCTATAAGTTCCCGGCTGGACCCTTTTGTATTCATATTCCCTTCCCCGCATACCTGGTTCCCATGCAACCCGGGTACGAAGTGAGAGTCCCGTGATACCTACCTCTTCTTCAGGATCTCCGAAGAATTCATTGGTATCGTAATAGTCATAATACGGTTCCCGTTCGCCTGTTGCCACTTCCTCATCCCACTCTGCTACCTCCTCAGCGGATCGTTTTCTTCCTCGTTTGGTCATTCCCCACATCACAGAATTCATTCCCTCGTCACCACCTCCCTTCAATTCATTTAGCAGTATCTGTCCTTTGTAAACGGACAGTTTAACGCCGTCTGGTATTGCATCTTTCAGGTAATAATGGATCACCGGACCGTTTGGCTCATTGTCCCCTTCAAAATTCTGATCTGCCACCGCGGTTTGAGATGGCATGATCCATTGAACTTTCGGCCTGATCCTGAAAAGATGTGCATCAGACGACAGCAGGCCCTTGTAAATCTCCTGCAAAGGGGAAATCTCAGTTATGTAAAATCCCCGGCCGAAGGTACCAACCACAAGGTCGTTTTCCCTGGGATGTATAACAAGGTCATGTACGGGAATTGCGGGCAGGTTGTTTTTCATTTCATGCCATGATTTACCCCGGTTAATGGAAACATGAACCGTCCTGTCTGTTCCGACAAAAAGAAGGTCAGGATTTTTATGGTCTTCCCTGATTACATTAATAGGTTCATCCGGCAGATTGGAAGCGATTGAGGTCCATGTCTTTCCAAAGTCGGTGGTCCGATAGACATATGGCTGGAAATCAGTCCGGTGACGGCCTGTATAGGTGATGTATGCAGTACCAGCATCATGATGGGAAGCAATCACCCGCGTGACCCAGTATTCAGGGTTGTCCGGTATGTTTTCATTCATCAGTATCCAGGACTTCCCTCCATCTTGTGTGAGTTGTATGTTCCCATCATCGGTACCCACCCAAATGATCCCTGCCTGAACAGGTGATTCAGAAATACTGGTAATAGTACCATACTGGGAAGATTCGACTCCGCCTGTTTTGCTGCTTTCATTTTTTGTGAGATCGGGACTGATCTCTTCCCATTTTTCACCCCTGTTTGAAGATTTCAACAGCTTGTTGGCTCCGTGAAATATCATCTTCGGATTATGCGGTGAGATCAGGATAGGGGCGGACCAGTTAAACCGGAGTTCCCGGTTTTCCCTGTAACGAATCCGTTCTCTTACACCGGTTTTCTGGTCGTTCCTCGAAAGTCCCCCGAACTGCGACTCACAATAAAGCCAGCGGCTGTTTGTCGGATCTACCTGGCAATAGAACCCGTCGCCCCCGAGAACATGCTCCCAGTCCTCGAACCGGATAGGGAACCGTCCTTTTTTAGCACTCGGGCCCTTCCATGTTCCGAAATCCTGCAATCCCCCGTACACATTGTAGGGATAATCCATATCCACTCCAATGGCATACAACTGGGCCATGGAAACGTTGTCGATATGCAGCCAGTTCTTCCCCGAATCCCAGCTTCTGGCAAAACCGTAATCATATCCCAGAAGCATTTGCCTGCTATCCTCCGGGTTTATCCACAAGGCATGGTTATCGCCTCCATATTCGAATGCTTTCTTCCAGGTTTTTCCGGCATCCTTTGAAATGTCGACTTTGTCGCTGAGCACATAGATAATCTGGTCGTCATTGGGATCAACGATGATCTGTCCATAATAATTTGATCGGGCTCCCACATTGCCTTCGCTTGCCTGCCACCAGGTTTTTCCGGCATCGTCGCTTCGATAAACGATCTGGCCCACTGTAGGTTTGGAGGGGCGCCTGCAGTTTTGAATTTCTTCCCATCTTTCCTTGGTCGACATCCCGGGAGAATTAGCATCCTCAATAAGGGCATAAACGATATCCGGATTTTGGGGATAAATGGCCAGGCCGATTTTTCCCAGTAGTCCCCCGGGCAATCCTCCAGCCAGCTTTGTCCAGGATCTGCCCCCATCAGTTGTTTTATGTATCCCGCTGCCGGGGCCTGCACCGGAAAATCCCCAGGGTCTCCGGATTCGCTGGTAGCTGCTTGCATAGAGCACCTCCGGATTCCGGGGATCCATCACCAGGTCTGTAGCACCAACATGGATCTTTCCATCTTTCACACTGAGTACTTTCGTCCAGTTCTTTCCTCCATCCGTTGTTTTATATACCCCTCGTTCCTCGTTGTCCGTGTAATACTGTCCCTGTGCTGCCACATACACTATCTCAGGATTCTCAGGATGGATAATAACTTTCCCTATATGGTGGGTATTCCGGAGCCCCGTATTGGTCCAGTTCCTTCCACCATCTGTTGATTTATATACTCCATTCCCATACTGGGTACTGTTTCTCAGGTTTGCTTCGCCGCTTCCCACCCACACGATATTGTCATCTGTTGGAGCGACAGCCACATGTCCTATTCCGGATGTTCCTTCGTCATCAAAAATGGATTCAAAGGTGTTGCCGTTGTTTATGGTTTTCCATAGTCCACCGGGACCGGCACCAACAAAATACACATAGGGATCCTGGTGTGAAACTGCAAAGGAAACCACCCTCCCGCCCTGACGGGTGGGACCGATCTCGCGGTATTGGAAATGTTTGAAAAAATCCGAAGGTAATTCCTGTCCGTTCATTGACAGGCAGGAACAAAGAACAAGCAGGACCAGCAGGACCAGCTTATTCAGGTTGGTCATAATGCTGCCCATATGCCTTAATGTATGATAATGATCTTATCGTTTCTGGGATACAGGGCTTCCAGTCCCTTTTCGGTTACAATAGCATTGTCTTCAAGGTTCAGGCTCTGTCTTTGTTTTGTATCCGGGTTCCATATATGTACCATAAATTCAAAAGCAAAAAGGTGATTTTGCTGAATTACAAACCTGTTGCGAACATCCCGGAACGGAGCCATGGATGCCCCCTCGGCTATCTCGCTGTTGCCGGTATTGCCCACCGCATGGCTGTCGAAATAAAAGCCTGGCTTTTCTGAGTCCCCCATCTTCTCCATCTGTTTCCGGTAAGAATCACTGTAATCATCGGAAGGTGTGTAGACAAAGCCTTCCGCTTCCATGGCTTTGATCATCATATCTCTCATTTCTCCAGCTGTATAGCCAATCTTGATGGTTTTCCGATAGATCTCCCTGGCTTTTAGTCCAGTGTTCCACAGCTTTTTAATACCTTCCGGAATATCTGTCTCACCTTCCTTCAGGATGTATCCATACCGCTTGTAATCCGTTCCGAAATTCAGATAATTCAATCCCCAGTCCCACGAAAGAAAATCACCTCTGGTATAAACAGTCCTGCTAAGCCTTCCTCTCGGTGCACTGGGTCCACTGGGAACCCTCCCGTCTCCCAGACCCAGTTCCATCACCCGGTCCTGCACCCACCAGCCAAGCTCCTCATAGGTAGTAACCCCCGGAACGATCTTTCTGTAAGTTTCTTCCATAAGTTGTCTCTGCATTTCGGCAAGCTTAGCAAATGCAATGACCTCTGTCTGAACCCTTCGAACACGGAAGTCCGTGATCAGGTCTTCGGCTGAAATCAGGCGAGCGGTATATTTCTCACCAAGGCGCTCGGTCAGGCGTAAATAGCCAATATGACTCATACCGTTGGATGACGGAATGCCCACCGACATGTTGACGGCGATAACCTTTGGATCACGTTCAGCAACGAAAGCACCCAGGTCGTTTTCAGGTCTCCAGATGCTGTAGAGATCGGGGTGCCCTCTTCCTCCACCCAGTACAGCGCGCTCAATCCCTTTTCCTTCTCCCAGGTCGGTGAAAACCACGAAGCAGGTGGTATCATTTACCGTCAACCTCATTCTCACACCAAGGTCCAGGTACATCGGATCCCTGATCCCATCCTGCATGACATGGATCCACATGTCAACATTATTATCTCTCATTGCTCCGGGGAGCACCAGATCCAGTTTTTCCTTACGGATGATTTCCATGGTTTCGTAGCGTGCTCTTGCTTCCTGGGCAAACAGGTTGGAAGCGGCAAACAG
>Ga0180435_10007429_pt1 | contig 10443 bp, 11 predicted proteins | sample SS_ome_3_FD_132467 | JGI IMG/M metagenome (GOLD analysis project Ga0180435, IMG submission 132467) | Hypersaline lake sediment archaeal communities from the Salton Sea, California, USA - SS_3_S_1 metaG | ecosystem: Environmental > Aquatic > Non-marine Saline and Alkaline > Hypersaline >... | reverse complement strand
GTGGTCTTATTCCCATAGCCATATTGGCCTTTCCCATACCATATTCTGAAACTGAAGCAACAATATATGACAACCAATACTCACCAAGTATTTCTGAATCCAGGGTTTTACCATACTTTTCAGCTGCATTGAGCCATACAAGCTGCAGGTCAAGGTCATCATTTGGTAGAGCTCCTTCACTAATATCGTGAGTATAGAAATCTACATCAAATGTTCCTCTTTGGCATTCGAAAGGAGCTCCCAGACTACCACCGATATTTTTACCAAGCCAACAGGCTCTTACTTTATCCCTGTAAGTTTTGATGTCCATATTTGCCCCCATAATTGAATAGTTATTTATTACATTTTAACACTATATATTACCAACAGTTATTACTTATTTCTATTTTCTGTATTTTGAGTAGTGGGCTCTATCTGAATCATATCTGTTTATAAGCTTATTTGCATCATCATTTTTCGGATATCCTACGATTATTATGATGTATGGCATAATGGTATCATGTAACTCAAGTGCCTTTGTAACTCATTGTATTCTTTCTTCCCGGGGATATGATTTCATCAAAGCAGTTCCCAGACCTTGTTCAACCACATCAAGCAGAAGGTTCTGAGCGGGGACCAATTAAACCGATTTTTTAGTTAGCTCACTTCATATATTTACCTGATAAACTAAATTGGATGATTTGGGACTGCGGACAAAAACCTGGACTCTAAATGAGACAGGAGATATCTGTATGTTTTCAAGAAAAGAAAGAGTCCAAGTATTCAAGGGAACAGAAATAAGCTGCCGTAAAATATTTTCTTGAACACGGACGCAACATCACGAAGACGGTCAGGGAATTGGGTTTTCCGAGTAGATAACTATTGAGGGGATTGTACGAAGAGTTCAGCCCCTGGACTCGTCAAAAGTATATCGGGGGGATACAATATACAAGTGTATATAAATATGAGTCCTCAGAAAACAGTCTTTTTGAAATGGGTCCGTCTGAAGTCACCGGTGTTGGTAATTACCAGATCAACATTGCCGACAGCAGCGGAGAGATAATAAGGGCACTGATCATGCCGGACTCTCATTCAAAAACCAGATATGAAACCGGCAGGGACTATGATTATATATGACCCTCCCAGCTTGAGTGGTACAGATGGGTTACAGATGGAATGGAAAGGGAAACAGGGAATGTGGTCCCTTCTATTCTATTTTTCCATATCCCCCTGGATGAATTCCAGGAAGCAATCGATTCTCAAACTTCAACCATTCTTGACGGTGAAATGAATGAGGATGTCTACTGTGCACCCGTATCCTCCGGTCTGTTTGAGCTTATACTGGAGCAAGGCAGTACTACCCATATATTCAATGGTCATGACCGTGTAAACAATCTATCGATACTCTACAAGGGATTGACAATGACCTACAGAACAAAGACAGGCCCATGCAGTTATCATGACAAGGGCTTACAGGGAGGAACCCTGATTACCATCAAAAGCGGAACCAATGAAATTGAAGTTGAACATATATATGACTGAACCGCTATAAGCCTTTTGTACCATTTCCTACAATTTTCCCTTTTACTCCACCTACCAGTGGACCTTTCTCCTTCCCTATCCCTACGGTAAGGGCAAAATCCATCATAAGTCTTTCCGGTTCTGATTCGAAAGCTTCCCCTTTTACAGTGAATTTTACCATTACCTTTATAACAGGACCTTCGGTACGTGAATCAGCCTCAAAAGAATCAATGGCAATCTGGAGTGATTCATTGAGATAGTAAGCATTTGCACTTGCTTCTTCTGAATTTACTTCAATCACCTCAATATCCGTGTTGCTTTTTATTGGTATGGAAACATTAATATCAGAAGCTTCAAGTTTCATCCATGCAGAATCAGCAAATTCATGACTGAGGCCATATCCTTCTACAACCGGAAGTACACGATTATCCATGAAATCCTTGGCAATTTCGTTAGTATCAATAGTTGTATCCACAATGAAATCATGATGTTCATTTTCAGATATTGCAACTCTTACAGGAAGCGGCAATGGTTTATTGACCTCGGCCAGCGTTGGAGCATTCAGTATCGGTGATCCGAATTTTTTCAATGAACCCACAGGCAGGCACATACCGGGAGGTGCATCAGCATCAACTGCCGTTTTTGCCATACCCCTTATTTCAGGCATCAGTTCAAGAGCCTGAGAGGGAGTCAGGAATCTTACGCCCTTTTCCTCCAGAGGTTTGAGCACTTTATATAAATCTTCTGCATTTGTACTCCAGTTGGTAGCCATCAGAAAATTGACCGGTGAACGTTCTGCAGGATCCAAAGCCATAATATCCTCAATTCTCTCCTTAAGCCTCTTTGCATTCTCCTCGTAACCATTCTGCGTAATTAGTACCGGTGTTCCTGTGTCCCTTCTGAATGCCTTGTCAATGCTTGGTCCGTATCCCACAAGAACACCCTTCAGTGCTTTTCTATATGAAGCATTCTCAAAGACATCCCAAAGCGGCTCATCTGTAATCGTAAGTGAGCTGTCCAGCGACCAAAGTGTAGTCAACCCCATGTCCTTCATAGATGCAAAGGTAGCTTTGTAGTATTCAGCTGGTTCGGGAAGTGTTGATGCATGCACATATGCTATGCCCATTATGGATACAATCTCATCGTTCGGACGGGCTGTACTCCTGTAAAATTCCCATATGCCCGGAGCCAGAGTGGATAGGCTAACACCCATACTCCATCCAAGTGGCATTTCACCCCTGTTTTCTGTGTCCCAGAAACCAGGTATGGGATACTGCATAATGGGAATCTGCATGTTGTCTCCATCGGTGATGGCAAATGCAACATTAACCTTTGACGGATCCAGTTTTTCAAGTTTTTTTCTTTTCTTTTTCAATGGTTTCAGCGGCGCATCAGCCCTTACCGCTGAGTGAAATGACAGGTTGCTGACTTCACTGGTAGGAACAAGGTATTTACCGGATGCAGAAGCCCTCTCTACTGCAATTTCCTCCTCAACCGTATCATCTGAAACATACCCGTAGAGTATTTGTTTTACGGGGTAGGAATCCATGATTTTGGCAACACCCTCCCACGTATCATGCTTGGGTCTTGTAAACATCGGCATTATCTGCTGTTGTATGACAAAATCCCAGAGTCCTTCAGTCGGTCGTATCAACGCTATACCTGGATATGCCATATCGTTCCTATGCTTTGCAACCATATCATTATATGCTGAAACAGCATCCGACCATTTGCCGCACGTGTTCCCTATTTCCTTAAATCCCATATCCTTGAGTTTATTTGCGACTTCACCAGGTGCTACCACACCGTTGGTAAGTATGCCTGATAATGCAGCAGCATGAATAGACCATGGTTCCTCTTCAGATGCTGTGATATAGCCGTCAACTTCGGATTTGAATTTTGAAATAGTTTCATCAATCGTAAGAAAGCCCGCAATATCTACCCATCCCTGTCTCTCATATTCCTCAATCCAGAATTTCTCTGCGGTTCCGAAATATCTGTAATCGGAGTTCAAAAGATACAGCCTTGCCACTTCCCGGTTTACCATTCCCTGCAGGGTTCTCAGGAATAGCTTTTCTGCATCTGACAAACCCTCCATATCCACTATCCAGACTTTTCCGAGCTTGACTCTTTTTGTAAGAAATGTCTTATCTGCTTCCCAGGATGTTTTACGCTTTCTATTCAACATTTTCGTTTTCTCCAATATTTTTGGCTTTTTCCTTCTGTGCCCGGTGCATACTGACTGAGAAATCAGAAAGTTCCTTCTCTACTCTTTTGTTGATCGGCATGAAGAACAATGGAATTATCCCGATTATTATCAGAATCCCCGGCAGAAAAGATGAAGCCATCCTAATTCCGAAAATTGCTGTTTCAGTCTGAACCTCAGCTCCACTTGCAAAGCCGTAAAATGCCAGCATGGAGGTGAATATTGCAGTATGAATACCACCTACCGGTATAGTAAGAAGTGCATTCATACCTGTAAAGAGACCTGCCTTCCTGATACCGGTCCTTCTTTCATCTTCATCAATTATTGCCCCGAACAAAGGTCCTCCGACTACATTGACATTGGTGAATATAATAATTCCGATATATACCAACATTGCCGACCAGAAACCGTTTACAAAATACAGGCCCATGTAAAACAGACCCAGAGGTACAGCAGCCAGCATGATAAGATTCCTCATACCAGTTATCTTTGCAATCTTCGGAAACAAGGGAAGGAACAGAAACATTATAAGCCCGGGAACTACATCAACCAAAGTAGTCTGAATGCCCGTAAAACCAAGCACATGATCAGCCATATAAAGCAATTGAGTGAATAAAATTACCGTTGCACCCCTTGATATAATCTGATAAAGAAGATAAGTGATGAATGACCTTGATTTAACCAGAGATATTGCATCCTTCTTAAGCTGTGCAACCAATTTCCCCTCATCTGTCCTAATATCCCTGAACATTTCGGGTGTTTCCTTCAGTGGTTTAAGGGCGAAGTAATACAAGAGCGAGTTTATACCAATAACTACTGTAAACAGCACAACCACCAATACCCTGTTTACATCCCCGACCAAAAGCAGTGTGGGTATTATCATAGAAAGAAATGCTCCAATCTGTCCGGCATACATATGTATTACGGAAACATCAAGCCTTTCTTCATTGGATGCAGCGGCAACAAGTATATAATTTCCATAGGAGATTGCATATCCTGTCTGAGTAGTGTCAAATATAAAAAGCAAAAGTGTAAGGAATCCGAATATAAGCCATGTCGGCCAACTTGGTTGTGCGTATAGCATGGCCGCAGCTGAAAGTACCGTAATAGGAGCAGTTACCTTAAGAAGATAAGTATACTTTCCACGTTTGGGTTTATATCTGAACCTGTCTATGAAAACACCCATCATCGGGTCATTAACGGCATTCCAAATTCCAAAAAGAAGCCATATGATACCAACATACTTTATGTCTAATCCTACAATATCAGTATAGAACTTGATGTATGCGCTGTGTATCAGTCCGTTGCTTATTGCAAGAGGCATATTGGGAAAAGCAAGTTGGAATCTTTGTTTGTTGGTTATATAACCTTCTTTCTTCTGCCTGCTCCAGTAGCCTTTCAATTTTTTCATTTTCATCCTCACTTTGCAAAGCACATTTTATTTGATATATCAGATTATTGTGTTATACTATATTTGATATATCACATTTGATATGAGTATAGCAAAAGCCCCATATGATGTCAAACTACAGGAGACACAAATGAAGAACAAATCACCATTGTATAAACAGATATATGATCAGTATAAGGAGATGATACTGTCAGAAGAAATTAACTGCGGAACACGTCTGCCCTCTGAGAATGTAATTTCACAGCAATTCGGAGTAAGCAGGATAACTGTAACCCGGGCTTTGAAGGAACTTGAACTGGAAAATCTGATATACCGTGTAAAGGGCAGCGGAAGTTATGTAATCGACAGAAAAAATGACATTACCAAATCCGATGGACCTGATTTCATATCACTTATTCTTCCTAACAAAGGAGATTTTTCTTCAGAAATATTAAGAGGAATAGAAGATACAGCAAGAAAACAAGGGTATTTTGTAACCTTCCATAACTCATCTGAAAGTCCTGATCTGGAAAAGGAACTTGTTGTTGATGTAATGGCAAAGGGATCCGCCGGATTCATAGTGTATTCAATTGAGCCGAAGGCCAACATGGACCTATACAGCAGGCTTATGATTTCACATTTTCCTTTTGTTCTGATAGACAGGAAAATTCAGGGTTTGGACACCCCATTGGTTTGGACAAACAACCGCAAAGCCACATATAAACTGGCATGCCACCTTATTGAACAAGGCCATACCCGCATTATTTTCCTCGGTGATGCCATTTATGAAGTTTCATCTGAGACAGAAAGATACTTGGGTTACTGCCAGGCTCATATAGATAATGGCATACCTTTGCTTCATAAACATTTATACGGGACAAAGGAAGACACACGTAAAATACCATCTGATTATATGCCCAATTATGAATTCCCTGTAAAAGCCATTAACTATCTTTTTGATAAGCTTGAGAAAATTGATGCTGACGAAAGACCTACGGCAATAATGGCAGTAAATGACTACCTTGCTTCATTATTGATAAAAACTGCTCTCAAGCGGGGTTTTTCAATACCTGGTGATTATTCAATTACCGGGTTTGACAATCTTCCGCATGCACAATACCTGCCCGTTCCCCTCACCACTGCTGCACAACCTGCTACCGATATAGGAAGACTTGCAGCAGAAGAATTGTTCAATATAATACATAATAGAAATGAAAAACCCAATATAATTACAGTTGAAGCTGAAATCATAGTAAGGGAATCGACGGGAAAAGTCTCTGCATACTAATCTCTTCACAGTTCTATCCAGAACACTTTTCCCTTTCCTTTTTCATGTTCAACTATACCCTGAAGCTTCCCACCGTTTTTTAAAATAGTTTTTTCGGATCCAATGTTATCAACATCACAGGTTATCATTACCTTGTCATAGCCCATAGACCTTAGTTTTTCGAGCATAAGCCTAAGCTGCAGGGTTGCATACCCTTTTCTTCTTTCTGATGGTCTTATGCCGTAACCTATATGCCCACCGAAATGCCTGAGATGTTCATTGAGTTCATGTCTAAGATGAATTGCGCCATAAAGCCTTCCGCTATCATCCGATAGAAAATACAGGGTTGCAGGCACAAGCCCTTTCTCTCTGACAGCCTCGGACTCATCCCACTCCCATTTCTTTAGCATTTCTGTAAATGCTTTTCCGCTGCGAGTCATTGCATATGGACTTATACGAACACCTTCAGCCTCCCACTCGACCATCAGATTCTCATATTCAGACTCTTGTATTTCGTCAAATCTTTTCAACTTCATACCAATCTCCTTCAAATGTCCAACCTTATTTCTACAACTGTCTCAATCTTTCATTCAATTCCCAAAGAGCTGTCTTATTATCGTGCCAATATAGCTTTTCCATGGCATCCTCAAAGTGATACCAGCCATAATCACTGTGTTCATGGGAAATCTGGACATTTCCCTTGTATTCACAATAGAAATAATGCATGGGAATAACATATATCCCTTCCCACTTCTCGTTGTCCTGAAAGATATATTTCTCCATGTATGACTTTGTATCCAGTTTCAGCAAAGGGGCTTTTGTTATAGCACCTGTTTCCTCAAACATTTCCCTTTTTGCAGCCTCTTCGATTGACTCCCCTTCTTCTCCTCCACCGGCTACTCCCTGCCATACACCGTCATCACTTCTCTTCAATAGAAGATATTCCGGCTTGTCGCTTGTAATCCTATATAGATAAACAAAAACGTTCCAAGGCTGTCTCATTACTCAATTGCCTCCTTCAGATCCAGAACTGTCATATGGGTATGCATTTTCGTCAACCACTCATCCTTTGCAAATTTCAGGCTACTAGCCTCCGTGTCCAAAACCGCCAGCCATCCGGGTTTGAGATTTCTGCCGGGTTTTCCCCTGAGAGGTGAAACAAGATTATTCAAGCCTGCATGAACTGTTCCATGCCTTTGATGAGGTCCGATCATATGATGATAATGGGCTGTTATATGGTACCTGGGTTTTAACTTCTCGACCAATCGGGTGATTTTCCTTGATCCCTGGGTAATCCCGTGATAACTGAATCCGATTCCATAATATATTTCATGCGATACAAGGATATCAATCTTCTCTTCTGTTTCCATCAATCTTTCAAATGCCTCTTGATCAATAATCCCCTTGTCCTTTGAACCAAAATCAGCTCCCCCCAGAAAGGCAATGTTAATATCCATGAACCTATGAATAGTGCCGTCCTTTATATATTTTACAAGACCCAGCTCATCTATGTCGCATATGCCATTTCTTTCTTCCAAAGAATCAAGCCAATTGAAATCTTCATGGTTTCCCCTTATGAAATGGATGGGAGTTTCAATCTCAGATTCCACCAAACGTGTAAATTCATGAACTATACTTCCGCTTTCAATAAATCGACTGAAATCCAGTTCCGTGGGATCTTTCTTCACAAATCTATTATTAAGCAGATACTCATCAGGATATGGGAATGCACCGAAATCACCTGCCTGGACAATCAGATTAAATTTTTTCCCGTTCTTCTTCTGCCATGTGACCAAAGCCGCCATAGCATGAAAAATCCGTCCGTGTATATCACCTAAAAATGCTATGAGCATTTATATTCCTCCGCTAATACTGATTATACCCCTGATACTTGTTTTTCTTTTACTTAAGTTTCTTCTTCATGACATGATGGGGTATATTGACTTCGGTGAACTCCCCGCCTTCAAGGACATATCCAAGCCTTTTGTAAAAACTGATTGCAGATTTTCTGGCATGCATGTTGATTTCCTTGAAACCGTTTTTCTTTGCATATCTTTCAGCGAATTCAACCATTGCAGCTCCGATTCCAAAACCCTGGTACCTTTTGTCCACAGCGACCTGACGCATCTTCAAGCTTCTGTCTCCGCAATCCTTCAATACAAGACAGCCGGCAATTGTGGAATTGATGAATGCACCTATATGGACATCATCTATTTCATCACTCAGGTCTTCAAGGAATAAATCAAGTCCCAGGGGTATCCTTAATATTCTGTTACGGAGGTTCAGTTCCTGCTCATATTCATCACTGTCGTATATTACATGTATTTCATATTCAATCATCAGCTGCCCCTGTCAAATCAATCCTGCCTTTGTTCCGGTTTCATATTCCAAGTTCTTCAAAAAATGCACTTACCCTTGTGTGACGAGAATTTTCTGTTCTGATTCCGTGAAGATATGCATCAAGACTATCTACATCCTTTATCATCTCAGCATAGGGATTGTCCGAAACATCATCCTTATATCCATGAACTGTAACAGCTGACAGAATCACTTCCTGCTCTTTTTCTGTAATCGGTTCACGGTTGTACCTTCCCACGTCATTGTATCTTTTGATTGCACCCTTTACGTATTCAACAGCGAGTCCATCGTGATTCTCCCTGAACTTACCCTCCACCACTGCTATGTCATGCAGCACTGCGGTCATGGCACATATCTCAGGATCCAGACCTTTTTTCAATGCATACAGCTTTGCAAGCTGCGAACTTGTGAACATATGCATGATATTCCATTCAATCTTTAAGGGTCTTCCTTCATTGTCATGATTTTTCCATTCGGCAAAAAGCATAAGCATAAGTCTGTTTGCCCTGTTGATTTGTAACTTCTCCATATCTACCTCCGGTTTTTACCAATCAGTTCAAGGAGTCTTACCAACTTTGAATTATCCATGAGTCCAGGATATTCATCCAGCATTTCCTCATACATACCGTACCACAATGAATAGTCAGGAAATTTCATTACCCTTTTCATTGATTTCTCATCCCTGGCATTCCATGGTTTTATTCCTGCGAAATGTATTCCACACAGTACAGAAGGCTCAGGATAACCGTTAAGTCCGCTGAATCTTACGTCAATACTGGTCCATTTACCGGACCAGGTCATCGTTGCATACTGCATTTCCGGCCAATTGAAATCAGCTTCAACCAGTTTTTTTACTTTCGGTCGCTTGATATCCTCGATTATTCTATTGAACTCATCCATTGATGGTGACAACACGAAGAGTGAACTGTTTATTCCGAGATTTTCATGGTCAGTCATAACCCTGTCCGTCAATTCCTTCGGGATTCTGGTCCCGTGGGGACAAACATCCCCATAAACATAATGCCATCTCCATGTTCCTGATTCCCACACAGAATCTGGGACTATATATTCAAGATTTTCATCATAGTCCATGAAGTTTTCTTTTTTTTCATTTATTATTCCTGCCGGTGTATCGAGAGTCAGAAGATGGTCATAGAATCTAATTGGCAGAAGGTCGGCATCACCAACCACTATCTTTTCATAGCCGAACCCCAGGTCACCGTCAGGCCCCAGCCTCAGTGTATTGAACCTGGTAAAGACATATGGTATATCCTGTCTTTCGTGACCTCTCTTATGCTTTACATATATTTCATCCATGTCCACAACATGGTCATAAATCAATTCCAAGGCTTCCTTTGCCCTGTCTGAAATATTCCCCGAAACCATGCAGACAAGGTCAGCACCGGTTCCCTTTTTCCTGAGTCCGTAAGCATACATAAGGGCACCGGGAAGATAGTTGTCATTGCGCATTAGGAATGTGACAAAGGCAAATCTCGGATTCCCAACATTCTTTTCATACCTATCAGGAAATATGTATTCACTTTTTAGATTTGATAATCTAAAACCCATAATATCTCAACTTATCCATTGGTTTGAAACTTCCACCAGCTCCCATTCATCCCTTTCGCAGAATCTTTTCAGGTCGTTCCATCTAGGCATCCTTTGTACCTGTGTGGTATTCCACTATTACATCACTGACCCTGTTTTCGTTTACCAATATTT
>Ga0180435_10007428_pt1 | contig 10443 bp, 10 predicted proteins | sample SS_ome_3_FD_132467 | JGI IMG/M metagenome (GOLD analysis project Ga0180435, IMG submission 132467) | Hypersaline lake sediment archaeal communities from the Salton Sea, California, USA - SS_3_S_1 metaG | ecosystem: Environmental > Aquatic > Non-marine Saline and Alkaline > Hypersaline >... | reverse complement strand
GAGATCATCATATCAGCGTTACTATTCATACCTATCGCCCCTACCTCGGGCCCTTTTATAACCGAGAATTTCACAAATCTACGCGAATTGCTCCCCCCACCTCGGCCCCAATTAAAAGCGAATATCGAATTTCGAACACCGAACTCCGAATGCCGAAGTTATTATGTCTGGCCTCTTCCTTCGTAATTCGATATTCGATATTCTGCGGTTCATTATTCGCTTTTCTACTCCCCAATCCCCACTCCCCACTGTCCACTTGTCTTTTCTCCCTGCTTCATCTATAATCCCTGGATCATGAATAAGACGATTAAACAATCCCGGGATTTTCTGAAAGACGCGGTCAGACTATCGATCGACTTCTCCCGGACGGACCAGCACCGGGGTATTACTCCGCCGCCAATCGAGAAACCGATTCCTCCAGAGGCGAAATTATTCGATCTACCTCAAGATAGAAACTGGGAGGGTATCCCGAGCCTGGAACTTGTCGCCGCTATCCGGAGCAGGAGTAGCCGCCGGGACTATACCGATACTCCCCTGACTCTGGAGGAGATCTCATTCCTCCTCTGGGCTACTCAGGGAGTCCGGAGGCGGATCGGGCCTGGAACTGCTCTTCGGACCGTCCCCTCGGCCGGCTGCCGGCACGCCCTGGAGACATACCTTTTAATTCTCAACGTCGAAGGACTGGAACCGGGGCTCTACCGCTACCTCCCGCTGGAGCATCAACTCCTCTTTGAGTTCAGCGAAGAATACCTGCCGGAGAAGATTGCCACCGCTGCACTAGGTCAGCCTTTCGTAGGCAACGGCGCGGCAGTCTTTATCTGGGCGGCGATCCCCTACCGGATGGAGTGGCGCTATGACCTTGCCGCCCACAAGGTCATCCTTCTCGATGCCGGCCATATCTGTCAGAACCTCTACCTGGCCTGCGAAGCGATCTCCGCCGGGACCTGCGCCGTCGCCGCCTACCACCAGGAAAAGATGGATTCCCTCCTCCGGTTGGACGGTGAGAACGAGTTTGTCATCTACCTGGCCCCGGTCGGAAAAGTAAAGTGAATGATAATAGGAACCACGAATAATTCCCCCTGCCTCGGCCCCTTTTCAGTCAACTAATTACACTAATTGCTGCCACGCCCGGACTCTGTTTTACTACGATGTCCAGTCCTGATTTAAAGTTGTCACTTTTTAGTTGAAACTTCTGCTTTTCTCCCCCTCTGAATATCTGAATAGATGCAAGATACAGGATGCAAGATACAGGATGGCCTTCGCCGAGCATCCCGTATCCTGTATCCCATATCCTGCATCCCGTATCAGATCATAGGATATTCAGTAGTTTGACAGAATTGTCCTACTGTCCACTATCCACTGCCTACTGCCTACTAAAATACACCGCCAGCCAGACTGAGTCGCGGTCGGGCGCCGTCCAGGCCACCCGGTGCCGTTTGTGAGCGGGGATTACCAGGTAATCCCCCGTTTTCATATGGACGGATTCATCTTTCTCTTCGAAGAGTAGTTCCGCTTCCCCGGTTATTAGCAGCACGAACTCATTCTTCTCCTGATCGTACCAGAAACCATCCGGTGATCGATGCCCCCGGGAAACAATCCTCTCGATACGGAGATCGGGCTTTCCGGAAATCATCTCGACCAGTTCGTCCGGTAAGTCGGCCGGTATATCTGAATAGATATTCTTTTTCATAGTCGGTCTCCCCGGGTGTAAAATGGTTTATATGATCATTGCCTTATGTTTAAAAATGGGGTATATTATTCTCTGCCGGGTGACGCACGGAATCAGTTCATTTGTCTTCAGGCTCCTGACCATCAATCGGTTCAACCCGCGGAGGTAAATACAATGTCCAAGTCAAGAGATGCCAAAAAAGACTCCAAGAAAAAACCCCGGAAGTCGGTGAAAGAAAAACGGCAGGCCAAGCGGGCGAAGAAAGAGAGGAAATATTCTACCGGTATATCCTGATCTATCCTGCCGTACCTTTAAAATCAACTTCGACTCCATTGCCGGTTCACACCGCCGGGTCCTGTCCATAAAAAATCCGAAGCTGATCGTAGAGTTCGGGGTGCTTCCGTTTGAGGGGCGCCGGTTTTTCAAAGAAGCACTCGGTGGCCACGGCGAAAAATTCGGCCGGGGAGATGGCTCCATAGGGATCGATGTCGGTCCGGTGCCCCTTGTCAATCTCACTCACCAATTCCCGGTACTCGCTTCCCAGAACCCGAGCCCAGGCGGTATAGCGCGCCCGCCGCGCTAAAATCGGCACCCCGTCGGCCGATCCGTCTTCCTGGTCGAGCTGATGAGCGAATTCATGGAGAACCACGTTGTGACCGTCCCGGAGATCCGAAGCACTCCTTTTAACATCATCCCAGGAAAGAACCACCGCGCCGTGACCCCAGGACTCCCCGGCTCTGGTCTCCGAACCTTCCCGGATAAAACCATCCGGACTCCCTTTCGTTACATTCACCCGGTAGGCGTGAGGATATACCAGGATTGAATGAAGTAGAGGATAGTCGTCATTCTTTCGATGGAGGAGCAGGAGACAGGCCTGGGCGGCGATGGTAACCCGGATCTCATCGGTGAGAGAGAGCCCCCCGCAGCCCTCGAAGTTCTTCTCATCCAGAAAGACCAGGATGTCACTCAATAGCCTCTCACGGTCCACTTCCGAAAGGTCTTGAAAGTAGGGGACATTCTTCTCCAAGATATCGAGCCAGTCCGGCGGAAAGGGCCGGGACCGGATCTTTTTCCTCCGCATCTTCTTCAGTCCGAACATAATCCGCTCCGAATCATACCATTCTCGGTTGGAAATAATACTATAGAATTCAGGTTCTTAGTCATATTGTGTGGGTAGAAATTTAATATTAAAACAATATTTATTGGTTCATGCTGTACGGTTATTGGAGTGTTGGAGTAATGTCGAATATCCCGTCACCGGCGCGGGGAGTGATGGATTGTTGGGCCACAATCGCAGTTAGTACGGCTCCGGCCTCCGTCGCCAGAGTTGCTTTATCCTGCCTTTGCAGCCTGAGGCTGCCTGGGAGAGTGCGGGTGGTTAGTTCTAGTAGTTATTAAGACCTGAATAAACCAATTGTCCGGTATGGGTGAAAAACCCAATACTCCAGTACTCCAATATTCCATTACTACGCTTGACTGCCTACTTGATTTAGACATTCAATAAAGCTTTATTACCCACACAAAACGACTGAGAACCTGAATTCATAATCCGGCGGCCGTTTTTAATCAACCAGGGACCTGCCGAAATCTATGGCTTTAGCTTTCATCTCCTCATTCTTATAGAGTTCGCTGGTACCCAGTGAGACCGAAGGGACCAGGAATTTATCTACCGGGTTGCCGATAAAATAGGCGATGGCTTCCATTGTCTCCACGGCAAATTTCATCCCCTCATCTTCTTTGCCCGCCGCTGTTGCGATCAGGGCCAATGAAGCATTCTGGATCGAAGGAGCATAGTCGATCCGATCTTCATGGATCTTAAAGAGAGAAAACATCCGGTCGATGATAAGCTTGAGCTGTGCGGAAAATCCCATGAAATACACCGGGGTCGCGAAAATAACTACATCCTGCTCCGGAATCCGGGCGATGATCGGAGAAGCCTCATCATTGACGACGCAGCCGAACTCTTCCGAGTTCTGACAACTCATACAGGCAATGCAGCCGTTAACCTTATAATTGAGCCGGTCGGTAGCCACGATCTCGACTTCGGCACCGCCGGCGCGAGCTCCCTCGGCCACCCACCTGACTACGGTCATGGTGTTGCCCTTATCCCGCGGACTTCCGCAGAGAATCATCACTTTTTTCATGGCACCTCCTCCCGGTAATCTTCCGATCCCGGCCGATTCGTGATCGGAACCGATGAGTTTACCGGTTTTTAGTTGCTCGTCATGAATATCAGTTCTTCCCATAGTTCCTTTGTCTCTTCCGTAACCCAGAGTTTGGCGTAAATATCGCCGCTGAGAGACTCCAGGCGCCGGCGCGATTCGTTGACAATAAATGCCGTAATAGAAATATCTTTATATTCCCGCATAATCTTTAATAAACAGTGCTGCCGATTTCTTTCTATCTTCTTCGTTTACTTATTTGATCTTACCACTTTTACAGGTCAAAACCACCTGTTTTTCGTCCCATTCCCAATTCCCCATTCTCTATTCCCCAGATAAAAATTCATCCCTTGCGTTTTCTTCGATTGTGGGCGATATTATTCATGCCCGCACGTATCAGTGCCGGGGTGATAAAAATGAAGGTAAATTTTCGGACAAAACTCACTATCGGCTTTGACCTGATTCTTATCCTTGTCGCGGTTTTGATTATCCATTTCTTTTATTCCAAGGCCCACTATGTCCAGCGCGATAACCTCCGCAGCCGATTGATCGGCATCGCCGCCACCGCCGCCCTGATGATTGACGGCGACCAGCATGAGCTGCTCCAGGATCCTTCCGATATGGGGGGGACCGACTTCGCCGCACAGCGCTCCGTCCTGACCCGGATCAAGGAAGCCAACCCCGGAATTACCTATATCTATACGATGCGTCGGACCGATGACCCGAACACCTTTCAGTTTGTTATAGATGAAGCTGAGGAGATAGACGAAAATGAAAACGGCCGGATCGACGAGGAGGAGGAGTGCGCCGATATCGGAGAACCATACGACGTAACCACCTACCCGGAATTGCGCGCGGCCTATGACGGCCCCCGGGCCGACTGGACGCTCCAGGCCGATCAATGGGGGACGTGGCTCTCGGGCTACGCGCCGATCTTCAACGATAAAATGGAACCGGTCGGTATCGTGGGGATCGATATGGATGCTAATGACGTGCAGGCCGAGGAGAATGTTTTATTATATACCGCTCTTATTATCGGGGGTCTGGCTCTGATCGGATCGATTCTGGCCGGCGCGCTTCTGGCGCGTCACTTTACTGAACCGATCAAGGAACTGCTGAAAGGTATCCGCAAGATCTCCCGGGGAGATCTGAATGCCCGGATAGATATCCACCGGAGAGATGAGATCGGTGAACTGGGGAAAGCGTTCAATGAAATGGCCCGGAGCCTGGGCGCCGTGCGGAGAGAACTGGAGGAATATAATCTGCTGCTGGAAGCCAAGGTGGAGGAAAGGACCAGGAAACTGAAAGATGTGCAGGATGCTATCCTGCAGTCAAAGAAGATGGCGGCGGTGGGAATGCTGGCGGCCGGGGTGGCCCATGAGTTTAACAATATTTTTTCCTGCATCCGCTGCTCCGCCGAACTGGCTCTGATAAACGGTGACCCGGAAACAAGTAAAGAGTCGTTAGAACTCGCCATCAGAATGACCGATCGGGCCCGGGTGATTACCTCAGCCCTTGAGGCGTATTCACCCCGCCGGGCGACAGTTAGGAAAGACCTCATCTCCCTGAATGAAGTTCTGGAACTCAGTCTCAGCCTCTTCAAGAGTAATCTAACCAGACTTAACATCACGTTGATCAAGGATTTTAATCCCATCCCGGAAATTCGCGGTGATAAAGAGCAGCTCCAGTTCGCTCTCAGTAATATCGTGGCCAATGCCCGGGACGCTATGACCGAGGGCGGGGGAATGCTGAAAGTCGAGACCGGTTGCCGGGAAGGGATGGTATTCGCCCGGATCAGCGATACCGGCCCCGGTATCGATCCTGAGATTCTGGATGATATCTTCGAACCATTCTTTGGCGACAAGGGGCTTCTGGCCACGGGTAAGAAAGGATATTCCGGCCTTGGCCTATTCACCGCCTCCGGTATCATCAAAAATTTCGGAGGCGAGATCAAGGTCGAGAGCAAACCAGGATTCGGCGCTGTATTTTCTGTCGTCATGCCGGTACCCCCTGACGACCTGCTGGGGACAGAGCTGAAAGAGGCGGCCGTTGCCTCAGAAGAGATTGGATCCCGGGACGATCAGCCGGAGAAGGTGAAGATCTTATGCGTCGATGATGAGGAGTTTATCGCCGAGAACCTGCGGAATTATCTTGAGGGCCGTGGATTCCTGGTCGATATAGCCTCAAACGGATCCGCCGCGCTCGAGAAAGTCCAAGAAACCGACTATGACGTTATCCTGATGGATCTGGTCATGCCTGATATGGATGGAGAGACCACCATTAAGAAAATCCTTGAATTACGGCCGGAAGCCCATTTCGTGGTCATATCCGGTTATTCCCCTTCCAATCTCTCCGAACCGGTGGCGAAAAATGTCATCGCCTTTCTGCAAAAACCATTTTCTCTGGATCGGCTGGCGATTGAAATCAAAAATGCCATCAGGAAGGGTGACTCCAACCTCTAATCAGTTAAGATGTTCTTTTCTTCTCCGGCATCCGCAAAAATCGTAAGCCCTGGAATAATTATTGATAGAGAGGGAGATCATCTTCAATTCCATAATAGATCCTGGTGGTCTCCCGGATCGCCCAGAGTCCGTTTCCGGGGCGGAAAATCCCGATCTCGCTTAGGCTGCTGCCTTCGTAATTTCCTCTTACCGGAAAATCGCCCGCCGTGCCGAAGTAGGCCCGGGTCAGTCCTCTTATCGCCCAGAGACCGTTTGCGGGACGGAAGATAGCTATCTGGCTCCGGAAGGGAGATGCTTCTCGGCCGGAACCGTACCACTGATATTCCCCCGGAATCGGGGTGTCGTTGTTGGTGCCGAAATAGGCCCGGGTAATTCCCCGTATCGCCCAGAGTCCGAAGTTGGGGCGGAAGATCCCGATATCGTCAATTCCGTCACCGTCATAATCGCCGGTGACGGGATTATCATCGATCTCTCCATAGTAAAATCTGGTCACTCCCCGGATACTCCAGAGACCGATGTCTATATCGAAGAGAGCTATGTCACAGGTTCCGTCACCGTCATAGTCTCCCGGTACTGAGACATCGCTGCTTGATCCGTAATAAACCCTGGTCAAATCCTTGATCGCCCAGAGGCCGGTATCAGGCCGATAGATGGCGATATCGGTTATCCCGTCTCCGTTATAATCCCCGCTGGCCGGCCGGTCTCCATAACCGCCGAAATAGGTCCGCCCCAGCCCGCGGATCGCCCAGAGGCCATTCGAGGGGCGGAAGATCCCGACATCGGTCAGGCCGTCGCCGGTGAAGTCTCCTGATTGAAAGACCAGGTTGGAACTGGGACTGCCGCGAAGAACGGAGTGAGTGGTAATTTCGATATTGTCGATATAAACGGCTGCGCCGGGATCGTTGTATTCATCCCAGATGAACTGGAGGTAAGCGTCGCAGGGAACTCCGTGCAGGGCGGTGTACGAGCTGGGTCCCCACCGGCCGGGGCTTCCGGTATACTTTCTCACGAATACCCAGTTGGTTCCGTCAGTGGAATAATTAACCCGCAACATAGCTCCGGAGACGTTATACCAGGCATAGAACCCCAGCCTGCGGACAAAGCGTTGCACGCTGCCCGAGGAGAGCCTGACACTGATTGAGTCTCCCGGCCCGTCGAGCTTAACGCTGTGGGTTGGTGAATAACTGGTGGAGGTTGTCCATTCCCCCCCGTCGGACTGCCAGGGGATAATCGGAAATCTTGCCCCTTCGAAAGTCTGTGTCACGTCAAGAATCTGGCCGTAAGCCGAAAATACAACGCCAGATATGCCGGCAGAGACTATCAAGATGGTGGTTATGATTGTTTTCATCTGAGATTTCCTCTTCTTTGCTGGATTTTAGTCATTGGTGAATCCCGGGGACAACCATGCGAATCTGTAGCCGCGGTCGTTGACCGCGGAAGGCCGATCATGGTTATTAATTAAGTATAGTCCAACGGGAATTAATTATCTTAAAAATTGCCGAACAAACAAGAGAAAATCTTTGGATATACTCCCTCTTGTATCGATCAATTTTTCCATGGGGAAATTATACTAAAGTTATCTTCCCGATTCAAAGATGGAATTATTTTAAGTTGCTTGCCGGCGGATCTCTCTTAGCCTATAATCCTTATAAAAGGAGGTTACTATGAATAAATTAAATATAGCAGTCGGCGATCGGGCCCCCGAATTTTCACTGCCCGACCAGGACGGGAAAGAAGTCAGTCTTGAATCACTTAAGGGAAAGAAAGTACTTCTTTCTTTTCACCCCTTGGCCTGGACCGGGGTCTGCGAGATTCAGATGCGGACACTGGAATTAAAGCACCAGGAATTTCAGAGGCTGAACACGGTCGCGCTCGGGGTCAGTGTTGACAGCTCCGATTCCAAAAAAGCCTGGGCCCTCTCGATGGGAATGCAAGATACCCGGCTGATCGCAGACTTCTGGCCCCATGGCGGGATGGCGAAAAAATATGGTCTATTTCTGGAAGAAAATGGCATCTCAGGCCGGGCCAATATCCTCATAGATGAGGAGGGATCGATCGCGTTTATCAAAATATATGAACTGGGTGAAGTCCCGGATATCGAAGAGATCTTCCGTTTTCTTGCGGGTTCCGGTTAGGATATGGACGGACCTTTATGATTAATATCTTAAGGCCCTAACCCCGAATCAAAAGTATCAGGCTTCTTTTAGCTCCGCGATTACACCGCGCAGGATGGAAGAAGACCTGGAAAGGTATTCCATTTCCACCGGCGAAAATGCGCATTCCATGATATATTCAACTCCATTTTGAGTTACCAGACTCGGCAGGCTCAGACATACATCTTCTAAACCGTATTCGCCGTCGAGGAAAGTGGAGACTGTGAGTACGCTTCTCTGGTTGCGCAGAATTGCTCCCACAATCTGAACCAGGGCTAATCCGATCGCGTAATAAGTCGCGCCTTTGTAGGTAATGATGTGATAGGCGGAATCGCGCACCGTTTGAAATATTTCTTCGCGTTCTTTATTCCAGTCGTCGCAGCGACAGCATCTGGGGCAGTATTCATCAATGGCCATACCGGCGATATGAGTCAGCGACGAGGCCGCGAATTCGCTGTCACCATGTTCTCCCAGGATATAGGCATGAACATTGTGGACATCTACCCGGCAATGCCGGCTTAAAAGATAGCGGAAGCGGGCGCTATCCAGGACGGTTCCCGAACCGATTATTCGGCCCCGGTCCCAGCCGGATTTTCTCAGGGCGACATAGGTCAGGATATCAACCGGATTGCTGACCACGACTATCATCGCCTGAGAATTTTGCTCTACTATGTCTCCGACGATCTGCTCGATGATAACCGCGTTTCTCTTTAATAGGTTAATCCGTGATTCGTCCGGGCGTTGTTTAGCTCCGGCCGAGATGACAATAATATGAGCGTCGGAATAATCGCTGATATCTCCGGCGTAAATATTTACCGTGGGAAAGAAGGTAAAACCATGAGCCAGATCGAGGACCTGCCCATTAAGCAGATCGCGATTGTGGTCTATCATAACTATCTCGTCGGCTAATCCGCTTTGGGCCAGGGAATAAGCAAAGGTAGATCCCACGTCGCCCGCGCCGACTATCACTACTTTTCTTGGTTTCCATTTTTCACTGTTCATGATGTCGGCTCCCTTTATACATGGTCCTCAGTCATATTGCGGCGTAGATGCTAATATTATAGGTTCTCTTCTACATTGTGTGGGTTGTATTGATAATTATAATCATAAAAATTATAAGGTAAGACAATATTTTTGGGAATGGGGAATAGGGAATTGGAAATGGCCGCTATTCTCTATTCCCCAATCCCTATTCCCTCTTTAACCGTTACAAAATTTGTGTCCCCATAGTTAATAATAAATCTTCTTACCCACACAAAATGGAAGAGAACCATATTATAATAACCCATTTAAGATACCTGAGTATCTTATATAATCCCGGTTACTTCATCTCGCCGACCAGCTCGTGGAGATTCTCCGGACCGGGACTTCTCTTATAGAGAGGATCCTTGTTGGTTTGGTAGGCCGGGCATAGATCTCCATAGGTTTTCCCGCCTTCCCGGAGGTAGAAGACTCCCAGGGGAAACTTATCCTCTTCCGCCGCCCGGGCAAATGCCGCGTTTCGGTCGGATGGATCGTGACTGTCTTCCAGGTAGTAGGTATTCTCCCGGTACCATTCTCTGGTATTGATATGATTGAATGAAACGCAGGGTTGAAAGATATCCACCAGGGCGTATCCCCGGTGAGAGATCGCCCGCCTGATGATCGCGACGGTTCCCTCTATGTCATGGATTGAGGCCCGGGCGACGAAGGAAGCATTCAGGGCGATCGCCACGGTAAGGGGATTGAAAGGGGAGAGAATTACTCCGTGGGTCTGGAGAGGAGTGACAAAACCCTCCCGGCTGGTCGGAGAGGCCTGGCCCTTGGTCAGGCCGTAAACCATATTGTTGTGGACCAGGTGGGTGATATCCGGATTTCTCCGGATAGCCGTGAGGAAATGGTTTCCCCCCTCCCCGTAAGTGCAGCCGTCGCCGCTTTCGGCTATGACCGTAAGCTCCGGGTTGGCGGCCTTGATGGCCCAGGCGGCGGGAAGTGCCCGGCCGTGCAGGCCGTTGAAG
>Ga0180435_10007427_pt1 | contig 10443 bp, 8 predicted proteins | sample SS_ome_3_FD_132467 | JGI IMG/M metagenome (GOLD analysis project Ga0180435, IMG submission 132467) | Hypersaline lake sediment archaeal communities from the Salton Sea, California, USA - SS_3_S_1 metaG | ecosystem: Environmental > Aquatic > Non-marine Saline and Alkaline > Hypersaline > Sediment... | reverse complement strand
TACTACATACAGTTGAACGAGTCGGGCAATGATATTAACGGCACCTACAACGTATCTGTGGAGCGCCAGGGAACGCTTGCTCCGTATCTTGTCACGCCTTCTTCCTGGACGAACGTGACTAAGTACCAGATGTTTAACTTCTCTGCTGGTGTAACTTGTGTAGGCGGTCCTTGCCGTGACGTGCAGGCGATACTCGATCCTGAACCGAAGATGGAGCGGAAGCCGAGGGCAAGGGTGGCGGAGGGGGTTTCTGAAGAAGCGTCTGCTGAAGGTCGCATCCGTGTCATGGTGAAGCTCAAGGACGAGGCAGGCATGGACCGCAGGGACATAGGTAGGAAGCAGGACCGTGTTCTCGGTAAGCTCCAGCAGGCCAGGGGGCGTGCAGGTATCTCTTCAGCGGATGACATAAAGGTCCACAGGAGGTATCAGGGACTTAATGCTTTCGCAGGCACTGTGACAGAGGAAGGTCTTGCCAAGCTTGCTGAGGATCCTGATGTTGAGTATATATATCCTGACAGGAGGGTATCTGCTCTGCTTGACGTGTCTGTCCCTCTTATCGACGCTAAGTTTGATACCTGGTATACTCAGGTTGCCGGCACGAACATTACCGGCTCTGGCCAGACAGTGTGTGTGATTGATACAGGTATCAATTATTCTCATCCTGATTTCGGTGGCTACCCTTCGTTCCCTAATGCGAAAGTGCTTGCTGGCCATTGCTATTGTGATGACTATGTTCCTGGTGACAGCACTGGCTGCTGTTCTGACGGTGATGAGGATAGTTCTTCTGGTTTCATTGATGATCATTCCCACGGTTCTCATTGTGCGGGCATAGCTGCTTCCGAGGACTCGACTTATACGGGTGTCGCTCCTGGTGCTAAGCTCGTCGCTGTTAAGGCCCTCGACTCGGGGGGTTCCGGATGGATGTCTGATGTTGCAGCGGGCGTGGATTGGTGTGTCGCGAATGCAGACACCTATAATATCTCTGTGATCAGCATGAGCATAGGTACATGGTATGTTTATGACAACAATGGTTTTGGTTGTGAGGATTTCGATCCTACCATGACGCAGGCTGTGAACAATGCTGTTGCTGATGATATCTTCATCGCGATAGCTGCAGGAAACCGCTACACTTCAGGTGATGTAGGGGTGGCTTCGCCTGGATGTATCTACAATGCGACGAGTGTAGGGATATCTGATGATAGCAACAACATTGTATCTTGGGGCCAGCGCGGTTTCAATCTTGACCTTATGGCGCCTGGAAACAGTATCCTTGCTACTGATTATGATGGTACTCACATGACGAAGTCAGGCACTTCCATGTCCACCCCTCACGTGGCTGGTGCTGCTGCTCTTGTCCAGCAGTTCTTTCGGCTGCAATACGATCGCACCCTGACGCCTAAGCAGATAGAGTGGGTGTTGCACTGGAGCGGGTTCCAGATATACGACGCGGTCACTGACATGACTTATTACCGCATTAACACATTGGATGCTATAAGCTCAAAGGGTGCTGTCTCGACGACAGTTGGCGCAACCCCATTCTACACCACGACCTCTAACCCGCATGACTCTTCTTGCCTGACAGACATGGCGAGCGGCGAGTCCTGCAACATGACTTGGGAAGTGAACTCTACAGGAGATTTCGGTAATTACACTTTCTTCACGATATTCGAGACTGATTACATGTCTAACATAACGGCTAAGATCAATATTACGATGAAGAATGATGCGCCAGTCCTTTCTTCACCATCAGTCAGCCCGGCTGTGGGAAATACGACCACTGTTTTCAACTACACTGTCAACTATTCTGATGTTGACGGTCAGGTTCCTGTGTTCATCCTTGTCAACGTCAACGGTACAGCCTATTCCATGCTGGAGGCTGATGCTAGCGACTCTCTCGTGACCGATGGTAAGATATATTATTATCAGACCACGCTTACGGAGGGGAATTACACCTATTATTTCAATGCGAGCGACGCCTTCAATACCACGACGACAACTGTCACGTATGCGCCTAACGTTACAGACAATATGCCTCCTCTTCTTAGCATAGCAGGTCCGGTCGACAACGCTAACGTCTCCAGCGCTGTCCAGCAGTTCAGTTTTAACGTGAGTGATGAGTCGGCGACGACAATAAACTGTTCCCTTGGTTTTGACGGATCCGTGGTCAACTATACTGTGGTCACCAATAATCTGTCTGGAGTCATATCTTACGCCATACCTGCGGAAGGCAGTTATCTCTGGAACGTATCCTGCAGTGATGGCAGCAATTCGAATACTAGCTCCACGAGGAACATCACATATGACGCTTCGGCTCCGATAGTATATTCCGAATCCCCTGCAGACGACACTGTTCTTTACACTAACTCATCTGATTTCGGCTTTAATGCTTCTGATAACCTCTTTTCGACGATGGCTTGCGTTCTGTATGCCGGCGGATCAGCGTCTGCAAGTAACAGCTCTGTCGCTAACGCGACGTCGACGACATTCAGTTCTGTTCCGCTGGCTGCAGGTTCTTTGTCATGGTACGTGAATTGCACTGACTCTGCAGGCAACAGCAACACGTCATCTGCGAGGACGATCATAGTTCCGGAAGAGAATGTCAGTACAGCGATAAACGCGACCGTGAACACGACTCTGGACATTGATGCTACTGAAGATGTGGATATAAACATCTCTACGGTTGCCAACACTACGGGTACGGTGGCTGTCACTGAGTTCAACACCAATCCTTCTAACACCTCAGCCACCACCACCAACGGTTTCGCAGCTTTGGGTGTCGGAACGTTCGTCTCTATAAACGCATCTGCTGAGATTGAGGGGAATCTTTCATGGTATTTGTTGACTATCCATTATTCTCAGGCTTCCTTGCCGTCCAATATAAGGGAGAGCAGCTTGAGGGTCTATTACTACAACTCTTCATCCGGCGATTGGGAGCAGGAGCCTGACTCTGGCGTGGATACTGGTGATGACTTCGTCTGGGCTAACATAACCCATTTCTCGATCTTTTCTGTTGGCGGTTCTGCTGAAAGCAGCGGTTCCACTGGCGGTGGAGGTGGTGGAGGAGGCGGGGGCGCCACTGCGTCGAGTGAGCCGATCGCTGTCAGTCCCACGTTCTCTCCGACGCTTGTCGAGGCGCCTAAGAACCAGAAGGTAAGCGTGGCTTATGAGGGCAGCAATTACCTTTTCAAGGTAAGTTCGTTCACGGGCTCGACAGTGAATATCCAGACACTTCCCGATCTTCAGACCTATGTGATAGGGAATGGTTTGAGCAGGAACTTTGACGTTGACTCTGATGGCCGAGATGATATACAGATAGTCTATTCCGGCAAGTACGATAATCAGGCATTGGTGGTCTTTTACAAGATTGACAGGCCTGAACCTATACCTTTGTTGCCGCCTGCTCCTCGGAAGCCGCGTGAAGAGGCTGAAGTGGTAGATGTTGCAGAGGAGGAATATGCGCTTCCGTCTGAACAGGGACTTGTCACTGAATCCACAGCAGAACCTATGCCCGAACCAGAACCAGAGCTGAACTTCTTCCAGCAGAACAGCAGGTTCCTGACGTATCTGATAATACTCGGCGGTATATCGATGCTATTGTTCATGATTGTCGGCATCTGGGGCAGGTCTCGACGCATGGCTGCAGCAAAACAGGGAAAAACAGAAAAGCCTAAAGATCTGAAGCCAGGACAGGAACCTGTGCTGACCGAAGTCAAGCCTCCCAAGAAAAAGACCAAGCACAAGAAGCCTAAGAAACCAAGCCCTCCGCCCGCTGAAACTGAGCAGTCTGCTTCTAAATAAATTCTGGAGAGCCCTGCTCCGCTTGCTTCGCAAGCTCTCGCGCCGCCACGCTTGCAAAGCTTGCTTTGCAAGTCTGACGCCCAGGCCGCAGGGCTGGAGCGTCTTTACACGCTGGATTCATGATGTAGAGTTTTTTGCCGCAGGCTACATTTATTATTGATTATGAATTGATTGATAGCGTGCTGAACAGGCAGCTACGGTCTCTCCAGAATTCATCTAAATATGATTGAAGCGTATCCTACCGCATTACCATAATCCCCTAAGATATTCCCAGAAGTGTAATAATGAAGCAATTCTGCTTTCTTCCCTTTCATCAGGTCAATCAGCACAGCGATTCCACATCTGCCGCATATCGTAGCCCCTTTCTCCTCGACAAAACCAAGGAAACTATCTGCGTCAAGCTTCTTTATCTGCTCGACTGCACCCATATCAAGCTTCTTGAGGTTCGCTGGCACATCATCCTCGAACGGAACATACCCGTAATTCTGTCCATAGTGTGTAAAGTCCGAACTGCAGATGTAAACAACACTTCTCCCAAGCGATGAGACAGCATCAGATATGACATTAGCCCACTTAGAATGTTCACTATCAGCCACCATGATACACACTATCTTAAGATCCTCTTTCTTATCCTCAGAAACAAACTGCAAAAAAGGAAGTTGCACCTCGATCGAGTGCTCATGGGCGTGCTGGTCATTATCGACAGGCAGTCCTTTCTCCTCCAATGCCGAAACAAGCTCCTTATCACACTTTACAATCCCCATCGGTGTCTCCCAGTCCTCATCCGAAGCACAAGTGACTGGTCCTGAATGGTTCACACCGATGATCACGTAAGTATCAGGAAAAGCCGATTCACCTATCTCCTTAAAGCACCACGCAGCACCTGCTCCTGAGAACATGTATCCTGCATGAGGTGTGATAACGCCCGCAACTTTACCAGTCCCACGGCTCCCTGGCACATCCCCTGGACTGTTCTCTTCCTTGAACGCGGCCTCGACCGCCCCGCGCAGCAACAGCTCCTCAGACGGATAGAACTGACCAGAGACTATGGGTTTCCTTACCATACGCCCACCCAATATCTAGTTGTATAAAAAACTTACGCGAGGTGTCCGTATTCCTCTTCGAACCTATCGAGCTTCCAGTCTTCGTCTACGCCGACATCCCTGAAGTGTTCCCTGTTCAGCTTGCCGAGTGCTGAGTTGATCTTCTTTGTCATGTATTCGCGCACTCCTGTATCCGTAGGTACTGTGCACAGGTTGTCGTAGAATATCATGAGGGCTTCCTGCTCCAGGTCCTCGATGGGTAGTGATTTCCTGGTGAACCGCCTCGACATGAAGTACGCCCTCTGAGCGAGCTCGTGCAGGAATTCTTTGTTGAACTTGTATACTTTTCCCATTATGCTTGGGTCCTGTTTAAGCTGTTTCTTCGTGATGCCTTTTGGCGCATATATCATGCCCGCGTGCTTTACAGCTTCTTCTGGGCTGCCGAAGTGTCGTACTGTTGCTTGGGCAAGATTTTGGTTGTTGGGCCATATGCTTCTTACTATGCCTGACTGGTAATCGTCCCGGAGCGCCAATATTACCTTCTCTGGTGTCCACCGTATATGTTTCCTGTAAGGTGCAGGATTTATGCCTATCTCTTCGAGGAAATCGTACCATGAGTCATCCCTTCTCGTGACTGCTTGTACAAGATTGTATGTATCCTTTGCCTGTTGCATTGCTGACGCGTTCAGGTCTTTTCCTTCCTTCTGCAGATGGAGTGTTATCTCTGTAAGTTCCTCTAGCGTGTACTCGCCCCGCGTCCTCCTGATCTCTGCATAATCCAGCCCGGCTTCTTCGACAGCGTTCTGCCAGTTCCCGAATACCCTGTACGACCTGAATATCACCCTTCGCACGTCGAGGTCCTTGTTGCTTATCATGCCTGTGCTGCTGATGTCGAACCCGAGTGAGTGGAGTTTCTGTATCTTATCAAGCAACTCCTGCTTCTCTTTCTCTTTGGCTGCGCCGTTCTCCTTGAATGGTGTTGGGTCTATGCCTATCTCTTCAAGGTAGTCGTACCAGCTGCCGTCATTTCTTTTGATGATTGCTGAATAGTATTTGACGTTGTCAGGATCTTTCTGCAGGTCTATGGCTCGGAGGGACCTGCCTTCTTTGTGAAGTTTCTTGATCACGCTTTCCAGTTCTTCATCTGTGTGGTGGGGTCTCTCGCAGACCTCTGAGTATTCGATGCCTGAGGCTTCGACAGCTTTTCTCCAGCTGCCGAACCTGCGGTATGACATCATGTAAAGTGATCGTAGTGTTTTATCTGGGTTGTCCTGCATCGATGAAGGGTTCATGTCGATGCCGATATCGTGGAGTGATTGTATTGTAGACTTGAGTTCTTCTGTGCTTCTTGGTTCTGAATTCTGTCTTATTGTGGAATAGTCGAAGCCCGCTGCCTCTACTGATTTCTTCCATGATCCTATGTATCTGCTTGCTGCACGGGCGAGGTCGTTGTAGTTTTCTACTATGTGTGCAGAATTCAGTTCCTCTCCTTGCTGGTCTAGTTTTTTTATCTCTTCTATTACTTTCTCGCGGTTCCAGCTTCCCCAGGGTCTTCTCTGCCTGAACTGGTCATAGTCTATGCCTGCGTTCTCGACGGCAGTGCTCCACGATCCGAACCGCCTTCTTCCTGCGTACACAAGGCTCCTCAGCTTCTTGCTCCGCCCTTTGACGAGCTTTGTCTCGTTGAGGTCCCGTCCTTGTATGTGGTATGATATGATCTTTCTGATCACTTCTTGCGAGGATATGCGAGGATTGCTCTTCCGTACCTTCTTCGGGTCTATGCCTGCGTACCTGAGTGTCTTGTCCCAGCTTCCGAAACATCTTTTTCCTGCTTTGTGGAGCCCGGAATCTGCTTCCCTTATCGCTCCTGCGTTCACCGGTTCTCCTGCTTCGTATCTCTCCAGGACAGCTGCCTTTACGCGCTCTTCGTCCCAGCCTTTCTGGCTGGTGATCTCTCTATGGTCAAGTCCTGCGTCTTTTAGTACGTTCTCCCAGAATCTTCGCCCACCTTGATAGAGGCCTTTCGCCCTTTCATAGAGGTTCCTGTTTTCTGGGTCCTGCTGTAGGTCAGAAGCCCGAAGCGAGACGCCTCTCTCGTGCGCTGCTATTATGTCAATGAGAAGTTGTTTTTTCCTTTTCTTCCGCTTTGCTTTCTCCTCAGCGGCCCTGTGTGCGTCAAGGTCTATCCCTGCCGCTTCTACTGCGGCTTTCCACGACGAGAAATACTTGTTGCGGTTGTTGGCCCTGTACGCGTTTCTCAGGCTGTTCCTCTGCACCTGTCCTGTGCCGAGTCCTTCACCTTCTTCATGCGCCTTGAGTATCTCTTCAAGTACTCTTTCTGCAGTCCAGCAGGTTTTCTTCTTTCCCATGTGTCATCGTTCCATCACCTCAGTGGAGTGTCCTTGACTCGGGCACCTCCATGTCGATACCTTTGTAGTCTGTGACCTCGTCTGTGAACATGTTCAGGAGTGAGAGGCACCAGTACGGGCGGGCTTCCCTGCACTCGAACTTGCCTTCCTTGTCCATCTCGTCAATCTCTTTCTGAGCTTCCTCCGCTATCTCAGGCTCAGAGAACCTGAACAGGTAGTCGACGGAGCGTGTCGGTTCTTGTTCTTGCCTGAATAGATTCTTTATCTTGGTCTTCAGGTCCTGTGGCTCTTCCGGGTTCTCGATTATCTGGAACGTGAAGTCTCCTGTATTCATCTTGTGGACTATCGCTGCCTGCGTCACCCCTTCAGGCGTGCCGTGATATGCTCTTATCATGTACTGTTCTTCAGGGTAGTATTCGAACATGAATCCTGCGCTTTCGTCCTCGCTGCGCATCTCGAGGCTTATGACTACCGGGACGCGCTGGCTGAACCCTGGCAGCGGTAGTGGTGCCATTATCATGGACGGGCCTGGATTGTATTCCTGTCCTCTTGTCCTTGAGAAGTACGCGGCGGCATTTGCTGCCATCCTCTCGACTGGCCCTCCGAACGCTGCTGACTCCCTCAGGCTTTCCGCGAACACGTCCACCCTATCGACGAGATCATCCACTGTAAAGCTCTCTTCATCCATCCATGGTTCTATTAGTTTCATTTTGTGTCTCCTCTATCTTCCACCTTCTCTTCCAGCCCTAACAGCTTGTATCCTTCTGGCACTTCAAAGTCTGCGCTGACGAGTTCTGTTTGTCTGTAGTCAGCATTGTACTTGAAGGCGTCTATCTCCTTTCCGCTTACTATCCTCTTCTTGAGGGTCAGCTTGGCTTCTTCCCTGTTTTTTTCGTACTGGACTGTTACCCGTGAGTAAGGTATGTGGAGTATCTGGCTTTTGTCATCGTCTTTCTGTGCGACCACTGTCAGGGTGGGGCGTGTCCAGAATCCGCCCTGATTGAATCGTGACTCATGCACGACATATCTTTCCTCCCATTCCTTCTCGACGAATGCTGACAGTCTCATTCTTCCCTTCCTCCATCGACCAGATACGCATCTATCGTCTTCTCAGTCAGCTCAAGAAGCCTGTCGACTATCTCAGGGGCGTGTTCTGTCTGTCTGTACCATTCGTGCTGTTTGGATTCCAAAGGTCTTCCCATGTAATTGCCGTGTATCTTTCTGTTCACTCTTCGTTCTCCCCAGGGGGGACAGATTCTGGTCATTGAGAAGTAAAGGTAGAAGTTGTCAGGGCATATCTTTAGTGATGTGATTTCACCTTCCCAGCCATAGAAAGTGGTTATTTCATAGTTATATCTTCCTTCAAATTCAAATAGGTGTCTTTCTTTTGTTGTGAGTGCGGAGTGTACTTTAGGCATCCGCTGCCAATCATTCCCTTCCTCAGGCAACTTCTCCCTGATAGCGGTCACTCTTTCCGCTATTTTCTCAAGGTCGAGTTCAGTCATTCTACCATCTCCTTACCATGCATAAAACGCGTCCAATGTCTTTTCTGTCATCCAAAGCATTTTATCGACGAATTTTGCTGTGTCTGCTGTCTGCTTATACCCTTCAGTACATCTCTTTTCGGCGAATCCTTGATCTTCCAGGGTTAATGTTCGGAACTGCACAGGGTGTTCGTTCTGTTGTTTCACTTCCATTCTTAGTTCCATCCCGTCAGGTTTGATTACGAGATGGATCGTTTCATATTGGTCAAATCCTGGCCTGCAATAGGCCGCGAACATCCTATCTGCATCTACGCTGAAATGGAAGCTACGACCTTTAGGGGTTATTTGTTGCGCAGACACCTTTGACAATTCCCACCATTCTTCTCTCTCCTGAGGAAAATAACGCCTGATATCTCTAACATCCTTCGCTATCCTCTCGAGGTCTAGTTCTGTTTCAGTCATCTTTACTTTCCCCTCATAAATTCATATCCTTCAGGAAGGTGTAGTTCTAGGTTATCATAGTTTGCGAGATTGTATGGTCTTAAAGGATGAACTAAGTCATCTTTTGCAGGTTTACGTTTTCCTGATAGTATGGGGTGCATATCTGCGTCATACTTTATGCTGTGTATTTGATGGCAGGGGATACGCATGATGCCTGCATCTTTGCTTGGGAGGATTCCATCATCTTCGATCATACTGGCGAGAATAACAAAGTAGTCTGATAGATAAGTTACTCTGTGTTCTACATTTTTTGCATAGCAGATATCCCTGACCAGGAACTCTGCGGTTGTACCGTCTTCGTATTCACTCATTCTCTCTTCCTCCATTTCATGAGCATCCAATCTGGCAGTCCTTCGTATTCGTGTTCGTGTGTTCCACTGGCTGCTTCTTGTTCAGAAAAATGCAACAGCTCGAAATGCTCTAGCATGAACGCAGAGAGGTACTCTTCAACTGTGTGCGTGAAGTCGTGCACGACAGAAAGCTCGTCGTATATCTTGACGGTTATCTCTTCTTTCGTGTGGTATCTCTTATCCTCTTTTGCGAACAGCTGTTGGATCGGGTGTGGCACGAGTATGACCATCTCTCCGCCTTGCTTCAGCACCCTGTGGAACTCGCGATAAGCGTCATCGATCCTTTCCTGGTGCTGTAGTGCGTACCTGCTGGTTATTATGTCCACTGACTGGTCGGGGAGTCTTATGTTGTCGAAGGTCTCCTGCCAGAATATGTTAGCTATTTCAGGATAGTTCTCCTGGGCAAGGGCTATCATTGCTGCTGATGCGTCACTACCCCATACCTTCGCACCCCTACTCGAATAATGCGCAACATCTTTCCCATACCCGCATCCTGCGTCAAGCATCACTTTTCCTCTGATGTCTCCGAGAAGATGTCCTATCGCTATCCGAGACTCATCCGGCCGGCGCGCATAGAACCTTTCCTGCGCTTCCATGTATCTCCGCGCGCCTTCTAAGTCGTATCCTTCTATTTTGTTCATCTCCTAACACCTTCTATCTCATACCCTTCGGGAACCCTAAACTCTGCAGACACAATATCTTCGATAGAATACATACACCCCATTATGTCGACACACACTGAAGTGAATATTGATTTGTGCAGTTCAAGCCGCACATCATCTCTCTCTTCATACATCACTGAAACTCTGTCAGGTGGTATCCGGATAACTCTATCCTTACCAGCACCATCTCTCTGCCCGACGACAACGATACGTTCAGGCCTCCACCATCGCTTATC
>Ga0180435_10007426_pt1 | contig 10445 bp, 9 predicted proteins | sample SS_ome_3_FD_132467 | JGI IMG/M metagenome (GOLD analysis project Ga0180435, IMG submission 132467) | Hypersaline lake sediment archaeal communities from the Salton Sea, California, USA - SS_3_S_1 metaG | ecosystem: Environmental > Aquatic > Non-marine Saline and Alkaline > Hypersaline > Sediment... | reverse complement strand
TCCCCGCGGCCGGCCGCGAGGATCATGGCGCGCATTCTTCGCGTTCCAGCAATTCGAGAAAGCCCCGGAATTCCGGGTAAAGCGGCAAGACGTCCAGCAGGTAGCGGTAAAACAGCGGGATCATCTGAATGTAACCGGTCTTGGCGTCGCGGTAGCGCAGGCGGGCAAAAATCCCGGCGATCTTGATATTGCGCTGCAGGCCCATCCAGTCGCATTGCCGGATCCACTCCTGCAGGCTGCAGTCGAGATCGTGGCGGGCGTGCATTTCCGCCATCCAGGCCTCGAGCCGGTCGCGCGGCCAGGCGATGTAGCGATCCCAGATGAGCGAGACGAAGTCGTAGCTGATGGGGCCGTGCAGTGCGTCCTGGAAGTCGATGATGCCGGTTTCGCCGTTCAGGTCGAGCAGGTTGCACGAGTGGAAATCCCGGTGCACGAATACCTGGGGCTGCTTGCGGGCTGACTCGATCAGGAGCCCGCACATGTCCTGCCAGGCCGTGCGGTCACTGGCGGACAGAGGGCGGTGCTTGTGCTGCGCGAGGTACCAGTCGGGGAACAGGTCCAGTTCCATCTGCAGCCTTTCCTCGTTGTATTCGGGCAAGCCGAAAGAGTCCGCCTGGCGCGCCTGCACCTCGAGTACTTCGAACAGCCTCGGAAAAAGCGTATCGACGGTGTCCTTCGAGAGAATGTCGCGAAAGAGCACGTCGCCGAAGTCTTCCAGCAGGCCGAAGCCGAGGTCGAGGTCGAAGTGGTAAATGTCCGGTGTCTTAAGCCCGGCGCTTTTCAGGCGGGCTCCGGCGTCCAGGAAGCGCTTCGAGTTTTCCCGGTAGCGCGGCGCGTCCATGAGTATGACGGAGCGGCCGTCCGCATCGAAACGGAAATAGCGCCGAAAGCTCGCGTCGCCGCAGACCGGCTGCAAATCGATCTGCTTTAGCCCCATGCGGCCGGCGGCCCAGACGGCCGCATCCTCGCGTCGCCTGTCCCTGGACTTTTTGCCGTTGTTTGCCATGCGCGCATTGTGCCTGAACCGGTGGTCAAGGGTAAGGCCAATTCAGGGCAATCCAGGGTCTTAAGATTGATCTGTGCAGAATTAAAATGCGCTGACTGTTTGAAAACGGATTAATCAGTACCCATGTGGTACTGTATAACGATGCTCAGGATATCCAAAATGACCGACTACGCCATCCGCGTGATGGTGGAACTGTCCCGGCAAGGCGAGATTCTCAGCGCCCAGGCGCTTGCCGAGCGGGTCGGCGTGGAGACTCCGACCGCCAGCAAGGTACTCAAGCTGCTGGCAGGCCAGGGGCTGCTCGAGTCGTACCGGGGCGCCAGCGGCGGCTACCGGGTCAAGCGCGAGGCCGAGGAGATCAGCGTCGCGGAGGTGATCGAGGCCATCGAAGGCCCCGTGGCGATCACCGAGTGCAGCGACGAGGCGGGCCACTGCAACCTGGAGTCCCACTGCGGACTCCAGGGCAACTGGCAGCGGATCAGCCGCGAGGTGAACCGTGCCCTGCGTGGCGTGACGCTGGCGGAAATGGCGTCCCCGGCCGCAGGCAGGGGGCCGCTGGATCTGAGGACTTTGTAATTCAATCAAGAGGCGGCGCGCTTGCGCCTGCCTGAAACCCTTGACGGGAGCGACATGAACGAACAGACGGCAAATACCGGGTCAATTGACCATCTCGTGCAGCGAAAATACCGGCACGGCTTCGTCACTGACATCGAGTCTGAAGGTCTGCCGCCCGGGCTCGATGAGAACGTGATCCGCTGGATCTCCGCGCGCAAGGAAGAGCCCGAGTGGCTGCTCGAGTGGCGGCTGGAGGCGTTTCGTCTGTGGCAGAAGATGGCGCAGCCGAACTGGGCGCACCTGAAGATCGCCCCGATCGATTTCCAGGCGATCTCCTATTTCTCCGCGCCCAAGAAGGACGAAGACCGCCCGCAAAGCCTCGATGAGGTCGACCCCAGGCTGCTCGAAACCTACGACAAGCTGGGCGTGCCGCTGCACGAGCGCGCGCGCCTGGCGGGCGTCGCGGTCGACGCGGTCTTCGACTCGGTGTCGGTCGGCACGACATTCCGCGAAGAACTGGCCAAGGCCGGCGTGATCTTCAGTTCCTTCTCCGAAGCGGTCAAGGAACACCCGGACCTCGTGCGCCGCTACCTCGGCAGCGTGGTGCCGCCGCGCGATAATTTTTTTGCCGCGCTCAATTCCGCCGTGTTTTCCGATGGCAGTTTCGTATTCATCCCGAAGGGCGTGCGCTGCCCGATGGAGCTCAGCACCTATTTCCGCATCAACGCGGCGGAAACCGGCCAGTTCGAGCGCACGCTGATCGTGGCCGAGGATGCAGCGCACGTGAGCTACCTGGAAGGCTGCACCGCACCGATGCGCGACGAGAACCAGCTGCACGCCGCGGTCGTGGAACTGGTGGCTCTCGAAGATGCGGAGATCAAGTACTCGACGGTGCAGAACTGGTATCCGGGCGACGAGAACGGTGTCGGCGGCATTTACAACTTCGTCACCAAGCGCGGCGACTGCCGCGGTGACCGGTCCAAGATTTCCTGGACCCAGGTCGAGACGGGTTCGGCCATTACCTGGAAGTACCCGTCCTGCGTGCTGCGGGGTGACAACTCGACCGGCGAATTTTACTCGGTTGCCCTGACCAACAACCACCAGCAGGCGGACACCGGCACCAAGATGATTCACATGGGCAAGAACACGCGCAGCAAGATCATTTCGAAGGGCATCTCGGCCGGCCGGGGGCAGCAGGCCTATCGCGGCCTGGTGCGCGTGGCGAAGAAGGCCGAAAACGCGCGCAACTACACACAGTGCGACTCGATGTTGATCGGCAAGACCTGCGGCGCCCACACTTTTCCCTACATCGAGGTCGGCAACCCGACCGCCAAGGTGGAGCACGAGGCGACCACCTCGCGCATCGGCGAAGACCAGTTGTTTTACTGCCTGCAGCGCGGTATTTCCGAGGAAGACGCGGTGTCGATGATCGTCGACGGCTTCTGCAAGGCGGTGTTCAAGGAGCTGCCGATGGAGTTTGCCGTGGAAGCGAAGGCGCTGCTCGAGGTCAGCCTCGAAGGCGCCGTGGGGTGATGAACCTGCAGGAGCGCGCCGCTGCGCGCGACAGGAAACCGCAAAACCGGGGTCAGAGTAAGTCACTTGCTCTGACCCCATAGAACGAAGGAAATCGAAATCATGCTTGAAATCAAGAACCTGCATGCCACGGTAGCGGGCAAACCGATCCTCAAGGGCCTGAACCTGTCCATCGGGCAGGGCGAGGTGCACGCCATCATGGGGCCGAACGGAGCCGGCAAGAGCACGCTCGGCAACGTGATCGCCGGTCGCGAGGGCTACGAGGTGACCGCCGGCGAAGTGCTGTTTCGCGGCCGCGACATCCTGGAACTGGAGCCGGAAGAGCGCGCCTGCGAAGGCATCTTCCTGGCGTTCCAGTACCCGGTGGAAATTCCGGGCGTGAACAACACGTATTTCCTGCGCGCAGCGCTGAACGCGCAGCGCAAATACCGCGGCGAGCCGGAACTGGACTCCATGCAGTTCCTGAAACTGGTGCGTGAAAAACTGAAAATCCTGCACATCAACGACGACCTGATGCACCGGGCTGTCAACGAGGGCTTTTCGGGCGGCGAGAAGAAGCGCAACGAGATCTTCCAGATGGCCGTCCTCGAGCCGTCGCTGGCCATCCTCGACGAAACCGATTCCGGCCTCGACATCGATGCCCTTCGGCTGGTCGCCGAGGGCGTCAACCGTCAGCGGTCCGAGGATCGCTCCATGATCGTGGTCACGCATTACCAGCGCCTGCTCGAACATATCGTTCCGGATTACGTGCACGTGCTCGCCGAGGGGCGCATTGTCGCCAGCGGCGGGGCGGACCTCGCGCTGAAACTCGAAGAGCAGGGCTATGCCTGGCTCGAAAGCGGTGGTATCAGCGCGCTGGACGTGGAGATCAGGGCCTGAAATGAACACGACAGCCCCCGCGAAACTGGCCGAACGCTGGGCCGACACGGCTTCTGCCGCCGCGGCGCCGGAGTCGCCCGACTGGCTGCGCGCGCTGCACTCCGAAGCGCTCGCGGCGTTCAGCGACAGCGGTCTTCCGCACCGCAAGGTCGAGGCCTGGAAGTACACGCCGCTCAAGCGGCTCGAAGCGGCCGCGCCCGACCTGCCGCATGACATGCACGGGACAGGCGGCGTACTGCCGCCCGAAGCCCTGGTGCCCGGCGCCGCGCTGACCCTGGATATCGTGGATGGCGTCGCACCGGCCGCGCTGCCGGCCGCGCCCGAAGGGGTCAGCCTGCTGACGTTCAACGAGGCGCTGGAGCGCTTCGAGCAGCGCCTGCGCGGCCTGGCCGGAAAAATCGGTCTTCAAGGGCCTGCGCAGGCCTTTGCCGCGGTGAACACCGCCTACCTGCACCATGGCCTGGTGATGCACGTGGCAGCCGGCGTCGATGCGGGTACCGTCCTGACACGCTGGATGAGCGGCGCCGACAGCAGCGAGCGCTTCAGCCCGTTCCGCTTGTTCGTTCTGCTGGACGAGGGCGCCCGCCTGGAACTGGTCGAACAGCACATGTCCGGCGACGGCACGGCCGGGGCGCGCAGCCTCGTCCTGCAGTCGCAGCTGGGCCAGTCCAGCGAACTGCTGCACGTGCGCGTGCAGGCGGAGCCTGAAGAGGCGCTGCTGCTGACCACGACGAGCGTGGAGCAGGCCGCAGAAAGCCGTTACCTTTACCGCGGTTTCGACCTGGGCGGCGGGCTGGTGCGCCACGAGCTGAATGTCGAGCTTGCCGGGCCCGGCGCCTCCGCGGACCTGGCCGGGGCCTGCGTGCTGGACGGCTCACGCCACGGCGACACGCGCATCAGCGTGGATCACGTGGCACCCGACTGCCGCAGCAAGCAGCTCTTCCGCAGCGTGCTTGCGGGCCGCAGCCGCGGGGTGTTCAACGGCCGCGCCCTGATCTGCGAAGGCGCCGACGGATCCAGCGTCAAGCAGTCCAACGCCAACCTGCTGCTCTCACCGCTGGCGGAGATGGACACCAAGCCGGAGCTCGAAATCTACGCGGATGAAGTCGAGGCGAGCCACGGCGCGACGGTGGGCCAACTGGATGAGGCCGCCATTTTTTACCTGCGCTCGCGCGGACTCAGCGAAGCCGAGGCGCGCCGCCTGCTGACCGCCGCTTTCTGCCACGTCGTAACGGCATTGCTGGAAAACGGGCCGCTGGCCGAGACCGTCGGGCGCATGGTCGACGACGCCATGCCGGCGGCCGACTGACCCCACCCATCGGAGCGAACATGTTCGACGTCGAAAAAATCCGCCGGGACTTTCCGGTGCTGCAGCGCACGGTGCACGGCAGGCCGCTGGTGTATTTCGACACCGCTGCCACCGCGCAGAGGCCGCTGGCCGTCATCGAGGCGACCAACCGCTTTTATCGCGAGTTCAACGCCAACGTTCACCGCGGTGTGCACACGCTGAGCCAGGAAGCGACGGAACTGTACGAGGACGCGCGCCGCAAGCTCGCCTCCTGGATCAATGCGCCGTCGGAGCGCGAGGTCATTTTCACGCGCGGCACCACCGAGTCGATCAACCTGGTGGCCAATGCGTTCCTGCGGCCGCGTATCGGCCCGGGAGACGAGATCCTGATCACGCACATGGAGCATCACTCCAACATCGTGCCGTGGCAGATGCTGCGCGACGCCACCGGGGCGACGCTGCGCGTGGCGCCGGTCAACAAGCGGGGTGAACTGCTGCTGGACGAACTCGAGTCGATGCTGTCCGAGCGCGTCAAGCTGCTGGGTATCGTGCACGTTTCCAACGCCCTGGGCACCATCAACCCGGTGGCGGAAGTCTGCCGCATGGCGAAGAAGTTCGCTATTCCCGTCCTGGTCGACGGCGCGCAGGCGCTGCCGCACACGCGGGTCGACGTTCAGCAACTGGGCTGCGCGTTCTACTGCTGCTCGGCGCACAAAATGTACGGTCCCACGGGCATCGGCGCCCTCTGGGCGCATGAAAAGACGCTGGACGCGATGCCGCCGTGGCAGGGTGGCGGCGAGATGATCGAAAAGGTCACTTTTGAAAAAACGACCTGGAACCGACTGCCCTCGAAATTCGAAGCCGGTACGCCGAACATTGCCGGCGGCGTCGGCTGGGCGGCGGCCATCGACTACCTGGACGCAGTCGGTGTCGAGGCCATCGCCGCGCACGAACACGACGTGCTGGAATACGCCACCGAACGCATGGGCGAACTGGACGAGGTGCGCATCATCGGCACGGCGGCGCAAAAAGCGGGCGCGCTCAGTTTTACCTTTGGCGACGTGCATCCGCATGATCTCGGCACCATCATCGACCACTTCGGCGTGGCCATCCGCACCGGCCACCATTGCACCATGCCGCTGATGCAGTTCTTCGGCGTGCCCGCGACCGCCCGGGCTTCGTTCGGGATGTACAACACCCGGGAAGAAGTGGACGTGTTCATCGATGCGCTTCTCAAAGCGCGGGACATGTTCTGACCCGGTTTTCAAGGTCGTTGAATCACGCTTGACAGGGTGGAGCGGCGACCCCATGTTTTGGAGCAAGCTGATTGCAACGTATACAGACCCGGAGAACCTCATGCTGACCGACAAGATGCTCGACAAGCTCAACGAACAGATCAATCTCGAATTCTATTCTTCAAACTTGTACCTGCAGATGGCTTCCTGGTGCGAAAGCCAGGGTCTCGAGGGCTGCGCGGACTTCCTCAAGTCCCATGCAGACGAGGAAATGGGTCATATGCAGCGGCTGTTCACCTACGTGAACGAATGCGGCGCGATGGCCAAGCTCGGCGCCATCGACGCACCGCCCACCGACTTCGCCTCGGTTGACGACGTGTTCGAATACACGCTCGATCATGAAAAGCTCGTGACCGGGAAGATCAACGAACTGGCCGACACGGCGTTCCAGGAAAAGGACTACTCGACCTTCAACTTCCTGCAGTGGTACGTCGCGGAACAGCACGAGGAAGAAAAGCTGTTCAACACCATCCTCGACAAAATGCGCATCATCGGCACCGACGGCCGCGGCCTGTACCACTTCGACCAGGAAATAGCCAAGATGAACGAGCAGGGCACCTCGCCGAGCGTGATAGACGCCGAGTAGCGAAAACCGGGGTCGGAGTAAAAAATGCGGGCCCGCCCGCATTTTTTACTCCGACCCCGTTTGTTTGTTCAGTCCTCGGCCGGTTCGATCATCGTTACCCGCTGAAAACCGCGCGGCAGCTTGCGGCCGCGGTGCGCCCGGTCACCGCGAAAATGCTCGATGTCTTTCGGCCCCATGCGCAGGTAGCGCTGCCCGGCCCAGACGAGGATTTCCTGCCCCGGGGCCATCACGGCGACACCGACCACGTGCTCTTCACCGGCCTTGAGCCGTTTGGGCGGAATGTTGATCAGCTTGTTGCCCTTGCCCCGGGCAAGCTCCGGAACCTCGTCCAGTTGAAAGGCCAGCAGGTAACCGTCGGAGGTGGCGCAGACCAGCGTGAGATCTTTCGGAGCCAGGGCAGCTGAGCTGCTTTTTCCCCGGTCTTCGATGACCGCGGGCGCCAGGGGTTCGGCGCCCTGGGGAACGGTAAGCACCGCTTTTCCGGCCTTGACCCGGCTGTGCAGATTGCCGAGTTCCGTAATAAACCCGTAGCCGAAAGAACTGGTCAGGACGACTTTCTGTTTCGCATCGCCGCAGATTGTCCACAGGAAGTGTTCGCCGGGCTGAATGTTGAAGCGGCTGGACAACGGCTCGCCCAGGCTGCGCGCAGAAGGCAGGGTATGCGCTGTCAGCGAGTAGGCGCGGCCGGCCGAGTCGAGAAAAACCGCCTGCTCGTTGCTGCGCCCCCGGGCGGCGTGCCGGAATTCGTCGCCCGCCTTGTAATTGAGCGCGGCCGGGTCGATGTCGTGGCCCTTGGCGGCCCGCACCCAGCCGGACTTCGAAAGCACCACGGTGGTCGGCTCCGAGGGCACGAGGTCTTCCTGGCGCAATGCCTGTGCGGCGCCGCGCTCGACCAGTGAAGAACGGCGCTCGTCGCCGTAGGTTTCCGCGTCGGCCAGCAGTTCTTTCTTGATCAGCGTTTTCAGCCGCGCTTTCGACCCGAGAATGGTCTCGAGTTCGTCACGCTCGTCCGACAATGCGTCCTGCTCGTCGCGGATTTTCATTTCTTCGAGTTTGGCGAGGTGACGCAGCTTCAGTTCCAGGATGGCCTCGGCCTGGGTTCCGGTCAGGTCGAACCGTTCCATCAGCACGGGTTTCGGCCGGTCTTCGTGGCGGATAATGTAAATGACCTCGTCGATGTTGAGGTACGCGGTCAGCAGGCCCTCGAGGATGTGCAGCCGGTCGACGACCTGGTCCAGGCGGTGGTTCAGCCGCCGGGTGACGGTTTCCATGCGGAACGTCAGCCACTGCTTGAGCAGGTCGCGCAGGTTCAGCACCTGGGGCTTGCCGTTGTTGCCGATGATGTTCAGGTTGACCCGGTAGTTGCGTTCCAGGTCCGTGGTCGCGAACAGGTGGTTCATCAGCTGCTCGATATCGACACGGTTGGACCGGGGCACCACGACCAGGCGGGTCGGGTTTTCGTGGTCCGACTCGTCGCGCAGGTCTTCAACCATCGGCAGTTTCTTGGCCTGCATCTGGGCCGCGATCTGTTCCAGCACGCGGGCCGGAGAAACCTGGTGGGGCAGCGCGGTGATCACGATCTCGTCGTGTTCCTTTTCCCAGACGGCGCGCATCTTGACCGCGCCGGTCCCGTTTTCGTAAATGGCGCGCAGTTCGTCGGCCGGCGTAATGATTTCCGCGTCGGTTGGAAAATCCGGCCCCTTGACGTGCCCGCAGAGGTCGGCGACGGTCGCTTTCGGGTGTTCGAGCAGGTGCACGCTTGCGGCCACCACCTCGCGCAGGTTATGCGGCGGAATGTCCGTGGACATGCCCACCGCGATGCCGGTGCTGCCGTTCAGCAGAACGTTCGGCAGCCGGGCAGGCAACACGACCGGTTCCTTCAGCGTGCCGTCGAAATTCGCTTGCCATTCGACCGTGCCCATGCCGAGTTCGCTGAGCAGTGATTTCGCATACGCGGTCAGGCGCGACTCGGTGTAGCGCATGGCGGCGAATGACTTGGGGTCGTCCGGCGAACCGAAGTTGCCCTGCCCATCGACCAATGGGTAGCGGTAGGCGAAGGACTGCGCCATCAGCACCATGGCCTCGTAGCAGGCGCTGTCGCCGTGGGGGTGGAACTTGCCGATAACGTCGCCCACCGTGCGGGCCGACTTCTTGTGCTTGGCGTTCGCACCCAGGCCCAGTTCGCTCATCGCGTAGACGATGCGGCGCTGTACCGGCTTCAGACCGTCGCCGATGTGGGGCAGGGCGCGGTCGAGCACCACGTACATCGAGTAATCGAGGTAGGCCTTCTCGGCGTATTCCTCGAGGGGAACCTGTTCGTGATCGCTGAATGAAAGCGTCAAGTCCGACATCAATATTCCTTTTTTAAGGGGTCAGAGTAGCTGAGCTACTCTGACCCCGGTTCTGGTTTTCTTCAGGCCATGTCCTGCATCAGCAGGCGCGTGTCGAAAAACACCTGCACGCTTCGAATGAGGTCACCGTCGAATTCAAAAAACATGCTGCCGCGCCAGCAACGGCTGCGGATACCGGTGATCTCGATGATGATGGCGGCCGAGTTGTCGTCTATGACGGTGTGCAGCGCGCTGACCTGTGCGATGAACGGTGCGATTTCACCGAGGTACTGCCGTATCGCGGCCGCACCGCGCAGGTCGGTCGGCACCATCGGCCCGCCGTAGACGGCGTCTGCGGCCAGCGGTGCGAGCGCCGGTTCGTTTTTGGAGATCGAATCCAGGTATCGGTTGACCTGTTGCAGGATTTTTTCACGTGTGCACTGATTCATGTTCAACTCCTTGCGCTGCGGCGCTCAGACCGTGGCCAGGTCGCCCTTGTCTTCCAGCCAGGCCTTGCGGTCGCCGGCCCGTTTCTTGCCGAGCAGCATGTCCATCATTTTTCGGGTTTTTTCCGGTTGCTCGACGGTCAGCTGAACCAGCCGCCGCGTGTTCGGATCGACCGTGCTTTCTCGCAGCTGCAGCGGGTTCATTTCGCCCAGTCCCTTGAACCGTGTCTCGGTGACTTTTCCCTTCTTTTTCTCCGCCATGATCATCTCGAGGATCGCCTTGCGTTCCTCGTCGTCAAGCGCGTAGTAGGTCTCCTTGCCGACATCGACGCGGTATAGCGGCGGCATGGCGACGAACACGTGGCCGGTTTCCACCAGCGCGGTGAAATGCTGCAGGAACAGCGCCGCGAGCAGGGTGGCGATGTGCAGGCCGTCCGAGTCCGCATCGGCCAGGATGATGACCTTGCCGTAACGCAGGCCGGCTATCTGGTTCGAGCCAGGATCGACGCCGATCGCCACCGAGATGT
>Ga0180435_10007424_pt1 | contig 10446 bp, 4 predicted proteins | sample SS_ome_3_FD_132467 | JGI IMG/M metagenome (GOLD analysis project Ga0180435, IMG submission 132467) | Hypersaline lake sediment archaeal communities from the Salton Sea, California, USA - SS_3_S_1 metaG | ecosystem: Environmental > Aquatic > Non-marine Saline and Alkaline > Hypersaline > Sediment... | reverse complement strand
GCTTTGATATTCTTTTATCAAGAAGGCGGAAGCCTGTATTCTGTCAGATTCGATATCTTCCGGGTTGACGCCGTAATTGCCGATTAAAGGATAGGTCATGGTGACCATCTGGCCCTTATACGACGGATCGGTCAGTATCTCCTGGTAACCGGTCATGCTGGTATTAAATACAATCTCACCACAGGATTCTCCCGGGCCGGTGAAACTCCGGCATGAGAATATCCGCCCGTCTTCCAGGGCCAAAATTGCTGTTATCGTTTTCATTTTATGTTAAAATTTCCTGTTGTCCAAGGAGAGGCAGGGGGAATTTACTCGTTTCAAGATTCTGATACAGAAAATAATTTGATTTAGCAATAATAATCGAATTAATTTTTACTGCGGAGTTTCACCCGGATTCACTGAACGATTGATTCTTACTACCGGTGAAATTTCCGTAAAATTCCGTGGTCAATCATTAAAAAGTGTGATGGTTTTCATATACTCGATGTAATGTATGTCATTGTATATGAAGGGCATTTATCATAATCATTCTTATCCAAAATCCGTTTTTAGACAAGATTGATCCTTTATCCAGACCAGAAAGCTGCAGATATGGCCATTTAAATGAGAAGTGAAGTCTGTATAAAACTGCCGGATGAGATCATTGCTGCAACTGCAAAAACAGCAAATTTGCACCTTGTTACCAGAAATGCTTTGATTAAATTATACCTGCTCAATAAAATTCACCTCACTCAATCTTCAAAGGTAAATTGATCCTTCCGGAAACCACAGATAAAAAATGACAAGTTGACAACAACACCGACATCCGGTATTTGATTTTCTTTAGTTCGGCTACATTTGCTGTTGCTAAGGGTTTTCTCAAAAAGTGTCCGGAGAAATGCCATGGGGTTAAAAGTTACCATTGAAAGTGTCAGACAAATTGATGACGGAGTCTGGAAGGCTGTGCTTGATCCCGATGAAACCACTGCTTTCGGAGAATGTAAAAGCAAAATAGGTCCTTTCAGCATCCTTCTGCTAGAATCTGAAATTCACTTTGATGAAAAAAACAGGCGCATTACTTTTGATCCAAAATCAACCCGGTTGATTAATATAGGCAGTACCGACAACGTTTTTCTGTTAAGCGATCGTCCGTCTAAACAAAAAAAGCCCGTTACCCCCGCATCGAAACCTGAGACAAAACCTGTTCAAACCAAGCGAATTCCAGAAAAAAAGCCGCCGGTAAAAGATACCGGACATAAACCTTCACAGGTCGTGCCTCCGGGCGATAAGCTTTTTCTCATTGAACTTCCCCCTGACATTCGAAGCTTCGGCGAATTATTGCTTTCCAAAGTCAGGCGTCATATCAAGGGAGAACTGCACTACGAACCACGTACCGGAAAATTCGACGAAACGCCGGATATCTTCTGGACAGTTAAAATACAATCTCATTCCCGTTCGTTGAAAATAACCGTACGCGGGGCACCGGATTTTTTCAAAGTTCCACCAAAAATAGAACTGTTTAGAGATAAGTTTGGCTATTCGGCATTTAAGATTTCAGACAAGAGCCAGATAGACGGTGCAGTCTCATTAATTAAACAGGCATCGAAAAACTGATGGCGTCCTAAATCCCGCCAAGAGGAATTTTCGACACCATCCAACGGTTAATCATTTTTACGAATTTATCAAAATTACCCCTTCATATTTTAAGAGTTATGATCCATAACGCCATATTCATTGTATGAAACATCTTAAAAAGCTTCCGAAAATTCTGGCTGCAGATTTTACGAGAAAATGGGATACCTTTTGTATGGCATCAGAAAAAGCGAATATGGCCATCTTAAAGGATTCCAAATTTTTTAAAGAACTCAAGCAGGTATTTACCTTTAGCGATTTTGTTGCCGCATCCTGCACCCGCAACCCCGAAGTCTTGGCCGGCCTTATTGAAAGCGGCGACATTCACCGGCGTTATTCCCCTGATTCATACAGCGAACAACTAAAAAAATCTATTGCCGGTATCACGGAATTGCAGGTACTGGAAAAAGCTCTTCGCCTTTTTCGAACCCGTGAAATGGTTCGCATTGCATGGCGCGATCTGACAGACCTAGCGGATCTGGATGAAACCATGTTCGATCTTTCCGCCCTTGCCGACGCTTGTATACACCACAGTCTTTCAATACTCTATGATCGTCAATGCACTGAATTTGGAATCCCCACCGGTTCCGACCATTTGCCTTTGCGCCTTATTGTTATCGGTATGGGTAAGCTTGGCGGTCATGAGTTGAATTTTTCCTCTGACGTGGACCTCGTCTTTGCCTTTGCTGAAAATGGAGAAACAAAGCAGGGGGCCAAATCGATCAGTCATGAGGAATTCTTCCTGCGCCTTTGCCGGCAACTCATCAGGATAATCGGAGGAGCCACTGAGGATGGTTTTGTTTTTCGGGTCGATACCCGACTTCGCCCTTTTGGTGAAAATGGACCGTTGTGTATGAGTTTTGATGCCATGGAACAGTATTATCAGAGGCAGGGGCGGGAATGGGAGCGTTACGCCTGGATAAAGGCGAGGGCCGTTGCCGGTGATAAAGAAGCGGGAAGACAACTGCTTGAAAAGCTAAAACCCTTTATTTACCGGAGGTATCTTGACTTTGGCGTTTTTGAGTCATTAAGAAATATGAAAAAAAAGATTTCCCTTGAAGTCAAAAGAAAAGGGATGAAAGAAGATATCAAGCTGGGTCCCGGGGGGATACGTGAAATCGAATTTTTCGGACAGGTATTCCAACTCATCAGAGGCGGGGTGGTACCCGATCTTCAGGAGCGACGAATTAAAAAGGTTTTAAGAGCTCTTACCCGAGAAAGCAATTTTTCCCGGAAAGCATGCGACGAGCTTTTGCAGGCATACGAATTTTTAAGAAAAACGGAACATCGACTTCAGGAGTTTAATGATCAGCAAACCCATAAACTTCCTTCGGATCCGGTTGAAAGAGAGAGGCTGGCGGCATCAATGGGTTTTGATAGTTTTCAAATATTTAGCGGATATCTTGAAAAGCACAGAAAAAATGTGGATGCACATTTTATGGCGCTGCTGAAAACAAGAGACTCAAAAGAAAAAAATAAAACAGCTTCAGATAAATTCGGCAAAATATGGCTCGGTCTGGCAGGCGATGAGCATTCAGGTCAAATTCTTATGAATGCAGGTTATAACAGGCCAAAAGAGGTAAAACGCTTACTTGATTATCTGCGAAACGATCCTGCAACAACTGCGCTCAGCACTGAAGGCCGAAGACGTCTTGATAAGCTGGTTCCCCTTATTCTGAAAGAAATCAGCACGGTTGAACAACCGGATATGACTTTAAATCGTATTGTTGATCTGATTAAGACCATTGAAAGGCGCACCTGCTATCTTGCCCTTTTGATTGAAAATCCTTCAGCACTGACCCATCTGGTCAAACTGTCATGTGCCAGTCCTCTTATCACCTCCTTGCTGGCCGGCCATCCCGTGCTTTTAGATGAGCTTCTGGACACACGCAGTCTTTATATGCCGCCGCAAAAGGATGAGCTTAATGCAGAGCTTAAGAAGAAACTCGGACAGGTAAATACCGATGAACTTGAATATCATATTGAACAGTTGTGCATATTTAAACAGGCGAACACATTGCGAGTCGCTGCAGCAGATGTGACCGGATCGCTTCCACTCATGCGCGTCAGCGATCATCTTTCCTATATTGCAGAAACGGTTTTAAATGAAGTCGTTGACCTTGCCTGGAGTCACCTGGTCGAGAAACACGGAACACCAACCTGTGTCCTTGACGGAAAAAAATGCGACAGGGGGTTTGTGGTGATCGCTTACGGAAAGCTCGGCGGGTTAGAGCTCGGATACGCTTCTGATCTTGACCTTGTCTTTCTTCATGCAGGAAGTATTGGACAGACTGCAGGCGGTAAACAACGAATTGACAATACCCAGTTTTTTGCCCGTCTGGGACAGCGTGTCGTTCACATTTTAACCGCCCATACCCGTGTGGGGAATTTATATGAGATTGATATGAGATTACGACCCAGCGGAAGTTCCGGTGTTCTGGTCAGCCAGATAGAAGCTTTTAGCGAATATCAGCATAAAAACGCCTGGACGTGGGAACACCAAGCACTTACAAGGGCAAGGGCCGTATGCGGAGATATCCATTTGATTGAGCATTTTAATGAAGTGCGGAAAGATGTTCTTTCCTTACCGAAAGATGAAGCAAGCCTTCTAAGTGAAGTTTCCGACATGCGCAGGCGAATGCGCAAAGAGCGTTTAAAGCCAAAGCCCGGTATTTTTGACATCAAACAGGGCAGGGGGGGAATGGTAGATATTGAATTTCTGGTTCAATACCTGATTCTGTTAAACTCCCATAAATTTCCGGAACTTTTAATATTTACCGATAATGTTCGCCAGATCCAGTCTTTGACCGAAACCGGGATAATTGACGAACATACGGCCAACCTGCTCAGGCATGCCTACCTGATATTCAGAGCAGTTGTCCACCGGTTCAGTCTTCAGGAACAACACGCCGAAGTACCTGAAGATAAATTCTACCGGATGAAGGAAACAATAATCAAAATTTGGAACGCCTTTATAAAAAAAAACAGATAATTTTTTGATAATTTTCCAACAAAGTTGGTTTCAGGATTGACAATGAGAGTATTTAAACGTAATTTTGCTGATCGCATTTCTCAGGTTCAAATTTCTATCAACACAAACAAGAGGGGTTACCAATGGGAGGTTTTTTCGGAAGTGTTTCAAAAGAAAATTGTATCAATGATTTGTTTTACGGAACGGATTATCACTCTCATCTCGGAACCAAACGGGGTGGTCTTGCAGTAAAAAATTCCAATGGTTTTTCCCGGTCAATCCACAACATTGAAAATGACTATTTCAGATCCAAATTTGAGTCCGATCTTCCGGATCTTATGGGGAACAAAGGCATTGGAGTTATCAGCGATTACGATTCTCAACCTCTCATTATTGGTTCCCATTTAGGAACATTCGGAATTGTAACGGTGGGTAAGATTAATAATATCGAAGAACTGGTAAATAAAGAATTTAATAAGAAAATGCATTTTTCCGAAACAAGCGGTGGTGTCACCAACCCGACAGAGCTGGCAGCAATGCTGATTTGCGAAAAGGGATCCTTTGAAGAAGGGATTGCGAATGCGCAGGAGCTCATTAAGGGCTCCTGTTCCATACTTTTGCTTACGGAAAAAGGAATTATTGCTGCAAGAGATAAGTTAGGCAGAACACCTGTTGCTGTGGGAAAAAAAGAAAACGCTTTCGCGGTATCTTCTGAAACATGCGCTTTCCCCAATCTCGGATATGACATAGAAAAGCATCTTGGGCCCGGTGAAATTGTTTTTCTGACAGCAGACGGATATGAACAGAGAAAAAAACCGAACGACAAAATGCAGATATGCGCCTTTCTGTGGGTTTATTACGGTTATCCGGCTTCCGAATACGAGGCAATCAATGTGGAGTCGGTTAGGTACAGGTGCGGTTGCAGTCTGGCAAAAAATGACGATGTAAAAATCGACTATGTTGCAGGAATTCCCGATTCCGGTACGGGTCATGCCATCGGCTATGCGAATGAGAAAGGGATTCCGTATAAACGGCCCTTTGTTAAATATACACCCACCTGGCCCAGAAGCTTTATGCCCCAGACTCAAAGCATAAGAGATCTGGTGGCAAGAATGAAGCTGATCCTGGTCAGGTCGATGGTTGAGGGGAAAAGGATTCTTTTTTGTGAAGATTCAATTGTAAGAGGCACCCAGTTGCAGGATAATGTGCAAATATTATTTGATTACGGTGCTGTTGAAGTTCACATGCGTCCGGCCTGCCCCACTTTAATTTATCCCTGTGACTTTTTAAACTTTTCAACCTCACGCTCAACGCTTGACCTTGCAGGTCGAAAAGCTATTCAGGAGCTTGAAGGAAGTGACGATCGGTTTCTGGATGAGTATGCGACTGCAGGATCGGAAAAAAATATAGCAATGACCAATAAAATAAGGGATAAATTAAAGCTTACTTCATTAAAATTTCAAAAACTGGAAGATCTGGTGAAAGCGATCGGTTTGCCAAAAGAAAAACTGTGTACGCATTGCTGGGACGGGTCCAGTTATTTTTAATGGCGTCATTACAAGTCTCATCTACTGCGTTGTAACGGTTTTTCAGGAACTCGACATACTATTTGTATAGAAGCCATCTCAAAAAAATCACGGTTTCGGATTTGCAGCAAATGTCGTAACCAATTGAAATAATATAGCAAACTATTATTCGTGTAACTATTCGAAATAATTGAAAATAAATCTAGACATAAGCGCCTGATTATGCAATATAATCAGGATGGACATTACAAACGAACAATGGAATCGGATAGAGCCTATTATCAAAGAGTTAACGCCGCCCAAAGATCCAAGAGGGCGACCACCGAGTGACCAAAGACATGTGCTCAATGGCATTCTTTGGATACTGCGTACAGGAGCTCCATGGAAAGATTTGCCCCAGCGGTATCCGCCGTACCAGACATGCCACAGATGGTTCCAGAAATGGGTAAAGATGGGCGTATTTAAACGGATTGCCCAGCAGCTTGCCGAAGACCTATATGAACGAGGCAAAATCGATATACGTGAGGCGTTCATAGACGGGAGTTTCGCGCCGGCAAAAAAAGGGGTCTTGCTGTCGGCAAGACAAAGCGCGGCAAAGGCACCAAGATCATGGCAATCGCAGACACTTCTGGTATTCCTGTCGCCGCTCACATTGAAAGCGCTTCGCCCCATGAAGTAAAGCTTGTTGAAGCAACCATAGACAGCGGTTTTACGGAATACGCACCTGATAAACTGGTTGGGGATAAGGCGTATGACAGTGACAAGCTTGATGAGCAACTTCTTAAAGAGCGCGGAGTTGAAATGGTAGCGCCTCACCGAAAGGGACGAAAGAAACCTAAAACACAGGATGGGCGCAAGCTGAGGCCATATCGACGGAGATGGAAAGTGGAAAGACTTTTTGCCTGGCTCCAAAATTTCAGGCGGCTTGTCGTTCGATATGAATATCATGCTGATAATTTCCTCGGTATGGTTCAGCTCGGATGCTCCATAATTCTACTTCGATTTTTTTGAGATGGCTTGTAGTCTCATTCCTGAAAAACCGTTAGGCTTTTTTATCCCGCTGATTTTTAGCGGGGGTATATGAAACTTGCAGTGACGCTATCACTAAGCATACTTTTTTAAAATAAATGAACTCCACCTCGCTTTGCCCTGAACTCAGACAGCTTTCAGAGGTGAGCTTCTTATAAATAAAAAACAGTTTTTTGCGAATTCATCAATTATAATAAAAAAAGACCTTCGAAAATTGCCAATTCGGAAGGATCTTAGAAAGGAGTTATGAATGCCCAGACGCGACGACATCAAGAAAGTGCTTATCATTGGTTCGGGGCCTATTATTATCGGCCAGGCTTGTGAATTTGACTATTCAGGCACACAGGCGTGTAAAGCTCTGCGCGCTCTCGGATATGAAATTGTTCTGGTAAACTCAAATCCTGCAACAATCATGACGGATCCGGGTATGGCCGATATGACTTATATTGAACCTCTTACAGCAAATGTATTAACCGACATTATAGCCCTTGAAAGACCGGATGCCCTGCTGCCGAACCTGGGCGGCCAGTCCGCCCTGAATTTGTCATCTGAGCTGGCAAAGACAGACGTTTTGGAAAAATATAGGGTGAAGGTGATCGGGGTAAATATTGATGCCATTGAGCGCGGGGAAGATCGAACGGCTTTTAAAGAAACCATGAATCGACTGGGCATTGAAATGCCGGAAAGCCAGACGGTTAACTCTGTTGAAGATGCTAAAAAGGTTGCTGCGAGGCTTGGGTATCCGGTTGTCATTCGTCCGGCTTATACCATGGGTGGTACGGGCGGTGGCTTGGTATATAATGTTGAAGAACTTTGTACTATTGCGGCGCGCGGTCTGTCCGAAAGTCTGGTAAACCAGATCCTGGTGGAAGAATCGGTTCTGGGATGGGAAGAGCTCGAACTTGAGGTCGTAAGGGATGCGAAGAACCAGATGATAACCGTTTGTTTTATAGAAAATGTGGATGCCATGGGGGTTCATACCGGCGATTCTTATTGTACCGCACCCATGCTGACAATAGATGCAGAACTGCAAAAACGTCTTCAGAAATGTTCTTATGATATTGTAGAGGCGATTGAGGTCATCGGCGGCACCAACATTCAATTTGCCCATGACCCAAAAACCGGCCGTGTAGTTGTAATAGAGATCAATCCCAGGACTTCCAGATCGTCCGCACTGGCATCCAAGGCCACCGGTTTCCCCATTGCTCTGGTTTCTTCCATGCTGGCCGGTGGATTGACAATGGATGAAATTCCCTACTGGCGGGGGGGCACACTGGAAAAATATACGCCTTCCGGTGAGTACGTGGTTGTCAAATTCGCCCGGTGGGCGTTTGAAAAGTTTGAAGGTGTGGAAGATAAACTCGGTACCCAGATGCGTGCGGTTGGCGAAGCCATGAGTATCGGCAAGAACTACAAGGAAGCTTTTCAAAAAGCGATCCGATCCCTTGAAATTGACCGTTACGGTCTTGGTTTTGCCAAAGATTTCAATGAAAAATCTTTGAGCGAATTAATGAGTATGCTGGTCGATCCAACCAGCGAACGTCAGTTTGTCATGTACGAGGCTTTGCGAAAAGGAGCGGACATACAGTCTCTTTATGAGCTTACTCATATTAAGCCCTGGTTTATCGAGCAGATGAAGGAACTGGTGGATCTCGAAGAAAAAATTCTGCAATATAAGGGCAGGGTGCTTGCTGACGATCTGCTTATCCAGGCAAAAAAGGACGGGTTTGCCGACAAGTACCTTTCCTTTCTTTTGGAAACTTCAGAAAAAGATATTCGACAACAGCGAATTGCACTTGGCATTGTTGAAGGATGGCAACCGGTGCCGGTCAGCGGGGTGGAAAATGCCGCCTATTATTATTCTACCTATAATGCGCCGAATAAGGTTGAGGTGAGTGAGCGAAAAAAAATTATGGTTCTCGGCGGAGGACCGAACCGAATAGGGCAGGGAATTGAATTTGACTACTGTTGTGTACATGCCGCATTGGCCATCCGTGATGCCGGGTATGAATCAATCATGGTGAATTGTAACCCTGAAACAGTTTCCACGGATTACGATACATCGGATAAACTATATTTCGAACCCCTGACATGTGAAGATGTTTTAAGCATTTACGAAAAGGAAAAACCCCAAGGAGTGATCGTCCAGTTCGGCGGCCAGACACCACTTAATATCGCCAACGAGCTTGAAGCAGCCGGTGTTAAAATCCTGGGTACCTCTCCTGAAACAATAGATCTGGCGGAAGACAGAGATCGTTTCCGTAAAGTCATGCGGAAACTGGGAATTCCCCAGCCCGAATCCGGTATGGCAAGCACACTGGAAGAAGCATTGGCAATAGCCAACAGGATCGGATACCCGCTGATGGTTCGACCTTCTTATGTTCTGGGTGGACGTGCAATGGAAGTGGTTCTGGACGAGGAAATGCTTATCCATTACATGGCAGCGGCCGTCGGTGTTTCACCGGAACGCCCGATTCTGATAGATAAATTCCTGGAAAACGCCATTGAAGCTGAAGCAGATGCCATCTCAGACGGAACCGATGCATTTGTTCCTGCAGTGATGGAGCACATTGAAATGGCAGGTGTGCATTCCGGCGACAGCGCATGCGTGATTCCGCCGGTGAGTATTCCGGTAAAGCACATTGAAACCATTTATGAATATACCAAAAAAATTGCGATTGAACTGAATGTGGTCGGACTTATGAATATCCAGTATGCCATTACAAATGATACCATCTATATACTTGAGGCCAATCCCAGGGCTTCACGCACCGTGCCGATTGTCTCAAAGGTTTGCAACATCTCCATGGCACGGCTTGCCACCCAGGTGGTTATGGGCAGTAAAATTTCCGATCTTAATCTTAAACCAAAGCAGATCCCTCATTTCGGCGTTAAAGAAGCGGTGTTTCCCTTTAAAATGTTTCCTGAGGTTGACCCTCTCCTGGGTCCTGAGATGCGCTCCACCGGTGAAGTACTGGGTCTGGCCAAGTCATTTGGCCTTGCGTTTTTTAAATCACAGAAGGCAACCCAGCTGACACTGCCTTTGGAAGGGACCGTTCTGATTACCATTGCCAATAAAGACAAACTCAGAGCTTTTGAACCGGCCAGGTTGTTCAGCGATTTGGGATTCAGAATTCTGGCTACAAAAGGAACCCATCAGTTTCTAAAGGAGAAGGGGATTGAATCCGAAACCATTCGTAAGCTGGGATACGGCAGGCCTGATATCGTTGATGCGATAAAAAACGGAGAAATACAGCTGATTGTCAACACTCCCAGCGGTAAGGAGAGTCAGGACGACGATTCCTATAT